>JACXTT010008529.1_pt1 | contig 14203 bp, 12 predicted proteins | sample 9270951 | NCBI WGS metagenome assembly JACXTT01 (sample SAMN15532306, study PRJNA645909) | rock metagenome | isolation source: weathered quartz diorite | place: Puerto Rico | collected 2017-06-21 | reverse complement strand
TGGGGAGATAAGCCAGTGACGTGGGTCTCTCTTGAGGATGCGCGCGCCTACGCAACCTGGGCTGGCAAACGTCTACCCCACGAATGGGAGTGGCAATATGCTGCTCAGGGTACGGACGGGCGTCTTTATCCGTGGGGCAACGAATGGGACGCATCCGCCGTGCCGGTGCCGGACAAGGGGCGCACCATGCGCGGGCCGGACAGCGTTTCGGCTCACTCGAAGGGCGCAAGTCCGTTTGGCGTAATGGACCTTGTCGGCAACGTCTGGCAATGGACCGATGAGTATCTCGACGAACACACCCGCGCCGGGATCGTGCGCGGAGGCAGTTACTATCAGCCTCAGGGATCCATCTGGTACTTCCCGCAAGCGTACAAGCTAACCGAGCACGGGAAACTTCTGATGATGGCGCCGAGCATGGATCGTTCGGCTGCCTTGGGCTTCCGCTGCGTCCAGGATGCGCAGTGATACAGTATCAACGGGTTTAGAGCAGCGGAAAACAGGCGAGTGGAGTATTGCCGGCAACCCGCAGAATAAGACCAATGTTTCATGAGCAGAATAACCACCATGAAACAGATGGCCGAGCGGGCACAGTTCCGAGCGGCATCATCTGCCTGCTCTCGGCGCGGCGTTTTCACCAACTCGCGACCCATTCGCCGCACGAGGTATGGATGGCGATCCCCCGCAAGGCCCGCCGCCCCCGCGCACACCATCCGCCGCTGCGGATCGTGCGCTTTTCCGGGGGCGGCGCTGGAATAGGGTGTTGGCGAAAAAGGTGGAGGGCGTTCCGGTCCGCGTCTACAGTGCGGCCAAAACGGTTGCCGACTGCTTCAAGTACCGAAATAAGATTGGCCTCGATGTCGCTCTTGAAGCCCTGCGGGACTCTTACCGGCAACGCAAGACCCCCATGGATGAGCTGTGGGCGGCGGCGAAGGTCTGCCGGGTCGCCCGGGTGATGCAGCCTTATCTGGAGTCGATCGCTTGAAGAAGGCACCACGAACTTGCCGGCATCGGTTCGCCAGCGAGTTCTTCCGCGATCTGCCGGGCAGTGTGTTCACTGTGCCTATAAATGCAAATACTCTGCCGTTTTGTCTCGGAGCTTGGGGAAGTGAACGAACCGCCCTCTCGTCAGTCCTTTGACCGTCGAAACAGGGGAAATCCAGTCACGCGTATCCACGTCTTCACTGGTCCAGTAGTTCTGAATAGGTGCAGGTGCGTCACGCGGAAAGATCCTCCCGATTTGGGCCGGCATTTCTTTATAGCAGCGGCCTTGCGGCCCGCGGAATAGCGACCATACAGTAAGCTCAAATGGGGGCGGTACATGCCTTCCGCGCCACAAAAGAGCGCGGTTGCTATCTCATAAGCGGAGGACAATGCATCGGTCAGGTCGACTGCATAATAGAGAGCCCTGTAGTACGACGCCTCATACCCGATTTCACTGAGAGTTATGGTCAGGGGCGGGATTGCCTTGGCTATTTGTCGTGCTTTGTCGATCGCGTCCGACTCAGAGGATAGTGTTGCGCACTGAAGTGTTACGTGGGGCTCAAAAGGAAGAGCACCGAACTCTCCAGCGAGGTTTTGTATGAAAGTTGAAAGGTTTTGGTACATGGATCGAGGTGGGACAAGCCACAAAGAATATACAAGCCTGGTCATCACTGCACCGTGTGGATCTGGAGCCGGATACCCATAGGGCAGTGATCGCTGAAAATCACGTCAGATAGGACGAATGCGTCCGCGATTCGATCATTGGGCTTACCTTTTCACCCAGCCTTTGGAAGGCACGATTCCTGCCCCTTCACGTACGGTCACCAGCTGATTCGCTCCAACCGCCTTGAACTTTTCATGCAGACTGCTGGGCCAAAAGACTTCGATATCGACCGAATCAAAAGTGCCCAGACCGAAGTGCAGCCGAGGATCGTTGCAGGAATAAAAGCTCGCCTGGCTAAGCACGGCCTGCGCCTGAACCTTGCCGCCATAGCTGACCAGAACACGAGCACCGATGGCGCTGCGGTTCGACTTGACTCCCTCCAACTTCACCTTGATCCAGTTTTGCTTTGCCTTTAGATCGTTTCGCAAGAGGGACGGCGGTTCGTTAAGATTCACAATCAAAATATCCACGTCTCCATCGTTGTCGAAATCTCCAAAAGCACAACCCCGACTACAGTGGGCTTCCGTCACTCCCGGGCCAGCTTCCTGCCCCAACTCCTCGAACGTACGGTTACCCAGGTTGCGAAACACTACGCGCGGGCTCTTGTTCGCGTATTGCGGCAACTTGTGCTCGATTTCGGGATACACGTTGCCTGTCACCATGAAAATATCAGGATAGCCGTCGTTGTCGAGATCAACGATGCCGGCGCCCCAACAGATGTACCGGGTCTCGACCGCGAGGAGGGAGGAGCGGGTGACTTCATCGAAATTCCCTCTGCCATCGTTCTGATAAAGGCCGTTGGCATCATCCACAAAGTGCGTCTTAAAGAGATCCAAATGGCCGTCCAGATCGTAGTCCCCAGCGCCGACGCCCATTCCGGCTTGCTCCATGCCGTCGTCGCTAAGTGCCACTCCACGGAGTATACCTTCCTCGCGAAAAGTCCCGTCATGATTGTTCATAAACAATAGACTAGGAGTGGAATCGCAGGCGACGAAAATGTCCGTCCAGCCATCCTCATCAAGATCAGCCGCGACGACCGTCATCCCGTAGCATTCGGTCGCTCTCGCGATCCCTGCCTGTTGGCTGACGTCGGTAAACGTATTGTCGCCATTGTTGCGGTACAAGGAATGGTTTCCAGTGGGCAATCCGACCGGCCCACATTCAACAGGGACGCCTTTCCAGTTGCAATTCGGGTTCTCACCAGGCAGGGGCGTGTGCTCGAAAGAGAAGCGCACGTAATTGGAAACGAACAAATCAAGGTTCCCATCCCGGTTGTAGTCAAGGAAACTGCATCCCGCTCCCCAGCGGGGCTGATCGTTCCAAAGGCCGGCACTCTTGGTTATGTCGGTAAACGTTCCATCGCCGTTGTTTCGATAGAGACGGTTTTGCCCGAAGTAGGTACAAAACATATCCTCGAATCCGTCGTTGTTGTAATCACCGATGCAAACGCCGGACGCCCAGCCGGTTGCCTTCAGACCGGCCTTCTCCGTGACATCGGTGAAGGTGCCGTCGCGATTGTTCTTGTAAAGGCGATTGGTGGCACCAGGGGGATCCCCCGTCAGGCGGGTACCCGATAGCAAGAAAATATCCATCCAACCGTCGTTGTCGTAGTCAATGAAGGCACAACCACAACCGGTAGATTCCAGAATGTATTTCTTCCTGTCCACGCCGCCGTAGATCACAGGAGCTTGCAAGCCCGCAGCCGCCGCCACATCCGTGAAATGAGCATAGAAGGGACGTCCCGAAGGTGCCGGTCGCGCCGCGGGTTTGACTGTGTGCGCTGCAACCCCTTGCGCCAGGAGTCGTGGAGTTGCGGCGAAGGCTGCGGTACCGAGAGAAAGTCGCACAAAAGCGCGGCGGGTAAAGGTCAAGGCTGTTGTTTCTCCATCGACGGGGATTCCTCTTCTACGAGCTTGTAAGGATTGCGTTCGGCTTCTTGCTTAGTGTTTTCCATCCGGAGTTCGGCTAGCCGCTTTTTTCCCGGCAGTCGTTCGCGGGGTCGAGGACGTTGCCTACAAGCGTTCGTACCGGGCCGTCCTCGCGCGTCAGGCTTGGCTGCCCAACTCGACACGATCAGCTTTACTAGCACACCGATCAGGGCGACGGTAGCTCGGATGATGCAGGGCATTTTCTTCCTCCCAGAAAATCGCAATTCACTAACCGACGTGAATTTTGGTGTGAAATTCATGAGCTTGTGCCAGATCTATTGGTCTGCCACAGCGCAAGCAATACCGCTGTTGCCGATGCGGAAAACACCGAGTAGTCCAGTGGAGACCTGATCCCGAAGGAGATGGCCATGGCTATGCCGAACAGCGCCAATAGCAAGGCGCTGCCTAAGGCCACCCAGCGCGGCCATATGCCGAGAATCAGAGTGATTCCAAGAAACAACTCAGCCGCGGTGGCCGCCCAGGCCAGAAACGGGATCGTGAAGGTCGGCATGAACGAGTTCACTTCCGCCGTGTAGCTAACGAAGTTGGCGAAGTTTCCGTAACCGACGTTCTTGCCATAAAGGCCGAAGCGTGAAGCAATTCCCGAAAGGAACGCCGCACCAAGTGCAATGCGGGCATAGAGGATTCCCAGTCGCTCCCAATTCAGGGTACGCGCTGTTGTCGTTGCGCCTCGCGGTGGATTTTCCCCTGCGGCCAGCGGTGCCTTGCCCATCATTGCTTTCCTCCCAACTTTGTGAGTTTCGGCAGATCGGTGCTGAGTGGCTCATAATGATCGCAAACGAGATAAGCGATGAACTTTGCAGGTTTTGTCTGGCTGGCGTTGGCCGAGATGGCGTGAACGCTGTTTGGAGCTTCGTAGAAGCTTTCGCCAGCTTTATAGATCGCTTCGGGTTCACCTTTTACTTGCGTGCGGAGTGTTCCTTCTATGACATAACCGATGACGGCGCATGAATGACCGTGCGGCGGAGACGACTCACCTAGTCCGTAGTTAACCTCCACCACCGTTGCCTTGAGGTGATCACCGTCCAATTTGGGCAGAACATGAGAGAGCGCGATTCGAGCTCGTTCCTTAGTCCCGGGGTGAGATGTACGGCTGGGAAGCTGGGACCATGCAACATGACTTCCTCCCTCCGCAACGAACAGAGTCGCCACAGCACCGCTGACGCACGTCCTCAAAGAACCCATCGTTGGCTCCTGCCGCATTTAATCTAAACCATAGTGGATCATTAGAAAGTTCCCTTTATGCAATGTTGCTTGCACTACTCTTATGGCGAAGCGGGCGACTTCCCTCGAACTGAATACTGGCGTTGACGCGATCATACGGCTACACACGGGCTAAAAAAAGGAAATCCGGGATCAATTGATCGCCCAATAGCCTCTGGGCCGTTGCTCTCCGGATAAGCGGCGCGACTGTCGCGGGAATTTCAGCCCTAGGTACTCCTTTGCCTGCTGCAGTCCGTCCCCAAGTTTCGAATAGATCGCCTTTGCTTCGACCACCTCAATCGGGAAATCACAGCTGACAACAATCCGTGTTTGGTGGCGTTGAATCGGGTTGAGCTAGTGTTCGTTGGACCGGTGGACTTCTTCGGTCACTTTTCGGTAGAACAAAAAATATGCCTGCTCAACTAGCGGATTAAGCCTGTTAGGATCTCGCCTCTACCTACTTGGGGTGAGCGTTGATCTTGGTTCCTTTTTTGAACGACCAAGCCTATCGAGCGGATGACGTCTGTACGAAAGATAGGGGACAGCGCACGAGCCACGGTTTCCTGGTTTCGAGAATTGCGGATGCAGCGTAGTTCTAAACTCGTCGCGTACCGGATCTTCTATACACAACCCTGCGAAGCCTTCAAATGCGCGTTCCTTCTGTGACATCTCTGCAAAGCATGGATGGACATAACTATTGAAACGTTTTATATTGCCAGCCGTAAACCGCTTGCACAACAGGAGCGCACTCTTGAGCCTCGGAATCGCGCCTTTCGTCGCGACAATGCTGCTGGCTGCAGCCAGTGTGATTTCAGCCCAAGACTCACACGTTCCTCCCGATCATCAGCAAATTCCCTCGCCCGGCTGCCTCATCACGAAACGAGCGTGGGAGGGAGGATCAAAGCCTTGTACCCAGGATGAGCATGACGCTTGGCTGGCCGACATTCGACACTGGCGTGATGAACGCCTTATTCGCGTAGGGTATGACGGCTCGCGGTATGACCTGCCGGCGCTGAAGTGGACGCAGTCAAGCTTTTTCCAGCCGCAGATGATGGTGGAAGACCGCTATTTCTACGACCCAGTGGCCCACCGCTACACGGTGGATCGTTTCCGGAGGCGTGGGCTTTCGGTGTGTTCAAGACGCGGAGGGAATCCGGGTTCGGACAACGGCCGCGACGGAAAGTCAAGTTCGATGCAGTCGTCGTCTGCGGCTTCTGTAAACCCTGCTACTCTAATGGGGACTTGATATGAGTGTACCGGCGACAATGCGGCAAATTGCGGAACGGGCTGATGTTTCCATCGGCACGGTGTCACATGTCATCAATGGGACCGCCAAAGTTCGGGAGAAACTACGCGTTCGAGTCGTGGAAGCGATTCGAAGTCTCGGTTACCAACCAAGCCAACTGGCACGCGGTCTCCGGCGAAATCAAACGAGCATGCTGGGGATGATCATCCCCGACGTCACCAACCCTTTTTTCCCCGGCGTCGTTCGCGGCGTCGAAGACGTTGCTTACAAGCGCTCGTACCGGCTCATTCTGTGTAATACCGACAACGATCCACATAAAGAGATTTCTTATTTAAACGAATTGCGTTCGTATCGCCCGGGTGGGCTACTAGTAATTCCGGCCGCGGAGAGCCACATTACAGCACAACTGCGTGCTCTAGCCACCTCCGGACCACCGGTTGTGTGCATCGACCGTCGTCCGACTGGATGGGACGGAGATGTGGTGGTCGTGGCCAACGAAGCAGGTTCGTACGCTGCCACTCGACATCTTCTACGTATGGGTCACCGAAATCTCGCAGTGATTACCGGACCACTGCATCTGACAAACGCAGCGGAGCGTTTGGAGGGGTTCCGCCGTGCACTTGACGAAGCACACATCTCGATTGAACCGGAGTACGTCCAGGAGGCGCGCTTCGACCGCCAGAGCGGATACCAAGCAGCACTCCGACTCCTACGTATGTTGCCAAGACCTACCGCCATCTTCGCGTGCAATGACCTGATGGCGCTTGGAGTGCTCTTGGCTGCTCGAGAGTTGAACGTGTCGTGCCCGGAAGAGTTGTCAGTCGTCGGCTTCGACAATCTAGACTTCACTGAGTTCACTGCGCCGGCGCTTACTACAGTGCACCAATCCGGCTATCAACTTGGAGCGACGGCCGCGCGTCTCTTGCTGGAACGAATTGATGGCTCGAAGCAGCGCATCAAGAAGGTGGTATTGACTACCGAGTTGAAGATTCGGCACTCCGTGGCACCTCCCCGCGGGAGAACCCCGGCAGCGCGACGGAAACAAACGTACGATCAGACGGTCGGCGTGAGCTGAAACTTTTCCCGGGTTCCTCGTGTTTCTCCCATTCTTGGAAGCCCCCCTCCGCATCAACGGATCATTGCTCCATGGCATCTGATTTGCGCTTTGACAAGGTTGGGAGACCGGGGAATAAATTACTGCGGCTGGCACCGCTAGATTGAAACCTTTCAAGCGGATACAGCCCACAAAAAAATGTTCTTGACAAAGCATTTTGAAACGTTTTAAGCTGCGCTCCGCGTTGTTTCGATAATTTCTGAAGAAGTGGTGTTTTTGTAAATCGTGATTCCAGCTCCATGGGGTCGAGGGCACTGTAGGCTCTCGAGAATCACATGACCAGAAGCTTAATTCATTTCGCTGGCCTAATTCTCAAGCTATTGCCTTGCTGCAGGCCGGTATCGATTGGACTGTGTTTGGCTTTCTTGGGTTCGCCAGCCCTTTGGACGCAGTCTGCTCAGATGCCCTCGGCTTCCAATGAGCCCGAAGCTGCCAAGGCGTACCGCTTGGGTATGAGCCTGGTCAAAGAGGGACGCCTCGATGAGGCGATACCAGCTTTTGAAAACGGCCTCAGGACTGATCCACAAAGTGTAGTCCTTCTAAACGTGATCGGGGCTACCTACAGCTTGAAAGGTGATTTCGAGCAAGCCGAAAATTATTTACTCAAGAGCCTGCAAACCGACCCGGGATTTGTGCCTGCCCGCAAGAACCTCGCGATAAGTTATTTCAATTCGGGTAAGTACGATTTGGCCATTACGGAATTTCAAGGGCTGATTAATGCGCCCAGCGACTCGCGCTCAGTAGCTTTTCTTTTCCTGGGAATCATTGCCGAAAAGCAGAGGGACTTCAGCAAGTCCGCTTCGCTCCTGGGAGAGTCTGGGGACGTTGTCTATCAGTATCCACAGGCGCTGCTATCGTTTGCGCACTCCCTTTTTGAGTTGAACCAGGCGCAGAAGGCGGATGCTGTCTTAAAGAGCCTGGACGCGATGTCCGGCGTCGCGGCCCCCGAATACTTCAAGGCAGGTCTCCTCTTCTCCCAACAGAGGCAATACCAACAGGCCCTCGCAGAATTCGAAAGGGCAGGCAAGGTAGATCCCGGGCTATCGGGGCTCGAATACCGGCGGGCGGTTGTCCTGGACCAGCTGGGCCGCTCCGAAGAGGCACAGAAAGTACTCAAAGATCTCACCAGCATCAGGCCGGACGCCGACTCCTTGAATCTACTGGCCAACCTCGCCAGAAGGGGTGGTGACCTCAATCTGGCGATCCAGTCATTGCGTCAGGCCGCATTGCTCGAACCGGGAAAAGAGGTGAATTATCTAGACTTCAGCACCATCTGCATGGACTACGAAAATTATCCTCTCGCCCTGGAAGCTGCTGATATCGGACTGGCGCATATCCCCGGTTCCTATCGCTTGCAGGTGCAGAAGGGCGCCATCCTCGAAAAACTTGGCCGCCTCGGCGAAGCCGAAAAGATCGTGCAGAAAGCCAGCGGGCTCCAGGGAGACAACAGTGTTGCCCTCATAAGTCTTGGCATCATCCAGACGCATGCGGGCGAGTTACAAGACGCGATCAATACACTTTCTTCAGCAATCAAAAAATTTCCGTCCAATTTCCAGATGCATTACTACCTTGGCGTCGCACTCGAACAAACGTTAAAGCACGACGCGAAGGCTGCAGAAGCATTCAGGGGAGCCATCCGATTAAATCCCTCTTTTGCGGACTCTTACTACCACTTATCGAAGCTGTATTTGAACCAGGACCCGAAACTCGCCGAGGAAAACTTGCTGGCCTGTCTACGGCTGGACCCACACCACCTATCGGCGGAGTACAGCCTGGGCCGTCTTTATCTCAAGACCGGAAGGCGAGTGGAAGGACGAGCTTTAATGGACGCGTTCGAACGCCAGCAGCAAGCAGAGAAGGTTAAAGTTCAGCAAAAGCCCAGTCTCGAATTAGCTCAGAGATGAGTTGGACCTCAGAAGAAGGGAAGGACACCATGAAGGCATCACGTCTAGTAGCGACGACAATCACGCTTGTTTTCTTGTTCATGGTTCTTAACGCGCCCGCCCACGCTCAATTCACCAGTGGATTAACAGGAACGGTGACGGACCAGACTGGCGCGGCGATCTCAGGGGCCAAAATCGTTGTCACCAATCAAGATACTCACGTCACTCGATATACGAATACCGCGGATAACGGTGACTTCCGCATTACGGCACTGCCCGGGGCGATTTATACCGTTGAGGTCGAGCAAGTGGGATTCAAGACGTGGGTGCAAAAGGATCTGCAGTTGGAATCCAACCAGGTAAAGAGCCTTCACCCGACCCTTGCCTTGCCCAACCAAACAGTCTCCGTAGACGTGACGGCAGAGGTGGCGACGATTGAAACGGACAAAAGCAACACTTCGCGCGAAATCGCCGACTCTACCATCCATGCTGCACCATTACTCGGAAGAAATATCTACACCAGTTTGATCGCATTAGCGCCCGGTGTCACAGGTTCGGGGCTGCCGGCTGGAGGCGCGCTGGGTTCCGGTTCCGCGAACAACGATAGTTTTGAGCAGGAGGCGGGATACCAGATCAACGCAGCCGGGCAGCGGCAGGAGAACAACCAGTACGATGTCGACGGTAGCATTGCGGTGAGCGCCTCTCGTGACGGAGTGGTGAACCTGTCTCCCGAGCCGGACCTTATTCAGGCCGTGCGCATTTCAGGAGCGACGATTGACGCCTCCAAGGGGCGCTACAGCGGGGCATACGTGCAGGTCTTCACGAAACCAGGAACCAATGAATTACATGGGTCGTTGTCGGAGTTCCACACGAATAATACGTTGACGGCCCGAACCGAGTTTCAGTTCTGTCCCCCGGGATCGACTGGGTGCCGCGCAATACCGGCCTTTCGACGAAACGAATTCGGCGGAACCCTGGGTGGCCCGATTATCAAGAACAAACTGTTCGTGTTTGGCGGCCTCTTTGTGCTGAGATCCTCCAATGCAACAACCCTGGTCTCTCCCGTGGAGACGCCCCAGTTCGCGCAATTTGTCGAGCAGAATTTCCCGAATAATATCTCGGCGACATTCTTCAAGCAGGCACCCCCGGGGGCGACGCCCACCAGTGATATTGTCACCGTGGGACAGCTCCAGGCAACCCAGCCCGGTTTCTATCCCGAGGATCCTGCGTTTCAGAGCAATCCCGATCTGCCCGCTGTCGGGACAGCGATTTTCCCACTGAGTTTGACCCATAACGCGTATCAGTGGCATGTCCGGCTCGACTACAATGTTAATGAATCGAAAGATCGCTTCTTCTTCGATTGGTTCCGGACCTACTCCGAACAACTACAAGCCGATCCGCGCCCGATCTATCGAGTAAAAGTTCCGAACAACGGGTTTTTCGCCAAACTCGATTGGACCCATGCGTTCTCTGCAAGACTCTTGAATGACGCCGGTTTCACTTGGATCGATGCCGACGGATCCAATCCCGGTGCAATCAACAACCAAAATCTTCCCGATGCCTACTTCTTCACAGGCCAAGCCGCGTTTTTTCCGTGGGGCCCGGCTGGCTGGGTGCATCAGAACTACAGCTGGCATGATGTCCTGACTTGGACGCATGGCAGTCACACCATCAGCGCGGGAGGCGATATCGACCGGCATCATGACGATGATAAATTTACCAGCCCTCTGCTCCGGCCGCAATTCGGTTTCGCCAACCTCCTTGACTTCGCCCAGGATCAGCCCTTTCAACAGAGTGGTCCGGCACTGCAGGTGTCTAACGGCGCCTTGGCCAGCGACCTGTATCAGGTCCTGCGCTGGCTTTATGGAGGAGCATTCGTTCAGGATGACTGGAAGGTGACGCACCGGTTCACGCTAAATCTGGGTCTACGGTACGACTACTTCGGCCACTGGGGGACCTACTATAATTCCCACACTCCATTCCCCTTCTTCTCGCTGGGCTCTGGGGGCGATTTTGCTTCTCAAGTAACCAGCGGAACAATGTCCGTTCGGGGTGGGCAGAATGCATATGTGACGAATAATCGACCCCAGGGATGGGGCCCTCGAATTGGATTTGCCTGGGATATTTTTGGTGATGGGAAAACCTCGTTGCGAGGCGGGTACGGCCTGTTCTTCAACAATGTAGCTGACGGATCGTGGTCATTCCCGGCACGCGCTAATCCCCCCACTTGGGCCAACCCCTTTTTCAGCGTGCAGAGTCCGAGCCATCCATTCAGCTATGCGTTGGGAGACTCGACTGGTACTGTCTGGCCGATCCCGCCGGGAATCACCTTTCAAACCAATCCGGCGGGAGGACTCGTAGGCTTATCGGTCCAAACGTCGGGTTTAGTGTCCAACCTGGATCAGCCTCGCACTCACGTCTTCATGTTGTCCCTCCAGCGGGATCTTGGGCACGGTCTGATTGCTGAAGCGGACTACAACGGCTCCCACAGTAAAAATCTATACGTCCAGACGGACGTGAATCGTTTCCCGGGGGACCTGATCCTCAACAAGGGAACTCAGACTCGGTTGAATCCTAACTTCGGCGCCATTATCTTCGGCCGCACGATTGGAGTAGCAGATGGCCATTATGGCACCCTCATGTTGAGCAAACGGTTCACTCACTCCTGGCAGCTGAGGGGTATTTACACCTTCGGTAAAGCCACGGACGACACGAGCAGCAACGACAACGGGACGAACAACGGCGAGGCGATCTTCAACCCCCTGAACATTGCGTTCCAGCACGGCAGGGCGGACTATAGCGTGGGCAAGCGCGTCACCATTGATAGCGTGACCGAGGTCCCGGCGGGGCTGTTCAAGAATGGCTTTGCGAAGAGCGTTCTCGGCGGTTGGCGCATGTCCAATATTCTGGTGCTGCAGAGTGGCTTGCCCTTCTCCGTATTTACCTCGGCATCGTTCAATCCGATCCTGGACTCGAACGGAAACGTGATCGGTTTGCAGCCGGGGAGCGGCGACTTCAACGCCGACGGTTATGGTTTCGACCTCCCGAACGCACCAGCCGCTGGCGTCGTACACACCGGCAACCGAAGTAATTTTCTTAAAGGCTTTGCTCCGGCATCGGCTTTCCCCGTCCCCGCACTCGGACAACAGGGCAACGTGGGCCGCAACACCTTCGCTGGCCCGGGTTTAGCCAACATCAATACAGAATTCGCGAAGGTGGTGAAATGGGAACGCTTTTCTATCGAGTTTAGAGCAGACGTTTTCAACTTGTTCAACCGCGTGAACCTGACTCAGCCGAATAGCGATCTGTCGAGCAGCCTTTTCGGCCAATCAACCGGCCAGAACCTGCCGCGTTCCTGGCAGTTTGGGCTTCACCTGGATTTCTAAGACCGAGGAGTCGACGAGTCGACGCACTGCAGTGTAAAGCACAACACGCCGCACGGCCGGACAAGATCATTGCGATCCTGAAGCAAGGCAAGACCGGTTAACCGCGGCATAGTTGTGCCGTCAACGTGGGATCATCGAGCGAACCTGTTACGGCTTCAGGGCAAAGTACGACGGGATGGAACACGCAGATGCTAAGAAGCTGAAGCAGCTGGAAGATTGTGCTCGCGCGGGGACTTGATCGTAGCCGGGAGGGCCATGTATCAACCGGAAGGCTATGGGATCGCGCTGTTGTTCATGATCGGGAGCATGCTGTGTTGGGGGTCATGGGCCAACACCATGAAACTCACTCCGGGTTGGGCCTTTCAGCTCTTCTATTGGGACTACGTACTCGGCATCGTTGCGGCAAGCCTTCTGTGGGGACTCACGCTCGGCAGCGCTGGCGGAGGAGAACTCTCCTTCCTCAGAAACATCGGCAGTGCAGATGCAACTCATATTCTCTTCGCCCTGCTCGGCGGAGTGGTCTTCAACGTGGCAAACCTCCTGCTGGTTGCCGCAATTGACATTGCCGGCCTTGCCGTTGCGTTCCCAATCGGGATTGGATTAGCCCTCGTGGTGGGCGTACTGCTGAACTACTTCATCTCCCCGCAAGGAAGTCCCCTGTTGCCGTTTGGCGGTGTTCTTCTGGTCGTCCTCGCCATTGTCGTGGACGCGCTGGCCTATCGCAGACGCGAGACCACACGAAAGACTCCGAGCGCACGCGGCATTCAGATCAGCCTCGCGTGTGGCGTGCTGATGGGCGTCTTCTATCCCCTGGTTGCCAAGGCGATTACGGGAGACCACTCGCTCGGTCCCTATACCGTGGCGTTCTTATTTGCTCTGGGTACTGCTTTGTGTGCGGCACCGGTGAATTACTTCCTCATGCGGAGGCCGCTAACAGGAGGCCAGCCCGTGAGCATGGCCGACTACTGGAAAGGGCGCGCCGCTTGGCATTGGTGGGGAGTTCTCGGCGGAATGATCTGGTGCACGGGCGCGGTCTTGAACTTCGCTGCTTCGCACGCGCACATCATCGGTCCGGCGATTTCGTACGCAATCGGGCAGGGGGCGACGATGGTCTCCGCCGTATGGGGAGTGTTTATCTGGAAAGAATTTGCCAGCGCACCTCCGAGTGCGAGAAGGCTAATACCACTGATGTTCATCTTTTTCGTTGTCGGGTTGGGCGCAGTCGCGGTGGCTCCAGTATTCCCGAGGTGACGGCGCTGGACCCTTGCGGCAAGCCGGGGGGCAACGGTGGCGAACGGAAGAACTGAAGCTGGGAATCCTTATGGCGAAGCGGATCGTAGTTGTGGGAAGCATCAATCTTGACCTAGTAGGCGCCACTAACCGAATTCCGATTGCTGGTGAAACGGTTGCGGGACTGAGCTTCCAGACTTTCCCTGGTGGTAAGGGCGCGAACCAAGCGGTGGCGGCTGCGCGTCTTGGTGGCTCGGTGAGCATGCTCGGAAAGCTCGGAACGGATGCTTTCGGGGCGCAGCTGAGAGAAAGCCTTAAAGAATCAAAGGTGAACACCGACGGAATCGAAGTAGTTCCAGGATCGTCGGGCGTCGCGCTGATTACCACCGATGCGAAGGGAGGGAACGCGATCACGGTCGTTGCTGGAGCGAATGCAAATCTCTCTCCGGCAGATCTCGATACGCATATCGGTCTTATCCGCAGCGCTGGCATTTTACTCACCCAGTTGGAAATCCCGCTTGAGACCGTGGAGTATTTGGCTGCAATT
>JACXTT010008528.1_pt1 | contig 14205 bp, 14 predicted proteins | sample 9270951 | NCBI WGS metagenome assembly JACXTT01 (sample SAMN15532306, study PRJNA645909) | rock metagenome | isolation source: weathered quartz diorite | place: Puerto Rico | collected 2017-06-21 | reverse complement strand
GGCATCTCAGCCCGAACGCCACGTTCTCCAGTGCGCTGAGATGGGGAAAGAGAAGCAGGTCCTGGAAGACCACCGCGACCGGCCGGCGCTCCGTCGGAACCGCAACCTTCCCGGTGACGTCGTCCAGCACCTCCCCGTCCAGCGCCACGCGCCCCGCATCGAGCAGCACGAGACCCGCCAGCGCATGCAGGAGCGTCGTCTTGCCCGAGCCGTTCGGTCCCAGCACCGCCACCGTCTCGCCGGGCTCGACGCCGAGCTCCGCGTCGAGCGAGAAGGCGCCCCGCTGGACGCGCACGCGGGCGGCGAGACTCATGGCTGCTCGAGCCAGCGCCCGCGGAGCCCGACCAGGATCGTGAGCGAGACGGCGAGGAGCACGAGGCTCAGCGCCAGGCCCGCCTCGGGCCGGGCCTCGAGATCGATGTAGACCGCCAGCGGGATCGTCTGCGTGCGGCCCGGGAAGTTGCCGGCGAAGGTGATCGTCGCGCCGAACTCGCCCAGCGCCCGCGCCCAGCAGACCGCGGCGCCCGCCGCGAGCGATGGACGCACGAGCGGCAGCGTCACGCGGCGGAACACCGTCCAGCGCGTCGCGCCGAGGGAGCGTGCCGCGTCCTCCAGCCGGCGATCGAGCCCGCGGAGCGCGCCCTCCATCGCCAGGACGAAGAACGGCATGGCGACGAAGGTCTCGGCCAGCACGGCGCCGGCCGTGGTGAACGGCAGGCGGATGCCGAGCGGATCGAGCCACTGCCCCACCAGTCCGCGGCGCCCGAAGACGGCGAGCAGCGCCACGCCGCCCACGACGGGTGGCAGCACCACGGGAAGGAGCGTCAGCGCCCGAAGGAGCGCGCGCCCCGGAAATGCTCCGCGCGCCTGGACCCAGGCGAGCGGGAGGCCCAGGACGACGGACAGGGCGGTGGCGGCCAGCGAGCACAGGAGCGAGAGCCGCATCGCGGTGAGCGCCTCGGGCGCCAGGAGCGCCGGGCCGAGATCGGTCCAGGGGACTCTCCACAGGAGCCCGACGAGCGGCAGGACGAACAGCGCGGCGCCGAGCGAGCCGACGACGGCGGCCGCCACTGGCACGCCCTCGCGCCGGGGCGTCACGGAGCGAGGAACCCCGAGGCCGTCAGCACTCGCTGCCCGGCCGGCGAGAGGACGTGGGCGACGAAGGCCCGGGCTCCCGCACCGTTCCTCGCCGTCTTCACGATCGCGATCGGATAGCGTGCCACGACGTTCTGCGCATCGGGGATGGTCACGGCTTCGACCTTCGCCCCGTCCCGCGCCACGTCGGTCGTGTAGACCACCCCCGCATCGGCCTCGCCCATCGAGACCCGGGTGACGACCGCCTTCACATCCGCCTCGTTGCTGCCGGCGGGCGCGGACACGCCCGCCTTCGCGAACGCCTCGAGCGCGTAGCGGCCCGCGGGCACCGCCGGTGCGGCGAGCGCGATCGTCATGCCGGACCGTCCGAGGTCCACGAGACCCGCCACGTGCTTCGGGTTTCCCCGCGGCACGACGATTGCCAGGCAATTGCGGGCGAACACCTGCGGCGTGCCGGCAATTTCACCGGCCGCGAGCGCCTTCCGCATGTTCTCCTCGTCGGCCGAGGCGAACACGTCCGCGGGCGCGCCCTCGAGGATCTGCCGCGCGAGCGTCGAGGAGCCGGCGAAGTTGAACTCGACCTGGGTGCCCGCGTGGGCGGCCTCGAACTCCCTGCCGATCGTCCGGAACGCTTCGGTGAGCGACGCGGCGGCGAACACGGTCACCGTCTCGGCGCGCGCGGTCGACACGGCCAGCAGCAGGACGGCGAGGACGTGCGACCACCGGGGAAGGCGGGTCGCGTCGCGGCGCGACGGCACAGGGGCGTTCGTAGCAAACCGCGAGTGGCACCGGCAAGCGACGTGGCGTAGGAGAGGCGGGATGAGCGTGCCGGTTCCCCTGGATCGGTTGCGAGCGGCCATCGCGGAGCGCGGACCGGGCGCCTACGTGCTCACGGTCGCTGACGACGGCCGTCCGCATGCGGTGCACGCGCCCGTGCGCTGGGAGGGTGACGTGCTGATCGCGGACGTCGGCCGGCGGAGCGCGGCGAACGCAGGCGCGCGACCCTCGCTGTCGCTGCTGTACCCGGTGCGAAGCGACGGCGACTACAGCCTGATCGTGGACGGGACCGCCGCCGTCGCATCGAGCGACGGCGCACCGCGACTGGTCGTCACGCCGACCAGGGCGGTGCTGCACCGGCCGGCACCGGCCCCCGATCGGACGGCATCCACATGCGACGCCGATTGCGTGCCGCTCCTCCCGACGACGACCCGTCGCGATTCATCTTGACCGGTACGGCGGCCGGGCATAGCGTGGACTCGCCAACCAGGAAGGCCGGAGATGCGCTTCTCGCAAGGCTCGCGCGCGGCGATCCTTGGTGCACTGCTCGGAGTCGGGCTCGTCACCGGCCCCTGCGTGGCCGACACGACCACCACGACCATCACCGGCTCGACCACGACCTCGACGACCGATACCGGTCCGACCACGACGGCCGCCCCGACGACCACCACGACGTCGTCGAGCACGACCTCGAGCTCTACCAGCACGACGGGAAGCACAACGACCTCGACGGTCGCGGGGGGCAGCACGACGACGACCGTGGTGCCGAGCACCACCGTCACCGTCACGACGGGCCCTTCGACCACGAGCCCGGCGGTGTCGGGCTCCACCACCACGACCGTCGTGCCGAGCTCGACGGTCACCGTGACGACCGGCCCCTCGACCACGAGCACGACGGGCACGGGCTCCAGCTCCACGACCACGACGGTGACCGCGACCACCAGCACGACCGTCGTGAACACCACGAGCACGACCCTGCTCTCGTGCGGCTCGAGCCCGGCGAGCGGATGTCAGCCCGCGGCCGCGCAGCAGGGACGGCTCCAGCTGGGGAAGGGGAAGCTCAAGTGGAACTGGACGAGCAGCGCGACGGTCACCGGCGAAGATCTGGGCAACCCGACGCGGAGTACCGACTACACGCTCTGCATCTACGACGCCACGGGGCGCAAGCTGAGCGCGCTGGCGCCGGCTGACGCGACGTGCGGGAAGCGGCCGTGCTGGAACGCGACGGGGACGACGGGGTTCGCGTACCGGGATCGGGACGGAATGCCCGACGGGCTGACACAGATGCGGCTCCGTTGGGGAGGCCCGGCCCACGCGAAGATGCAGGCCAAGGACGCGGGGTCCAACCTGCAACTGCCCATGCTCGCGCTGACCAAGCCCGTGAAGGTGCAGCTCCTGCGGAGCGACAGCAGCGTCTGCTGGGAGGCGACGTTCAGCAGCTCGATCCGGGACGACCCGGCGCAGTTCAAGGCGAAGTCGGACTGAGGCCCCGTCCCTCACGCATCTCGCGGCGCGCTTTCCTCGGCGTCGCCACCTCGGCGGCGGTTCTCGGCATCGCGCCGTCTGCGCGCGGGCGCGTGACGCGCACCAAAAATCCCCGGCACTTCCTCCTCGTCCATGGGGCATGGCACGGCGCGTGGTGCTGGTACAAGATCGTCGCCGGGCTTGAGGCAGCGGGACACCGGGTGACGGCGATCGACCTGCCCTCGGCGGGTATCGACCCGACACCGGCAGGCATCGTCACCATCGCCGCCCAGGCCGATCGCGTCGTCGCGACCCTCGACGCCCTCGCCGAGCCCGTCATCCTCGTCGGGCACAGCGCGGGCGGCCCGCCGGTCTCCGTGGCAGCGGAAGCCCGCCCGGACCGGATCGAGAAGCTCGTCTACCTCGCCGCCTTCCTCCTTCCCGACGGCGCGTCGATCCTCACCGTCGCCTCTCGGGACACCGGCTCGCTGATCACGCACCATCTCGTCTTCCATCCCGACGGGACCTTCGAGGTCGAGCGCTCGGCGCAGCGCGAGGTCTTCTACAACGAGTGCGACGATCGCGACGTCGCGCTCGCACAGACGCTCCTCAAGCCCGCCAGCCTGACGTCGAACGCCAACCCGGTGACCATCGGAGACAACTTCGCGCGCGTTCGCCGCTTCTACATCACGACCCTGCACGACCACGCGCTCTCGCCCGAGTCGCAGCGCGCCATGTACACCGCGCTCCCCTGCGAGCGCGTGTTCTCGATCCGGAGCGATCACTCGCCGTTCCTATCGCACCCGGCGACGCTCCTCCGCATCCTGGCGACGATCGCGCGCGCCTAACAGGTGAGTTCGGAGACGGTTGTAGGGGATTCGGTGATGGGTCATCGGGGACGGGCCTGATTTGCCTTGGCGAGGGCCGTGGGCGGGTGGTACCCGCCACGCATGCGCGATGGATTCCTAGCCCGGGTCGTCCGCCTCGCCGTGGCCGCCGGCGCGCTCCTCGCCTCCTCCGTCCACGCGGGCTGGCGTCCCAACGACCGGGTCGTCATCTTCTCCGCGTACCCGACGGAGGGGGCGAAGCTCCTCGCCGCCGCGGCACCCGTGACCGAGGTCGGGGTCTTCAACGGGAGGACGTTCTTCGCCGGGACCATCGCGGGGAAGAGCGTCGTCCTGGGACTGCTGGGCATCGGTCTCGTGAACGCCGAGCTGACGTCGCGCGCGGTGCTCGAGTATCTCCAGGCCAACGGCTTCCGCGTGAGGGGCGTCGTCTTCTCCGGCGTCGCCGGCAGCACCTACCCCATCGGCAACGTCGTCGTCCCCGATCACTGGACGGACGACCAGGAGCACACCGCGCCGCCCTTTCCGCCGTACCGCGTGAAGGGGCGCCTGTACGCGATCGCCCGGCGCCTCCCCGGGCACGTGGCCCTCGACCCGAATCTCTACGTGGAGGACGCCGCCTGCACGGGGGGGCGTACGGAGCCCAGCACTCCGGTCCGCGTCGAGGATCCCGTGATCCGGGTGAACCGCGGCGACGAGGGGCACAGCACCGATCCGTACGGCGGCCGCGCCGTCCCCTGCTTCACCCCGGGCACCTTCCTGCTCGGCTGTGAAGCGTGCGGCGCGCCGCTGCACGCGCCGGGGGCCGGCGGCGATCCCACGCCCTTCCTCGACCCGAACTTCTTCCTGGGGCTCTTCCAGTCGTTCGCTCCCGGCGCGGGCGGCAGCGCCGTCATCCAGGACATGGAGACGGCCGGCGTGGCGCGCGTCGCCGCCGAGAAGCGGGTGCCGTTCATCGCCTTCCGCGGCGTGTCGGACGGGAGAGGGGATCCGCTCATGCTGCCGCCGGTCCCCTATCTCCAGTTCTCGGTTTACCAGCAGCTCGCGGCCGACAACGCGGCGGCGACGACGCTGGCGTTTCTCGCGGCGTGGTGAAGCACGCTCCGTCGCGGCAGCGACAGCGCCGCCGCGACGGAGCCGGTATACCCGGACGCTAGAAGTGTACGCAGAGCGGGCCGGTGACCGACGGAGGCGCCGAGACCTGCGGCGGACAGAGCCCGTTCGGATCGAAGTTGCCGCCGACACCCGTACAAACAGTTACGTCGGTAATCTCCGGACCAGCGCTGCAGTTTTCCGGTACCGTCGTCGTCAGCCCAGCCGAGCTGCTGCAGCAGTGCCCGGGCGTCGCGGGCGCCGCCACGCAGCCTCCGGTTGCGCCGTCGCAGACCGTGCCGGCTGCGCCGGCGGAGAACGGGCTGCAATTAGCGGCCGTGGCGCCGAACCAGCAGTCACCGAAACCGTCGAAGCAGCAGACCGGCAGCGTGTCCGGGGTGAACGAGTCCAGGTCGGCCACCTGCCTGTTGACCAGCGCCTCGAGCGTCGCGCCGTCCCCGGGGATCGCGCAGCCGCTTCCCGCCTCGGCCTTGGTGATCGCGGCGTTGTACTTCGCCTCCGCGGCCATGAGGCACGCCGAGTCCACCGGCATGCTCTTGGCGAGCGCCTTCTGGTAGCACTTCGCCTTGGAGCTCAGCTTCTTCGCCGACGCCTTGCTCTTCGCGATCGCGCACTTGGCGGCCGGCGACGTCGCGCCGTACACCGCAGCCGCGGGAAGCACGACCGCGAGCGCCATGACACCGAGCGCACTCCAGAGTCTCGACATGTGCCATCCTCCTGCGGCAGGGGGCGCCGCGCTACGGGGCCTCGTCGGAGGCCCGATCGGCGTTTCCTTACCGCCGCCACCAGATCGTCGTCCACAAGAATCTCACCGATCGTCGCCCGCGAACACCGATGTTTCGGCGGGTCACTGCCGTGGAACGGTTTGACGGAAATATCCGCGTCCAGGCTAGCCGGAACTCCGGATATGAAGAGGAGAATCGTCGGCATCATCCTCCACCATCTGGTAGGCGGGAACGCTAGAAGTGAACGCAGGTGGGGCCGGGAACTGGCGCGGAGGCCACCGGCGGACAGAGACCGTTCGACTCGAGGTTGCCACCGACGCCCGAGCAGACGCCTGAAGTCCATTCCGGACCGGCGTCGCAGCCCGAGGGCGCCGCCGTCGTCAGCCCGGCCGAGCTGCTGCAGCAAGGCCCAGGAGTCCCGGGTGCCGCCACGCATCCGCCAGTTGCGCCATCGCATACCGTGCCGGCTGCGCCCGCGCCGAAGGGGGCACAATCGCCTGCCGTCGCGCCGTACCAGCAGGCACCGACGCCGTCTAAGCAACAGACCGGAAGTACAGCCGGCGTGAAGGAGTCCACGTCCGCCACCTGCCTGTTGACCAGCCCCTCGAGCGTCGCGCCGTCGCCCGCGATCGGGCAGGCCCCTCCGGCCTCGGACTTGGTGATCGCGGCGTTGAACTTCGCCTCCGCGGCCATGAGGCACGTCGCGTCGGGTCCCATGCCCTTGGCGAGCCCCTTCTGGTAGCATTTCGCCTTGGCGCTCAGCTTCTTCGCCGACGCCTTGCTCTTCGCGATCGCGCACTTGGCGGCCGGCGACGTCGCGCCGTACACCGCGGCCGCGGGAAGCACTACCGCGAGCGCGATGACACCGAGCGCGCTCCAGAGTCTCGACATGTGCCTTCCTCCTGCGGCAGGGTCCGCCGCGCTGCGGGGCCTCGTTGGAGGCCCGATCGGCGTCTCCTTACGCTGGTCGCTCGATTGACGTCCAGATAAATATTCTTCCAAGGAACCCGAGGCGCAGCCGAGGATCGCTCTTCGCACACGCAAATCACCCTGATTGCAGCGATTCACCCCCCGGGGCTGCTAGCCCTAGGTACGAACCCCCGCGCGGGGGGCACCCTTCAGCGGCAGACGATCGCGGTGCCGTTCGGCTTGGTCTTGCAGTGCGCCGGCCCGGTGAAGATCAGGTCCGCGCACTGGCCGGTCGTCGCCGTCGGCACGTCGATCACGAGGGTCGCGTGAAGCGGAAGGGTCGCCGCCGGCAACGTGAGACCGCGGCCCTGCACCACGAAGCGGAGCTTCCCGGGGGTCTTGGCGATCGTCTTCACCAGGACCCGCGTGATGCCCTGGTAGCCGGCCTTGTTTCGGTACACGGAGTTGCTCCCCGCGAGGCGCCACGGCGGACCGCCCGGAATGGTCACGTCGAGCAGCGTGGCGCCGGTCGCGTCCATCACCAGGATCCTGACGCCCTTCGTCGACGGGTTGATCGCCGGCGTCGTCGGCACGGTCGCCGTGCCGGCGAGCTTCAACGTCTCGTCGCCGGGCGGCGTCGTCAGATGCGCCAGCGTCACGCGGGGCGTCACCGCCGGCGCGCCGCCCGTGCACGGGTCGCACGCGTCGCCGATCCCGTCGCCGTCGCCGTCGGCCTGGCCTGGGTTGGCGATCGTCGGGCAGTTGTCGGACGCGTCGGGCACGCCGTCGCCATCCCCGTCGCCGCTCGGCCCCGCGGGATGGGACGCCGGGTCGGTGGGATCCGTACCCTGGTCGAGCTCGTCGCGGTCGTACCAGCCGTCCTGGTCGCGGTCGATGCCGATCCTGCCCTGCGTCCCGAGCGGCACCACCGTGAAGGTGATCTCGCTGCCCGCGGCGCCCATCTGCCGGAGTGTCGTCACGCTGGGGACCTCGCCGGGGCGATCGGACTGGAAGGTCCCGGTGCCGGCCAGGTACGTCCAGCCGCGCTGCAGCCCGCCGGCGATGCCCTTCGCCACGAGACCGACGGCGTTCGCGTCGGCGAGCGCGGTCATCGTCGCGAGCAGGTTCACGGTGGCCGGGTCGTTGTCGTTGGTGCCATCGACCGTCAGCTGCACGCCCACCGCGGGGTGCGTGTCGGTCGCGAAGCACATGAGGAACGCCTCCAGGTCGCGCCGCTGGCCGTCGCCCGTGGGGTTGCCGGGGAAGCTGAAGCGCGGTTGCTTCAGGAAGTCGAAGACCGTGTCGAAGCTGCCGTCGTGGCCGAAGCCGAAGCCGCGGTTGTTGGTCTGCGACGTGAAGTCGAGACCGACCTTCTTGTAGAGGTCGCGGAGCTGCGCGACGTTCATGCCCTGCGGCTCGCCGAGCAGGTTCGGCGAGACGATGGTGGGACGCGTGCCCGCGGGCGGCGAGTGGCAGGTGACGCACGGGGTGGTCCCGCCGTCGATCGGCGCGGTCATGAACAGGCTCTCGCCGCTGGCCGGGTCGCCCGGGAATCCGGGGACCGTCGCCGGGAGGTCGTCGGTCATGGTGCGGTAGGGGTTCGGCGGGAAGTGGATCGTCGCGATGAACGCGGCGAGCGCGCTCATCTGCGCGGGGCTGGGCGGCGCATCGGCGCCGAGCAGGTCGGTGAAGCCGACGGAGAAGGCGGACATGTCCTCCCGATCGCCGCGCCAGTGGAGCGGCTCCGTCCCGACGCTCCCGATGAGCGTCTGGGTCATCATCGGGCCCTTCATCGGATGCCAGTCGTTGCAGGTGCCGGTGAGTCCGATGCCGGCGTCGCAGGGCTCGTCGAGCGTCTTCATCGCGCCCGCGGGGTCGCCCAGGTCCCAGTCCTCGGTGTCGCGGGTCGCGTCCACGTGGCAGCCGGCGCAGGCGAAGTTGCCGAGCTGCGAGGTCTGGTGCGCGTCGTAGAGGAGCGGGCGTCCCGCCTTGATGACCGCCGGTGTCGGATCGAAGGTCGCGACCCGGCCGACCTCGGTGTCGGTCGTGGTGTCGATCGACGAGACGGTCGCGTGGAAGCGGTTCCACACGTAGAGCCGGCTCCGCGGGCCGTCGAGCACGATGCCCGTCGGACCCTGGCCCACGTCGATGGTCGCCTGGCGGACCCCCATCACGTTCGCCTTGACGACGCTGTTGGACCCCATGCCGGTCACGTACGCGGAGCTCCCGTCCGTCGTCCACGCGATGCCCCGGGGATCGCTGATGGTCAGATGGCGCTCGGCCGGCGTCGCGCTGGTCTTCAGGAACATCGGGTTTCCCGGGGTCGCGAAGAGGTGCTGGTTCAGGTCGGCGACACCGGCGACCGCGCCCGGATTCAGCGGGTCGAAGGTCGCCATCCGGATGCGCAGGTTGTTGCGCGCGCTCTCGACGAAGCGGTGCTCGTTCGGCCCGTAGGTGCCGACCACAGAGACCTTCCCGGTCGCCGGGTTCACGGCCAGCGCCGTATCGATGTTGAGCAGGTTCTTCGCGTAGCTGACGCCGAGCCCGGCAGTCTGGATCACGGCCACGTCGTTCTCGTTCAGGTTCCAGGTGACGAGCGCGTCCCAGACGTGGTTGTTGTCGTCCTTCCAGTTGACGCCTTCCTTGTTGATGATGAGGCCGGTGGGCGGCGGCGCCGGGAGACCGGCCGCGAGGGGCGGGTTGAACGACGTGCCGCTGTTGGGAGGCGGGTTCTGCCCGCCGTAGGGTCCGGAGGGGTCCGAGACCGTCGCCTCGGGGAGGATCATCGAGCGGTTCCCGGACTCGAAGATGGCGGCGTAGACGCGCGTGCCGTCGGTCGCGAGCGCGCGCACGTCCTTCCCCTGGATGGGCACCATGGTCGGCGCCGCAGCCAGGTTCGCCGGGTCGTAGACCGCGACCGCGTTCTCCTGCGCCACACTGACGAACGCGCGCTGCGGGCTCCCGGCGAAGACGACGTCGCACGGCTCGTCGCCCGGTGCGAGCGTCTTCACGACGTTCAGGGAGGCGAGGCTCACGATGCTCACCGTGTCGGAGAGCTTGTTCGCGACCCAGACCTCGGTGCTGCTGCGCGCGCGGACCGAGACCGGCTCGAGCCCGACTGGGAGGGAGGCCGCGTGCACCGGCAGCGCGCCGCCCAGCGTGAACACCTCCAGCCGATCGTCGGCCGTGTTCGTGACCAGGAGCTTCGTGCTGTCCGGCGTCATCTCGACCGGATGCACGGGGGGCGTCTCGAAGTTGTAGAAGGCGCCCTGCGCCGCGGCCGTCCGGGCGGTGAGTGCGAGGAGCAGGACGGGGAGGACGAGGAAGCGCACGGGACCCCGCGGTCCGCTAGCACGGGACGTGCCGCCGGTCCAAGGGAAAATCGGCGTCGTCTGGCGCCTGCGACGCGTCATTCCCGCGACACTCGGGGCAGAACCGGTCACGGTTCGGTTGTTCCAGCGCCCCATTCCGCGTTATGCCCGGCGCCGTGCCGAGGAACGCTCCTATGACACCGGCGGCCTTCGAGGGCTTTGCCGACCGCGACGGCCGCTTCTTCACCGCACTCGCCCGCAATCAACGCCGCGACTGGTTCGAGCTCCATCGGCGGGAGTACGAGGAGGGCTGGCTCGGGCCGATGAAGGCGCTCCTGGCCGAGGTCCGCGACCGCATCGACGCGTTCTTCCCGCACCACCCGCTCGCGGAGCCGAAGGTCTTCCGCATCTACCGCGACGTGCGCTTCGCGAAGGACAAGTCGCCCTACAAGACGCACATCGGCGGGTACGTCGCGATCGAGGGCGCGGGCCACCCCCCCTCCGTGCCGGCGGCGCTGTACGTGCACCTCGGGGCCAGGGAGCGGTTCGTCGCCGCCGGTCAGTACATGATGGACGCCACGCAGCTGGCGCGCTTTCGCGAGGCGGTGATGGAGGATCGGAAGGGCGGCGCGCTGGCGGCGATCCTCGGGAAGCTCGCGCGCGCCGGCTTCACCGTCGGGTCGCACGACACGCTCCAGCGCGTCCCGCGCGGCATCGATCCGGAGCACCCACGCGCGCCGCTGCTCAAGCGGAAGGGGCTGATCGTCACCTTCCCCGAGCCGCCGCGCACCCTCCTGGTCACCCATCGGTTCGTCGACTGGCTCGTGGCGCACACGAAGCGGGTCGTCCCGCTGGTCGAGTGGCTGGCCAGCGTGAACGAGTAAGGGGGATCGCGTGAGGCGCTCCGCGTGGCTCGCCGCGCTGGCCTTCCTCTGGCCAGCCGGCGTGCACGCCGCGGGCCTCTGCGCCACCGCGACGGACCAGCGCGCGGCGCCGCCCTATCTCGCGATCCTCTCGGCCTTCCCCGCCGAGCTGGCCCCGCTGGTCGCGGCGACGACGATCGACGCCACGGTCGAGGTCGACGGACGGCAGTACTACCTCGGCCGCCTCGACGGTGTGAGCGTGGTCCTCGGGCTCACCGGCATCGGGATCGTGAACGCCACCAACCGGACGCGGAGCGTGGTCGCCCACTTCGAGCTCGCCGGCCTCGTCATGAGCGGCGTGGCCGGAAGCCGCTACCGCATCGGCGATGTCGTGGTCGCGGACGAGTTCGTCGAGACCGGACGCAAGGGAGTCCGCCGCGCGAACCCTGCCCTGCTCGCCCTGGCCGCCCGGGCGGCGACCGCGCTGCCGGAGCCTCTCCAGAACTGCACCCCGGTCCCCCCGACGATGCCGGGCGCGCCGATCGTCTGCCTCCCCTTCACCCCCGCGGTCATCCTCGGCGGGCAGGGCGTGAGCGGCGACCCCTTCGGGGGGAAGGATCTCCCGTGCGCGCCCGGCGGTGACGAGATCTTCGGCTGCGCCCTCCCTGCCCCCATGGCCGTCACCACCGACGACGTCCAGGACATGGAGACCGCCGCCGTGGCGCGCGCGGCCGCGCGGCGGCGCCTGCCCTTCCTCGGGGTGCGCGCGGCCTCCGACGGCGAGGGCGATCCCCTCGGCGATCGCGGGTTTCCCGCGCAGTTCTTCGACTACTACCGGCTCGCCGCGCACAACGCGGCCGACGTCACGCGCGCCGTGGTCTCGCAGCTGAGCCGCCTCGCGCGGGACGCGTCGTCCCGCTCCACCTGCCGGCTCCTCGCCCGCCACCGCTGGCGGGCGGCCGCCCGGCGCCTCCAGGCTCAGAGCGACTCGTAGACGGCGTCGATCAGGGCGCGGTTGCTCGGGTTCTGCCAGCGCGGCCCGGCCTTGTTCATCACGTAGCCGAAGGCCAGCTCGGCGTCCGGGTCCGCGAAGCCGAGCGACCCGCCAGCGCCGAAGTGGCCGAAGCTCCGCGGATTGGTGCCCAGCGGGCGCTCGGGCTGCGTCAGCTGGAAGCCCAGGCCGAAGCGGGACGGCCGGCCGAGGACGACGTCGGGCCCGGAGGACGCCTCCGCGATCGCGTCCTCCAGGGTTTCGGGTCGCACCAGCCGGATGCCGTCGACGCCTGCCCGCGAGGCGAGCGCGCTGTAGATGCGCGCGATCGCGCGCGCGGTGGCGTGGCCGTTGGTCGAGGGGATCTGCGCCGCGCGCCAGGCCCGGGTGTTCACCGTGCCGAGGCCCGAGAGCCCGGGCGGGTTGGCGTAGACCCGCCGCAGCAGGAGCTTCCGCTCCTCGTCCTCCACGACCATCTCGGTGGGCTGCGCGTCGAAGAGATAGTCGGCGATGCGGGCGTCGGCGGCGGGCCCGATCCCGAACTGAAAGTCGGCGCCGAGCCGCGCGGCGATCTCGCGCCGGAAGAAGTCGCCGAAGCTCTCGCCGCTCACCCGGCGCACGATCTCGCCCACCAGGAAGCCGAAGGTGTTCACGTGGTAGCCGTGCCGCGTCCCCGGCTCCCACCAGGGCTCCTCCGCGGCGAGCACCCCCGTCATGAGCGCCCAGTCGTACATCGCCTGGCCGGGGAGCTCGCGCCGGATCCCGGGCAGCCCGGCGCGATGGCCGAGGAGCGTGCGCACGCTGATCCCGCCCTTCCCGCCGGCCGCGAAGGCGGGCCAGTAACGCGCCACCGGTGCGTCCAGGTCGACCTGCCCGCGGTCGACGAGGAGATGAAGGGCGAGCGACGCCAGCGCCTTCCCGACCGAGAACACGTCGACCAGCGTGTCCCGCTGCCAGGGGCGGGTGCGCGCCGCGTCCGCCCACCCGGCCCACAGGTCGACGACGACCCGGCCGCCGACGACGAGCGCGACGGCCGCGCCGACCTCGCCGTGGGCGCGGAAGTTCCCGGCCAGCGCGTCGCGCACCCGCGCGAAGCGCGGGTCGCACGCGCCGCACATCTCGGGAACGTCCGCCACGGCCGTACCCGGGCCGGGACGGCTCAGCCGCGCTTCATCGGCGGGTGGTAGAGGACCACCATCTCGTAGATCAGCGCCGGCCGATCGTCGCCCACCACGTGGACGTTGATCTCCTGGGTGAGCTGGGTGCCCTTCGGCTTGGCCTCGACGCCGATCAGGCGTGAGTGCGCCCGGACCTTGGCGCCCGCGCGCACCGGGCTCACGAAGCGCAGCTTGTTGGCGCCGTAGTTGGTGGCGTTCCCGTAGCCGCCGAGCTTCCACTCGGCGCTCCCGTGGAGGCGCGGAAGGAGGCTCAGGGTGAGGAACCCGTGCGCGATCGTCCCCCCGAACGGGCTCTCGCGCTTGGCGCGCTCCACGTCGACGTGGATCCACTGATGGTCGCCGGTGAGCTCGGCGAAGCGGTTGATCATGTCCTGCGAGACCTCGACCGACTCGCTCCACGCGCCGAACGTGTCGCCGATCTTGCCCTTGAGCTTCTCGATGTCGTCGAAGCGGATCTCTTCCACGGTGGTCCTCCCGCTGAGCGTCCCGGCCGCCGGGCCGGGCCCGTCATTCCTACCCGGCTGCTCGAGCGAACGGAAGAGCCGGCCTAGCGCCGGGTCGCGGTCTCCGCTAGCGTGACGACCGTCATGGCACGCATCGTCGAATCGTCCTGGTCGGCGCGGGGCCGGGTGCTGGAGGTGCTCGTCCAGCTCCCCAACCTGATCCGCCTCTACTGGCGCCTGTTCCGCGACCCCCGGGTATCGCGCTGGCCGAAGGTCATGCTGGTCGGCGCCCTCGTCTACGTGGTGCTGCCCTTCGACCTGATCCCCGACGTCATCCCCCTCGTCGGCGAGATCGACGATATGGTGATCCTGCTCGCCGCCGCGCGCTGGTTCATGCAGTGGTGCCCCCCCGCGGTGGTCCGCGAGCACGCGCAGGCGATCGACGCGCTCCGCGTCTGATCCCATGACCGCGCGCGCCGTCGCCCGGGCCG
>JACXTT010008527.1_pt1 | contig 14205 bp, 8 predicted proteins | sample 9270951 | NCBI WGS metagenome assembly JACXTT01 (sample SAMN15532306, study PRJNA645909) | rock metagenome | isolation source: weathered quartz diorite | place: Puerto Rico | collected 2017-06-21 | reverse complement strand
CTTCAGGAGCTCTGTGGCGTGGGCCAACCGCGCAGCGCGCTCGTCGGGGCTGAGCGCCGCAAGCGCCGACGCCGACAGGCCGATGCTGTTGCCCGAGGCGGCGACGCCGATCGTGAAGCAGCCCGCCGCGCGGCCCTCGGCGATCCCGGCCTCGGCGTCGTCCACCTTGATCACGCGGGCGAACGGCCAGACGCCCAGCTCGGCGCAGGCCTTGTAGATCATCAGCGGCGAGGGCCGGCCCTGCGGCGTCTCGTCGGCGCAGACCAGGTGGTCGGGCGCATAGCCCTGCTCGGCGGCGCGGACCAGCACCGGGGCCATCATCTCGCGGGTGTAGCCGGTGGACGAGGCGACCTTGAGCCCCGCCGCCCGCAGCGCCGCCGCGGTCTCGGCCGCGCCGGGGATCAGCTCCGACGCATGAGCCGCGGCGTCGCGCATCAGGGGGCCGAGGTCGTCCATCAGCAGAGCCACATCCGCCTCGCCGGGCGCCGCGCCGTGCGCCTCCGTCCAGGTCTGCGCGATGTCCGGCAGGGCCAGCAGCGCGCGGACGTGGTCGGCCTTGGCCTTGCCCATGTCGGCGCGGGCGGCGGCCTCCTCCAAATGCACGCCGCGGCGCGCGAAGGCTTCGGTGAGCGCCAGAACCGGCGCGCGGCAGCCGAAGTCGACCATGGTGCCGGCCCAGTCGAAGATCACCAGATCGAAGGCCTTCAGTCCGTCCTGCGTCACGCGACCAACTCCCCAAACAATTCCGCCACCACATCCTCGCCCAGCGCGAAGCCGGTGGAGGCCCCCGCGCCGGTGGTCACCATCGCCAGCCGGACGCCCGGCAAGGGCGCCTCCAGCAGCACCGTCCGCTCGCCCGCCGAGGCATAGGTGCCGGTCCAGCGCTCCAGCGTGGGCGGCGGCGCGCGGCCGAACACGGCGGCGAATTCATCCAGGATCAGCCGGTCGACGGCGTCCTGCGAAAACGGGTCGGGCGTCGGGGCGTAGTGGTGGCTGTCGCCCACCACCAGGCTGCCGTCGGCGCTCTGCACGACGATCAGGTGGACGCCGTTGGCCAGCTGCCCCGCCTGCTCGCGCGCCAGGCGCAACCGCAGCTCCTCCGCCTCCGGCAGGGCGGCGTAGCCGGCGTAGCGCACCAGGCCGAGGTCCGACATCACGCCCGCAGTCAGCCGAAAGCCCGGATCGGCAAGGCGGAGCATCTGCAGCTTGCAGCGCGTGACGCCGAAGCCGGCGATGGTGTCGGCGAACAGGCCGGTCAGGTCGTCGCCCGGACAGACCGCGACCGCCTCGGCCTCGATCGTCCCGCGCGAGGTGAGAACCTTCGAGGTCTCCACCGCGTGCACCGCCGTGTTCCACCGGAACGTCACACCGTGGCGCGCCGCCAGCCAGGCGGCCAGCCGCGGGATCACTTCGCGCGATTCCACCCGCAGTTCGTGCGGGCTCCAGAGCGCGGCCTGCAGGCCGGGCGTCGCCAGTTCCGGATGGCTGCGCGCCACGTCGGCCGGGTCCAGCAACCGGCAGCCGTGGGCCATCTCGGTCTGGGTGAAGGCTTCCAGCACGACCACCGACTCGGGCCGCCGCGCGGTCATGACCAGGCCGCGATGCAGGATGGTCATGCCGGCCTCGGACGCCACCTGAGCCCAGATCTCCCGCGTGCGCTGGGCGCGCCGCCACATCTCGCCGCGCGCCTGGCCGGTCACGGTGATGAAGCCGAAGTTGCGCACCGAGGCGCCGTTCGCCTGGGCGTCGCGATCCAGCACGACGACCCGCTTGCCCCGCTTGGCCGCGGCCAGCGCGCAAGCCAGGCCGACAATCCCCGCGCCGACGACGGCGAGATCGAAGCTGTTGCCGGCCATGGGACTCCCGCACGCTGAAGGTGTGGATGAGAACCACAGGCAGATGACAGTTCGGCGTCGGCGGGGCGCGGCGCACGTGTCACCGAACCGACATCCAGCCCGGCTAGAGCTTGGCGATGTCCATCGCGTCAGGCGTCGAGACCAGCACGGGCGCGGCCGCCGGCGGATTGCGCGGCCTGTTCAGCCGGGCCGGGCCGACCCTGTTCAGCGCCGTGGCCGGCCTGGCCGGCTTCTGCGCCTACTTCTCCATGTACGCGTTCCGCAAGCCGTTCACGGCGGCGACTTTCGCGGCGGTCCCCGGCTGGCACTTCGTCCTCGACTACAAGATCGCCCTGGTGATCGCCCAGGCCGCCGGCTACGCGCTCTCCAAGCTGATCGGGGTCAAGGTGGTGTCCGAGATTTCGCCGGCCCGGCGGGGCGCCGCGATCGTCGCCCTGATCGGCGCGGCCTGGCTGTCGCTGGTGGCCTTCGCCCTGATCCCGGCGCCCTGGAACGTGGCGACCCTGTTCCTGAACGGCCTGCCGCTCGGCATGATCTGGGGCCTGGTGTTCGGCTACATGGAGGGCCGGCGCACCTCCGAAGTGCTGGGCGCGATTCTCTGCGCCAGCTTCATCATCTCCTCCGGCGTCGTGAAGTCGGTGGGCAAGTGGCTGATGGTCCAGGGCCATGTCAGCCCGATGTGGATGCCCGCCGCCACCGGCGCGATCTTTTTCCCCCTGCTGCTGGTCTCGGTCTGGATCCTGACCCAGCTGCCGCCTCCCAGTCCCGAGGACGAGGCCGCGCGTGTGCGCCGCGCGCCGATGACCGCGCGCGAACGCGGCGCCTTCCTGGCCGCCTATGCGCCGGGCCTGATCCTGCTTGTGGCGGCCTATGTGCTGCTGACCGCCTTCCGCGACTACCGCGACAACTTCGCCGCCGAGATCTGGACCGCGCTCGGCTATGGCGGCGAGGCGGGCGTGTTCACGGCCAGCGAACTGCCGGTGGCGGCCATCGCGCTGCTGGCGCTGGCCGCCGTCATGGCCGTGAAGAACAACCTGCGCGCCCTGATGGTGATCCACGCGATCGTCTTCGCCGGCTTCGTGCTGTTGGGCGCCTCGACGCTGGCCTTCCAGGCGCACCTGATCTCGCCGATCGCCTGGATGATCGCCGCCGGCGCCGGGCTCTACATGGCCTACACGCCGTTCAACGCCATGCTGTTCGATCGGCTGATCGCGGTGGGCGGCCAGGTGGCGACGGCGGGGTTCCTGATCTACGTCGCCGACGCCTCCGGCTACCTCGGCAGCGTCGCCCTGCTGCTCTGGCGCAACTTCGGCGGCACGCACCTGAACTGGCTGCAGTTCTTCACGCTGAGCGCCTACGCCGCCAGCCTGGTCGGCGCGGCCCTGACCGCGCTCGCCGCACTCTACTTCAGCCGCCGCGCGCGCACCGCCTGATCCGCAAGGCTCATCCGTCGATCGCCCGCGCTCGCGTTGATTCCGCTGGCGATATTTTCCCGCGCTCAGGCAGCCGTCACACAACTGAGAAGCGCCACGTCGGACTGACAAGATACCGTCACGCCAGCGTCAGAATCTATTCAATCGGGCGCCACCTCTCCATCACCGAAGTGTCGCACAGCCTTTCCATATCCTTGCGCTCTGCTGCCGGCCGCGCGTCGCTTTCTTGCGCGCGGACGCTCTGGGCGTGCGCACGAGGGATCCAACCCTCCTGACGCGGGCCGCCGCAGCTTTTGTCGGCTGTCTTCGGGGGATCGAAATATGAAAGCCAACTACCTGGTGTCGTGCGCGGTCGTCGCTGTCCTGAGCGGATGGGCGGGTTCCGCAGCGGCAGCCGCCGCGGAGGCCGCGGCCGCCGCAGGATCCAGCTCCGTCGAGGAACTGATCGTCACGGCCCAGCGCCGCGAACAGTCGGTGCAGGACGTCCCCATGACGATCCAGGCCTTCTCCGGCAACCAGCTGGCGGCGCGCTCGATCACCACCTTCGATGACCTGATCAAGCTGACGCCGAACATCACCTTCGCCCACAACGGCCCCGGCCAAGGCAACATTTTCATGCGCGGCCTGAGCGCCGGTTTCGCGGGCAACCAGTCGAGCGCCACCGTCGGCAACTTCCCCAACGTGGCGGTCTATCTGGACGAGCAGTCCATGCAGTTCCCGGCGCGCAACGTGGACCTCTACCTGGCCGACATCGATCGCGTGGAAGTGCTCGAGGGTCCGCAAGGCACGCTGTTCGGCGGCGGCGCCGAGGCCGGCGCGGTGCGCTACATCACCAACCGCCCGAAGCTGGGCGCCATCGAGGGCCGCTTCGACGCGAGCTACGGCCTGCAGTCGCACGGCGACGCCAGCTCGAACTTCAGCGTGATGCTGAACGTGCCGATCGGCGACAAGCTGGCGATCCGCGGCGTGGTCTACAACGACCGCCAGGGCGGCTACATCGACAACGTCCCCTCGACGTTCACGCGCTCGAACGTCGACAACAACGTCTACTTCGGCATCAAGCCCACGGCGGGCAAGTGCCCCAACGGCCTGCCGCCCGGCGGCCAGACCGGCTTCTGCACCTCGCCGGCGTTCGCCCAGGCCAACAACTTCGCGCTGGCGAAAAAGGACTGGAACCCGGTCAGCCACGACGGCGGGCGCATCGAGGTGCTCTACAGCGTCAACCAGGACTGGGACGTGCTGATCTCGGAGAGCCTGCAGAGCCTGGACGCCGAAGGCCTGGCGAACACCTACCCGACGGGCTCCGACTTCCAGCAACTGAAGCCCCTGGAGATCACCGCCTTTTCGCCCACCTACGACAAGGACAAGTTCACCAACACGGCCTGGACGGTGAACGGCAAGATCGGCGACCTGAAGCTGATCTACACCGGCGGCTACATGAACCGGCGGATCAAGCAGCAGAACGACTACACCAACTACTCCCGCACCCTGTACGGCCAGTACTATGAGTGCACCGGCGGCGGCGCGGGCCTGCTCGGCAGCGGCCCGCTCACCTGCTACTCGCCGATCACCAGCTGGTACGACGCGGTGCGCAACACCCACACCAGCCACGAATTCCGGGTGAGCACGCCGGACACCTGGCGCCTGCGCGCCATCGCCGGCGCCTTCTATGAGAAGTTCCGCATCGAAGACACCATGGACTTCAACTACAAGACCGTGCCGGCCTGCCGCGCGGGCAACAACCTGGCCATCGCGCTCGCTGGCGGCCCGCCCTGCTTCGGCAACGACGAGCCCTTCCCGGGCTCGACCGTCAACGAGCCGGGCCCGCGTCCCGACAACACCGGCTTCGGCGAAGAGGTGCAGCGCGGCTACACCCAGACGGCGTTCTTCGGATCGGTCGACTACGACATCATCCCCGACGTGCTGACCGCCACCGTCGGCACCCGGTACTATCGCTACAACGAGGACGAGACCGGGTCGGTCTACAGCACCAACGGCAAGTGCGTGAACGTGCTGCTCTGCGGGCACAACACCAACATCGACGCCGAGAACCTCCACGCCAAATACACCGGCTTCAAGAGCCACTTCGGCCTCCAGTGGAAGCCGATGGAAAACACCATGCTCTACTACACCTTCTCGCAGGGCTTCCGTCCGGGCGGCTTCAGCCGCTCGGCGCGCGACAAGGCGCCCGACGCCAACGGCGTGCCGCAGTTCAAGACGCCGCTCGCCTATTCGCCCGACAGCCTGACGAACAACGAGGTCGGCTTCAAAAAGGACTTCTTCGACCGCCGGCTGCAGCTCAACGTCTCGGCCTATTACATGCAATGGAAGAACGTGCAGATCGCGCTCTACCAGCCCTGCTGCCTGGGCAACACGACCTTCCTGGTGAACGGCCCGAGCTACACGATCAAGGGCGTCGAGGCGCAGTTCACCGCCAAGCTGACCGACGACTTCACCGTGTCAGGATCGGGCACCTACAACGACAACACCCAGTCGAACTCGCCCTGCCTGACCGCCAACGAGCCGAACTCGCCGACGCTCGGCAAGTGCATCACCGAGATCAAGGGCAAGCCGTTCGTGAACCCGTTCGGCGTGCAGGGCGGCGTCTCGGCCTATTCGCCGAAGTTCCAGGGCAATCTGCACGGGCGCTACGACTGGCAGGTGGGCGACTACAAGCCCTTCGCCACGGCGGACGTGACCTATGTGGGCGAGATGTTCACCCAGCCGGCCAACTACACGCCGCAGAACGATCCGGCCGAACTGCCGATCCCGGACACCACCTATCTGCGCTTCAAGCTGCCGGCCTATACGACCTGGGGCGCTGCGGTCGGCGTGGCCAAGGACAACTGGACGCTGCAGCTGGTGGGCCAGAACCTGGCGGACTCGCACGCCTCCACCTTCTCCAGCACGGCCCAGTTCATCCGCATGAACACGCCGCTGCGCCCGCGCCTGATCAGCCTCCGGGTCAGCGCCACCTACTGAGCGTCACACGGAACTGTCACACTGGACTGACAGAAGGAGCGGCTGGCGACGGCCGCTCCTTTCGTTTGGACCGCATGCAGACCGAAACCGATCTTCGCAGGGGCGTCTCCGTCGAGGACGAGGTGGCGCGGCTGCGGCGGCTGCAGCAGGACGGGCGTCACGACGACGCCCTGGCGGCGGCGGAAAACCTGCTGGCCGCCCTGCCGGAAAATCGCGACCTGCTGCTGATCGCGGCCACCAGCCTGCGCCATCTGCGCCGCGCGGCCGATGGCCTGGCGATGCTGGCGCGGCTGGAGCGCGTGCAGCCGAACTTCAGCCGCCTGCATCAGGAACGCGGGCTCTGCCACCTCCTGCAGAAGGACGCGCCGGGCGCCATCGAGGCGCTGCTGCGGGCCGTGAACATCAACCCGGCCCTGCCGGCCAGCTGGGCCATGCTGGAGCGGCTCTATGGCATGATCGGCGACCCGGCCAACGCCGCCACCGCGGCCGAGCACGTCGCCACCCTGAAGCGGCTGCCGCCCGAGGTGGTGACGGCCACCAGCCTGTTTTCCGACGGCGACCTCGCGCCCGCCGAAAAGATCGTCCGCGCCTTCCTCCTGCGCCAGGGCAACGAGCCGGAGGCCATGCGCCTGCTGGCCCGGATCGCGCTGGCGCACGACGTGCTCGACGAGGCCGAAATCCTGCTGGCCGCCGTGCTGGCGATCGCGCCGGACTATGCCGCCGCCCGCTGCGACTACGCCCAGACGCTCACCAAGCGGCAGAAGCATGCGGAGGCGGGCGCGGAGATCGACCGGCTGCTGGCGACCGATCCGGCCAACATCGACTACCGCATCCTGGCGGCGACCGCGGCGGTGGGCCTGGGCCAGAACGACCGCGCGCTCGAGCTTTATCAGGCCATGCGGCGCGACTTCCCCGCGTCCTGGGATGTGCCGCTGTGGATGGGTCATGCGCTGAAGACCGTGGGCCGCGTGCCGGAAGCGATCGAGGCCTACCGCGTGGCCGCCCAGGCGCGCCCCGATTTCGGCGACGCCTACTGGAGCCTCGCCAATCTCAAGCTCTATCGTTTCGGCGACGACGAGATCGCGCTGATGCGTGCGGAGGAGGCGTCAGCCGGCATCGTGCTGGCCGACCGCTATCACCTGTGCTTCGCGCTCGGCAAGGCGCTGGAGGACCGCGGTGAGACCGCGGAGTCCTGGGCCTACTACGAGCGCGGCAACGCCCTGAAACGCTCGGAGAGCGGCTACCGGCCGGAGCCGTTCGAGACCAACACCCGCCTGCAGAAACAGGTCTGCGCCCCGGCCTTCTTCGAAGCGCGACGCGGGTGGGGCGATCCCGGCCGCGACCCGATCTTCGTGCTCGGCCTGCCGCGCTCGGGCTCGACGCTGATCGAGCAGATCCTGGCCTCGCACAGCCAGGTGGAAGGCACCCAGGAACTGGCCAACATCCAGCGCATGGTGCTGGACCTGCAGGGGCCCGACAGCGATGACGACGCCCCGCGCTATCCGGCGGCGCTGGCCGACCTCACCGCAGCGGACTGCCGGGCGCTCGGCGCGCGCTACCTCGCCGACACCCAGGTCTATCGGACCGGCAAGGCGTTCTTCATCGACAAGATGCCGAACAACTTCCGCCACATCGGCCTGATCCATCTGATGCTGCCGAACGCGGCGATCATCGACGCGCGGCGCGAGCCCATGGCCTGCTGCTTCTCGAACCTCAAGCAGCTGTTCGCCCAGGGGCAGGAGTTCACCTATGGCGTCGACGACATCGCCCGCTACTACCGCACCTATCTCGAGCTGATGGATCACTGGGACGCGGCGCTGCCGGGACGTGTGCTGCGGGTGCATCACGAGGATGTCGTCGACGACCTGGAGGGCAGCGTGCGGCGCCTGCTCGACCACTGCGGCCTGCCGTTCGAGCCGGCCTGCGTGGAGTTCCACAAGACCCGGCGCAGCGTGCGCACGCCGAGCTCCGAACAGGTGCGCCAGCCGATCTTCCGCGACAGCCTGGACCAGTGGAAGGCCTACGAACCGTGGCTGGCGCCGCTGAAGGCTGCGCTCGGCGATGCGACCGTCCGCTATCGCGGCGAACCCGCATGAAGCCCGCCGGCGTCGCGGACATCCTGGCCACCTATGAGCGCCTGGGCGAGCGGCTCTACGGCGAGGCGGTGAGCCAGAGCGAGCATGCGTTGCAGGCGGCCGACTGCGCGGCGCGGGACGGCGCGTCCGAGGACCTGATCGTCGCGGCCCTGCTGCACGACTTCGGCCACCTCGCCGAGGCCGAGGGCCAGGACGCCGTCGACGCGCGGCACGAGGCGGTGGGCGCGTCCCTGCTGAGAGGGCTGTTCGGTCCGGCGGTGATCCAGCCGATCGCGCTGCACGTGGCCGCCAAGCGCTACCTCTGCGCCGTCGAGCCCGGCTATTTCGACGGCCTGAGCGACGCCTCGCGCCACTCCCTCAAACTCCAGGGCGGCGCCTATTCCGCCGCCTACGCCGCGCGGTTCATCGCGCGGCCGTACGCCGCCGACGCGGTGCGCCTGCGCCGCTACGACGACCTGGCCAAGGTGGTGGGCGCATCGACGCCGGACTTCGCGGCCTACGCGTCGATGATGTCGCGCGCGCTGCGCTCGAGGTGACGCGGGCGCGCGTGCTCGCGGCTCAGATGCGGGTCCTCGGCGGACACGCTGGGATGTGAGTAGACGCACAGGATCCTGGCCGGCGCGCCGTCGATGGTGAGGTAGCGGTGCGCCTGCACCGCGTCGAAATAGACGCTGTCGCCCAGCTCCAGGATGACCGGCGCATAGCCCTCGCAGACGAAGCGCACGCGGCCTTCCAGGACATAGGCGAACTCCTGGCCCGCATGGGTCTCGGCGTCGGCGCCGTCGCCGGTGGCGGCCACCTCCACGACGCACGGCGAATAGTCCTTGTGGGCGATCTCGGTGGCCAGGAACCGGTACTGGTTGGAGCTGACGTCCACCACCGGGCCCGACCCGCGGCGCTCCACGATCCGCCGCCCGCCGGCGCGGACGCTGGGTTCCGGATGGGCGAACAGCTCGCCGATCGGCGCCTCCAGACCCGCCGCCAGCTTGGCCAGCTTGCCGTAGGTGAGCGTGGTCTGCGCGTTCTCGACCTTCCACAGCATGGAGACGGAGACGCCCGTGCGCCGGGCCAGCTCGGCGATCGACCAGCCGCGCTCTTCGCGCAGCGCCTTCACCCGACGCGACAGCAGGGACGACTCGTCCGACATGAAGGCTCCGTTCGGCGCCCGGGGCGCAGCTTCCCTAAGAGCGATAGGGCGCGCGGGACGGCGACGCAACTTGCGGGGTTCGCGCGGGCGCTTTTAATATATGAAAACGCCGGGGGAGCATCAGATGGCGAACGCGGCGAGCCGATTCCAACGCTGGGTGTTGCCCGGCCTGGCCTTCAAGGCGGTGGTGATCGGCGGGGGCTACGCCACGGGCCGCGAACTCGCCGCCTACTTCCTGCCCAGCGGGCCCTGGGGCGGCCTGCTCGCCATGCTGCTCTCGGTGGTGATCTGGAGCGTGGTCTGCGCCGTCACCTTCCTCTACGCGCGACAGACGGCCAGCCTCGACTACCGCAGCTTCTTCCAGCGTCTGCTGGGGCGCTTCTGGCCGCTGTTCGAGATCGCCTACCTGCTGGCCATCATGGTGATCCTGTCGGCCTTCGCCGCCGCCGCCGGAGCCATCGCCTCCACCGTCTTCGGCCTGCCCGCGATCGTGGGCGCGCTGGCGCTGGTGGCGGCCATCGCCCTGGTCGCCGCCTGGGGCAACGACAGCGTGGAGCGGGTCTTCAAGTGGGTCTCGTTCCTGCTCTACGGGGTCTACGCGGTCTTCCTGGTCCTGTGCCTGGTGAAGTTCGGCGGCCGTATCGCCACGGCCTTCGCGGCGCCCGTGCCGATGACCGGCTGGGCGGTCGGCGGCGCCACCTACGCCGGCTACAACATCATCGGCGCGGTGGTGATCCTGCCGGTCACGCGCCACCTCACCTCGCGCAAGGACGCGGTGATCGCCGGTCTGCTGGCGGGGCCTCTGGCGATGATCCCGGCGGCGCTGTTCTTCATCGCGATGGCCGCCTTCTATCCGACGGTCGGAGGGCAGCTTCTGCCGTCGGACTTCCTGCTCGGGCAGCTGGGCCAGCCGCTGTTCCGGCTGTTCTTCCAGGCGATGATCTTCGCGGCCCTGCTGGAGAGCGGGGCCGGCAGCGTGCACGCCATCAACGAGCGGATCGCGCACGCCTATCACGCGCGCACCCAGCGGGCCTTTTCGCTGCGCCTGCGTCTGGCGGTGACCCTGGCGGTGCTGGCCGGCTCGGTGCTGGTGGCCGACCGGGTCGGGCTGGTGAGCCTGATCGCCGACGGCTACCGCTGGCTCGCCTACATCATGCTGGCGATCTACGTGGCGCCGCTGATGACGCTAGGGCTCTGGCGCGTGGCGCGAGCCCCCGCCGAAGCCTGACACCGGCTACTTGGTCCTGGTGAAATCCAGGTCCTGGTAGTCGAAGCTGAAGTCCACCGCCGGCGACAGCGGCGCCATCGTCATGCCGCTGACCGCGCCGTCGAACCCTGCGCGGAAGTTGACCAGCGCGTCGGCCTTCAGCGTGCGGTCGTCCCAGCGGACCGCGAAGACGTCGCCCTTCATCGGCTGCAGGTCGCCCTGCATGCCCTTCGTGCGGCTGAACACCAGACGCAGCTTGTCGCCCGATTTCCGCACCTCGGCGTCGCCGCGCCAGGCGTCGTGGTAGGTCCCGACGTAGGCGTCGAGCGGGCGCGCCGCGTGGCCGCCGGAAGCCCTGACCGCGGCGTCGGCGGCCGCCTCGATCTCAGCGACTTTCTTCGCGCCCTGGTCGGCGCGGTCCTGCCACCAGGCCACCCAGTCGCGCGACGGCTTGCCCAACAGGAAGTCATCCAGCAGCGTCTGGGTGATCGACGACATGGCCGCCCCGTTCTGCTGGTTGGTCAGAACGATCACGCCCAGCTTCTGCTCCGGGATCAGCGAGACGTAGCTGACCATGCCGATCAGCCCGCCCGTGTGGGTGACCCGCTCATAGCCATCGTAGTCCTCGAGCTGCCAGCCCAGGCCGTAGTTGCGGAACTTCGTGCCGGTCAGGGCGCCGGTGTCCGGCACCGGCAGGATGGTCTGCGGCGTCCACATCTCCTTGTGGCGGGCCGAGGAGAACAGCGCTTCGCCGTCCGGGAACTTGCCGTCGGCGAGCTGCAGGTTGGCCCAGGCGGCCATGCCCTTGGCGCTGCACTGGATCGAGCCCGCGGGATCGAAGGCGGTGCTGCGGTCCTGCGGTGTCTCCACCAGCTTGCCGTCCACCAGCACGTGCGGCATCGCCACGTCGGCGCCCTTGATCCGGCTCACCGTGGCCGCGCAGCCGCCGGGCAGCCGGTCGAGGATCTTCGTCTGCACGAAGTCCTCCCAGCTGACCCCGGTGATCGTCGGCACCAGGTCGCCGGCCAGGATGTAGAGCAGGTTGTCGTAGGCGTACTTCGACCGGAAGCTCGAGGCCGGCGCGAAGTAGCGCAGATTGTGGATGATCTCGGCCCGCGTGAAGTCGCTGGGTGGGAACAGCATCAGGTCGCCCGACCCCAGGCCCAGGCCCGAGCGGTGGGTGAGGATGTCGCGGACGGTCAGCTCGCGGGTGACGTACGGGTCGTAGAGCCGGAAGCCCGGCACGAGGTCGATGACCTTGTCGTCCCACTTCAGCTTGCCCTGGTCGACCAGCATGCCCAGCGCCGCCACCGTGAAAGCCTTGGTGTTGGAGCCGATGCCGAACAGGGTGTCGGCGTCCACGAGGTCCGGCTTGCCGACCGCGCGCACGCCGTAGCCCTTGGCGAACAGCACCTGGCCGTCCTTGACGATCGCCACCGAGACGCCCGGGACCGTGAAGGTCTTCTGGACGCGCTCGACCAGGCGGTCGATGTCGACCGGCTTGGCGGACGGCGGCAGAGTTGGCGCGGCGGGCGCTGCGTGAGCGGCCCCGGCGAGCGCCAGGGCCGCGAGCGTGGCGAGGATCGGAAGCCGCATCAGTAGGCCAGCTGCAGAGTGATCAGGTGCAAGCTGAACTGGAACCAGACGAAGGCCACCGCCGCAATGGCGATCGCCAGGCTGGAGAGCTTGGCCCACCAGCCGCGGCCGCCGTCGCGCCAGACCGCCGCGACATTGGCGAGCGCCGCCAGCGAGCCCAGGCAGCCCACGAGGCTCACCAGCTGGATGCCGCGGATCAGGCCGTCGCTGCCGCTGCTGGCGCCAGCCAGGCTGCCCTCGGCATAGGTCAGGAACCAGAGCCACAGGCCGACGCTGGCCATGTCGATCAGCGCCGTGAGCCGGGTCAAGCGGTAGAGCGTGGCCGCCCGGCCGGTGAGCTCGAAGCTGTGGCCGTAGCGGCGGCGGATCCAGGCCGCCAGCGGCCAGCTCAGCGCCGCGATCGCGAGGATGCCCAGCGAGGCGTAGAACAGCGGCTGGTTCCAGACGGCCGACATGGCCGGCGAGATCGGCTGCAGGCCCATGACCGGCGGCAGGTCGTCGGCCATGATCAGGTCGGGCTTGCCGCCGACCAGGCGCACGCCCATGCGGCTGTCGCCGCCCACTTCGCGGTACTGGAACGGCCCGACTTCACGCCAATGCTTGGGCTTACCCGCCAGGCTCTTGAAGGCCGAGATGGTGACGACACCGTCCTTGTCCGAGGTGACCTGGGCCTGACCCAGCAGATAGCTGGCGAGCCGCAGCCACCCGGAGTCGGAGCGGCGGCTCATGATGTAGCGGCCGGCCAGCTTGGCGCCGTCGGCCTTGGCGTCCTTCCAGGTCGGCTCCTGGGCCGGCGGCGGGGCGATGTAGCGGTCGGTGAAGCCCTTCAGGATCATGCTGCGGATGCCGTGGGCGGCGCCCTGGGACCCGGCGCTGTTGAACGAGACGAACACGCCCACATGGTCGGCCAGATAGAGGTGCAGGTCGGAGTGGAAGTTCTCGGTGTCGCCGGCGTGGCCGATGACCGGATGGCCGTTGCCGGGCTCCTGGTAGAAGCCGAGCGCCATGCCGCCCAGCGACTCCACCGGCGCCCATTGGCGGGTGTGCATCAACTGCGCGGTCTTGGTGTCGAGGATCTGCGCGCCGGTCGCGGTCCCCTCCTGCAGGTGGGCGATCATGAACTTGGCCATGTCGGAGCCGCTGGCCGCCAGCGAGCCGGCCGGCGCCAGGTTGACCAGCTCGTAGGGTCCGGGCGGCGCGGAGGCGACCTTGTAGCCCAGCGCCATGTCGGCCTTGAACTTGGCCGGCAGCGGCTGAGTGAACGTCGAATGCGTCATGCCCAGCGGCTGGAAGATGTGCTTATCGACGTAGGCGTCGAAGGGTTCGCCGGAAACGCGCTGCACAACGTAGCCCGCCAGCGACGCGCCATAGTTCGAATAGGCCGGCACCTGGCCGGGCGGGAAGATGCGCGCCGGGATCGCCTTCTTCAGCAGGGACTCGGTGCTGACCAGCACCTTCGGGTCGCCGACGATCAGGTCCTTGGCCGCGTCGGAGAAGCCGGCCGAGTGGCTCATCAGCTGGCGCATGGTGATCGGCTTGCCGTCGTAGGGCGGGATCTTGAAGTCGAGGTAGGTGTTGACGTCGGCGTCCAGGTCGATCTTGCCGGCCTGGACCTGCTGCATGACCGCGGTCCAGGTGAAGGTCTTCGAGACCGACCCCGGCCGGAACATGGTGGTCTCGGGATCCACCGGCTTGCGCGCCTTGACGTCGGCGTAGCCGTAGCCGCGCTCGAACAGCACCTGGCCGTCCTTGACCACGACGACCACCGCGCCTGCCACGTCGCCGCGGGTGATGGCGTCGGGCACCAGCCCATCGAACCAGGCGCCGACATCCTCAGCCGTGAGCGCGTGGACCGCCGGGGCCGGCGCGGCGGCGGCGGGCGCGGCCG
>JACXTT010008526.1_pt1 | contig 14205 bp, 13 predicted proteins | sample 9270951 | NCBI WGS metagenome assembly JACXTT01 (sample SAMN15532306, study PRJNA645909) | rock metagenome | isolation source: weathered quartz diorite | place: Puerto Rico | collected 2017-06-21 | reverse complement strand
ACAGCGATCGAAGAGAAGGGAGGCCGGTCCATGACCGCCCCAGCCCTCATCGCGCTTGCCCACGGCAGTCGTGATCCCCGATCGAAGGAAACGATCGAGGCGCTCATCGCCGAGACGCGTCAGCTGCGTCCCGACCTGCGCATCGAGGTCGCGTTCCTCGACCACGTCCGGCCGTCGTTTGAGACGACGGTCAACAAGCTGGTGCGCGCGCGTTTCGACGAGATCGTCGTGGTGCCGCTGCTGCTCAGCGAGGCGTTCCACGCCAAGGTCGACGTCCCCGACGTGATCGCGGAGGCGACTGCCCGCCACCCAGGCGTCCAGATCCGCGCGACACGGGTGCTCGGGCTGGAGCACGCCTTCCTCGAGGTCCTCGACAAGCGACTGCGGGAAGCACTGAGCGCCGCTCGGGTGCGAGAGCTCGACGCCCTGGTGCTCGCCGCGGCCGGCTCGTCCGACCCGCTGGCCAACCAGGCCGTCGCGCGACTCGCTCGCGTGTGGGGCGCCCACCACAAGCTGCCCGTGACCGCAGCGTTCGCGTCCACGACTCCGCCGGCGACCGGTGAAGCCGTGCGCGCCTTCCGCGCCGAGGGTCGGCGCCACGTTGCGGTCGCGTCAATGTTCCTGGCCCCTGGCTTCCTGCCCGACCGGGCGGCTGAACTGGCCATCGAGGCTGGTGCGGTCGCCGTGTCGGAGCCGCTCGGTGCCGACCCGGAGGTCGCGCGGACGATCCTGGCCCGGTACGCCGTCGGGGCGGTTGAGCTCGTTCCTGTCTGAGGGGACTAAGGACCCTGGCCGACACGAGGTTCGTAGTGATTCCTGGACTATTGGCCTGTCACAGCGTTCCCGTTGACGTCAACTGCGGTACAGAACGAAGCCGATGAGCACGACAAGCTCAGGCGGGCGTTGATCAGGTCGATCCTCGTTGGTAGCGACCAGGTCACTCCGTCGAATGTCGACACATTCCCACTGCTGTCGGTCGCGGCGCAGAACGAAGCCGACGAACACGACACCGCGTCCATGGCGCCAAATCCGGGTTCGACCTTGATGGGGGTCGACCACGCCGCCCCGTTGAACGTCACGGCATCTCCTGCGTTGTCCACGGCACTACAGAACGAGGCCGTCGGGCACGAAATTGCGTCCAAACCGTATCCGTTTACGGGATCAACGATGCTCACCGGCCCCGTCCACGTGCTGCCGTTGAATGTCAGCAGTTCTCCCGTGTGGTCGAGGACGTCACAGAAGGTCGCGGACGCGCAGGAAACAGCTTGCGGTTGACCGTTTGGGCCGTCGATGCTCGCAGGGGCCGTCCAACTGGTGCCGTTGAAAACCAGGTCATTCCCCGCCACGTCCACCGCAAGGCAGAACGAGCTCGAGGGGCAAGAGACGCCGACCAGGGCGATCGAGTCGACACTTTCCGGCACCGACCAAGTACTGCCGTTGAAGGTCAGGGCGTTGCCGTTGATATCGACCGCGACGCAGAACGAAGCCGATGGGCACGACACCTCAGCAATCCCTGATCTGGTCGGAACCAGAACGCCAGTCGCGGGTTCGCCGGTGCGATCGATGGAGTACGTCGGTGACCAGGTCCCTCCGCTGGATGTCGTGACGTTGCCGGTGCGATCGACCGCGGCGCACAACCCTGCGGCCGCGCACGACACGCTTGTGAGCTGACCGTTGCTGAAGTTGTCAGCGCCAATGGGCGCCGACCACGTACCCGCACTGAGAGTCATGACGTCGCCGAAGTCATCGACTGCGCGGCAGAAGGTCGACGACGGACACGACACGGACACCAGCCCATGGCCGTTGGGATCGACGCTTGAGGTAGACCAGGTCGCCCCGTTGTAGGTCAACGCGTTGCCCCCGTAGTCGACGGCTACACAGATCGTCGCGGAAGGGCACTGCACATCGAGTAGTGCGTCTCCAGGTGGAGCAGCCGTGTCGATGTTGCTCGGCGCTGACCACGTGGCCCCGTCATAGGTAACTGCGTTGCCGTGACGATCCACCGCGGCGCACAGCGACGCTGACGCACAAGCGACACTGGACAGGTTTCCGTTGGCCTCCGTGTTGATGGGGCTGGACCAAGTGAGCCCGTCGAAGGTGATCGCGTTGCCGACGGCGTCAACGGCAGCACAGAAGGAGATTGAGGGACACGAGATGCCCGTGAGAACGCCCGTGCTCGCGGCGTCGATGACGACAGGTTGCGACCAGGTGATGCCGTTGAACGTCACCACGCTCCTGGCTGAGTCGACGGCGGCACAGAACGTCGTCGTCGGGCACGACACCGCCTCGAGTCTTCGGTTCGAATCAACGTTGCTTGGGGTCGACCAGGTCGCGCCGTTGAACGTGATCGCATTCCCTTGCGCGTCGACGGCTGCGCAGAACGAGCTGCTCGGACACGACACTGCAATCAGGGCGTTGTTCGGGTCGACCGCGTTCGGGGTCGACCAGGTAGCGCCGTCAGAGGTCACGACATTTCCGTCGTTGTCGACGGCTGCACAGAAGGTCGTCGTCGGGCACGAAATGCCGTAGACGTTGCCATGGCGAGGGTCGATAACCTTGGGTGCTGCCCACGTCATTTCACTCGTTGGCGCGAATCGGAAGTGGTCGGCGGTCACAGGTTGCGAGGTGCCGTAACCAGTCGTGACACGCACATCGACGGTCCCGACGGACTCAGCGGGGCTGGTGATCGCGAGGTCAGTGTCGGAATTGACCTGAAGGTTGGCACCTGCCACTCCGCCGAACTGGACCGCTGTGACGTGGGTGAAGTTCGTGCCAGTCAGCTCAAGGGCTGTTCCCCCACCGGTTCCACCAACGACGGCGGTCATGGCGGTGACTGTCGGTGGACCCACGTAGCTGTAATCATCTGCGGCCACTGCGGGCGATGTCCCATAGGCCGTGTTGACGCGGATCCCGATCGACCCCGCGGAGTGTGGTGGTGCGCTCACCTGGAGCGACGTTGGGGATGTGACCTGAATCGAGGTCCCCTTCACGCTCCCGAACATCACTGAGGAGACACGCAGGAACCGGAGACCGCTGATCGTCACCCGCGTACCACCAGCGGTGCCGCCAGACGTAGGAGTCACCGCGCTGATCGTCGGCGCGGCAACATACGTGAACTTGTCAGCAGCCCTCCTCGGCGAGGTTCCGCGCGCCGTTGTGACCCTGACAGACACGACGCCGGCACCGTGTGCCGGTGCCGTGACCAAGAGCTCTGACGAGGACATCACCCGCACCCTCGTACCCTGACGACCCCCGAACAGGACCGACCGGACATGACGAAAATGACTACCCCAGACGGCCACCCGGGTGCCCCCCTTGAGACCGCTGCTCCCGGGCGAAACCGAGGACACGGACGGAAGCGGGCCTTCAGTGGTCGCCGCCGCGGCACCCGCAACTGGAGCCAACACCGCATACACCAGCGCAGCGACGACCACGAGACTGAGAGCGCAATGCCGAGGCGCAGTAATCATGCCCCCACCCCGATCGCACCGTCGTATTGGGTACCCATCCGATCGCACTGTAGCGGCCTCGACCCTGTACATATCCTCGTTCCCGTCTGACGGGGCTCAGCGACAGTCAACCTCGATGACCGGCCAGCCGACTCCTGGGACTGACCGAGATAGTGCCTGGAATCGTGCACTCGTAATGGCATCGTTCAAGCAAGTGGGCCAACCACTCTCATGAACGCTCCCGGCCTTGTCGATCCACGCGACTGAGTCAGTGAAGCCGTAGTAGCGCGCGCCAACCTTGAAGGTTGCCTTGTGTGCGACGGAGGACACGTGTGCGCTGCCCGTAAGCCACTCAGGCTGTCCCGATGCGTGGCCGACCTGGTAGCCAACCGCGGCGCCGACAGCACCCGTGAGAATGGCCGCTGTCAGGATGGACTTGAACATACGGCGAAGCGTGGCGTCTCAACTGTCGTGTGTCCACCAGCGGCCCGGTCAGGACGCCTGGTTCAGCCGAGACGTCCACTGCGGCTTCTGGTCGGCGAGTGCTCGGACGAAAGCAAGTACGTCGTCGCGCCCGAGCTGGAAGCTCGCTGCCAGGTGTCGGCACGCCAGATCGACACCAGACCGTGGCGAGGTGATCGCTATCGGTTGTTCGAACTGCGACGATCGTCGAATGACTGGTCGGGTCCGGCGTGTCATCGCCGCTCTGTTCGTGCTCCTGCTCATCGCAGCGGCGGGAGCATCGGCGTGGAGTCGTGTTGCGTTCCACGAGTGGCCCTGGCAGGACCACCCAGATCGAGTTCACACCTGCGGGCGAGACTTCGAGCACGCGGACGGTGCCACCGGAGCCGGCCCCTACACCGAGGCGTACGTCGTGGCCCAGGGTGCGAAGCAGGTCAGGTCGTGGCCCACCCTGCGAGGTGAACGGGCAATCTGGGCCGCCTCACCCTGCGGCCTCGGCGTCTTCGTCCGAACCGGGGCTGACCGTTTCCTCGGATACGGGCTGGTCGGCGGACCCTGATCGTTCCGGACGCCGCCTGCGCCGTTCCGTCTCGAACGACGACGGGTGGAGCACCGAGGTGCCCCACCCGACGATGGTGATCGGATCACCTGACCCTGAGCGTTCCCGTCATGAACGGGTGGATGCTGCAGTGGTAGTGGTACCGGCCAGCCCTTCTCGGAGCCCTGAACACCACGGTCTTGTGCGGCCCGACCCTGACGTTGAAGGCGTGCCCCGCGTTCACGGTGACGGTGTGCGCCGTACTGTCGAGGTTCCTGACGGTCACGCGAGCACCTCGGGCCAGGATCCTTCCGGGCCCGGAAAAGCTGAAATTCTTGATCGTGATCGTGCCTCGCGCGGCTGGTGTCGCCGCCGAAGCAGAGGTGCCGGCCGATGAGACCGAAGCCGAAGCGTCCGCCACACCACCCGACCATCCCGTGAGCGCGACGAGCCCCGCACCCAGAGCGAGCGCAGCAATCCTTGTGCGGTTCATCTGGTTTCCCTTCGTGTGGTGGTGGCCCCGCCGAAGCGGGGCCACCACCGGTGAGCGGAGCGGGCTACTTGACCGAGAAGAACAGGAACAGGTTCGAGCGGAGGACCGGGGTGGTCTTCCCGGCCTTGACCTGCTTCAACAGGTAGGCCGTCGAACGGTGCTGGATGATGCTGTTGTACTCGGCCTTGTTCGTGACTCCGACGACCCTCACGTCCCACCACTCGGCGTGTCCGCCGTTGGTGGTGGTGATGAAGTGATCGTGGCCGGGCGTCGCGAAGTTCTTCAGCGCTTCGGTGAGCTGCGCATCGGTCAGGTTCGGGTAGAGCGGCTTGAGCGCCGGCTCGATCCGGGTCAGGTCGAGCGTTCCAGGGTGGTCCACGCAGACCAGTCCTGCGGGGCACTCCATGCTCATCGCAGGAAGCTTGAATCCCAGGGGGACGACGATGAACAACGGGTCGAAGTTCTTCGACGGAGCCTTGTGGAACTTGGCACCGACCTCACAGCCCGTCGAGGACGCTGCGCTGATCGACGTGTCGCAGAAGAACCCCTTCGTGTAGCGGAATCCGATGGTGTTGCCCTGGAAGTTGGCTCGGGTCAGGCCGAACTCAGGCACTCCCCGACCCGCTCGGGTCGCATTGCTCGGCGGGCTGGCCGACGTCGCGACAGCGACACCGACGCTGCCGACCACCAGGACGGCCACGATCCCGGCGATGAGCCGGACGCGACGAGTACGAAACTTTTTCATGAAGGACTCCTCAAGAAGGCGACGGTCCGATTGGCCATCGCTGCGTGAGGTTCGTCACTGGGTCAGGGCAGGATTGCATCCTCAGCCGATTCTCAACAAAGTCTCCGGAAACTCCAGCGCCCAATCCAGGCAGGCTGGGGCGTCGAATCCCTGCTGGCACTTTTCCAGCCAACCGTCCGGTCCCGGAGGCAGTCATGGCAATCACGACGACATCAACCCTGGCGGGTTCCGGCATCTCGTTCAGCCGTGGTCGGCAGCGCCTCAGCGGCACGCGGCTCGGAGAGCTGAGTACCGACGTTCGGTGGCGCCGGGTTCTGACCTCGGCACTGGGCCTCATCTGGTTGCTGGACGCCGCGCTGCAGTTCCAGCCCTACATGTTCACCAAGGCGTTCCCGACCGAGGTGATCAGCTCGACCGCTGCCGGGAACCCCGGCTGGGTCCACGGCCCGGTGATCTGGGCCTCGAACCTGATGTCTGACCACATCGTGCTGACGAACGGCACCTTCGCTGTCGTGCAGCTCCTGATCGCGCTCGGGTTGTTCTGGCCGCGCACCATCAAGCTCGCCCTGGCCGGATCCATCGGCTGGGCGCTCCTGGTGTGGTGGCTGGGCGAGGGTCTCGGAGGCATCCTGACCGGCCCCGTCTCCCCCGTCGCAGGGCTGCCTGGCGCGGTGCTGCTCTACGCGATCGCCGCAGTGCTGCTGTGGCCGCGCTCATCGCGACAGACTGCCGTGCCGGAGGTCGGAAGCCTCGCAACCCGCAGTGTGCTCCGCACCCGCGGCGCATCGGCGGTCTGGGTCCTGCTCTGGGGCGGGTTCGCCGTGGAGGCACTCCTTCCGGCCAACCGTGCCCCGGGGGCGCTGCACGACATGGTGGCCGGGATGTCTGACGGCGAACCTGGCTGGATCGGGCACCTCAACTCGTGGGCTGCGAGCGTGCTCGACGGCCGGGGCTTGGGCTTCTCGATCCTGCTGGCTGCAAGCTTCGCCCTGATCGCGCTCAGTGTCCTCGTCCCGTCCCTGACCCGCGCCGGCATCGTCCTGGCCATTGTCGTCTCCCTGACGATGTGGGTGATCTTCCAGGACTTCGGGGCCATCGCCACGGGGACAGGCACCGACCCGAACAGCGGACTGCCGCTCGTACTGCTCGCGCTCTGCTACTGGCCCCTGCGCAGGCGCTAGGGCTTGGTCGCCAACGTCAGCGCGAAGTCGCCGTCCTGATCGGTCCACACCCGGGTCACACCGAGTCCGGCCGACTCCAGCTCGGCAGCGACCTTGCTGACCCGGAACTTGGTCGAGATCTCCACCCGGATCTCCTCACCGCTGGCGAGGTCCAGGACGAGGTCCGCACCCGGGATCGTGACCCGCTGCGGCATCTCCGCCCGCAGACGGAGGTCCATCCGCTCCATGTGGGCGTCCCAGAACGGGATGTAGGAGAACCCGTCGAGGTCGAAGTCGGCACCGAGCTCGCGGTTCAGCACCCGCAGCGAGTTCAGCACGAACTCCTCGGTGACCCCGCGTTCGTCGTTGTACGCCGCGATCAGCCGGTCCGCGCTCTTGACCAGGTCCGTGCCGAGCAGCACCGAGTCACCCGGCCCGAGCACGTCCGCCAGCGCACCCAGGAAGGCCGCGCGCTCCTCGCGGTACAGGTTGCCGATCGTGCCGCCCAGGAAAGCCACCATCCGGCGTCCGTGGCGCGGCAGGTGCGCCAGGTGCAGCGTGAAGTCGCCGACCACTGCCTCGACCTGCACCCCCGGGTAGCGCTCGGCGATCACCTCGGCCGCGTGCCGCAGGGTCGCCTCGGAGACGTCGACAGGGGCGAAGCACTCAAGCGTGCCGGTCGCCGCGAACGCGTCCAGCAGGATCCGGGTCTTCTCGCTCGTCCCGCTGCCGAGCTCGACCAGCGTCGTGGCACCGCTGGCCGCCACGATCTCGTCCGCGTGCTCGGTCAGGATGCTGTGCTCGCGGGCGAACGGGTAGTACTCCGGCAACCGGGTGATCTCGTCGAAGAGCTCCGAGCCCCGCTCGTCGTACAGCCACTTCGGCGGGAGGGCACGCGGGTGCGACGCGAAGCCGCGGCGTACGTCCTGGACCAGCGAACCGCTGGCCCAGTTCGGGTCCAGCAACACGGAGACAACGGGTTCCTTCATGGGCGCCATCAGAGGGCTCCTGACGTAGTGGGGGGCACGCCGCCGTCGGCGAGCCTGACCCCGGACAGCGCCCAGCGCGATCCGGGTGGGAAGAAGTTGCGGTAGGTGGCGCGGGCGTGGCCCGGCGGGGTCAGCGCACAGCCGCCGCGGAGCACCATCTGGTTGGACATGAACTTGCCGTTGTACTCACCGATCGCGCCCTCGGCCGGGTGGAACCCGGGGTAGGCGAGGTACGCCGAGGAGGTCCACTCCCAGCAATCGCCGTACACCTGGCGCAGCTTGCCGGTGGCTTCGGGCGCCGCTTGCGGGTGGAAGGTCTGCGAGTCCGCCAGGTTGCCGTCGACGGCCTGGCCGTCGGCCACGACGGCGTGCTCCCACTCGGCCTCGGTCGGCAGGCGCTTGCCGGCCCAGGTGGCGTAGGCATCGGCCTCGTAGTGGCTCACGTGGCTGGCCGGCAGACCGGGGTTGACCGGCCAGGTGCCGTTCAGCGTGTGCTCGAACCAGACGCCGTCGAGCTGCTCCCAGTAGAACGGCGCCTCCCAGCCCTCGGCCTTGACGCGGGCCCACCCGTCGGAGAGCCAGAGCTCGGGCCGCGCGTAGCCGCCGTCCGCCATGAAGTCCAGCCACTCGCCGTTGGTGATCAGGCGGTCGGCCAACCGGTAGGGGTTCAGCCAGGTCTGGTGCAGGGGCAGCTCGTTGTCGAAGGAGAACCCACGCCCCGCGTGACCGATCTCGACCAGTCCCCCGGCGACGTCGACCCAGCCCAGGGTGTCGGGCTCGCAGACCTCGCTCGGCGCCCCCGCGTAGACGGGGCGCATCGGGTTCATCGACAGCACGTGCTTGATGTCCATGAGCAGCAGCTCCTGGTGCTGCTGCTCGTGGTGGAAGCCGAGCTCGATCGTAGGCGTCAGCTTCTCGACCGTGCCCCCGTCGAGGGAGGACATCAGGTCGCGCATCCGGTCGTCCACGTTGCCCCGGTAGATCCCGACGTCGTGCGCCCCGGGGCGGGTGATCACACCGCGGTCGGCGCGCGAGAAGCGCGGGCCGACGGCTTCGTAGTAGCTGTTGAAGAGGAACCAGTACTTGTCCTGGAACGGGGTGAACCCGGGTTCGTTGTCGGCGAGGACGAACGTCTCGAAGAACCAGGTCACGTGCGCGCGGTGCCACTTCGTCGGCGACACGTCCGGCATCGACTGGACGGTCTGGTCCTCGGGCGAGAGCGGCGCAGCGAGGGTCTCGGTGTGGGCGCGCACCTCGTCGAAGCGCCGCGTCAGCGACTCGGCATCCCACTGGGTCATCGTCTGGGTCATCGTCATCGCGGATCCCACCTCCCGGTCCCGATCAGGGCAGAGCGGGGTGCACCGCCTGATGGGGACTTCTCGACCCTAGGCAGGCGCACCGACAGAATTCGAGGGCCCGCTCCCAGCGTCAGCGAATGTTCACATTCACCGACCTGTACCCGAGTCAGCGAAATCCACCCGTTCTGGGGCACGATGGGCAGGTGATCGACCTCGAGGCCGAACGAGCCCTCACCCCGGGCTCTGCCGATCAGGTCTTCCTGGACAGCGCCGGATCCTCGCTCCCGACGAGTCGCACGCTCGAGGCGGTCGTCGGACACCTGCGCCGTGAGGCCGAGGTCGGTGGCTACCGCGCGGCTGCCGAGCGTGCCGAGGACCTCGCCGCACTTCCGGTCGCCCTCGGCAAGCTGCTGCGCTGCGAGCCCGACCTGATCGCGCTCGCCGACAGCGCCACCCGCGCCTGGTCGCTGTTCGTGACCGCGTTGCCGTGGGCGCGCGGGGACAGGATCCTGATCTGCGGCAACGAGTACGCCAGCAACGCGATCACCCTGCTGCAACGCGCCCGCTTCGACGATGCTGTCGTGGAGGTCGTGCCGACCGGCCCGGACGGAAACGTCGACCTGGGCGCGCTGGAGACCATGCTCGACGAACGGGTCCGGCTGGTCTCGCTGGTCCATGTCGCCACCAACTCCGGGCACGTCGTGAAGATTCCCGAAATCGTGAACCTTGCGCATGCCGTCGGCGCCCTGGTGCTCCTGGACGCCTGCCAATCGGTCGGGCAGCTCGACGTCGACGTGACCGCCCTCGGGGTTGACGCGTTGTCCGCGACCGGCCGCAAGTGGCTGCGAGCACCCCGGGGCACCGGTTTCCTCTACGTACGGCGCGACGTGCTGGCCGGCCTCGAACCGACCGCGGCCGACCTGCGCGGCGGGGAGTGGATCGCCCCGGACAGCTACCGCCTGCGCGCAGACGCAGCGCGGTTCGAGCTGTGGGAGCACGACGTCGCCGGCCGCCTGGGCCTACTGGAGGCCACCCGCCACCTGCTGGAGCTGGGAGTTGCCGACGTCGAGAGAACCGTCCGGCAGCGGGCCGGGGAGCTGCGGGCCGGTCTGGCGCAGGTCCGCGGAGTCGAGCTCCGCGACGTCGGCGACGACCTGTGCGGGCTGGTCACGTTCACGGTCGCGGGCAGCGCCCCGGACCAGGTCAAGGCAGGACTCCTCGAAGCGGGCGTCACGGTGTCGACCAGCGGTGCCGGTTCGACGTTGCTGGACATGCGGGCGCGCGGGCTGGAGGCCGTCGTACGGGCTTCGCCGCACTACTTCGTCAGCCCGGCGCAGATCGCCGAGGCCGTCGCGGCCGTGGAACGGCTCGCGCGCTAACGGACCAGGACGTCGAGCAACCGCTCGAGCTCGGCAGCCGGATCGGCGGTCGTCCCTCCGTGCACCGGACCCGGCTGGACAACAGTCGACCGCGGTGCCTTGAGGAACCCGAACCGGGTGCCCAGATCGCCTGCCGCCACCTCCCCCAGCGCTTCGTTGCCCCGGCAGACGCCTTCGATGAACGCCAGCGCCGCCGTGACTGCAGTCGGATCCAGGTCGGGCCAGAGCGCGCGCAGCCGGTCCTCGCGGACGTGGCAGGCCGCGGCCAGGAAGTCCGCCTCCTGGCAGTAGGCCACCACGCCGACGTTGACGAACTCCTCACGGTCGACTCGCGGGACACAGCGCAGCACGACGTACTGGTAGGCCATCCGGGTCATGCCGCACCCCGCCTCGGCAACCAGGCCTGGCCACCGTCGAGCCGCGCCCGCAGGAACGACCGGTACGCCGCCCGCAGCTCCTCGGGACCGACCGGCCCGACCAGCCACTCGTCGGGCACCCGGTCGGTGATCTGGTCGAGCACGTCGTCGGTCACCAGGTCCGCGAGCTCGTCGGCGACGGGACCCAGGGCGTCGACGTACCCGGCCATGACGTGACCGTCGATCGACCAGGGCTGGTTCGCGAACCGAGCCGGATCGGTCAGGCCGCCGGCCCAGCCGTGGTGGAAGTACAGCGCGGCGCCGTGGTCGATCGCCCAGACGTCGCCGTGCCAGACCAGCAGGTTGGGGTTGCGCCAGGTCCGGTCGACGTTGGCGGTGAACGCGTCGAGCCAGAGCACCCTGACCGCGACGTCGGTGCTGACCTCGACCGAGGAGTCGAATCCGAACGAGCCCGGCAGGAAGTCCACGCCGAGGTTGAGCCCGAGGCTGGCGTTGAGCAGGTCCTGGACCTCCTCGTCGGCCTCGTAGCGCGCGATCGGCTCGGTCAGATCGACCTCGACGAGCGACGGTGTCCTGAGCCCGATCACCTCAGCCAGGCCGCTCACGATCACCTCGGCGACGAGCACGCCGAGCCCCTGGCCGGCGCCGCGGAACTTGCAGACGTAGATGCCGAGGTCGTCGGCCTCGACGATCCCGGGCAGCGACCCGCCCTCGCGCAGCGGAGCGACGAACCGGGTCGCGGTGACGTGCGGGAGCGGCATCAGGCGTCCTCGTCCAGGAGCCGGGCGCGTTGCTCGTCGACGTCGTACGAGGGCGTCGGCCAGTCCAGGTTCATCGCGTTCAGGGCCTCGCGGATCAGCTCGCCGATCGCCCAGTTGCGGTACCACTTGCGGTCGCTCGGGATTACGTACCAGGGAGCCGCCTCGGTGTTGCAGCGCTCCAGGGCGATCTCGTACGCCGCCTGGTACTGGGTCCACAGGCGACGCGCGTCGATGTCCTCCGGCAGGAACTTCCATTGCTTCGAGGGCTCGTCCAGGCGCGCGAGCAGGCGGTTGCGCTGCTCGTCGCGGGACATGTGCAGCATGCACTTGATGATCACGGTGCCCTCGTCGGCAACGCGCTGCTCGAAAGCGTTGATCGCGTCGTACCGGCGCTCGATCTCGGCCGGGTCGGCGAGCCCGAGGACCTTGCCGATGAGCACGTCCTCGTAGTGCGACCGGTCGAAGATCGCGATCTCACCCGGTCCGGGCAGCTCGCGCTCGACCCGCCACAGGAAGTCGTGCGCGAGCTCCTCGTCCGTCGGCTTCTTGAACGACTTGAGCCGCAGGCCGCCCGGATCCAGCAGCCCGACCGCGTGCCGGAGGATGCCGCCCTTGCCCGAGGTGTCCATACCCTGCAGCACCAGCAGCAGCCGCTTGCCCGAGCCGGTGTAGCCGGCCGCGAACAGCTTCTCCTGGAGGTCGGCTACCTCGGGGCCCAGAGCAGGAAGCGCCTCCAGGGCATCTGCCTTGCCGCCGTTGAAACCGGGCTTCGCACGGGTGTCCATACTCGCCAGGTCCACGGGCCCGGGCGGAAGTCGCAGCCTGTCGGAGATCATGCGCCGAGCCTAGTGCCGCCGATGGCTAGGCTCGGGTCATGGATCTCCCGGTGATGCCGCCCGTCCAGCCGATGCTCGCCAAATCGGTGAAGGGCATCCCCGATCCCGGCAAGTTCGACGGCGGCCTGTCGTTCGAGCCCAAGTGGGACGGGTTCCGCTGCATCCTGTTCCGCGACGGCGACGAGGTCGAGCTGACCTCGCGCAACACCAAGCCGCTGACCCGATACTTCCCGGAGGTGGTGGCCGCGGCCCTGGAGCAGCTCCCGGAGCGCTGCGTGCTCGACGGCGAGCTGTTCGTCGCCTCGGCCAGCCGTCTGGAGTTCGAGGTCCTCCAGGAGCGGATCCACCCGGCAGCGTCGCGGGTGAAGCTGCTCGCCGAGCAGACGCCGGCCAGCTTCGTGGCATTCGACGCGCTCGCCCTCGGCGACGACGACCTCTCCGCGCTCCCCTTCAGCGAACGCCGCGCCCGGCTCGAAGCCGCCCTGACCGGCCTGACCGGCCCGATGTACCTGACCCGCACCACCCTGGACCCTGCCGAGGCAGAGGCCTGGTTCGACCAGTTCGAGGGCGCGGGCCTCGACGGCGTCGTGGCCAAGCCGATGTCGGCGCCGTACCAGCAGAACGCCCGGACGATGCTGAAGATCAAGCACGCGCGCACTGCGGACGTGGTCGTCGCCGGCTACCGGCTGCACAAGAACTCCACCGAGGAGCGGCCCCTGCTCGGCTCCCTCCTCCTCGGCCTGTACGACGACGGCAAGCTGCAGCACATCGGTGTCGCCGCCTCGTTCACCGAGGCCCGGCGCGCCGAGCTGGTCACCGAGCTCGCGCCGCTGGTCTGCGACATCAGCGACCACCCCTGGGGCGAATGGCAGGAGTGGGCGATCGCCAACCCGGATCGCGTGCCCGGGACGCAGAGCCGTTGGAGCGCGGGCAAGGACCTCGGGTTCACGCCACTACGGCCGGAGCGCGTCCTGGAGGTCGGCTACGAGCACATGGAAGGCCGGCGGTTCCGGCACACCGCGCAGTTCAAGGCCTGGCGCCCGGACCGCGATCCGGAGTCGTGCGGGTACGACCAGCTCGACGAGCCCGTTTCTTACGACCTGACTAGGGTGTTGGGTGTCGATGACTGACACGCCACCCACCGAGACCGCCGGAGGCACCATGGCCGACTACGACGTTGCCCTGCTGGTCGAGCAGCCGTTGAGCGAGCTGGACGCACGCCAGGTGCGCAGCCTGCACGAGGACATCGACGAGCCGGTGCTCTACCACCTGCTGGTGCCGGTCGCGGAGGTCGCGCAGCACATCGAGGCCGGGATGGGCGCACTCGGCACGGCCGACATGATGGCCGCTCCCCCGGTGCTGACCGACCCCGACATGGTCCGCGAAGCCCAGGGCGAGGTCCTCGACGAAGCCCGTACGGCGGTCAAGGCGTCGGTCGACGCGATCCTGGCCGTCGGCGGTCGAGCGGTGGGCGACGTGGTCTCGGTCGACCCGATCAAGGCGCTGGCCGACAAGGTCGCCGAGGTCGACGCCCGCGAGGCAATCATCCTGACCCGGCCGCACGTGGTCAGCGAGTTCTTCCACCTCGACTGGACCTCCCGCGCCCGGCGCAAGCTCGGCGTACCGGTGCTGCACCTGCTCGAGCACGAGACCTTCGACGAGCAGGCCGGCGAGGGCGAAGGCATCAGCGGCTTCTGATGCAGGTCACGGCTCTGGAC
>JACXTT010008525.1_pt1 | contig 14206 bp, 14 predicted proteins | sample 9270951 | NCBI WGS metagenome assembly JACXTT01 (sample SAMN15532306, study PRJNA645909) | rock metagenome | isolation source: weathered quartz diorite | place: Puerto Rico | collected 2017-06-21 | reverse complement strand
CGCCGATATTCCTGCCTCTGACAAACGCCGCAACCACTCGCCCACCGGCTGCTGTCGGAAGTGCTCAGCCAGCAAGGCATCGAGCGTCTCACGCGAAGCTAGGCGCGCCGACATCGTGTGAAATCGAGAGTCCTCGGCCAACCTATCGATGCCGAGCACGGCACATAGGCGAGCAAATTGCGCGTCGCTGGCGGTCGCCAACATGAACGAGCCGTCGGACGCCTCATAGACTCGGTAGGGCATCGCGCTGGGCGCTCCAGTGCCCAGCTTCTGCGGCAACTCTCCGGTCGCCAAGAAGCCCAGAACCTGGTGGCACATCAGCGTGAACGCGGAGTCCAACAGAGACGGCCTCACGTGTTCGGCACCGCCGCCGGCGGCGCGACGCGCCAGCGCCGCCATGATGCCAATAGCACCCCACATCCCGGTCGTAAGATCCAGCACTGACGGGGCCAGCCGCACAGGTGCGGAATTCGGTTCGCCGGTGAAGCTCATCAGTCCCGAAACGGCCTGCACGAGCGCGTCGAAGCCGGGCATCTTGGAGCCGAGCGGGCCGTCTCCAAAGGCCGTGACGCTGCACACCACGATGCGCGGATTCTTCTGACGCAAGTCCTCGAAGCGCAACGCCAGCTTGTCCGCCAAGCCGGGCGGAAAGCTCTCCACGACAACATCGGCAATTTCAACCAGCCGCAAAAGCGCCGCGCGACCTTCGGGTGACTTGGTGTCCAGCAGAACGCTGCGCTTGTTGCGGTTGACCGCAAGGAACACCGTCGCGTCCTGCCCCCAGCGCGGCGGCAACGCACGCGTATCGTCGCCGGTGGGTGGGCGCTCGATCTTGATCACGTCGGCACCCATGTCGCCCAGAATCATCGCGGCGAGCGGCCCAGCGATGTATGAACTCAGATCGAGTACTCGGAGGCCACGGTAGGTTTCAGCGACGCTCATACGGTCCGGTCCTGGAGCCACGCGTCGCCGACGGCGCGGCGGCGCAATCGGCGCCCCCCGATCACGATCTGTCTTTGTCGTCTGAGTTGTTGAAACGGGCCGGACGTCGCTCGCGTGCTGCGGCGATGCCTTCTTTCAGATCTTCGGTGTGACTCATGGTCGCGACAGCCCAAAAGCTGGAGTTCATCGCGCTAATCAAGTCCTGGTGCCAACTCTGGCGCAACTGCTGCTTGGTCGCTTCCAGCGCCAGCCGGGGATAAGCGGCGATGCGGGATGCCAGATCGATTGCCGTCTTCAGCAATGCGTCCGGCTCCACCACCCGATTGACAAGGCCGATCTCAGCGGCACGGTGCGCATCGACGATATCGCCGGTGAGCGCGAGCTCAGCGGCGAGACCGGATCCCACCAGCCGGGGCAAGAAATAAGTGCCGCCATTGCCCGGGTTCAAGCCCAGCTTGATGTAAGTCTCGCCCATTTTCGCCTGCGTCGAGGCGATCCGGATGTCGCAGGCGAGCGCCAGGTCCAGTCCGCCGGCCGTCGCGCCGCCGTTGATCGCGGCAATTACGGGCATTCGGCAGCTCACCAGGCGTTGAGTCACTGGCCACAGCACGCGCGCGTTATAGGGTTCATGACTGACTGGCAGCTGCTCCTCGATGTACCGCTGGAATTCGACCAGATCGGCCCCGGCACAGAACTGCTGACCGGCTCCCGTCAGCACGAGCACGCGCACCGAGCGGTCCTGCTCGAACCGCGTGATCGCATCCAGCAGATCCCGCGCCATCTCCGGCACCACTCCGTTGCCACGCTCGGGCCGGTTCAGCGTGAGCAGCACCACGCCGTCGGCCACCGACTCGAAATAGCACGTTTGCAGTTCCGTTCTGGCGCCCATTCGTGCCTCAGCTTTCGCTCAGTCGACCCTCTGCACGACGGTGGCGACCGCCAGCGCATAGGTGCCGTCCAGCCAGCCGCCCCCGTTTATCGCGAGGCCCACCCGCGCGTTTCCCACCTGCCGCTGCCCGGCCTCGCCGCGCATCTGCAGGCACAATTCAACCACCTGCGCGCAACCGGTTGCGCCCAACGGATGCCCTCGACTGAGCAGGCCGCCGCTCGTATTGACCGGCGTGGCGCCGCCAAGCTCGGTGCGGCCCTCGCGAATCATGTGATGGGCCTCGCCCTCCTTGCACAGGCCGATCTCCGCATATTGCAGCAACTCCGCCGGCGCCGCTGCATCGTGCAGCTCGATCACGTCGAAGCCATGGGGCCCGATTCCTGAGGCCTCATAGGCTGCTTTGGCGGCCGGTCCGACCGGGCCGAGATCCCGTCCCGGCTTGGCGGCGATGTGCGACGTGACCAGGCGCACCGGCTTGCGCTTCAGGCGACGCCCGTATTCCTCCGAGCAGACCAGCAGTGCCGCCGCACCGTCGGTCGTCGGAGCGCACATTGCCAGCCTGAGCGGGCTGGCGATCATTCGGCTGCCCATCACATCCTCGATGGTCTGGGGCTCGCGAAAGTGTGCCAACGCGTTACGAGCCGCGTTGCGGCGGTTCTTGACCGCAACACGCGCAAAGTCTTCAGGCTTGGCGTCATACTCTTCCAGATAACGCTGCGCCACGCCCGCGTAGTAATCCATCAGAATCGACTTGGACGGCATGCCCCCGGGAATCGATTCGCCAATGTCTCCGATATCGGTGGATCCTCGCAACGCATTGAACGGCCGCGCACGATCCTCGTGGTTCAGCTGCTCAGCACCGACTGCGAGGACGACTTCCGCGCGGCCCCCTGCGACCGTATCAAAGGCGAGGTTCAGTGCCGAGCCACCGGACGCGCACGCGTTTTCGACGTTGACCAGAGTCGTGCTCCCCAGGGGATGGTGCCGCAACGCAACCTGTCCTCGGATCATTTCCTGCTGGCTGACGATACCCGCTACGGCGTTGCCGAAGAAGATCCTGTTGACATCCCTGGCAGGTACTCCAGCGTCGGTCAGCGCTTCGTCGATCGCGGCAACGGCCAGTGAACGAATCCCGCGGCCCGGGAACCGCCCGAACTGCGTCATGCCAACGCCGGCGATGAAGACTTGACTCACTTCACCTTCTCCTTGGGCGATTTCGTCGGCTTCGGCGCACCACCGCCGATTCGCCCTTCGTAGCCCTGCCAGTACTTCTCGCGAATCTCGCGTCGCATCACTTTCCCGTACCCGCTCACGGGCAACGCTTCGACGAATTCGACACTCTTCGGCTTCTTGTAGCCGGCCATATTCCTTCCGCAGTGCTCGATGATCTGCTCGGCGCTTGCTTTGGCGCCCGGTTCCAGTACGACGACGGCGTGAACCGCCTCTCCCCAATATTCGTGAGGAATACCGAAAACCACCGCGGTTGCAACCGCCGGGTGCTGCACAATGACCTCTTCGACTTCGCGCGGGTAGACGTTGTTGCCCCCGCTGATGATCATGTCCTTGGCGCGGTCCAGAAGGAACAAATACCCGTTCTCATCGAACATACCGATGTCGCCCGTATGCAGCCAGCCGTTGCGCAAGGTTTCGGCCGTTGCTTCGGGATTGTTCCAATAGCCCGCCATCACGATGTCGCCGCGCACGACCACTTCCCCGGCCTGGCCCGGCGGCAGTGGGCGATCGTGCTCATCGACACAGCACGCTTCCACATCGGTGCGAATCGTTCCAGCAGAACCGATACGCGGATCATTGGCTTCCAGCAGGCGCGCATGCGCTGCCGCGTTCAGACCGGTTATCGTGATCGGCGCTTCCCCCTGGCCGTAGATCTGCGCAAAGACCGGGCCGAAAGCCTTCATCGCGTTGCGCAGGTGCTCGACGTAGATCGGCGCGCCGCCATAGCAGATGGCTTTCAGGCTCGACAGGTCGTACGCACCCGGCTCGAATTCCTCCAGCATTTTGATGATCTGGGTAGGCGCCAGGAAGGCAATATGCGACACCTTCATCTTTTCGATCAGCGCGAACAGTGCCTTGGGCTCGAAACTCTTGCTGTCCAGCGCGACGTTGGTCGCCGCGCGCGCGACCGCAGGCAGAGCCACGATGCCACTACCATGGGACATCGGTGCAGCGTGCGCCACTACCTCGCCCGGCTGTATGTTGTATACGTCCGCGAGATAGTTCATCACGACGACGCGTACCGTTCGATGTGTCCAGATGGCGCCCTTCGGTTTGCCGGTCGTGCCCGAGGTGTAAAAAAGCCAGCAAGGATCCGTCGGCGCCACGTCAACGGGCACCTTGAGGCGTGCGGCTGTACCCAGCAGGCTGTCGAAATGAGCAGTGCCTCTTGCTTCAGCCGTGCAGATCCGGCGCTCGAGGCCGATGAAATCGGCGAGGTGCTCGACGATCCCGTCGTTGAACTCGGGCCCGTGAATCAGCACGCGGGCCCCGGAATTCGAGACGATGTAAGCGATCTCGCGCGGATGCAGGCGGGCATTGATGGGCACCACGACCAGTCCGGCCGCAAAGCACCCGTACACGGTCTCCAGAATTCGTGGGCTGTTGGCCAAGCAGAACGCGACCCGGTCTCCCGCCTTGAGTCCAAGGGCAAGTAGATTGCCGCCGATGCCAAGCGCGCGGTCGCGGAACTCGCGGTACGAGACCACCTCCGAACCGTGCACGAGGGCAGGTTGTTCGGGGCGAAGCTGCGCGGCTTTCTGCAGGAATACGAAACTGTTCATACAGGCTGCCTTAACGGGACTGACCTCGCATAGCGCAAAGAACGCCTACGATCGCGCGCGTGTAAACCACGCACAGGGCCGCCGCTGAATTTGCTCAGCGGGCACCGGTGAGAACCTCACCGGGTCGTCGCATCGATAGCTTTGCCAGTCGCCATCCGGATCTGGTGCCAGCCGGGCGAGCAACTGCACCCCCTCCTCCAATTTGACGACTCCAATTGCGTACGGCAATTCGCTCTCGAAGCCCTCCGGGGCACCCAGACGAAGCACTGTGAAGCTATGCAAAACGCCCCGCCCGGATGCGCGCTGCCAGCCCAGCGATTGCGATTGGCAGTAGGGGCAGGCGTGGCGCGGGTACATGTTGAGTCGGGAGCACTCAATGCATTTCTGGATCAACAAGTTCCCCCGGGCAAGACCCTCACGAAACTCGACGACTATCCGGCTCGTCATTGCAATCCTCCGCCGCCCGTGCGTTCGAGCAATAGAACCTGTGCGTCCATGTAGCTGCCGCCGGTGCCGCCAACGACGCACCGCCGGCAGCCCGGGAGTTGGCGCTCCGGCTCCGCGCGCCACAGCAGCTGGCGCACCCCTTCGACGAGCAACGCCGTTCCACCGCCCACGCCGGTGTGCCCTGCGGAAAGCAGCCCACCGTTTGTATTGCAGGGAAGTCTTCCGCCCGGATCGGCGGCTCCCGACGCAAACCAGCGTGCGCCATCACCCGGGGCACACAGGCCCAAGCCTTCGACTGCGATGGCGGTAACGGCGGCGTAGGAGTCGTAGATCTGAGCCAATTGAACGTCCTTCGGACCCCATCCGGACTGCTCGTAGGCCCGCTTGGCGGCCGTCGCCCACCCGAGCGCGGCGAGGTCTTTCTCCTGACCGATGCTGTAGTGGCTGACGCAGCCACCCGAGCCTGCGATCCGGACTGTTGCGCCGAGTCCACGGCGCTTCGCATTCTCGGCGCTGGTCATCACGAATGCGCAGGCACCGTCGGCAAGCATCGGGCACTCCATCGCGTGCAGCGGATCGGCCACTATGCGCGAGGTCAGCACCTTTTCGACAGTCAGCGTCTTGCCACGGTACATCGCGTTCGGGTTCAGCTGCGCCCACTTCCGGAGGGTGACACAGACCGACGCCATGTCCTCGGCCGTTGACTCGGTGACCGCCATGTACCGTCGGGTGATCAGCGCTCCGATGGCGTTGAACTGCACGCCCGTGGGTAGCTCCCATTCGCTCGGGATGCCATATTTGCTCAGCATCGTGATCATTTCGTTCACGTCGGCGGAACCCCAGCGCTCGCACTGCAGGACCAGAACCGTGCGGGCATGACCCGAGGCAATCAGCCCCGAGGCGACGCGCACCGCGTTGTCGCTGGTCGAACCGCCGGAGTGCAGCATGAACGAGGACTTGGCCTGTCCCGCGATTCCGAGTTCCTCGACCATGCGGGAGAAGATCAGGTCGGCCTGATCCGTAAACGAGTGAAGGTTCGGGATCAGCACAATCGTGTCGACGTCGCGCGGCGTCATGCGCGCATCCTTGAGCGCAAGCAGAGCCACTTGCGTCAAGCCTGTAACGAAACCGCGATCAGGGTAGCGTCCCGACGGAAGCTCGCCGACACCGACGAACACCGGGTCAGCGGGCGACTTGGAGTCGATGTTCAAGCGCCAGAGGTCATCCATCATCTGACCTCAGGGCTTGCGGCGACGCGCCAACATGACCTGCACGAACGACATCACCTCTTCCTCCCGTTGATTTCGAACCGAGTAGTTGACATGCACGGTTCCGTACTTGGGGTTGCTACCGGTTGACAACTCTGCGACCTCGGCCCGAACTTTGACCGTATCCCCGGGAACGACGGGCTTCAGAGCGCGCAGACTCTTAATCTCCACAAGCGCGACGATGGCATTTCCATAAAAACCACTCATCCCCACCAACCCGACCGCAAACGCGAAAATCAATGGGCCGTGTGCAATCCGAGTTCCGAAGCGCTTGCTCTTGGCGTATTCCTCGTCCACATGCAGCGGATAGTGATCGCCGGTCAAGCCGGCAAATGCCGTCAGATCGCTGATGTCGACCGTCCGACCCCGTGTCAGGACCACGTCGCCCACCTCGAAGTCCTCGAAGGTCTTGTCCTGGGGGTCGTTCCACACCCGGCCGTTCATCCGCAAACCCTCCAAACAATCGTTTGTTTTTGATACTCTACCCGTCCAGGCAGGGCCGCGTCAAGTAGGTAGTCCCGCGTACGTAGAGTGCACATTTCGCAGTATGAGTCTGCGAAATCTCGCCGGCGAACGTCCGGATCGAAGCTTCTCAGTCGCGATCCGAGACCGTCAGGCCCGGGCGCGTCTCTTCGCCCCGACTGCCTTGAAAAATGTGTAGCAGAAGACGCCGTCGGCCTCGGATGCCTTGTGAAGGCCCCGAATACCGGCATCAAACGCCTCCGGGTCGGTGAGGCCGGCTCTGATGGCGGCCTCGCGTATGCCCTCGATCATCGCCGTAAACGTCTTCCTCGTGACGCCGTCGACAAGATCGGGCCGGCTCGAATCGACGTACACCATCCGCGGAGATACGCGAACCGATTCCAGACCGGCCTTGACCATCAGCGGATAGAGCTGACGACCGATCAACGCGTTACCTCCCGCACGGCGTTGCAATTCGACGAGACATTGAATCGCCTGGTGGGCTTCAGCGCTGTCCGGATAAAACAGGGCCGATTCGTGGTCGCCCTCGATCGCGGTGATCGTGCCGCCGGGTCTGAGCAGACGTTCGAGACCCGCCAGCGCCTCTGCCGGACGCGACAGGTGCTCCAGGACAAAACAGACGAAGACGTGGTCGAAGGACTCTGGGGCGAAGGGCAAGGCGAAGATGTCCACCTGCCCGAATTGCACGTTCGTGACGCCTGCGCCTTGCGTCGCTCTCCTGGCCTGCGCGAGCGAATCCGCGGAGATATCGACCGACACGAACCGCGCCTTCGGGCTTCGTTGAGCCAGAGTCACTGTCTGGGCTCCAACGCCGCACCCCGCCTCGAGGACCACGCTTCCAGCAGGGTACGAAGTGTCCCCGTGAAGCAGGTCGACCAGCGCTCCGGCCTGATCCTTCAGGCGCTCGCTCTCCCGCGCATGGCGGCCGTGGACATAGGCTTCGTTCACGATTGAAGTCTACAAACCGGGGATCAGTGCACGCAACGCACGTCCCTGCCGCTCGCTGACGTCGATGGCGGTGTGATCACGATCCTTCATCACCAGCTGCAGGCTGCTGCGTACATGGGTACGGATCTCCGACACCCTGTTCAGGTTCACCAGAAAAGCGCGGTGTGCCCGGAAGAAGCTCTTCTCCAACAAGGCCGCCTCCAGGTCACCGATCGTGTAGTTGACCCAGTAAGTCTCCTCGACCCCCTGGGCGCGCACGATGCCGGCATCCATCCAGAAAAAGCAGATGTCGGTGGGATCCAGCATCAGCAAGCGACCGGCTTTGCGAGCAACGATCCGTTCGAGTCCGCGCTGACCCCCTTGAAGCAGGCTGCGAACTTTCGTTTCGTGCTCATGATGCCCTTCGTGGTAGCTATGAATCCTCCAGGCGCGCTCAATCGTCGTATCGAGCTGATCGAGCTCGACCGGCTTCAGGAGGTACGCCAGCGCCTGCGCCTGGAATGCTCGAAGCGCGTGCTCGTCGAATCCGGTCACAAAGATGACCAGCGGAAGGCGCTGCGGCGGGGCAATGGCTCGCAGCACTTCGAAGCCGTCCAGACCCGGCATCTGAACATCCAGAAAAATCAGATCGGGGCACAGCTGCTCGATCTGCTGAACAGCATGCAGACCGTCTTCCGCCTCTCCGATGATCTCTATCTGCGGCCGGTTCGACAGCAACCGCCGCAGGCGCACCCGGGAGGCTTGCTCGTCATCGATCAACAGGCTGCGCAGCGAGGATGTCATGCCGTAGCGCTCGTTACATCGCGCAGCGGCAGGTACACCGTGGCGCGGGTGCCGTGGCGCGGTCCGCTTTCGAACGAAAGGCGCGCGCGCGCGCCGTAAACGGTCGCCAATCGCTCGCGCACGTTTCGCAGCCCAATTCCCGTGCGGCCGGCCTTGCGAGACCTATCAGGCGGCGCGCCGACCCCGTCGTCTTCGACGGTCAGCGCGAGCTCCTCCTGCTGCGCGATGCAACGGACGATCAGTTGGCATGGGCCAAGCTTGGGCGAAAAGCCGTGCTTGATCGCGTTTTCCACCAGCGGCTGCAGGATCAGTGGCGGAATCGGCTGATCGGCAACCGCCTCGGCAACGTCGAACCTCACCTGTAAGCGTTCACCGAATCGCATCTGCTCGATGTCCAGGTAGGCGCGCAAAAAATCGATCTCCTCGTGCAGGGGGGAAAAGGACTTTTCGGTCTGCGTCAGCACGTAGCGGAATATGCGCGCGAGCCGCAGCGTCATGGATTCCGCCAGCGTCGGGTCCTGATGGACCAGCGCCGCGATCGTGTTCAGGGAGTTGAACAGGAAGTGAGGGTTGATCTGCGCGCGCAACGCGCGCAGCTCGGCGTCGGCCAGTTGGTGCAACAGGCTCGCCTCGCGCCGCGACAGTTCAATGCGTTCGCGTTCACGTGCCAGCGCTTCGAGCCGGCGTCCAACGAGCTGCGCACCTTGCCGAATCAGGTTTGCCTCGCTACTGAGCAGGAGGCCCCGACGCGCATCGCGAAGGACGGACAGTGCAAACGGCTCCGTGTCGCCTACCGGCATCGGGTACGAGCTGACCGCCGGTTCGACGCGCGCAGCAGGGACGACGCGCACTTCGATATTCAGCGTGTCGCGGAAGAACTGCTCGGCGTCTTCGAAGACGGACGCGTCGGTCTCCGCCCGCGTCAGGCGATCACGCAGATCGGCGAGCAGCGATTGGGGATCATGCCGGCCGAACACACGCCGGTCCACCCATCGGTCGGTAGCACGTGCCAGCCAGACGAAAAGCAGCATAGCGCTGGCAGCCGCTGCGCAGATCACCGCGGCCGCGACTGCGTCGGTCGCGGTTCGAAGCGCCGGCTCATCGCCTTGCGGCCGGTTGACGAGCCACGTCACCGCAACGCCAAAAGCCCAGGCGAAGACCACGCGCAAGCCGAGCTTGGCAAAGCGATCCGAAGCCTGGAAGCGTCCCAGATACCCGAGGACACCCAGCATCGTCAGGACCATGCTCTGTTTCACCACGAGGTCGAGCGCCGGATCCCACCCCGCCGGAAGAATCCCGGACCGACCGATCCAGTGCGCGACCAGGCTTAACAACGGTCCCGTGGGGATCAGCGCGACCGCAATGCGCTCTACCGGCGAAGCCAGGCGAGGCCGCATCACGGGCATTCCACCAAGCAGGACGGCCAACGCGTTGTAACCGACCGCCACGCGCGCCAGATCGAGCCACTGCGGCCAGGCGAGCGTCGCCAGCACAAGGCTGAAAATCAGCGTACCGGCGGCACCCGTTGCGACAACCAGGGCCGGCGGGCGTCACCCAATCGACGCGCCGCGTGGGGACCGGCCTCCCAGAACAGCAGCAGACAGACCGGCCAGACCGCTGCGGCGCAGAACGTCAGACAGCTGATCCAGGCCAGAAGCGCCGACTCGGCTGAGAGTCCGGCCGCGAGCAGACCGAATCGCGCCAGTCCACCAAGGCTCCACACGGCGGCGCACGCGGCGTTCAGCGCGCGCGCTCGCCGTCCGGCACCCGGTGACTGCCATGCCAGGACCGCCAACACGAGCGCCAGCATGCAGCTCAGTCCGTAGCCAACCAGCTGACCGAACAGCACACCGGGATGGATCTGTGGGCCCATGAGTCCCGAACGTCGCTTCTACAGTAGACCGGCCTCAAGTCTGACTTTAAACGATGCTGATTGCAGCCGACTCGAGATCGAACGCGGAATTTCGCCTGCGAACGCTGTCGCAACGACTCTGAGCGCTCCCCTCCCCTATGGAACCAGGGGCATCCGCGTTGGCCGGCCGGGCCGCCGCGCTCAAGCGGCATTTGCTGCGCTCATTCACTTAGCGCTTCAACACTGCCAGCCGAATTCCTAGGATTTTCTGCATGCCATCACGGATCACCCATTGAAACGCGGAGGACTGTCCACCATGCAGATTGCCTTCAACCGCACGCGAGACCCGAGCTATCGCCCTCGGAGACCGAAACCGCTTGCGGTACTACGCCGTCTGTGGCCGGTCGCGGTCGCGATGCTCGCGCCACTGGCGCGGCCCGCTCGCGCCCAGGAGAGCTGGCGAATCGATGCCGGTCCAGCCTTGGTGGTGGCGCCGCAGTATCCGGGCTCCCGAGGCGAGCTGACCGTGCCGCTGCCGATCGTCGACATCGCTTACGGGCGATGCCTGTTTCTGAACACGACCCACGGGCTCGGCGCCTACGTGATCAACAGGGAAAACCTGCAGCTGGGCACTTCTGTGTGGTTTCGGCGTGGTCGCTTCCACGACGAGAGCTCGCGAGTCGCCGATCTGGGCGATATCGCCACTGCGCCGCAAGGCCAGCTCTTCGCGCGCTACCGGCTGGGTCCGATCGTACTCGGGACGACGCTCGCTCGCGATTTCGGCGGCAGCTCGGGGCTGACGATCGAAACATCGTTCGCATGGCAACTGCAGCTGTCGTCGCGCGCTCAGCTCGCCCTCGGTGCACAGGGATCGTACGGCAACCGCCGAACCATGGACGCCTGGTTCGGAGTAACTCCGGAACAGGCACGGGTGTCGGGTCTGCCCGAATACTCGCCAGGCGCCGGCTTCACCTCGGTGGGACCCATGGCGTCGCTGAACTACATGCTGTCGCAGCGGTGGACTGTCAGTGCGCACGTGGCCGACAACATCCTGGTAGGTAAAGCCTCGGACAGCCCGATTGTCGAGCGAAACGCGTTGCCGACGATCGTGGTGGGTGCCACCTACCACTTCCTGCCTTGAACGCAAAGGAGACACAAGATGTACTCGAGACTGGCTGCATTGCTGCTGTGTTCCATCGGTCTGAAGGCCGCGGCCGAAGATTTGACGGTCGAGATTCAGAACGTCACCTCGAATGCCGGGCCCGTGATGGTGGCCGTGTACGACAAAGCCGAAGACTTTCCGGCGCCTCAGAAGGGGTTGACCGGACAGGCAGTCGAGGCGCACGGTGATTCGGCTGTCGCAACCTTCCACGGCCTGGCTGCGGGACGCTATGCGGTGGCCGTGTATCAGGATTTAAATCGCAACGGCAAGTTGGACAAGAACTTCCTCGGCCTTCCAACGGAACCTTTTGGCTTTTCGAAGGACGCCCGGGGTTCGTTGGGTCCTCCGTCCTTCGACGCAGCCGCTGTGGACATCCCGGCGACGGCAAAAGTCGTCGTCAATCTGCGCTGAACTGGTACTTCAACCGATCGGAAGGAGCCGACGATCAGCGCCAGTGTCAACTAGCCTGTGCGTCCGAGGTAGCTGCTCAGCTCGCTGATCTCCTCCTCGACGCTGCGCGATTGGTCGAGCGTCACCCCGGCCTTTTCGTACCAGTAACGACTGTTGCCCAGGTCACCCTCGACGCGGTGGACAAGCCCGTGAAGTCTCCAGGCGATCGGGTCGTCCAGATCCTGCACCAGAGCATGAGCGGCACGCCAGTCGTTCACCAGCAGCCTCTCGATTGCTTCGGCCAGTTGGGTTGCGTGCGGGTTCGTCATTGGAGTCTCCCGGAGCAGTCGTTCGGTGAGAAAGCGCGCAGTTCCCGCCGGACATTGATGGATCAACGACCAGCCACCGTCGTTTTCGGAGTGCGCCGCGTCTAAAGGTATCTTAATCCGCGCCGATCAACGAGGGGTGGACATGACACTCCCGCAAGGCTCGCGACTCGACGCGCCCGAGGCCGATGCGCGCGCGCACGTCATGCTGTCGACTGCAGATGATAGGTCTGCCGAGCGGGGTCCGAGCGACATGCACCTGATTCGGGCTCTGGCCGATAGTGCACCGGTTGCCATCTACCACGCCGACGGCGCAGGCCATCTCACCTATGCGAACCCCCAGTATCGGGCGATGTTCGGACTGAAGCCAGGGCAAAGCCTGGACGATTGGGCTCAGGCGATGCATCCAACGGATCGGTCACGGATCGAATCGGTATGGGCCGAGTTCTTTCGTCAGAAGACGAATTCGATTCGGTTTGAATATCGTACCCAGGCGAGCACGGGTGAGATCCGCCATCTCGCCGAGCACGTGGTTGCGGTGACCGCCGAGGGTGTGAGTGGGTTCGTGGGTACGATCACCGATGTGACCGAGCTCAAGGAGGCCCAGGCGGAGCTCGAAACTCTGCACAAGCAACTGATCGACGCTTCGCGACTCGCAGGGCGCGCCGAGATCGCGACCAGCGTTCTGCACAACGTCGGCAACGTCCTGAACAGCGTCAACGTCTCGGCGGACCTCGCGACCACCCGGATCAAGAACTCGCGGCTGTCGGATCTGCGGCGGGTCGTAGGCCTGCTGCAAGCGAACGAAACCAATTTGGCGGCTTTCTTTGGGGAAGACGACCGAGGCAAGCGCCTGCCGGGCTATCTTGAAAAGCTCGCTCGTCAGGTCGGCGTGGATCAAGAGCGGGTTCTGATGGAGCTCGCAGAGCTAAAGAACGGAATCGACCACATCAAGGATGTTGTGGCGATGCAGCAGAACTACGCAAAGCTGGGCGGCGTAGCGGACGTGATCAACGTCACCAGCCTCGCCGAAGACAGTCTGCGCCTGAACGAAGGTGCGATGACGCGTCACGGCATCATCCTTCGTCGGGAATTCGAAGACGTGCCGACAATCGTCGTCGACAAACACAGGGTGCTGCAGATACTGGTCAACCTCATTCGCAACGCCAAGCATGCGTGCGAAGAGGCCGATTGCGCGGAGAAGGTCGTGACCGTGCGGGTCGGCAGAAGCGAGCTGGGCGTGCGGATCAGCGTGCAAGACAATGGTGTCGGCATTGGTCCGGAGAACCTGACCCGTATGTTCAATCACGGCTTTACAACGAAGAAGGACGGGCATGGGTTCGGATTGCACAGCGGGGCGCTGACTGCCCGCGAGCTCGGTGGCGAATTGCGTGCCGAGAGCGCAGGCTCCGGGCGGGGCGCCGTCTTCACCCTGGATCTACCGTTGGCACCCGCACAGGCCGGTCATGGGTGAGACCGCAGCGATCGTGAACCGCCGGGTGCTCGTCATCGACGACAATCCGGCGATACACAAAGACTTCCGCAAGGTATTGGGTGCGGGGCTCGACGAAGCCACGGCCCTCGAGGCGGACGAGCTGGCCCTTTTCGGCGCGCCCACCTCGGCACCTGCTCGCTCCAAGTTCGAGGTTGACTCCGCGCTGCAGGGGCAAGAAGGCGTGGAGCGCGTGCGGCAAGCGCTGCGCGTGGGCCGCCCCTACGCAATGGCGATCGTCGACATGCAGATGCCGCCGGAATGGGACGGCCTCGAGACCATCGAGCGACTGTGGAAGGTCGACCCCGACGTGCAGGTTGTGATCTGTTCGGCGCACGCCGGCTATGACTGGACCGAGCTCGTCGCCCGTCTCGGGCACGCGGACAAACTGCTGATCCTGAAGAAGCCATTCGAGCCGATCGAGGTTCT
>JACXTT010008524.1_pt1 | contig 14207 bp, 12 predicted proteins | sample 9270951 | NCBI WGS metagenome assembly JACXTT01 (sample SAMN15532306, study PRJNA645909) | rock metagenome | isolation source: weathered quartz diorite | place: Puerto Rico | collected 2017-06-21 | reverse complement strand
GTTCAAATAGGTAAAGTCCAAGTGAAACTCCTTTGCAGAATAGGCTCTATTTTACGCCGAAATGACAAAGGGCAAGCCCCATTCCTGTATACGGCACGGAATCAGCTAGATTTAGGTCAATTTTGTCGATTTCGCGGGTATCGCCGGTCCGTTTGGCGCGCCTGGCATGGCCTCCGCGTGGACAAAGCGCAGTTCGCGTTGCGGGAACGGCACGGAAATATTGGCTGCACGGAAGTCGCGCCAGACCTGCATCAACACATCGGAGCGCAGACTCGATTGTCCAAGTTCGGCATCATGAATCCATACCGTTAGCTCCAGTTCAATGCCGTTGTCACCCAATGCCTTCAGTTGAACAGCGGGTTCAGGGCTGGCCTCGACGCGCGGATTGGCCTTCGCCGCAGCTTGCAGGATCGCCATGGCCTCATCGAGATTGGTCTCGTAGGCGACCGTGACCCCGATTTTGACGGCAACCTTGGGGTCCGTGTAGGTATGGTTGATCACGGTATTGGTCACCAGCGAATCGTTCGGGACGATTGCCTCGGTCCCGTCGAGTCCCTTGATGACGGTGTACCGTCCCTTGATGGCCTGGACAACGCCATGGCGGCCGTCGATGGTGATTAGGTCACCGAGGCGGATCGAGCGGTCGAGCAGGATGATGAAGCCGCTTACATAGTTGCCGGCGATCTTCTGCATGCCGAATCCCAGGCCGACACCCAAGGCGCCACCGAATACCGATAACAGCGAAAGGGGAATGCCCACTAGCGGCAAGGCAATCAGCAAGGCAACGACCAGGAACAGTACGCGGACGAATTTGCTGACCACCACCCGCGAACTCATATCGATGGTCTCGGCGCGCATTACGCGTTTTTCGATCAGGCTCGATACCGACAGGGCGATGAACAGCGTGATCAGGGCCAGCACGAGTGCCTCGAGGATCTGGCGCAGCGACAGCTCCTGCTTGTTGAGCACGATGCGCGTTTCTTCGAGCGCACTGAGCAATTCAGGCAGCACGCCGGTGAGGTAGAGCGCGACTATTCCCCACACCGTGATGGCGATGAAGCGCTCGGATGTTTTCAGGAAGGGGCTGGGCGGAATCAGGTGGCGCAGCACGTACAACGCCAGCCGGATCATCGCGTAGGAGGCAATCAGCGGCATGGCCACATGGAAAATCGGTACCGGCTGCAGCTTGGCCAGCAGGGCGCGTCCCAGCAGTGCAAAGACCAGGAACGAAAGCGGCAGTACCAGACGATGTGCACTGCCCGCGCCGATTTTGGCCAACCCGGGCTCAAGATCGGCTGGAAGCTGGGTACGAATGATGCGCGCCGCCAATAGCGCCATCAGGAAGGCGACCACCAGCAGTGCCAACTGCACCAGCCCTTGTTTCGACAGCAGGGCGCTGCTCAGCGCATCAAAATCGAAAACGAAGTTCATGCGCCATTCGTGGTGGATTGGTCCGCCTTGGCCGGCGCGCGACGCTCAAGCACCGCGGCGAAAAAGCCGTCGGTATGGTGGACTTCGGGCGTGAGCTTGAGGTAGGGCGTCATGCCGTCGATGTCGATCTTCTGTCGCGCCAGCGCCGCGGCGGCGGGCACCAGCGTGAATTCAGGATGGGTAGCGAGAAATCCTTCGACAATGTTCTCGTTTTCTTCGCGCAGGAAGCTGCAGGTGGCATAGACCAGGCGACCGCCGGTTTTCACCAGGCGTGCGGCCGAGGCGAGAATCGAGGCCTGCTTCTGGTTCAATTCGGCCAGGCCGGCCTCGTGCTGGCGATACTTCAAATCCGGATTGCGCCGCAGGGTGCCGAGGCCGGTACAGGGGGCGTCGACCAGCACGCGGTCGACCTTGCCGGCGAGTCGCTTGATGCGCGCGTCATTCTCGCCGACGATGCGCTGCGGCGTGATGTTCGACAGGCCCGAGCGTTTCAGGCGCGGACCAAGATTGCTGAGGCGCTTTTCCGAGACATCAAAGGCGTAAACGCGACCGGTCGAGGCCATGGCGGCCGCAATCAACAGTGATTTGCCGCCGGCACCCGCGCAAAAATCCACCACCATTTCGCCTCGTCGCGATTCCAGCAGCAGGCCCAGCAGCTGGCTGCCCTCGTCCTGCACCTCGATGAATCCTTCGACAAAGGCGGGATGCTGCGCAAGCGAGATCTTGCTCTCCAGCCGAATGCCCAGCGGCGAATAGGGCGTGGCGCTGCATTTGATGCCTTCCTGCGCAAAACGCGCCAATACCGCATCACGCTTGGCCTTGAACGCATTGACGCGCAAATCCAGCGGGGCCGCGTTCATCATGCTGCGCCCGAGGTTGATGATCTCCTCACGGCTCATGCGTGCTTCCAGGCGTGCGACCACCCAGTCCGGCAATTCGGCTTCCACCGCCAGTGGCAGTTCGAGTGCAGCGCCGGCCTTGATGCCGGCCAGCCATTGGTCTTCGCCGCTGCGCAGCAGGGGCGCCAGCTCGCGTTGGCTCAAGCCCTGGAAGCGCATCAGCGCCAGCAGGGCGAGGCTGCGTGGCTTGCCGTCCGGCACCAGGTGTTCCAGCGTGCGCCGGTGGCGCAACACCGCATAGATGGCCTCGGCGATGACGCCGCGATCGCGATGGCCGAGCTTGGGGTGCTCGCGAAAGAAGAACTTCAAACCGACGTCGGCGGGAGAGGTCAGCGGCAGGATGATGGTCAGGGCTTCAACCAGGGCATTGAACAGCGCGGGAGTGATCGATGGGGTCGTGGACATGGAGGGATTATCGCCCAAGAGTGCAGGCGAATGAAAACAAAGGCCGAGGCCAGGAAGCTGCGGCATCGATTGCCGGACCTGCGCAATCGATTCGCAATGTGATTGGTGGGCAGTTCAGCTGCCGAAACTGATGCTGGATACCGTCTGTTCAACCAGGAAGCGGCCGGCGAAGAATTTGAGCCTGACGGGCAGGTAAAATTTTTCCGGGGCCAGCCAGACCTCGTACACATCTTCCGGATTGGTTTCCTGGCTTTTCAGGTGCAGGGTGCGAATCTCGCCCATGGCGGTCTGCAGGGTTTCTTCGCCGACGCGCACAAATTCATGCCGATAAATCTTGCGCGCATTGCTCGCAAGAACGACGAGGCGTTCGCTTTCGCTCTTGAGCGCGCGCAAATCGTAGGGCAGCTGGAACAGGAAGCTCAGCGTGTCCTGCAGCCCGGCCGGCAAGGGCGCCACCTTGTTTTCGCCGCGGGCAAAAGTTTTGAGTTCGCGGCTATCGCGGCTGAAGTTGGCGGTATCGGCAACACCATCACCGCGCTTGATCGAAAAGAACGCCGGCTGCAAACCCTGGGCGTTGATTTCGCCGCGGCTGCTCTGGCGCAGCGCGCCGACGATCGAGAAAAAACCCTTGGCTTCGATGCTGCTTTCAAGCTGGTAGCGGCTGCCCTCGCGCTTCCAGACAAAGCTGGCGACGCCGTCGGTCAGGCTGGAGGTCAGGCGATAGTTGATCGAAACAGTTGGCGGCAGGACCGGCTCTGCCGCGATGGCCAGCAGTGGCGATAGCAGGGCGGCGATACCAAAAACCAATCGAAAGGGCAAGGCGGCAATCGAATTCATGAGGGTCAGCTTCCGCAATGGACGCGCCTATTTTTCATCGGGGACGATGAGGGACGCATCCGCCATGGGTGCTTCAACGCTGGCATCGCGAATCCGGACGACGCCATCCTTCAAATCAATACGATCGGCCGCCAGCCAGGCCAGCGCCTGCGGATAGATGCGATGTTCCTGGCGCAGCACGCGTGCGGCGAGGCTTTGCTCGCTGTCGCCAGGCAAAACCGGCACGGCGGCCTGGATGATGATCGGTCCATGATCAAGCGCCGGCGTGACGAAATGCACCGTGGTGCCGTGGATCTTCACGCCCGCCTCGAGGGCACGCTGATGGGTATTGAGGCCGGTGAAAGCGGGCAACAAGGAAGGGTGGATGTTCACGATGCGGTTGGCGTATTGCGCAATGAACTCGGCCGTGAGGATGCGCATGAAACCGGCCAGCACAATGTAATCCGGGCTGTATTGCTTGATGGTTGTAGCAAGCGCCGCATCGAAGTCTTCGCGCGTGGCAAAGCTTTTGTGGTTCAGCGCGATGGCGGGTATGCCGCGCTGGCGCGCCGTGTCGAGCCCGCGAGCCTCGGGCCGATTGGAGATGACGGCGCGAATCTCGAGCGGCAGGCGCGCATCGAGGATCGCTTCCATATTGCTGCCGCGTCCGGAAATGAGGATGACGATGGATTTCATGACTGGGACGGGCAATATGGAAGTTACGGGCGGTATGAATTCTGAAAATGAAACTCTAGCACTGGCGCGCCTTCCCAGACATTTTTGCCCCGAAAGGCGCGTGGATAAAGGAGTTTGGCTTTTGAAGCGGCGCGCCTGCCGCCTCAGACGACGATGGTCTGCTTCTCGCCATCCGCACGCGCGCGGATTTCGCCGATGCTGAAAACAACCTCGCCTTGCGCCTGCAGCAGCGTGGTGGCGGCTGCGGCATGTTCGCGGGCAACAATCACGACCATGCCGATGCCACAGTTGAAAGTGCGCGCCATTTCCGCGTCGTCGACTTGCCCCTGTTTCTGCAGCCAGGCGAACACCGGGGGCGCTACCCAGGATTTGCGATCAATCACGGCGGTGACCGCATCCGGCAATACGCGCGGAATATTTTCGGTAAGGCCACCGCCGGTGATATGCGCCATTCCCTTGACCGGCAGCGCCTGCATCAGCGCCAGCAGCGATTTGACGTAGATGCGCGTCGGCGCCAGCAGTTCGGCGGCCAGCGATTGATGGGCGGCGGCGTTCAAATCGACACCGGCGCGATCGACGATCTTGCGTACCAGCGAGTAACCATTGGAATGCGGCCCACTCGATTGCAGTCCCAGCACCACGTCGCCGGGAACAATGGTCTGGCCGGTGATGATGGCGTCGCGCTCGACCAGGCCGACCGCGAAGCCGGCGAGGTCATATTCGCCGGCCGGATACATGGATGGCATTTCCGCCGTCTCGCCGCCGATCAATGCGCAGCCGGCCAGCTCGCAACCGTAGGCAATGCCCTTGACCACGTCGGTGGCAACAGCGACATCGAGCTTGCCGCAGGCGAAATAATCGAGGAAGAAAATCGGCTCGGCGCCCTGCACCAGGATGTCATTGACGCTCATCGCCACCAGGTCCTGGCCGATGGTGTCGTGCTTGTTCAGATGGAAGGCCAGTTTCAGCTTGGTGCCGACGCCATCGGTGCCGGACACCATCACCGGGTTCTTGAATTTTTTCGACACCTCAACCAGCGCGCCGAAGCCGCCGATTCCGCCCAGGACTTCGGGGCGCATGGTGCGCTTGGCGAACGGTTTGATGTTTTCAACCAGCTGGTCGCCGGCGTCGATGTCGACACCCGCGTCTTTATAGGTCAGGGGGGATGAATTGTTTTTGGCAGTGGTCATGGGAATGCAAGCTGGGGGAGAGCGGGGCCGTCAATGCAGCACGGGTGGCGGAGGTGAATTCGGTTACGATTGCGGCAATAACCCCGGATTTTACTGGAAATGACTCCTCGCCGCCCTGTTTCCGCTCGACCGACCTGGCTGAATCGCTTGCATACCCGTGCGAAATCGCGGCCGCTGGCCTGGCTGGACCTGCATTTCGCCACCATGGCGGCCATCGGCCTCGTCTTTGCCCTGCTGTTGTGGCTGCTGTCGCCGATCCTGGCACCGTTCCTGGCCGCTGCCATCCTCGCCTATATTTTTGATCCGGTCGTCAGCAAGCTGGAAGCGCGGGGCGTGCCGCGGTCTTTGGGCACAGTGCTGGCGCTGCTGGTGCTGATGGTGGCCGTTGCCCTGTTGCTGGTGATCATCCTGCCGCTGTTCTACAAGGAAATCGCGCTGCTCATCGAGCAGATGCCCGGCTTCATGGACCGCCTGCGCACCACGGTATTGCCCTGGATCAGCGATAAATTTGGCGTTGATGTTCCGCTCGATTCCGCCTCCCTGCGTCAATTCATCACCGACAATGCGCAGGACGCCAGCGGCATTGCCAAGAAGGTTTTTGCTTCGCTGGGAGTCGGCGGCCTCGCCGTGGTCGGTTTCCTCATCAACCTGCTGCTGATTCCGGTGGTGCTGTTTTATGTGCTGCGCGACTGGAAGAGCCTGCTGTTTGGCGTCGACCGATCGGTTCCCCTGCGTTTTCATGCGACCGTGAATACGCTGGGCCGCGAAATCGACGCGGTGCTCTCGGAGTTCCTGCGCGGCCAGTTGAGTGTGATGATCCTCATGTCGCTGTTCTATGTGCTGGGCCTGTGGCTGGCCGGCTTGAATTTTGCGCTGCCTGTCGGCCTGATCACCGGCCTGCTGGTATTCGTTCCCTACCTCGGCAGCGGCACCGGCCTGCTGCTGGGCACGGTCGCCGCAGTGGTGCAATTTCCGAACATGAATGGCGTATTCCTCGTCTGGGGCGTGTTCGGCATCGGCCAGCTGCTCGAGGGTTTCGTGATCACGCCCTGGCTGGTCGGTGATCGTATCGGCCTGCATCCGGTCGCCGTCATTTTTGCCTTGCTGGCATTCGGCCAGATTTTCGGATTTTTCGGCGTGCTGCTCGCCTTGCCGGCCAGTGCGGCCATGCTGGTGGGACTGCGCCATTTGCAGCGCAGCTACCAGAACAGCGATCTATACCGCCGCTGACGCGGCGGAATCGGCAATGCCCCCTTGTGCGTTCAGACGCGCAACAGCTTGATGGCCTCCTCGGTGCTGCGGCGCATGCGATTGAATGCTGTGGCCAGGACGCCGATTTCATCCTTGCTGTCCAGCTTGAATTCGGGAATCGAAAAATCGCCGACCGATACGGCGTCCGCCTGCCGCGACATCTCGGCAACCGGCCGCACGATCATGCGATCGAGCATCAGGTTGAGTACAAAGAAAACCGCAAAAAAAACCGCGCCAAGTGAACTCATCAGCGTGGTCAGCGCCGTCCTCGCGGAATTGAAAACCGGCAGCAAATCGACTGTCGCAATGCGCATGCGTGATGCGCCATCGGCGCTCGCCAGGCGTCGGGCAATGACCAGGCGCTGCTCGCCGGTGGCGGTGGCAAAAATGCCGGATACCTGGTTGCTCCCACCATTCTTCAGCCGCGCAAAGGCTTCACCTTCGGCACCCGAGGGTCCGGCCTCGGCGGCGTATTCGCGGACCTTCATTTCAACGAGCTGCGAACCGAGTGCCTCGGTGGTGCGCGCATCCATATTGCCGACCATCGCGGCATCCATGATCAAGGTGGCCGCGCGGCTGGCATCGTCGATGGCCTGGCGCGCAAGATAGCGCTGCGCGACCACCCCTACAGTGAGGAAGCCGGCGCCAAATACCAACAGCAGAATCAAATTGAATTTGAGGCGAAGCCCCATATTGTCCTCCCGGTGCTGCGTAAGCTCATTAAACGGATTGGCCCAAGTGCGTTTTCGTGCTCCCGCCCCCTGGAACCCGGCAGATGCGAAGGTGGTGCCAGCCACCACAATGCGCCGCCGCTGCGGCTATTGCCGCGGATGTGCAGCGCCTTCCGCCGTTCGTACCTGCTCAAAAAAAGAATGCTTTTCCTCCGGCGTGCGCAAATGCGCGGCCAGGCGGTCGAAAAAATCGCGCGAGTTGTCGGTGGCCTTTGCATAGCGCTGCACCAGCACCCCGGCAAGCGGACCGATGATATGCGCCAGGGCAGTTTCACCGCGCTGGATCATGTCGCCGGTGATCGGCGTGCCCGGCCGCGCCGCCGACGCGATGGGGCCGGTGACGGGCTTGGCAGCCACTTTTGGCGGCGGCGGTAGCCGCGTGCCAACCTGGCCGTAGTTGTCGAGGATGCGTGCCGCGCTGCCTGCGAATGCCTGGCGCTTTACCGGGTCGTCGATATGTCCGGCAATCAGTTCAACCAATGCCGCGCCGTCGCGCGTATTGCGGCTGGCCCGCTTGACGGTGGTGATCGAGTACGGACCGAGATAGGGCAGGAGGGCACGCGTCAGTTCCGCGAGCAGCCCGGGCTCAAGTTCACCCGAGGCGGCGTGCAGGCGATCGGCCGGATCTGGGTCCTTGCCGCTCATATCGCCGAAAGCGCTTTATCGATTTGGGTCACGGATTTTCAAGCTCATTGCGCGAATTGCGGTGCGCCCCCAGCCGACCGGACAATACCGGACAAGCCTCAGATGAATCATGCCTGCAAACCGCGATTCCTGCCTTGCGCGCCGCGGGATTGACAAAAATTTACAGAGGCCGCCAGCGGCGGAAATGCGCTTAGGCCGGGCCGATTCCCGCTTGGTTGCTACCCGGCGCCTGGCTCAGATTTACGCCCTGCGCAAAATCAAGCATGCGCTGAATGGCGCGTTTCGCCAGTACCCCAACCGCGGGATCGACGTGAATTTCGTTCCTGCCGTTCTCCAGCACTTCGGCCAGATTGGCCAAGCCGTTCATGGCCATCCAGGGACAGTGTGCGCAGCTTTTGCACGTCGCCGCGTTGCCGGCCGTCGGTGCCTCGATAAAAACCTTGCCGGGCGCGGCGGCCCGCATTTTGTGAAAAATGCCCTTGTCCGTGGCCACGATGAATTCCCGTGCGTCGAGAGTCTGCGCGGCCTTGATGATCTGCGTGGTGGAACCGACCACGTCGGCCAGCTTGACGACACCGGCCGGCGACTCCGGGTGCACCAGTACCTTCGCAGCGGGATGTTTTTTCTTCAGCTCTTCGAGTTCGAAGGTCTTGAATTCATCATGCACCAGGCAGGAGCCTTGCCAGAGCAGCATGTCGGCGCCAGTTTGCTGCTGGATGTAACTGCCGAGATGACGATCCGGCGCCCAGATGATTTTTTTGCCCTGCGCATGCAGATGCTCGACGATCTTGAGGCCGATTGATGAGGTGACCATCCAGTCGGCGCGCGCTTTCACCGCTGCGCTGGTATTGGCATAGACCACGACTGTCCGATCGGGATGCTCATCGCAGAAACGGGCGAATTCATCCGGCGGGCAGCCGAGATCAAGCGAGCATTCGGCTTCGAGTTCGGGCATCAATACGCGCTTTTCGGGATTGAGGATCTTGGCCGTTTCCCCCATGAAGCGCACGCCGCAGACCACCACGGTTTTGGCCGGATGATTGAAGCCGAAACGCGCCATTTCCAGCGAATCCGACACACAACCGCCGGTTTCCTCGGCGAGGTCCTGCAGGTCAGGGTGAACGTAGTAATGCGCAACAAGCACCGCGTTTTGTTCCTTGAGCAATCGTTTGATGCGCGCCTTCAGCTCGACACGCTCAGTTTGCGATGGCTCGGCCAGCACCTTGGCCCAGGCATGCTCAGTGGAAATTTTGGCGCCGGCTTTATAGCCATGCGGGTGGTCGAATTCCACGCGAATCGGTGGAAAGGTTGCGGACATGGGGCGGCTCCAGTCAGGTAACGGTATTGCGCTGCTGATATTTTGCCGCGCGCCAGGCCTCGGTCTGCATCACCTCGCGGATGGTCATGACGGCATCCCAGATATCGACAAAGCGGGTGTAAAGCGGCGTGAAACCGAAGCGCAGCAGATTGGGTTGGCGGAAATCGCCGATCACGCCGCGATCGATGATGGCCTGCATGATCGCCCAGGCTTGCTCATGAGCAAACGACAGCTGGCTGCCGCGCTCGGCGCGCGCGCTGGGCGCGATGCAGCGAAAATCGAACGCGGCGCAGTGCCGGTCCATCAGCGCCCGGAAGCAGTCTGCCAGCGCAAGTGATTTTTCGCGGACTGCATGCATCTCGATATCGTCGAAGGTGGCGATGCCGCAATCCAGGGCCAGCGTCGCCAGAATGGACGGCGTGCCGCACAGGAATCGCTCGATCCCCGGCGCCGGCCGGTAAGCCGTTTCGAACGAAAACGGTGAGGCGTGTCCAAACCAGCCGGACAATGGGGTCGCAAAATTTGCCTGCAGCGGCTTGGCAACATACAGATAGCCCGGCGCCCCGGGGCCGCCGTTCAGATATTTGTAACCGCAGCCCACGGCCAGTTCAGCACCATCGGCGTTGAGCGCGAGCGGCACGGCACCTGCGCTATGGCTGAGATCCCAGACGATCCTGGTGCCAGCTCGGCGCGCGGCCTTGTTCAAGGCGGCCATATCGTGCAATCGTCCGCTGCGATAATCGACTTGCGTAATCATAGCCACGGCAACCGATTCATCGAGTGCAGTCTCCACTTCGGATGGCTCGACCAAGCGCAGCCGGTATTGATCACCCAGCAGCGCATTGATCCCCTGGGCCATGTACAGATCGCTGGGAAAATTGCCGGCCTCGGACAAAATGACGCGGCGCGTCGTTGCGCCCATCACTGCATTGCGCTGCAATTCTCCCGCCAATAATTTGAACAGATTGACCGAGGTGGAATCGGCGACGATAACCTCATCTGCCTTGGCACCAAGCAGGCGCGCCAGGCCCGCCGCCACGCGCTGCGGCATATCCACCCAGCTGTGGCTATTCCAGGAGCGGATCAGGTCCTGCCCCCATTGCTGGCGAATGGCGGCGTCCAGCCGCTTCGCGGTGGCGCGCGGCAGTGCGCCCAGCGAATTCCCGTCGAGATAAATGACATTCGCCGGCAAATCGAATCGATCGCGCGCGTGGCGCAGAGGGTCGTCGGCATCGCGCTGCGCGCAATGCAGGCGCGTCAAATTGGCGCTGTCCTGCGCACCGGGGTCTGCCGACTTGCTGGCCGCGGCTGCTGGCGCAATATCCTGGATTTTCATTGCAATACCCTGTCGCTGGTCGGATGGAAGCACGATGACGTGGAAGATGGACATTATCGCAGAGGCCTGGGTGGCGCGACGATGCGCATTGAGATGGAATTTTCTGTCCCCCAAGGCGTGGAGCGCCGAATCGACTATGATTTTGTCATGGGCCACTTCTCGCTTCCGCCACATCCCCCAACCGATACGCCGTCGCCCTGGGTACTGCGTTTTGCCGCACAAATTGACGCCGGTGGCCGAGTGCTTGACGTTGCCTGCGGTTCGGGTCGCCACGCGCGCCTGTTCGCGCAGCGAGGACATCCGGTTGATGCCGTTGATCGTGACATTGCCACCTTGCGTGAGAGTGCGACGGCATCGCCGGGGATAAACCTGCTCCAGGCCGATATTGAAGCCGCGCCCTGGCCATTTTCGGGCATTGAATACGCGGCGGTCATTGTCACCAACTACCTGCATCGCCCCCTGTTCCCGGCCTTGCTGGCGGCCGTTGCGCCCGGGGGCCTGCTGATTTACGAAACGTTTGCCCTGGGCAACGAACAATATGGGCGCCCGACGAGGCCCGAGTTCTTGCTGAATCCCGGCGAATTGCTGGAAGTCGTGCGCGGTTCGTTCGAGGTGCTCGCTTATGAAAACGGTTATGTGGACAGTCCCAAGCCGGCGGTAACCCAGCACATTGCCGCCAGGCGCCGCGTCTAGCCGGACGCGGGCGACCGAACGGGAATTCCCCCTGCCCGAAGCAAATGTAAACCGGTGTGCCTGCCCGTTCGTAGGGTAAAATGGCCGATTATCAATTTCACCTGTGCACACTATGTTGACCGGAAGTCTGGTGGCGATTGTCACCCCGATGCTGCCCGATGGCGCCCTCGATTATCCGCGCCTGAAATCGCTGATTGACTGGCATGTTGCGGAAGGCACCGATGGCATCGTGATTGTCGGCACCACAGGCGAATCGCCGACAGTTGACGTTGATGAGCACATTGCCTTGATCAAGGCAGCCGTCGAATATGCGGGCAAACGCATCCCGGTGATTGCCGGAACCGGCGGCAACTCCACCAAGGAGGCCATCCACCTTACCGATGTTGCCAAGCGCGCCGGCGCAGACTTCGCCCTGTCCGTCGTTCCTTACTACAACAAGCCGACACAGGAAGGTCTTTACCGTCATTTCCGCACCATTGCGGAAGCGACCGATTTGCCGATCATCCTGTACAACGTACCCGGACGCACCGTCGCGGACCTTGCCAACGATACCGCGCTCCGCCTGGCAGAGATTCCGAATATTGTCGGACTCAAGGATGCAACCGGTAATATGGCGCGCGGCGCCGACTTGTTGCTGCGCCTGCCTGCCGGCCGTCGCAGCGATTTCGCACTTTACAGCGGCGACGATGTCACGACACTGGCGCTCATGCAGCTTGGCGCCCATGGGGCAATATCTGTCACGGCCAATGTTGCCCCCCGGTTAATGCATGAAATGTGCGTGGCCGCGCTCAGGAACGAGCGTGCCAAGGCCATCGAAATCAATAATCGTCTGCTGGGATTGCACAATCAGCTGTTTTTGGAGTCCAACCCCATCCCCGTCAAATGGGCGTTGCAGGAAATGGGACGCATCGAGTCGGGCATTCGCTTGCCGCTGACCCCGTTGCAAGCACAATTTCATGCTCCGCTGCGCGCTGCCATGCGCCAGGCGGGCATCCTCGATCACGCAAAGGAAACGGCTTAATGTTGACGTTCAAATCAATCAGCACCGCAGCGGCAGTGGTTTTATTGCTTGCGGGTTGCAGCGCCTTCGGTCCGAACAAGAACGCCGATTACCGCGCGCAGGGCAACAAGGTCCCGACGCTCGAAATTCCGCCCGACCTGACGTCGCCGCTGGTTGATGACCGTTATTTTGTTCCGGACGGCAAGGCGACAACTTTTTCGGCATACAACCGTGAGCGCAATGCCGCACCGGCGGCCGGCAGTACCGTGGTTCTGCCGAAGATCGAGATTGCACGGATTGTGAAATCCGGCGACATGCGCTGGCTGGTTATCAAGGCTACGCCCGAAAAATTGTGGCCCATGATGAAGGACTTCTGGAAGGAAACCGGCTTCAACATCAAGCGTGAAGCGCCGGAGATCGGAATCATCGAAACCGACTGGGCCGAAAATCGCTCCAAGATTCCGGATGATTTCGTCCGCAGGACCATCGGCCGTGTATTTGACGGGCTTTATTCCACTGGCGAACGTGACAGTTTCCGCTCGCGAATGGAAGTTGGCATTGAACCAGGCACCACCGAAATCTATGTCAGCCATCGTGGCGTCGAAGAGGTCTACACCGGCGCAGATAAATCCTCCACGGCCTGGCAGAACAGGCCGGCGGACCATGAGCTGGAAGCCGAAATAATGGCGCGCATGATGGTCAAGTTCGGATATGCGCCGGACCAGAAGACGGCCGTCGCCGGCACCACTCCAGCGCCTGCCACTGCCGCCGCGCCGCGCGCCAGCTTCGACAAGGAAAAAGGTGGCCCGCTGCAGATCGCCGAGGCCTTCGATCGCGCTTGGCGCCGCGTTGGTCTGGCGCTGGATCGCACCGGCTTCACCGTCGAGGATCGCGACCGTTCAAAAGGCATATTCTTCGTGCGTTACATCGATCCCGATGCTGAAGTGCAGTCTGGCGGCTTCCTCGACAAGCTTGCTTTCTGGCGCAAGGACGAACCGCCGAAGCCCCAATACCGCATCTATGTGGCGGAAACTGCCGGCGTGACGAATGTTGAAGTGCAGACTGCCGATGGCAAGACCGATAATTCGTCGACGGCGAAGCGCATCCTGTCGCTGCTGCTTGAACAATTGAAATAGTGCTGTGCAGCGCGGTGCAGGCTTGGCCGGAAATTGATTCGATTCGGGCTCGCCATGACGGCGGGCCCGTTTTATTTTTATTGGGGCGCGTATTGGCATGAGATTCACCTCGCTAGGCAGCGGCAGCGAAGGCAATGCGCTGATTGTGGAAGTCGGCAATGGGCTGTCGGCGACGCGGCTGATGATGGACTGCGGATTCGGGCTGGCGGAAACCGAGTCGCGCCTCGCCCGCGCCGGACTGTCGCCATCCGAGTTGGATGGCATTGTGGTCACCCATGAGCATTCGGACCATATCGGTGGCGTGGCGCGATTCGCGCGCAAGCATTCGATCCCGGTTTGGCTGACGCATGGGACGGCGAAAGTTCTGCGCGAAAACTCCCTGCCGGCGGCGCTGATCCATTTTGTCGATCCGCATGAATCGTTTGAGATAGGCGATATTGCGGTCACGCCATATTATGTCCCGCACGATGCCTATGAGCCGGTGCAGTATGTGTTCTCCGACGGCGCCGTTCGGCTCGGGGTCTTGACGGATACCGGCACGCTGACGGCCCATATCGAGGAAACACTGTCGGGCTGCGAGGCACTGGTTCTCGAGTGCAATCACGATCTCGACATGCTGATGAATGGCGCCTATCCGGCCAGTCTGAAAAAACGCGTGGC
>JACXTT010008523.1_pt1 | contig 14208 bp, 16 predicted proteins | sample 9270951 | NCBI WGS metagenome assembly JACXTT01 (sample SAMN15532306, study PRJNA645909) | rock metagenome | isolation source: weathered quartz diorite | place: Puerto Rico | collected 2017-06-21 | reverse complement strand
CCGGAGGACGGCACGACGGTGTTGTACGCGCGGCCCAGCCGGGTGACGCTGTCCAGCAGGATCACCACGTCGCGCTTGTGCTCGACCAGGCGTTTGGCCTTTTCGATAACCATTTCAGCGACTTGTACGTGGCGCGTGGCCGGTTCGTCGAAGGTCGAGGAGATCACCTCGCCCTTCACGGTGCGCTGCATGTCGGTGACTTCTTCCGGGCGCTCGTCGATCAGGAGGACGATCAGGTAGCACTCGGGGTGGTTGGTCTCGATGGACTTGGCGATGTTCTGCAGCATCACCGTCTTGCCGACCCGCGGCGGCGCGGTGATCAGGCAGCGCTGGCCCTTGCCGAGCGGGGCCACGATATCGATCACCCGGCCCGAGCGGTCCTTAAGCGTGGGATCGTCGATCTCCATCTTCAGGCGCTGGTCCGGATATAGCGGCGTCAGGTTGTCGAACAGCACCTTGTGCCGGACGTTCTCCGGGTTCTCGAAGTTGGTCAGGTCGACCTTCACCAAGGCGAAGTAGCGCTCGCCCTCGCGCGGGGCGCGGATGGCCCCGTCGACGCTGTCGCCGGTGCGCAGGCCGAACTTCCGGATCTGCGAGGGGCTGACGTAGATATCGTCGGGGCCCGGCAGGTAGTTGGCTTCCGGCGAGCGCAGGAAGCCGAAGCCGTCCTGGACCACTTCCAGGGTGCCCGAGCCGGAGATCTCGACGTCCTCTTCGGCAAGGACCTTGAGGATCGCGAACATGATGTCCTGCTTGCGCATGGAGTTCACGTTTTCGATCTCGAACAGTTCGGCGAAGGCCAGCAGGTCGGCCGGCGCCTTGTCCTTCAGTTCCTGAAGGCTCATCCGCTTCAGGCCCATCTTGGCGATGGTGTTGGCGACTTCGGAGGGCTCGTCGGGTTCGCCGTTGTCGGCCTCGTCAGCCGCGGCTTCGGCCACGGCGGTGTCGACCGCGCTCTCGACCGCCTCGGCCATTTCAGGCGCGGCGGTGTCTTCCGGAGCGGCGGTATCGTTGGGTTCGTTGGTGTCGTCTTGCATTGAATTTACTCGTGTTCGCCCACGGCCGAACGGAGTCCGGGCGCGGGCTTTTCAGATGATGTGGGCGCGGGTGAGCGCCGGATGTCTTCGTTCTTCTGTGGGAGCCGGACAGCTGCGCGGTGATCCTGCGCGGCGCCGGAGATAAGGCGGGGCGCGCCCTTGTCGGGGACGCGTGAGGGATCAGGACCACAAAACCGGGTGGCGGGTCAAGGAGTCCGGGCCGGGGGCGAGGTGCGGCCTAGTGGTTGAGGAACTTGGTGGTGACGGCCAGGACCATGACGATCGCCACCAGGAACGGCAGCTCGTTGGTCATCCGCCAGAACTTCGCGGTGTGGTCGCGGCGGCCGGCAAGGAAGCCCTTGTGGGCGTCGTTGATGAAGCCGTGCCAGACGGTGACCAGCAGGATGCCGACGATCTTGGTCAGCATCCAGGGCTCCAGGAGGAAGCCAACGCCCCTTATCTGGCTATCCACATAGATCAGCGAAAGACCCAGCAGCCAGACGAGGCCCATGGCCGGCCGCAGGATGATCTTGATCACCTTGCCTTCCCAGCGCGTGAAATGGGCGTCGAACTCGCTGCCCGGCGCGGCGGTCTCGGTGTGGTAGGCGTAGAGCCTGGGCAGCATCATCAGCCCCGCCATCCAGGCGATGACCGCGATGATGTGCAGGCCGATCAGCAGATTATAGGCGCTCGTCACGCTGCGTTCCCCGTCCGGAGCGCACACTTCGCATAGCCGGCCGGGCAGCGCCAAGGGCCGCAAGGACCAACGGGCGTTGCCCTGCCGGCGGCCTCCAGCACCGAATGCGCCAAGCCCTCGATGAAGTTCGCGCTGACACCAGGGGTCGGCGCGCGCAGGTAGGGCGCACACTCGGCCTCCCGCGCGACCTTGGCGTAGTCGTCGTCGAGCTCGACCAGGGTCTCCACATGCTCGGAGACGAAGGCGATGGGGGCGATCAGGACGCCCTTGCCCTCGCCGCCGGCCCGGCGGATCTCGTGCTCGGTGGCGGGATCCAGCCACTTCAGGCGCCCGACCTTGCTCTGGAAGCAGACCTGCCAATCGGGCAGTTCCGGCAGGGCCGCGGCGATGGCCCGGGCCGTGGCCTCGACCTGAGCGCGGTAGGGATCGCCGCCGTCGACCACCTGCTGCGGCAGGCCGTGGGCGGAGAACAGCAGGCGGATGTTCGCGGGCTTGCCGGCGGCTTGCCAGGTTTGGCGGATCGCCTGGACATGGGCGGCGATCAGGCCTTGATCCGTCGGATAGCAGCAGACGGTGCGCGACACGCCGGGGCCCCGGTAGACCGCCAGCCAATCCTTCAGCGACGAAGCGGTCGTGGTGGTCGAGTACTGCGGATAGAGCGGCAGCAGGACGATCTCGTCCGGCTGGAAGGCGGCCACCTGGCGCGCGGTCTCGGTGGCGAAGGGCGTCCAGTAGCGCATGGCGATGAAGCAGCGCGCCTCGGTGTCCGGCGCCCTGCCCTTCAGCGCCGCTTCCAGCGCCGCGGCCTGGGCCTTCGTCTCCGGCAGCAGCGGCGAGGCGCCGCCCATCTTGGCGTAGTTGGCCTGGGCGGAGCGGTTCCGCGTCGTGGCGATCAGGGCCGCCAGGGCGTAGCGCGCGGGGCCAGGCAGCTGAATGATGGCCGGATCACGGAAGAGATTGAAAAGAAAAGGCTTTATGGCCTTCAGGCCATCGGGTCCGCCGAGGTTGAACAGGACGACAGCGAGGCGGGTCACTCGGCAGCCAGGGCCTTCACCGACTTGCCGGTCACGCGTTCCACCACGCGGGCGATGTTGGCGATCGGCGTGTCGGGCATGACGCCGTGCCCGAGGTTGAAGATCCAGGGGCCGCCGGACCACTGCTCAAGGAGCTGTTCGACCCGGGCATCGAGCGCGGGGCCGCCGGTGCGGAGCAGCAGGTTGTCGAGCGCGCCCTGGATGGTCTTGCCGCCGGCTTGAATGCGGCGGCCGACCTCGGCGCTGGCCTGGGTGTCGAGCGCCACGCCCTGCACGGGCACGGAGCGCGCGTAGTTCTCCACCAGGGCGCCGGCGCCCCGCGGAAAGCCGATGAAGGGGACGGTGACCCCGGCGGCGCGGACCTTCTCGACGATGGCCTTGTGCGGGCGGACGACAATGCGCTCGAAGACGTCCTCGGCCAGGCCCTCGGCCCAGCTCTCGAAGATCTGCAGCGCCTGGGCGCCCGACCTCGCCTGCATCACCAAGTAGCGGGCCGTCGACTCCACCAGGACGTCCAGCAGGGCGTCGAGCTCTTCGGGATGCTCGTAGGCGTAGATGCGGGCGGCCTCGCGGTTCGAGCTCCGCCCCTCGATCATGTAGGTGGCCACCGTCCAGGGCGCGCCGGCGAATCCGATCAGGGCGCGCTCCGGCTCCAGCTCGGCGCGGACCCGCTGCAGGGTCTCGCCGACCGCGGCCAGACGGCCGGTGGAGGCCTCGATCTCGTCGGTCATGGCCGCGATCGACGGCATCGGGCCGAGCCTCGGCCCCTCGCCCGGCTCGAACCAGACCTTCTGACCCAGCGCGCCCGGGATCAGCAGGATGTCAGCGAAGACGATGGCCGCATCCATCGGGAAGCGGCGCATGGGCTGCAGCGTGATCTCGGCGGCGAGCTCCGGGTTGAAGCACAGGGCAATAAAGTCCGACGCCATGGCCCGGGTGCGGTGGTACTCCGGCAGGGAGCGGCCCGCCTGGCGCATGAACCAGATCGGCGGGCGCTCGAAGGTCTCGCCGGCCAGGGCGCGCAGCAGCTTCGGGGGGGTCGCCTCACTCATGGCGGGCTTTAAACCGCCTCTGACCCGAAGTCTCAAGCCCGGCCGACGACCGATCCGCTCGTCTGCCCTTCTTCCTTTCTAGAAGAGTTTTGAAAAAGGATGGCGGAAGGGGCGATAGGGCCTGTCGAGGCCGTGGAGAAACCGGGCCGTCCCGCGACATCTCGCGCACCGTCCCCAGGTTCTCCCGGGCTCTGTCATCGGCCCGTCACAGGCTGTGAATCCCGGGGACAGCCCGCCAGGGCCCCTCAGGCGCTTAAGATTTCATTAACCTCTGGAAGGACGGCCGGCGAACGCCCTGGGCATTGTCATGAACTGTCGATCAAGCGCGCCCATGCCATCCCGGCGGCGTGACCCTGTGTGTTAACGAGAGGTAAACGGACGATTCCGTCCCGGTGATTCTTCGAAAACCCGTTCGGCGGGCCGGCGCACGCGGTCTATCCCCATCGGCGCCCGTCTTCGCTAAGACTGCTCCACAAGAACTATCCCCAATTTTTGTTGCTCATGGAATTTTCACGCCCGTGACCACGCCCAGGCTCGCCACCTACTTCCACGTCCACCTGGTGTCGGACTCCACCGGCGAGACGCTGAACGCCATGGCGCGCGCGGTCTGCGCCCGCTTCGACAACGTGCTGCCGATCGAACACATCTATGCCCTCGTGCGCTCGCAGCGCCAGCTCGACCGGGCGCTCGGCGACATCGAGGAAGCGCCGGGCGTGGTGATGCACACCATCGTCGACGACAAGCTGCGCGAGGCGCTGGAGGAAGGCTGCCGCAAGCTGGCCATGCCCTGCATCCCGGCGCTCGATCCGCTGGTCAGCGCCATGTCGCACTATCTGGGGGCGTCGACGACCACGCGGGTGGGCGCGCACCTGCGGCTGGACAACGACTACTTCAACCGGATGGACGCGCTGAACTACGCCATCGGCCACGACGACGGCCAGGGCGGCCAGGACCTGGAACAGGCCGACGTGATCCTGGTGGGGGTGTCGCGGACGTCGAAGACGCCGACCTGCATCTACTTGGCGCACCGGGGCGTGCGCGCGGGGAACGTGCCGCTGGTGCCCGGCCGGCCGCCGCCGGACCAGCTGTTCAACCTCAAGGGCACCCTGGTGGTCGGGCTGTCGATCTCGCCGGACCGGCTGATCCAGATCCGCCGCAACCGGCTGCTGAGCCTGAAGGAGAACCGCGAAAGCACCTACATCGACGTGGACGCGGTGCGCGACGAGATCGTCCAGGCGCGGCGGCTCTATGAGCGGCAGGGCTGGCCGGTGATCGACGTGACGCGGCGCTCGGTGGAAGAGACCGCCGCGGCGGTGCTCAACCTGCTGCACGGCGGGCACGGCCAGGTCGAGGTGCTGGGCGGATGACCGGACTGGTGCTCGCGTCCACGAGCACGGCGCGCAAGGCCGTGCTGACCGGCGCCGGCGTGCCGTTCGACGCGGCGCGGTCGGGCGTCGACGAGGATGCGACCAAGACCCGGCTGTCGGCGGAGGGCGCGAGTCCGCGCGCGGTCGCCGAGGCCCTGGCCGACGAGAAGGCGCTGGCGGTGTCGGCGCGGCGGCCGGGCGACCTGGTGCTGGGCGCCGACCAGACCCTGGAGCTGGAGGGGCGGCTCTACGACAAGGCCGAGACGCTGGAGGAGGCCCGCGCGCGACTGCAGGCGCTGCGCGGCAAGCCGCACATGCTGCACTCGGCGGTGTCGGTGGCGCAGGCGGGCCAGGTGATCTGGCGCGAGACCGTGAGCGCGACGCTGACCATGCGCGACTTTTCCGACGGCTTCCTCGACGACTATCTGTGGAAAGAGGGCGAGGCGGCGTTGGGGTCGGTGGGCTGCTACCGGCTCGAGGGCCCGGGCGTGCAGCTCTTCGCGTCGATCGAGGGCGACTACTTCACGATCCTCGGGCTGCCGTTGATGGGGCTGCTGGACCTGCTGCGCGCGCGCGGCGTGGTGGGCGCATGACGATCAGCGGCAAGCCAATTTCCGGCAAGACTGGCGTGGCCGGCGTGGTCGGCCATCCGATCGCGCACTCGCTGAGCCCGATCCTGCACAACGCCTGGCTGGCGGCGGCGGGGATCGATGGGGTCTATGTGGCGTTGGAGGCGGCTGAGGGCGGCTTCCGCCGGCTGGTCGAGGGGCTGAAGGCGACCTCGTTCCGCGGCCTGAACGTCACCCTGCCCTTCAAGACCGACGCCCTGGCGGCGGCCGATGACGTGCATCCCCGCGCGGCGCGGGCGCAGGCGGCGAACCTGCTCACCTTCAAGGACGGCCGGGTCACGGCGGACAACACCGACGGCCTGGGCCTGCTGGCCGCCTTCGCCGAGCAGGCGCCGGGGTTCGATCCGGCGGCGGGACCGGTGGTGATCCTGGGCGCGGGCGGCGGGGCGCGCGGCGCGGCGGCGGCCTTCCTCGACGCCGGCTGTCCGCATGTGCGGGTGGTCAATCGCACGCTCGGCCGGGCCCAGGCTTTGGTGGCCGACCTGGGCGGCGAGGCCTATGCGCTGGCCGACGCGGAGGCGGCGTTCCAGGGCGCCGTGGCGGTGATCAACGCGACCTCTGCGGGCCTGGCCGACGACAGCGCCCCGGCCTTCCCGCTGGCGGCGACGCCGGACGGCTGCGTGGTGATGGACATGGTCTACAAGCCGCTGATCACGCCGTTCCTGGCGCAGGCCCAGAAACTGGGCCGACCGACGGTGGACGGCCTGGCGATGCTGATCGGCCAGGCGCGGCCCTCGTTCGAGGCGCTGTTCGGGCAGCCGCCGCCGGCGGACGTCGATGTGCGCGCGCTGGCGCTGAAGGCGACGGGCCAATGATCCTGATCGGCCTGACCGGCTCCATCGGCATGGGCAAGTCGACGACGGCGGCGATGTTCCGCGAGGCCGGGGTGCCGGTCTATGACGCCGACGCCGCGGTGCACGCGCTCTACGACGTGGGCGGCGCCGCGGTCGGGCCGGTGGGCGAGGCGTTTCCGGGCGTGGTGGTGGACGGCAAGGTCGACCGCGAGGCGCTGCGCAACGCCGTGCTGGGCAAGCCTGAGGAATTGAAGCGGCTCAACGCCGTCGTCCATCCGCTGGTCGGCCGCGACCGGGTGGGGTTCTTCGCCAAGGCCGAGGCGGACGGCGCCGATATGGTGGTGCTGGACATCCCGCTGCTGTTCGAGACCGGCGGCCACGCCAATGTCGATGCGGTGGTGGTGGCGAGCGCGCCGGCCGAGATGCAGCGCGAGCGGGTGCTGGCCCGCCCTGGCATGACGCCGGACCGGCTGGACGCGATCCTGGCGCAGCAGATGGCCGACGCGGAGAAGCGGGCGCGGGCGCACTTCGTGGTGGACACGTCGCGCGGACTGGAGCCGGCGCGCGAACAGGTGGCCGAGATCATCGCTACGATGCGCGATCCACAGAAGAGACCGCCCCGCGACGGTTAGCCCGTTGAACGGGACGGCCGAAGCACCTCATTAAAGGGGCATGGCGCGCGAGATCGTCCTCGATACCGAAACCACCGGCTTCGAGCCCACCATGGGCCACCGGATGGTGGAAATCGCCTGCCTGGAAATCGACGACTTCGTGCCCACCGGGCGCAGCTTCCACACCTACATCGACCCTTGCCGCGACATGCCGTCGGAGGCCGAGCGGGTGCACGGGCTGTCGGGCGCCTTCCTGCGCGGCAAGCCGAAGTTCGAGAGCCCGGCGGTGGTCGACGCCTTCCTGGAGTTCGTCGGCGACCTGCCGCTGATCGCCCACAACGCGACCTTCGACCGGACGTTCATCAATCACGAGCTGGCGACGATCAATCGCCACCCGCTGCACGAGAGCCGGTGGATCGACACCCTGGCGCTGGCCAAGACGCGCTTTCCGGGGATGCACAATTCGCTGGATGCGCTCTGCAAGCGCTTCAAGATCTCGCTGGCCGACCGCGAGAAGCACGGCGCCCTGATCGACGCGCGCCTGCTGGCCGAGGTCTATCTGGAGCTGAAGGGCGGCCGCGAGCGGCGCCTGGAACTCACGGCCGCGGCTATGACCAGCGCCGCGGTGGTCGCCAGCCGGGCCAGCTACGGCGCGCGGCCGCGCCCGCTGGACCTGCGGTCAACCGAGGACGAGCGGCTGGTCCACGCCAGCTTCATCCGCGACGTGGTGAAGAACGACGAGCTCTGGAAGCGGTTCGGCCTCGCCAGCTAGGCGTGGCCGACCTGCTGGCTGGCTTCGGCCTTGCGCGCGGCGTAGACGCCGGCGAAATCGATCGGGTCGAGCAGGAAGGGCGGGTAGCCGCCGTCCGAGGTCACGTCGGCGATGACCCGGCGGGCGAACGGGAACAGGTAGCGCGGGCACTCGATCAGTAGGACCGGCTCGATGTCCTCCGGGCCCACGCCGGTGATCTGGAAGACCCCGCCGTAGAGCAGCTCGACCACGAACACCGCCTGGTCGTCGCGCTTGGCGGCGGCGGAGAGTTTCAGGTCCACCTCGTAGAAGCCGTCCTCGCGGCCGCGGGCGTTCATTTCCACGCCGAGATCGATCTGCGGCTGGGCCGCGCCGCCGCGCAGGCTTTCCGGCGCATGCGGGTTCTCGAAGCTCAGGTCGCGGATGAACTGGGCGAGGATGCGGATGCCGGGGGCCTCTGCGGTCTCTTCGGGGGCGGCGGCGCCGGCGTCGGTATCGGTCATAGTCGAGCAAAATCCGTGAGAGGGGCACGAAGGGTTCGCGTCCCACAGGGCGGCCGGGCTAACATGGGCTCCCGGCTCATGCAACGAGGCGGAGTGCGACTTCGACAATGCAACGCTGCCCCTGACGGGGGCGTTGGATCGTTCTATATTGAGCTTACGCCGCTGCGTCGGCGCGTCAGAAGGCCCTACGCTTGGAAATCCTCGAGCTGATCATCTTCGCGGGCCTGGCCGCCATCGTGCTCTACCAGCTCTACGCCGTGCTGGGCCGGCGCGTGGGCCGCCAGCCGGAGGACGCACCGGCCGTGCCGACAACGACGGCGCCGCTCAGCGTCTCCGACCAGCAGCAGATGGAAGAGGGCGTAGCGCTCACCGGCCTGGCCGCGGTGAAGGCCAAGGACCCGGGCTTCGACATCGGCGGTTTCCTGGGCGGCGCGAAGGCGGCCTACGAGATGATCGTCAAGGCGTTCGCCGCCGGCGACCGGGCGCAGCTGCGCAACCTGCTGGCCGCGCCGGTGATGGCTGGCTTCGACACCGCCATCGCCAAGCGCGAGGCCGAGGCGCGCACCGAGAGCGTCGAATTCCTCCACCCGCCCCGCGCCGATCTGGAAAAGGCCGAGGTGGTGGGCGCCGACCTGGCCCGCCTGACCGTGCGGTTCCTGGCGGAGTTCCGAAGCCGCACCAAGGGCCCCGAGGGCGAGGGCGTCGAGGACCGGCGCACCGCCGAGCTCTGGACCTTCGAGCGGCACCTGAAGAGCCGCGACCCCAACTGGCTGCTGACCCACGTTGACGCCGCCGAGGCGTAGGGAGACGTGCACGTGCGAGCCGCCGGCGCGCTGCTCGCCGCGCTTTTCCTGACCGCCTGCGCCACGCACCGGCCTGAACCCCGCGCGCCGAGCGAGCCCTATCGCCCGATCGAGCGGCCGCGTCCGCCGCCGTCCCGGCCCGAGCCGCGGCCTGAAGCCGCCGAGCGCTTTGTGGCGCTGGGGGCGCTGAAGGGCTGGGAGGCGGAGGACCACGCCGCGGCCCTGGCCGCGTTCCGCGAGACCTGCGGCGCGGCGAAGGATCCGGCCATGGCGCTGGTCTGCCGCAGCGCCCGGGCGATCGGCCCGCTGGACCGCGAACAGTCGGAGCGGTTCTTCGAGGCCAATTTCCGCGCCGAGCGGATCGCCGGCGACGGCGTGCTGACCGCCTATTTCTCGCCGGAGTATCCGGCGCGGCGCAAACCCAGCGACGAATTCAGCGCTCCGGTGCGCAGCAAGCCCGCCGACCTGAAGATGGTCGACGCGGGGACCTTCGATCCCAGCCAGGGCGGACGCCAGATCGCGGCGCGGGACAACGGCGACGGAACCTATGCGCCCTACCCCGACCGCACGGCGATCGAGGCCGCGCCGGCGGAGAAGGCGCTGGCCTGGATGCGGCCGGAGGACCTGTTCTTCCTGCAGATCCAGGGCTCGGGCGTCCTGACCTTCGAAGACGGCGCGCGGAAGAAGGCGGTCTATGCCGGCAACAACGGCTGGCCGTTCATGGGCATCGCCAATCCCATGCGCGACCGAGGGCTGCTGCCGCGCGACAACACCTCCGGCGAGGCGATCCGAAGCTGGCTCGCCGATCATCGCGGGCCGGACGCCCAGGCGATCATGCGGCTCAACCCGCGCTACGCCTTCTTCAGCCTGGCGGCGGACGACGGGCGCCAGCCGGCGGGCTCGGCGGGCCTGCCGCTGCCGCCTGGCCGGTCGCTGGCCGTCGACCCGGCGTTCCATCCGATGGGCGAGCTGCTGTGGATCGACGCCTCGTCGCCGATGCTGGCCGGCGCCTTCCCGGACTATCGCCGCATCGCCATGACCCTGGACACCGGTGGGGCGATCAAGGGCGAGGTCCGCGCCGACCTCTACCTGGGCGTCGGCCCGGCGGCGGGAGCGGAGGCCGGGCGGGTGCGCCACACGCTGCGTCTTTACCGCCTGGTTCCGAAGGAGGCCGCGCGATGAAGCGGCCGCTGAAGCCCGAGGACCAGCACATCTGGGGCATGGTCGCCGCCACGGTGCATCCCCTGCCCGGCCGCGCCGCGCCCACCGAGCGGCAGGAAGCCGCCAAGCATGAGACCGCCGCACGGATCGCGCCGCCGAAGCCCGGCGGCCGGCCCGGCAAGCCGCGCGAGGCGCTGGACGGCATCGAGCCCAACCGCCGCCACCGCATCGCCCGCGAGCGCGAGGACATCGGCGCGCGCCTCGACCTGCACGGCCTGACCCAGGACCGGGCGCGGGCCACTCTGGAAGCGTTTCTGAATCGGGCCTTCGACGAGGGTTGGCGCGCGGTGCTGGTGATCACCGGCAAGGGCGTGCAGGGCGACGGGATCCTGAAGAAGATGACGCCCGGCTGGCTCGCCGTCCCGCAACTGACCCACATTGTCGCCGGCATCTCCGACGCCGCCCGCCACCACGGCGGCGAAGGCGCGCTCTATGTGGCGCTGAAGCGGAAGAAGCGGGGGTAGGCCTCCAAACGCTCGTCATCCTCCGGTCGCGCGAAGACGCGATCCGGGGGACCCAAGCGGCTTCGGCCCATTCTGCAAATCAGCTTGGGTCCCCCGGATCAGCCTGCGGCTGACCGGAGGATGACGAGCGTTATTTGGGGCGCGAGGCCTTTTCGACCAGGCCAGAGGTTCCCTCGCGGGCCTCGAGCTTGGCGGCGACCTCATCCAGCGAGACCCCTGCAGCCGCCAACACCACCAGCCAGTGGTAGATCAGGTCGGCGCTTTCGGCGGCGAGGTGGTCCTTGTCGCCCTGGGTGGCGGCGATGACGGCTTCGATGGCTTCCTCGCCCAACTTCTTGGCGGCGAGCGAGGGGTCGGCCAGGAGCTTGGCGGTGTAGGAGGCGCTCGCGTCGCCGCCCTTGCGGCTGTCGATGGTGGCGGTCAGGCGCGCCAGGACGTCGGTGAAGCGGGTCATGCGGCCTCCGTCTGGCGGACCGAGAGGCGGGCGTCGGCCATGGCGCGTTTCACGTCGCCGATGGAGACCTCGCCGAAGTGGAAGATCGAGGCCGCGAGCACGGCGTCGGCGCCGCCTTGCGTCACCGCGTCCACCATGTGCTGAGCGTTACCGGCGCCGCCGGAGGCGATGACAGGCACGGAAACCGCCGAGCTCACCTGTTTCAGCAGGTCGAGGTCGTAGCCGATCTTGGCGCCGTCGCGGTCCATGGAGGTGAGCAGGATCTCCCCTGCCCCCTTGGCGACGGCTTCGACCGCGTAGTCGACGACGTTGAGGCCGGTGTCGGTGCGCCCGCCGTAAGTGAAGACGTGCCACCCCTGCCCTGTCCGCTTCGCGTCGATGGCGACGACGGTGGCCTGGCTGCCGAAGGCGTCGGCGCAGCCCGTGATGAGGTCGCGGTTCTCGACGGCGGCGGTGTTGATCGAGATCTTGTCGGCGCCGGCCAGCAGCAGACGCCTGGCGTCCTCCACCTTGCGGATGCCGCCGCCCACCGAGAGCGGCATGAAGCAGACATCCGCCGTGCGGGCGACCACATCGAGGATGGTCCCGCGGTTCTCGTGGCTGGCGGTGATGTCGAGGAACATCAGCTCGTCGGCGCCGGCCGCGTCATAGGCGCGGGCCTGTTCCACCGGATCGCCGGCGTCGCGCAGGGAGACGAACTGCACGCCCTTCACCACCCGGCCGTCCTTGACGTCCAGGCAGGGGATGACGCGCACGCGGAGACTCATGCGGCGGCCTTCAGCGCCGCGTCGGGCGCGATGGTCCCGGCGTAGAGCGCGCGGCCGAGCACCGCGCCGGCGATCTCCACGCCCTTGCGGGCGCGCAGGCGCACGATGTCGTCCACGGAGGCCAGGCCCCCGGCGGCGATCAGCGGGATGGAGACGGCGTCGGCGATCTGGCCGAACACCTCGACGTTGAAGCCTTCCAGCGTTCCGTCGCGGTCGATGTCGGTGACGATCAGGGCGCCGACCCCGGCGTCCTCGAACCGGCGGGCGACGGTGAGCGCGTCGAGGTCAGAGTCTTCCAGCCAGCCCTGCACGGCGACCTTGCCCTTGCGGACGTCGACGCTGACCGCGATCTGCTCGGGCCAGGCCTTGGCGGCCTCGCGCACCAGGTCGGGATCGCGCACCGCCACGGTGCCCAGGATGACACGGCTGACGCCGGCCTCGATCCAGCGCTCGATGTCCGGCAGCGTGCGGATGCCGCCGCCGAGCTGCACGGGGATGGAGACCGAGTTCAGGATCGACTCCACGGCCGCGCCGTTCACCGCCTGCCCTTCCGCCGAGCCGTTGAGGTCGACCACGTGGATCCAGTGGAAGCCGGCGTCGACCCAGGCCTTGGCCTGCTCGGCCGGGGAGTCGTTGAACACCGTGGCCGTGGCGAAGTCGCCGTGCACCACGCGCACGCACTGGCCGTCCTTCAGGTCGATGGCGGGATAGAGGATCAAGGTCGCCACTCCAGGAAGCGCGCGAGGAGGTCGAGGCCCACGGCCTGCGACTTCTCCGGGTGGAACTGAACGCCGGCGACATTGCCGCGGGCGACGGCGGCGGGGAACCGCTCGCCGTGCTCCACATAGGCCGCGACGTCGGCGCCGTCGCGGGGGAAAAACGCGAAGGAGTGGGTGAAATAGACGGTCTGCCCATCCTTGAGGCCGTCGAACACCGGGTGGCTCACGACGTCGGTCAGGCTGTTCCAGCCCATGTGCGGGATCTTGATCGCCGGGTCGCCGCCGTCGTCCAGCTTGCGCACGTCGCCGGCGATCCAGTCGAGGCCGGGGGTCTCGCCGAACTCGAGGCCGCGGGAGGCCAGGAGCTGCATGCCGACGCAGATGCCGAGGAACGGTGCGCCCTTGGCGTGGACCGCCTCGCTCATGGCCTCGGCGACGCCGGGCCGGGCCTCCAGCGCCGCCATGCAGGCGGCGAAGGCGCCGACGCCGGGCAGGACGATGCGGTCGGCGTTGGCGATCACGTCGGGGTCGTCGGTGACCACGACCTCGCTCGTCCCCTCCGCCACGCGAAGGAGCGCCTTTTCGGCCGAGCGGAGATTGCCCGACCCGTAGTTTATGAGCGCCACAGTCTGGGTCATTGGCACACTCCGCCTTCTCCCCTTGCGGGAGAAGGTGTCGGCGGAGCCGACGGATGAGGGGTTGCGCTGGTCGGGGTGAGCGACAAGCCCGCGCGCAGGCGGTCGCTGACGAGGGTGCGACCCCTCATCCGACCCGCTCCGCGGGCCACCTTCTCCCGCAAGGGGAGAAGGTCGTCAGCGGGCGACGCCATAGACATGAACAGCTACAGCACGCCCTTGGTGGAGGGGGCGTGGCCATGGGTTTTGGGGTCGAGCTCGACGGCGGTCCTGAGCGCGCGGGCCAGGGCCTTGAAGCCGCTCTCGGCGATGTGGTGGGAGTTCGCCCCGTAGAGGGTCTCCAGGTGCACGCAGGCGCCGCAGTTCATGGCGAAGGCGTGGTGGAATTCCTTGAACAGCTCGGTGTCCATGTCGCCGACCTTGGGCGTCTTGTAGTCCACGTTGTGGATCAGGTAGGGCCGGTTGGAGAGGTCGATGGCGCAGCGCGTCAGGGTCTCGTCCATGGGGATATAGGCGTGGCCGAACCGGCGCACGCCCTTAAAGCCGTCCAGCGCCTGGTTGAACGCCTGGCCGAGCACGATGCCGGTGTCCTCCACCGTGTGGTGCATGTCGATGTGCAGGTCGCCCTTGGTCTCGATGGTCGCGTCGAACCCGCCGTGGCGGATGAAGC
>JACXTT010008522.1_pt1 | contig 14209 bp, 11 predicted proteins | sample 9270951 | NCBI WGS metagenome assembly JACXTT01 (sample SAMN15532306, study PRJNA645909) | rock metagenome | isolation source: weathered quartz diorite | place: Puerto Rico | collected 2017-06-21 | reverse complement strand
GGCCGAGGGGAAGCGGCTCGGGCGGCCGCTGCTCCAGTCGACGAGCGCCAGCTCCGGATGATCGCCGCTCAGAAGCTGCCCGGTCCGCGTCGCCGCGAAGGCGCTTGGGTCAGTCCCTCGCCGTACGTGCGGCTCGTGCGCGCGCAGATGGCGTCGGAGCCCGCCGGCGCGTCGCCAGGGTCGAGTCGACGAGGCCAAACCCCGTGGGAGTCTCCGTCTGCGGTGTGTCCTTGACGGGGGAGCTTACGCGCCGACGTGTGTACCGCGAGAGGCTTCACGCCCTGTGCGGGGTCGAGCATTGTGGACCACGTTTACGACAACACGACGAGACGATGAAACGAGCGTGCTGGGAACACCGTCCGGATCAGAAGATCGCCTGGAGCTGCGCCCGGTACTCCATCGTGTCCCGGTCGGGGCCAGTCGGCGACTCGTCGTGCAGGTCGCGGACGTCGGCCTGGATCTTCAGGTTGTGGGCGAGGAAGAAGTAGCCGAGCGCGCCGCCCACCTCGCGGAGACCGCGGTGCGCATCGAGATCGCGGTCGATGAACGCGTAGCGGAAAGCGGCCTCGAGGTGCTTCGGGATGATGAAGTATCCGAGCTGGACGTTGTATCCTTGCGCGCTCTTCGAGAGGCCGGCGTTCGGGTCAGCCTCCGCCCAGTAGTAGTCACCGAGCGCCGAGAGCCCGCGCCATTTGAAGTGCGCGTCGGCCGTCGCCTGCGCCACGTCGAAGCGGCCCTTGACGTCCTTTCCGAAGAAGCTTCCGAGCCGCCCGCTCTCGAACACGCGCGCCTTCTCGCTTGCGGTCGAGTCGGCCTGGGAGTTGTACGCTCCGGCTCCGCCGAGGCCGAAGCGCGGCTCAGGCGTATCGTTCACGTCCGACTCGACGTAGTAGTCGAACTTGCCGAGCGGCATGAAGAGGAGGCGCGCCACGCCCAGGTGGTCGCTGTTCTCGTTGCTCGCTCGGTTGATGCCGTTGCCGTTGAAGATGCCGGCGTTCCACTCGAGCAGATCGTGCTGCGCGCCGAGCCAGTTGCCGGTGAGCGTCACGCCCTGATCGCGCTCGAAGGTGAAGAAGTCGTCGGTGATCGCCCGGTCGACGAACTGCTGCGCACCTGAGGAGGTGAGCTGTTGGCGGTTGAAGGGGACTTTGTACTGCCCGCCTTCGATGCCAAAGTACGGGCGGGGTTTCCACCAGAGGTAGGCATCCTCCAGCCGGGGGCTACCCGCCCAGTTCACCTGGAGCTTGTAGTTGAGGCTCGGATAGAAGGCGTGCCCCTCGAAGACGGTCTTCATACGGCGCACGCGGAAGCTGCTCGTGTCGTCCTTCGCCGGGTCCTCCTGGTCGGTGAACGTGTAGCGGCCCTGGAAGCGGTTGTAGATGGAGAGCTCGAAGCGCTTGTCTTCGGTCTCGAAAGTCGTCCCCTTACCCACCTCGTAGCGCATGTGGACGGGCAGCTGACCTGGCTTCAGCTCCTCCTTCTTCACCGTCTCGATCTTCTTCGCCTGCTCTTCCTGCGCCTTGCGCGCCTCCTCGATCTGGGTCTGGGTGCCCTGGCTGATGGCCCGCTGCTGCTCGACCTGACCTTCGAGCCGTTTGATCTTCTCGTTGGCCTCGCGCAGCTGCTGCTCGAGCATCCGGAGCCGCTGCTCGACCGGTGTCTCGGCGTATCCGGTGGCGGCGAGCACCAGCACGGACGCCGCACCAATGGCGAAGCCCATCCGTTTCCGCATCGGTTCCTCCCTGATAGGTCTGAGGTTCCGGCTTCCTTTGGCGAAAAATCGGGCTGACGTCGAGCGAGATACGTCCCCATATCGTCCCAGTCAGCAATTGTTCTCGCTTTTGTAACCGCACCGTAACGGGATCACGGGGCGCGTAGGTTCCCAGAATCGCGCTCGTTTCATCGTCGTGTCGAAGATGAGCCGCGCAAAAGGCGTATCCGCCCCGATCTCATCCCGGGGGGTCGCTCCGTAATGACGCAGCGCATAATGGATAGCCGGCTGTCAGGCGGGTCTCCCGCGTCTCAACGGAGCTGGTCCGCGGCGACAGACCCGGCCTGGGCGAGCGGCGGGGACCGGTCGAGATGCACCCCGGCGCACGGACCGCCTCATCGGGACCTTCAGCCGGGGCGGGCTCAGCTTCACGCCGCCCACCGGACTCGGCTAAAGGGACTGTCGCGCGGAAGGGAGGCCATCCCCGACTCACGACCTGACGGCCAGCCTCGCTGCCGCTCCGTTCACGATGAACCGATCGGTGTGCCCACGACGAAGCGATTTCAGCGTTCACGATGGCTGCAACCCGACGATGTGAGGTGACCGCCGAGTCATGCGCCGGAGGAATGATGATGATGGAGTTCGATCGAGCCTGGCCCGCGATGCAGCGTCGCGGAGGAGCGCATCGCAACGGAGCGCGGACCGCTGCAGGAGGCCTGATACTGCTTCTGCTGCTCAATCCATCGGCGAGCGCGTTCGCGGAGAGCGACGCGGAGCGGCGTCTGCGCGTCGTCGAGGAGACGCTCCGGAAGACCCAGGAGCAAGTGCAGGAGCTCCGCCGCCAGCTCGATCAGCAGAAGACGGCCGGTCAGGAAACGCGGAAGAAGGCCGAGGAGGCCGCCCTGAGCGTCAAGACCACGGCGGCGGACGCCCGGAAGGTGTCGCTCCCAGAGTGGCTGCGCCGCACGACCCTCTTCGGCGACTTCCGCTACCGGCACGAGGGCTTCTACCATCAGCCGCATCTGCAGGATCAACGGGTGACCGCCCGCAACCGCGAGCGCATCCGGGCGCGGCCCGGGATTCGCCTCGCGTTCAGCGACGAGCTGACAGCAAGCTTCCGGGCGACGACGGGAAACCCCAACGACCCGACGGCGAGCTTTGACACGCTGACCGGAACGTTCACGCGTAAGAATTTCAATCTCGACTGGGCGTTCCTGACCTTCGTCCCGGGACGGAGCTTCGGCCTGCGGCCCGGCGTTGCGAGTTTCACCGCCGGCAAGTTTCCGAATCCGATCTTTCGTACTGACGAGATGGTGTTCGACGACGACCTCTCGCCCGAGGGACTCAGCCAGACGTTCCAGCTCTTGGGCCAACCGTTTGGGCCTCTCGACCAGGTGAAGATCCACGGTCTCCAGTGGACGTTCGCCGAAATCAGCAACTCGGAAGACGGCTGGATGCTCGGCGGACAGGTCAACCCCTCCTTCCGCTTCGGCGACATCCAGCTCGAAGCGGGCCTTGGCCAGTACTATTGGCTCAATGCCGACCTGATCGCGCAGGCGCTCAGCAAGAACACCACGGCGTTCACCGCCTCGGGTGCGCCGGTGGCGAACCCCGCCTTCAATCCGGCGCTCCTGAACACCAACCTGCTGGTCACGAGGATGATCCAGCCGCCGACGACGACGCCGGGGAAGAAGCCGGCGGCCTTCACTGCCATCGCCGGCTACCAGAGCGGCTTCAACCAGTCGAACCTCACCCTTGCCGCCACGCTTCCAAACGTCGTCCGCACGCTACCCCTGCGGTTCTGGGCTGACTACATCTACAACTGGGACGCGGCGACGGACGACGCCCATGGATGGACGGCGGGGCTACGGCTCGGCGAGACCAAGCTCAAGGGCGACTGGTCCGTCTCCGGGTTCTACGAGCACCTCGGGCAGGAGGCCGCCATCTCAGCCTTCACGTGGAGCGAGTTCGGTACGCAGGGGACTAACTTGGAAGGACCTGGAGTCGGGATCGCCTACCAACTCCTGGACCCACTCTCAGTAGGCGCACAGAGTTACTTCACGAACTTCATCAATCGCCCGGGGACTGCGACCAATCCGACGCTCACCCGCTTCCAGCTGGATGCGGGAGTGAAATGGTGAGGTCAAGTGAGGGCAAGTCCGCCCCCCTGAAGGCGGTCCGCTATGGAAGCTTCGTGAGCGTCTTCCCATCCTCGTTGAAGAGCATAATGCCTGGTGAATCGTATGAGAGACCGAGACCGACACGGGTCTGGCCAGACTGATCGGCAATTCGGAGGAGGGAGCGGTTGTGGTCGACGCTCAATAGCAGCCGGACTCTCCCGGCCTCATCGGAGAGATCGAGCGCCGGCACGCCAGCCCCGTCCATCCCGAGCTTGGAGCGCAGCGTCTCGGCGTCGTCGAAGAATCCGACACTCGGTGAGCCGTCTTCTGACACCGCCAGTGCCGCGCGGAGCTTGCCCTCCTTGTCGCTCAGGCCGAGCGCTGGAACCCCGCCTTTCCCAACTCCGAGTGTAACCCGTGGCTTTCCACCATCGTCCGAGAAGATCAGGCTCACGCCGCCATCGTCCCGAATGCCAAGGGTCGCCCGTACCCTTCCGTCAGCGTCCCGGAGGAGAATACTCCGAGTCGTGACCATCGCGTCCGCGCGCAGACGCAGCATTGCATTCATGCCGATCGCGACCGCTGCGAGCGTCAGCGCCAGCCCAACCCCAGCACCTCCCAGGAGCCCGAACCGTCGCCCGCGCCGCTCGACCAGCTCCATGCGCTGGTGAAGGGCCTCGACGTTCGCAAGGTCCGTCATCACCGTCCCCCTCCACCATGCATTTCGAGTGTCGCCACGCTCACATCGCCGAGTGCGCGGAGAAGGCCCACCTCGGCGATATCGTACGCCACGATCGCTGTCACCAGGTTCGTCCGCGACTCGCTGAGGGCGGCCTGTGCATCCAGCACTTCGAGCCCGATGCCGACGCCGCCTTTGAAGCGCACCTGGCTCAACTCGAGCGCCACCTCCGCGGCCCGCAGCCCACGCTCCGCAGACCCGATCCGCTCCTCGGCCGTCAGCACCTCGTCGCGGGATGCGATCACGTCGGCCGCGACCTGCTGGCGGAGGCGCTCCTCGCGGAGCCTCGCCTGCTCGACACGCGCGCTCGCGGCCTGCACGTGGCCGATCGAGGCGGGTGAGAGACGAAAGCCGACGAAGCCGCCGTAGATCTTGCGCTCGCCGAGGTCGCCGAGGCTGCGACCGATCGCGCTTTCCTCGAAGGCGCCGTAGAGGCTCGGCCCGACCGCGCCCGCCCAACCGGCGCGATGGCTGTCCTCGGCGGCCGCGACCCGCCCGAGCTCCGCCGCGAGATCGGGGCGGCCGGCGAGCGCACGCCGGGTGAGGGCCTCGAGCGGCAGATTGGCATCGACGAGCGTCTGCTGACTGACCATCGTCTCCGTCGGGAAGAGCATGACGGCGGGTTCGAGCCGCAGGGCGAGGGCCAAGCGAAGGGATGCTTCCCGCAGTGCCTTGCGGGCCTCCGCCAGTCGCACCTCGTCGGCCCCCTCGCGGGCCTCGGCGCGGAGCACATCCACCTTGAGTCCGATGCCGCCGGCGGCGCGATCGCGACCGACGCGTGCCAGTGCGCGCGAGGCGGCGAGCGCCTCCTCCGCGATCTTGATGCGCGCCTGCGCCTCCTGGAGGCCGAAGTATCCGCCCGCGACGGCCGCGAGCACGTCCTGTGTCACCTGCTCCCCGTCCTGCTCGGCGGCAGCGAGGCTACGGTGTGCGGCGAGCGCGTCGAACAGCGCGCGGCCAGGATTGATGCTCAGCTCGGCGGTGCCGCCGGGGATAAACGTGTTGAATGACCGGTCGGCGAGATCGCCGAAGGAGGCCTGGACCCGTCCGTCGGTCCGCCGGGCGGCGAACGAACCCGTGTATTCCGGGACGAGGCGGCCGAGGGCCTCGTTGCGGAGCCCGCGAGCCTCGGCAAGGCGTGCGCGTGCTTGCAGGATGTCGAGATTCTTCGCGCTCGCGAGCGCGAGCGCCGTCCCGAGGTCGATCGGGAGCCAGCGACCCTCCTCGATGAGTCGCATCTCGACCGGCGGAAGGGGGGCTTCCCGCGCCACCGCACCCGAGGACTCCGCGCGCACCACACGAGCCGGCAGAACGGCGGCGAGGAGCACGAAGACCGCGCGAGCTCCCTTCATGGCGAGGCTCCCCCGCGGGGCGCCTCTGCGAGTCGGACCCGCGCCCCATCGCTCACGCTCGTCAGTCCAGAGGTGATCACTGCCTCGCTCTCTTCGAGGCCTTCCACGATCTCGACGTGCCCGTCGGCGGCGAAGCCCGTCTTCACGACCCGCTCGACGGCGTGATCGCCGTCGAGCACGTACACGAGCGCGCGTACCTTCTCGCGACGGACAGCTGTCTCCGAGACGGTGAGCGCTTCGGGGTGGGTCTCGAGCGCGATCGTGAGCGTGCCGAACATGCCAGGTCGCAACGGGGCGTCGGAGTTGGGGAAGTCGACCTCCGTGCGCATCGTGCGTGACGCCGGGTCGAGCGCGCCCGCGAATCGAGTGATGTGGCCGGTGAAGCGCCGTCCCGGGAGGGCGGCGACCTCGAGCTCCGCTCGATCTTCCCGGTCGACGAAGGCGACCTCGGGCTCCGGAACGTCGGCAAAGACGCGCACGGTGTCGATGCGCGCGACCGTCACGAGTGGGGAGTTGCTCGACGTGGAGGCCTGCACCAAAGCGCCTCGGTCGACGAAGCGGCGCGTGACGATACCGGAGAAGGGGGCCCGCAGCTTGGCGTACGCGGCGAGCGTCCTCAGCTCGCTCACACGCGCCTCGGCCAAACGCAGCTCAGCGGCTGCCTTCGCTGCACGCGCCCTCGCTTCGTCCAAGTCCTGCGCGGTGATGGCGTCCTTGGCGCGGAGCCCCTCGCTGCGCGCCAGCACGGTCCGCTGCAGCGTGGCTTCGGCCTTCGCCCGGGCAAGCTGCTGTTCCGCCTGGACGGACTGCTCGGTGAGCTCCGGAACCTCGAGTGTGGCCACTACCTGCCCCTCGGCGACCCGATCGCCGATGTCGACCGTGACGCTCTCCACGTACCCCGCCACCCGAGCGTAGAGGGGCGTCTGCTCGAACGCCTCGACCCCCGCCGAGAGTGTGATCGTGCGGACCATCGCCCGGCGCTCCGGGCGGGCAACGCGCACCTCGGCCGGCGGCGCTCCCGCCTCCGGCCCCTTCGGGCCGTCGGTCGGTTGCGAGCAGGCACCAGCGGCGAGCAGCAGCGCCAGCGTCCAGGCCCGCCAGGTCATAGGCTGCCTGCGCGCGGGGCCTTCATCGCGCGGTAGAGGAGCGGCACCACGAAGAGCGTGAGTGCGGTCGAGACCGCGAGCCCCCCAACGACCGCTCGGGCGAGCGGTACATTGGCCTCGCTGCCGTGGCCGAGACCGATCGCCATCGGGGTGAGGCCAAGAACCGCCGCGAGCGAGGTCATGATGATCGGTCGGAAGCGGATCTCGGCCGCGCGGATGGCGGCCTCCTCGAGTGGTGTGCCCCCGGCCGCGATGCGGTTGGCGAACTCGACGAGGAGCACGGAGTTCGAGACCGCGATGCCGACCATGAAGATCACGCCCATGAACGACTGCACGTTGAGCGTGCTTCGCGTGACGAGCAGGATCGCGACCACGCCGATCAGGCCGAGCGGGACCGCAAACATGATGACGAACGGATCGAGGAAGGAGCGGAACTGGGCCACCATGATGAGGTAGACGAGGAGCACCGCGAGCACGAAGCCGAAGCCGAGCCCGCGGAAGGACTCCTGCATGCTCTGCACCTCGCCGCGCATGGTGATCGCATAGCCCGGCGGCAGCTTCGCGCGGAGCCGGCCGAGGTTGCGCTCGACCTCCGCCGCGACCCCGCCCACGTCGCGTCCCGTGACGTTCGCGAACACGTCGATCACGCGGCTGATGTTCAAGTGGTTCACCTCGGTCGGGGCGGTGGTCGGCTCGAAGGTGGCCACGTTGCGTAGCAGGGCCTGCCGCGCCGCGGCCGGCGCCGGCACCTCCGGCATGCCGCGCACAGCCACCGGCGCGGGCGCCGTCTCGCCGGGCCCGGTGAGCGGGATGTCGGCCAGCGTCTCGAGTGACTGGATCGCCTCCTCGGGGTACTGCACGCCGAGGAAGTAGTGGTTGCCGTTGGACTGATCGATCCAGAAGGCGGGGTCGAAGTTCACCGACGAGTTGAGACTGGCGACGACGTTCTTCACCACCTGGCTCGTTGTGAGCCCGAGGTAGGCCGCCTTCGTCCGGTCGACCTTCACCTTGAGCGCCGGATAGTCGAGCCGTTGCTGGATGCGGACGTCGACCGCTCCGCGTACCTTTGCAACAGCCGCACGCACCTCCTCGGCGACGGCGGACGCGAGGTCGAGCTGGTTGCCGGTCACCTGGACGTCGATCGGTGAGGGGAGCCCGCCGTTGAGCGCTGCCGTGACGATGCCGCCGGTGTGGACCGAGAAGGCGACGGCCGGGAAGCGCTCGGCGAGCACGCGCCGGATGGCACGCGCGTATTCCTGCGAGGAGCGGCTACGGCGCTCCGTCAGCTGCACGTCGATGAAGGCGTCCTGGACGCCCGCGTTCGGCGTGTAGGCGGCCGGCCAGTCGAGCAGCACCCCGGCATTGGAGATGACGGTCGCCAGGTCCTTTCTCGCGATGGTCTCCTTGAGTGCGTCCTCCACGCCCGCGACCAGCGTTTCCGTCTGCTCGATCCGTGTGCCGCTCGCGGCCCGCAGGCGAACGGAGAGCTGGCCTGCGTCAACCTCGGGGAAGAGCTCCGTGCCGACGAGGCGGCCGAGCACGATCGCGGCGACAAATGCGAGCGCCACGCCACCGAGAACGAGCATCGGGCGGGCCAGAGCCGCCCTGAGCCAGCGACCGTACGCCTTCCGCAAGCGTTCGAATCCACTCTGGACGAGGGCGAGCCTGCCCTCGGCGGGCTCCGGCAGCGGCGCGCCGTGGTCGCCAAGGAATCGCGCGCAATAAACGGGGACGGCGGTCATCGCGACCAGGTAGGAAGCGCTGATCGAGAACGTCACGGCGAGGGCGAGCGGCGCGAACAGGAACCGGCCGATGCCCGTCAGGAACACGACCGGGAAGAAGACCACGATGGTCGTGAGCGTCGCGGCGAGCACGGGCATTGAGACCTCGCCGGCGGCCTCGAGCGCGGCCTCCGCGCCCCGCTTCCCCTCGGCGCGGTGGCGGTCGATGTTCTCGAGCACCACGATCGCGTCGTCGACCAGGCGCCCGACGGCGAGCGCCAGCCCACCGAGCGTCATGGCGTTGATCGAGTTGCCGGTGAAGTAGAGCCCGGTAAAGGCGGCCAGAATGGACAGCGGAATGGCGAGCGCGGTCATGAGGGTCGCCCGCAGGTCGCCGATGAACAGGAGGATCATGACAGCAGCCAGACCGGCGCCGAAAAGCCCCTCGTCGACGAGGCTGCGGATGGCGCGCCGCACGTACACCGACTGGTCCATCACCACGGCGAGGCTAATGCCCTTCGGCAGACGCTCGAGGATCGCGGCGAGCGCGCCGCGCACGCCGTCCACGACCGCGATCGTGTTCGCGCCCGGCTGGCGGTAGATGGGGATGTAGACCTGGCGCTTGCCCACCATGTCGGGCGGCGCACTGATGCGGACCACGTTGGTCTGGATCTGGTGCGCGTCCTTCACCTCGCCCACGTCTCGAACGAGCACCGGCGCGCCGTCCTCAATCCGGATCGGGAAGGCGTTCATCTCCTCGACCCGCTCCGGCATGCCGTTGGTGATGATCTGGTAGTCGAGGTCCCCGAGCTTCGCTGTGCCGGTGGGGATGAGCGTCGAGAAGTTGCGCAGCGTCTGCACGACATCCGTTGGCGAGAGCCCGCGCGCCTCGAGCTTGCGGGGGTCGACGTAGGCGAGGATCCGCCGGAGCTTCCCGCCATAGACGGCGGGCGCGATCACACCCGGGATGCCCTGGAGGCGATTGCGCAGGTCGAAGTAGGCCACATCGTAGAGCTTGGTCTCGTCGAACTGTGGGCTCGAGACCGTGATCAGGGCGAGCGGCACACTCGCCGTCGGGTCGAACGGCATCACCATGGGCGGGATGGTGCCGGGCGGGAGGTAGAAGAGATCCGACATCGCATACGAGGTCACCTGCGCGATCGCCGCCGCCGGATCTACCCCCTCATGGAAGAAGTCCTTCACGATCGATACGCCGATCATCGACCGCGACTCCTGCCGTGCGATGCCGGCTGACTGCCCCGTCCAGCGCTCCAGCCGCGTGGTAATGTCCTTCTCCATCACCTCCGCCGGCATGCCAGGATAGAAGGTGACGATCTGCACCGCCGGCGTCTGGAACTGGGGGAGGACGTCGGTTGGCATGCGGGCGACGGAGGTGATGCCGAGGACGATGACCGCCAGCACACCGACGATCACCATGTAGGGGTTGGCGAGGGCGAAGCGGACGAGGCGCATCTTCTGTTGCGAGTCGCGCCTACTCGAGTGCGGCGGCCTGGCGCAGCGCAGGGAAGAGCGCGGCCGTCTGTTCGGCGTCTCCCACCATCGCGAGCACCGTTGGTGCGGCCGGAACGAGGCAGACGCGATAGCCCCCGAGCGTGGACGAGCATCCGGTCGGCCGCGGAGTGCCCGCCAGGGTCTCGGGATCCGTCACGAAGAGCGAGAGCCGTCGCCCCTTCACCTCGTAGAACGTGAGCGCGACTTCATGCCCCCAGAGCGAGCAGAAGCGGCCACCCAGGAGTGTCGCCCCGGACAAGCGCGGCACCCGCACCGGGAAGCTCACCTTGTCGGCGAACCAGGCCGCGATCTGCGCGGGATCGTCGGAGACCACCTCGAGCGCGTCGGGGACCTGGAGAAAGTGGAGATGATCGGCGACCAGCGCCTCGGCGACGCGATCGCCGGAGCCCGCCGGACGGAGCACCCAGTGAGCGGCAACGACCGCTGCCAGCACGACGGCCGTCAGCGCCGCGACGTGGAGGAGGCGCGGCCTCCAGGCGCGCCGGCGCGGCTGCTCGAGCGCCGCGAGCCGCTCGCGCAGCGTGTGCGGCACGGGCCGGACATCGCCGCTCATCGCGACCGCCTCCTTGAGTGCGAGGAGTGTCTCGATGGTCCGCGCGCACGCGGCGCAGGTATCCAGGTGCCGGCGCAGGTCGAGCTCGTCAGCCGGCCCGAGCTCGCCGTCCACGTACGCGCTCAGACGCGCGAGCTCCATCGCGCACGCGCTCATGAGGGCGTCTCCCTCCCGATGCCGAGCGCCGCCGCGTGCGCGGCGAGTTGCTTGGCGAGCTGCCCGCGGGCGCGGGCGATCCGAGAGCGAACCGTCCCGAGCGGACACTGTAGGATCTCGGCGATCTCTTCGTAGGTGAAACCGTCAAGGTCACACAGGAGGAGCGTTGTCCGCATCTCCTCCGGCAGTTTCGACAGTGCTTGCAGGATCGCGGGTCGCGCGAGCCGCCCGATCATGGCGCGCTCGAGCTGCGGCAGAGAGTCGGCCGCGGCAGCCTCCTCTGCAGTCTCGAGACCACCCTCAACGACCGCGAGCTCTGGCCGCCCACGCCGCTGCCGGCCGAGGGAGAGGAAGCGGTTCCGCAAGATGCGAAACAGCCAGGCCCTGCAGTGGGAGAGGTCGCGAAGCTGGTCGGCATGGCGGAACGCCTCGGTGTACGTGTCCTGGACGAGATCCTGCGCATCGTGCTCGTTCCCGGTCAGCCGGTGCGCGGCGGTATACAGCACGGAGAGAAAGCTGAGCGCGACGGCGGTGAACTGCTCTCGAGAGGGGCACGCCATGCTCGCGTGTGCTTTAGTGTGCTGTAGCGAGGGGAACCATCGCAACTACGTGCCACGGTGGAGGTCGAGGGCATGACGCTGGATCCAATCGACCTCCGTCCCGAGCACCACCGCCGCCGCGGCGGCGAGACTGTCGTCCAGGGACGGCGGCAACAGGGCCTCGTACATCAGCGGCGGTTCGTCTCCATCGCGGGGTACCCGGATGCGAAACCACCCCGTGGACGAGCCGCTCGGATCACGAAGCGGTGCTCGGTATGTGCCGGCGATGTCCAGCGTCGTCTCCACCGTGCGGTTCAGGGCTGCCGGCCCTGTCCCTGCACCCTCTCGCTGGAACGGGCCGGCGCGAAGCGGCGCCCCATCGTTGGGGCGCAGCGTCAGGCGGATCGCGCCCTCATCCCAGTCCGCGTCGACCTCGCCGATCAGGCGAGCGGCCGTGGCGCCACCCTGTCGTACCTCTACGTGAGCGGGACCGCGCAGCCACAGCGCCGCCAGCGTCTGGCGCTCTGATCGCAGCACGAAAGTGGGATCCCCGGGGTGGTGCACCAACCGCGGGGGCACCAACTCCGCGTACGGGGCGGGCTTCAGGCGATCGATCACGACCCGACCATGCACCTGGTGTGCGGCAAAAGTCGCGCCTGGATCGACCGGCACCGCGTGACGTATCGAACACGCTGACGCGCTCAGGACGATGATGCTCAGAGCGGGGAGCCGCCATCGTCGGTTCGCTTCGCAAACCACGGGATCCGACCGAGGGACGTTGTCCCGGCCCTGTGCCGTCACGTCTGCACTTCCTCCTGATGTCCAGGACGCGCGAGGCGGCGAAAAAGTTCCCCGAGGCCCGCCGGCGCTGGCGACGGGCACATCGCGAGCGGAGCGCACGTCGGCCGTGGGCTTGTCCATGTCCGGCCGGACGCCCGACCAGACTGGACGATGTTTGGGGGCCCCTGGTAAACAGCCATGTTCGGGGTGTTGGTGTTATGGACAAGTGCCCGGCGAACGCTCCGGCGTCAGGGGATGACGCGGCGAGTTGAATAGGTCCGGTCCTACTCCGTGCGCCGAAACCGCTAGTGGAGCTGGTGTCCTGGTCCGAAACAGTCGAGCGTGGCGACGGGGCTGCAGGTGTTGCACCACCACGCCGACGGCCTAATCGATCTCCGCGCCGTTTACCCGCGCGGATCGCCCTGCAAGCCGGCCAGGAGCCATCCCCAGGGCACCGAGAACGCACGAACAGCCGATATTCCTGCGCCGTCTCCTGGCACAGCGTGATCAGCGCGTCGGCGAGACGGTAGGCGAAGCGAACCTCGTGGGTGCTGGCGACGACCTACGCTGCCGGCGGCGGCTGCTCCGTCACGACGAACAGCCGGAGCAACACGCTCAGCGTCTCGGGCTGCACTGTCCTCGAATGCGCGGCGAGAAGGTGACCGCGGAGGGCGCACTCTTCTTCCTCACTCATCCGGTCGGCTTCGAGAATCTCCTGCCGGCACTGCGTGCACGTCACGGCGAGGGCCACGGGCGCCGAGTAGCATGGTAGCACGAGGCCGGCGAGAGACGTGCTCGTCTGCATGGCTGAACGGACCGACGCCGAGGCACTGCGGGAGTATCTGCGTCGCCGACAACGTGGGTGAGCGGTGACGTGTCGGAGGGCGGCTTCTTGATCCGGCCGTCTTGATTCGGCGGACGCGCTTCGTCGTCAAACCGTCCCGACAGTCTTCGCATTGGATGTGATCGCTCGCTTCACCGGCCGATTCTCAGTTTGCGGCGGCGTGCTCACAGATAGGCGCGAAGCCACGCGTCCGCCAGAGCACACCTCCGCGCACGACGAACGCGGTACAGCCGCAGGCGAACTTCACGAGGTACGTGGCGTCCTCCGGTCGGCCGATTGGCATCGCGTCACGGAGGCCGAAGTCCAGATGCAGTTCCGTGGCCGCTCACTCTGCTACGCGCTGGGCGGCGGCAGAGTCTCAAGGTGTGCGGCGAGAACGTCGGCGGTCTCCTGCAGCGCCACCGCGTGCGCTTCGAGCTCGTCCGCGAGCTCTCCGAAGCCGCGCAGTCGCGGCCGCCGCGCCCGTTGCCGGAGACTCGCCGCCCGGTGCCGCGCCTCGTCTTCTGCAGACTGCAACTCCGCCCCCGCGTCGTCCATCGCGGCACCCAGCATGACAGAAGGGGCGCCGGGCCGCGAGTACCGCGCGCTCGGTTGGTGGGTCAGCTTGAACCGGACACTCCATGTTGGAGTTTTCGGAAGATGGCGACCGCGCGCTCGCCTCGCTCCTTCAGCGCCCACATCTTCCGGTGGTGCTGCTCGCACCAGCGGGTGAATGCCTCGGACGCTCGTCGCGCGTCTGCTGCACCGCGTGTGGTTGCCATCGCTCTCTTCTCAGCATGCCGCTGTGGTGCGAGCAATCCCGCTCAACAACCCGACCGACCGCCGCCGTGAGCATCACCGTGACCGCGACGCCGGCACCGCGCTCCGCCTCGGCGGCGTGGCGCAGGACGACCGCGACGGGGTGAGCGACTACCGCGGGGGACGTTTGATCGCCGCGGCGATCCGCTTCGTGAGGCACAGGTCTCGGAGCGCCAGCAGTTCGGCACTCACCGGTTCCTCGATCGGAACGCTGAACATGATGCCGCCGCGCCGGAGCGCTTCCTCGTCGAGGACGC
>JACXTT010008521.1_pt1 | contig 14209 bp, 5 predicted proteins | sample 9270951 | NCBI WGS metagenome assembly JACXTT01 (sample SAMN15532306, study PRJNA645909) | rock metagenome | isolation source: weathered quartz diorite | place: Puerto Rico | collected 2017-06-21 | reverse complement strand
TCACTTGGCCTCATCCGTTCACTTTACCGCACAAAGTTCACAGCCCGTCCACGGTCCTCAGTCAGGCGGCGTAATTATCCCGATCCGGCAAACGATCACTTCTACCACGGGCTGCTAGCGGCTTACGCCATTTTCCTGTTCATGGTTTCCAGCGCTCAGAGTCTCAGGGCGCAGGTGCTCTACGGCTCGATCACCGGGAACGTCCGCGATGCCAGCGATGCGGCCATCGCCGGGGCCACCGTCTCGATCACCAACAACCAGACCAATTTCACCCGGGAAGCGGTCACCAACGAAGGCGGGGGCTACGACCTGACCGCGGTCCCGGCAGGCATCTACGATTTGAAAGTGACCAAGGCGGGCTTTGCCCCGTTCACACAACAACAGGTCGCGGTCACCATCAACAACGTCACGCGCGTGAACGTCGCGCTCCGCATCGGAGGCCTCACCGAGTCGGTCACGGTGACGGCCGAGACAGCCGCGCTGCAAACCGACCGCTCCGAGGTGCGCGCCGAGATCGCCAGCCGCGAGATGACGAATCTGCCGGTGCCGCTCGGCCGGAACTATCAGCAGCTCTTCCGCACGCTGCCTGGTTTCGCGCCGCCGCAGAACGCGCACTCGGTGCCAACCAATCCGTCGCGTGCCCTGGCGTTCAATGTCAACGGCTCCAGCCGCAGCTCGAACAACACACGCATCGACGGGGCTAGCTCAACGGTGATCCAGCTTCCGCACATTGTCGCTTACGTGCCTTCGCTTGAGTCCATCGAGACGGTGAACGTGGTGACCAACAGCTTCGACGCCGAGCAGGGCCTGGCAGGTGGCGCGGCCGTCAGCGTCCAGACCAAGAGCGGAACCAACGACCTGCACGGCGCGGCGTTCGAGTACAACTCGATCCAGCGAATGAAAGCCAAACCGTTCTTTCTGCCGCAGGGCCAGCGAAAGCCAAAGCTGGTATACAACCAGTTCGGCGCTGCCGTCGGCGGGCCGATCAAGAAAGACAAGCTGTTCTACTTCCTGGCCTACGAGGGCACGCTGGACCGCGAGGCCGCCTCGCGCTTCGGGACGGTGCCGACGGCCGCCATCAAATCCGGCGACATGTCGGCGTCCACGCGCCTGATCTACGATCCGGACACCGGCGATTTCGCGGGCAACAACCGCGTCGCGTTCCCCAACAATGCCGTGCCGGCTTCCCGCATCAGTCCGATCACGAAGAAGATGGCCGACCTGACGCCGCTGCCCAACCAGCCCGGTCTCACCAACAACTACTTCCTGGCCGCGCCGTTCCTTCTGGACCGCCACACCGGCGACTCGAAGATCGATTACCGGGTCAGCGACAAGCTCAATATGTTCATGCGCCTCAGCGTACTACGCTACAACAGCTTCAACCAGGAGCTGTTCGGGCAAGCCGGCGGCCCGCCGGTGAACGGCGGAAACGCCGGCACCTCCAACGGCGGCACGTATTCCACGACCATCGCGGCGAATTACGTGGTCTCGCCGACGTTTATTATCGACGCCTATTTCGGTTACACACGCATGGACACAAGCTCGGAGCAAGGCAGGCTGGGCGAGAATCTGGGGCTCGACTTCCTCAAGATCCCCGGCACTAACGGGACGCGCTATTTCGAAGGCGGCTGGCCCACCTTCTCGGTCGACACCTACACCAACGTCGGCACCAACGATAACTTCATGCCGTACTACCGGCGCGACCCCCAGTATCAGTACGTCACCAATTTCAACTGGACCAAGGGCTCGCATAACGTCCGCTTCGGCTTCGATCTGTACCGCCAGCACTTGAATCAGAACCAGGCCGAGTTCGTGGGAGGCACCACGTTCGGGGCGCAGGGCGGCTTTACCTTTAACGGCGCGCCGACCCTGGTCCGCGGCGGGCCGGGTACGAACCAGTTCAACAGCTACGCCAGCTTCCTGCTGGGCTTGCCCACGCTTTACGGAAAGACCTATTCAGCGCCCGACGAATACAACCTGCGCGCCTGGCTTTACAGTTTCTATGCGCGCGACCGCTGGAACGTGACGCGCAAACTGACCCTGGATTATGGCCTGCGCTGGGAGTATTTCCCGGTGCCGACGCGCTCCGACCGCGGGATCGAGCGCTACGACCCGGATACGAACAAGGTATTGATCTGCGGTGTGGGCCCCACGCCCAAGGACTGCGGGATCAATATCAGCAAAGGGCTCTTCGCTCCGCGCATCGGCCTGGCGTACCGCATCAACGAGACGCTGGTCTTTCGGGCCGGCTACGGCATCACCAACGATCCGTTCATCGGCACGGAGCTGCTGAGGGCGGAGTTTCCGATCCTGACGCCGCTGGTGATCGACGTGCCGAATTCCTTCCAGCCGGCGGGCAAGATCGAGAACGGCATTCCGGCGATCAAGGTTCCGGACATATCGAGTGGTGTGATCGATCTGCCGGGCACGTACGCCTACGGCGGCTATCCGAAGGATTTCAAGCGCGGCTACCTGCAATCCTGGAACGCCACTTTCCAGAAGCAGTTCAAGCACAACCTGGTGGCGGAGCTGGGCTACGTGGCGACGCGCCAGACCCGCCAGCTCGGCTACATGGACATCAATTCCGGGCAGGTCATCGGCGGCGACGTCAACGGGCGGCCGCTCTACCAGAAGTTCGGACGCGCCGCGGCGACTACGTTCATCCAGCCGCTGGGCACCGGCCAGTACAACGCGCTGCAGGCGCGGCTGGACCGGCGCTTCGGCAACGGATTCCAGGTCGGCGCCAACTACACCTGGTCGAAGGCGATCGGCCCGGTGGACAACACCGACAGCGCCCCCTCGGTCCGGTCGTTCCCGTATTTCGGATTGAACCGCGTGCCGCGCGGCTACGACCGGACGCAGAACCTGCAGATCAGCAACATCTGGGAACTGCCGTTCGGCAAGGGAAGGAAGTGGCTGAACGCGGGAGGGCCGCTTTCGTTTGTCGCCGGCGGCTGGCAGGTGAACAACATCTTCAGCTTCTATAGCGGGATTCCGTTCAGCGTCTCTGCTTCCGGTTCGTCACTGGCGCTGCCGGGCAGCACGCAGCGCGCCGACCAGGTGAAGGGCTCGGTGGACATACTCGGAGGGGCTGGGCCGGGACAGGCCTATTTCGATCCGCTGGCGTTCAAGCCCATCACAGAGGCGCGATTCGGCAACTCGGCGTTCAACCGCATGCGCGGGCCGGGCCTCGGGAACTGGGACTTCGGCCTGTTCCGCGAGTTCGCGGTGAAGGAGCGGATGAAGCTTCAATTCCGCATGGAGGCGTTCAACTTCACCAATACACCGCATTTTGCCAACCCGGCAAGCAACGTCTCGAACTTGTCCTTGAATCCGGACGGAAGCGTGCGGGATCTGGGCGGGTTTGCGGTGATCACGGCGACGCAGAACCTGGCGCGGGAAGGAATCGACGAGCGGCAGTTCCGGATCGGGCTGCGGCTCAGCTTCTAGCGGGACTTACGCCGTATTCGCCAGACGCCGTCCGCCGGAGCTGCGGCGCTTGATGATGGCGGCTTCGATCTTGCCCAGCAGTTCTTCGCGTTTGAAGGGCTTGGCGACGTAGTCGTCGAGCCCGGCGGCGAGGCATTTCTCGCGGTCTCCGTTCATGGCGCTGGCGGTGAGGGCGATGATGGGGAGGCGTTCGCCTTCCCACTCCTCCTGCCGGATCAGCGACGTCGCGGTCAGGCCGTCCATCTCGGGCATGTGGATGTCCATCAGCACGACATCGAATTCCTCGGTTCGGACGGCGCGCACGGCCTCGCGCCCGTTTGGCACAGTGACGACGCGCCACTTCGGATTGCGCTGCAGGATGGCTGTGGCCACTTTCTGGTTGATCAGGTTGTCTTCAGCCAGCAGGATGTTCAACGGGCAATCGTTGAGATCGCCGGCCTGCTGCTCGCCGCCCTCCACCTTCTCGCGGTACTGCGCGGGTGCGGCCTGGAATCTCAGAGTGAAGATGAAGGTGCTGCCCTTTCCTTCGTTGCTCTGCGCCCAGATCTTGCCGCCCATCAACTCCACCAGGCGGCGGGAAATGGCCAGTCCGAGGCCGGTTCCGGAATAGCGCCGCGTGGCCGATCCGTCCACCTGCGAGAACGGCTGGAACAGTTGCTGGATCTTGTCGGCCGGAATTCCAATGCCGGTGTCGGTGACCGAGAACTCCAATTCGGTGGAGTCGCCCGCGGCTTCTTTCTGTTTGACGCGGAGAACGACTTCGCCTTCGTCGGTGAACTTGATGGCGTTGGCGACCAGGTTGGTCAGAATCTGGCCCACGCGCATCGGATCGCCCACCAGGGCCAGCGGCACCGAAGGGTCCGTGTCGCACGTCAGTGAGATACCCTTCAGCCGCGCGCGGAACAACTGGGGCACTAGAACACGGTGGAGGGCGGCCCGAAGCTCGAAGGGCTGCTGGTCGAATTCCAGGCGGCCGGCCTCCAGCTTGGAGAAGTCCAGAATGTCGTTGAGAAGCACCAGCAGCGCCTCGGCGGAATGCTTGCCGAACTCCAGGTACTGCCGCTGCTCCGAGTTGAGATTAGTTGCCAGGGCCACGTCGATCATTCCCACGATGCCGTTCATGGGCGTGCGGATCTCATGGCTCATCGTGGCCAGGAATTCACTGCGCAGCTTGAGCAGCGCTTCCACTTCCTTCGTCCGCTTCCTGACCGCGCGGCGCAGCAGCCACAGCCACACCACGGCGGCGCACATGAGGATCACCGCCAGCGCGGTCCACATCGCGTTGGTGCTGATGGGCGAGGGCAGCCGGAGAATGATGACGTCGGCGGGGGCCCGCATGCGGATCTGGTGATGGCCGCGGTCCAGCACCGAGACGCCGGTGACCTGGACTGTGGTCCCTTCTTTGATCTGGTCGAACCAGGAAAGCTCGCCCCTCCCGCCCCGGCTCGAGATGCGGATGGGGCCCACCAGCAGGGCGCGTTCGTCGGGGTCGGAAGAGTCGATCTGGCGAAGCACTCCGCTTACCGTGATGAGCTCGGCCTCATAGATTCCCTGGACCGCTTCGTCGGCGGTGACGGTGCGCGCCACCACGGACACGCCCGAGTTCACGCGGCGGATCGCGCGGGCGGCAATCTGCGGTTGCGAGTCGGCCCCGAGCAGAATGTCGCCTTCTACTTCCACGGCGTCGCCGATGGCGAGGCGTGATTCCCGTGAAGTCCGGACGAGGATGGCGCCGGTGTCGTCCTGAACATAGATTTCGCGAGGGGCGGTGGGCCAATCGACGAGCGTGACGACGCCCTGGACGAGGCCCGAAAGGCGCGTCCCCAAGGGCTGCGTTCGGCTGCGTTCCTTAGCTTTGCGAATGGTTAGTTTGGAGTCGGCGGCCTCGGCGGCAGATTGCTTGGGATCTTTGGCCGCAAACAGAGCGGGCACGATCAGCCAGCCCGCCATCGCCAGGACGCCCGCGGTCCTGGTTCGATGCGGTCGCCCCATCTCCGAAGCTGGCGCGACACATTCTGCCATGGCCCAAGTATAGGGCTTGAGCTTCCAAACCTATGCAACAAAAAAGTTTATGGAGTCACAGTACAGAACCAAAGGGTTAAGGTGAACACCTGGATAAATTAGGAATTACCCTCCACCTCATATCCGTGGTGGGTATGGGGTAGCCGGTTTAACGCGGATAGCTCGTTCGGGGGTTCACGTAAAGCAACCGAACCTCCGGCGTCCAGTGTTTCTGGAGAGTGGCTTTCCAGCGCTGGCCGGGCCGCCTGGCGCCGCCTCCCGACTCGGATACGGCGCGAGCTTCTTCGGGTGTGGCGTCCATTTCACTAAGGGCCCGATACGTTTCAATGCGCAACATGGTTCCGGGAGGCGCCCCGGCAGTGACCTCGAATGTATACCAGCGGCGGCGGGAGTCGGCTGCATCCAGGCCCCGCATTACGGTCCTGACGTCGTCGGCGTATTCGGCTTCCTGGCCCCATCGGACAACGTGTTGGTCGGTAAAGACATAGCGCGCATCCGAGAGACTAAGGCTGGCCGGCCGGTAGCTCAGGTCCTCGCGGTAGCGGGCGATCAGGGTGATCCGGCCACGGCGCAGCTCGGCCAGGTGAGAGGTGATTTTCTCGAGCTCCGGCCGCAGGGGCCCGGTGCGCCAGTCATCCCGGCTGCGCTCCACCGCTTCCATAGACTCGTAACCCAATAGAAACATGCGCTCCTGATCCTCGCCACCGACCGGATTCAGGCCCAGGCGGTGCGTGGAGACGCGGGCTCGAGTGATGGTTGTGGAAAAGGCCTCGGCGGCCGCATCGTACTCGGTGCCTTTGCCCGGCATCACCTGCTCGCGCTCGAAGAAGAGTACCCGCGGCGGCCACCAGTCGCTGGAGGTCTGGGCAAATGTCACCGCCGGAAGAAGGAGCCAGAGGAGTCGCATCTGACAGAAATGACGCTCAGGCCCGGCTGGGCGTTGCCTGGCGAATCTCACTTTGCGTCGCGCACAGGGAGCGCGAGATGGGACGGGCGGGTGCGCGAGCGGAACACCTGCTGAGTGGCGGGCTGGTAGTCGGCGGGGCCGGCGTGAAAAATATTGTCGACGAATTTCTGCGGATTCCGATCGATGAGGGGGAACCAGGTGCTCTGAATTTGCGCCATGATCCGGTGCCCGCGGCGGAACAGATGATTGGCGGTGTGGATATCCAGCGCGTATTCGTACGGCTTGCCCGCATCCAGGGGCCGCGGATGCTCAAAGCTCTCACGGAAGCGCGCGCGCATGACTTCGTTGGCGATCATCAACTGGTAGCCGCCGAGTTTAGGATCGTCTTCTGGATAGACGTCGATGAACTTGACGATCCAGTCGCTGTCGGTTCCGGAGGTCGCCGCGAACAGGTGGGCGACGATATCGCCCGAAACGGCAAAGTCATCGGCCAGCGGCGCGGTGGAATAGCTCAACACGTCCGGGCGGAGATGAACGAAGCGCTGATCCTCGACCAGCCATCGGGCCCAGCCCGGGCCGCCGGGCTCGATGGGCCGATGCCGGTAGGGAACGGGGTGGGCCGGGTCGGAGACGTAACTGTCAGAGGCAGGGTCTTCCCTGGGCGGATCGAAGGACAGAGTTCCGCCGGGGCCGAAGTAGAGTTTGCGTTCACGTACGCCGGTGCGGGGCGGCCAGGAATCGAAGCTCTCCCACTGATTGCGGCCGGTCTGAAACACCAGGGCTTCCTGTACCGGAAGCACGCCCCTGTCTTTCAGCCAGTAAGCGAACCACCGTGCTTGCACGCTGTCTCGGAAGTATTGCGCGGTATCGGATCCGAATTCGATGGCGCCGAGAGAGCGTCCGTCGCCGCTCCATCCGCCGTGGTTCCATGGCCCGACGACGAGAAAATTGCGGCGGCCGGGGTCGTTCTTTTCGTAAGCATCGTAGATCTTGACCGGTCCGTAGAAATCCTCCTGATCCCACCAGCCGGCCACATTGAGGTTAGGCACTTTCGGCTGGCTGAGGTACGGGGCTACGGCCTGCCGCTGCCAGAACGCGTCGTAGTTGGGATGATTGACGAAGTCGGTCCAGGTGGGGCGCTGGCCGTGAAAATGTTTGCGATCCACCTCGCCGAGCGGGCCAAGGCGCAAATACCATTCGAAGGTATCGCGCAGGTCGAAGCGGAAGCGGTAATTTTCCTTGCCGGTCTCCATTGTGGAAACGTACTCGAAGCCGTAGCTTAATCGGAAGGCTCCGTTGTGATGAAAGTCGTCGCCGAGGAACATGTCGGCGGGCGAAGCCTGCTCCGAGGCCGCCTTCAGGGCGGGATGTGGATCCAGCAGCGCCATCACGGTGAGCCATCCACCGTAGGAGATGCCGAGGATGCCGGCGCGGCCGTTGTGTCCGGGCACGTTCCGCAGAAGCCAGTCGATGGTGTCGTTGGTGTCGCTGCCTTCGTCGATGGAACGGGGGTCGGCGAGGTTGCGCACGGGGCGCAGCATCACGAACTGGCCTTCAGACTGGTAGCGGCCGCGGATGTCCTGAAAGACGAAGATGAACTTTTCGGCGGCCAGTTCCTTGTACGCGCCGTCCAGCATCCGCTCGGGGCGGCCGCTGGTGAAGCCGTAGGGGGAGCGCGTGATCAGCAGGGGCAGATTCTCTCCGGCGCCGGAAGGGCGGTAGATCAGGGTGTGGAGGCCGACGCCGTCGCGGGCCGGAATCATGACTTCGGTGCGCTCGAATCGCTCGGCCTTGCGGCAGGAGGTCAAGGCGAGCAGCGCAAGGAGCGAGAGGACGCGGAGCATTGTAAATATAAGGCCCAGAGTCATCGAACGGCCATGGTAGCAGCGCTGCTTTTCTGGCCGGCCACGCGCAGGATCACGGGGACCGCGTCTCCCGCCGGGACGCCGTCGGGGACGGTGGCCAGCACCTGGTAGACGCCGATCGCTCCGGGAAGCAGGGACGCAGAAGTGACGGCGGCATCCACGCCTCCGATACTGACCGTTACGGGGTTGACGGTGTTGGAAACAGCGTCAGCCGGCGCGGGGGAACCCGCGGGCACGGGCGGGTCCACTACTCCCAAACCGGCAGAGAGGATCGCCAGCTTCGACCCGGACTTGGCCGGACTCGAAGGGTCGGCGAGAGTGCGGGCGCCGTCGTCACCGATGGTGTAGATCTGGCCCTGGCCGCCGGCATCCGCGGTCAGGACAGCCGGCTGAGCGGCGGCAACCGTCAGATCCGCGGATCCGAACGTGGAGCCGCGGCGGACAAGCAATTGATACCGGGTGTTGACGCCGACGTCGAACGGCATCAGGGCGTCGACCCTGGCGTCGCTGACCGAGAAGATCGGCAGCGGGACGCCGGCCACCAGCACTTGCGTGCCGGCCAGCTCGGTGGGCAGCGGGCCGTCGGACGCCGCGGCGTCCTGGGCGGCGAGGCCGGAGCCGACTACCGAAATTCGGCTTCCCGGAGCGAGCGGCGCGCCGGCGCTTTGCCCGCCGGGCGGCGTCACGCGGTCCACGAAAGGCGGGGCGGAATTCGCCCGGAGGTTGCCGACTACCTGCGCGCTGCCCCGGACGGACTGGGCGGAATCGGAGGCGGAGACGCTTAGCGTGACCTGCGGCGTGGACGAGTTTCGCGCCCGCCACGTGCCCACCCAGCGGCCGTCCTTCAACGAGATCAGCGGAAGCGATGGGTCACCGTTGGAAAACGACGCCACCACGGAGCCGGAGGTGAACGGCAGGCCGCAATCGTCGACCACCTTCACCTCCACGGTGGACGGCCAGGAGGCCGGAGCCTGAAATCCGGAGCCGAGGGAACTGAACAGCGGGAGCAGGCGCGAGGGCGCGCAATCACCGGCCGCGGCGGAGCGGGCCGATGGGAGGGACCCGCCGGAAACCACTAGCAAGAGCGCGACGGTGCGGGCTGAGCCGTCTGGGAACTGCAGCGTCAGCGTTCCGCGCTGGAACCCGGGCGTCCGCGCGGCGGAATTGGGCTGCACAACCACGCGCGTCGGCTGATTGGGTGCGATGCCGGCGTCGGCGGGCGCGTGCGTGAACCAGTTGTTGGGGTCCTGCGGAATCCGCCCGGACGTGAATGCTGTTGGACGTCCCGAAAGATTCGACACGAAGACGCTCTGCGCGCCAGGGGACTGGCCGGTGGTGGAAGTGAAGATGAGACCGGTGGGACGCACGAGAGGGCCGGGATCGCTGCCCGCGGGAAGCACCGTGAGGACGACTGTGAGGACCTGCGGTGAATTGTCGGCTCCCGGCGAGGTGACGCGGATCTGGCCGTAGTAATCGCCTGGGTCGAGATTGGCCGCGTTCACCGCGACGTCCACCAGAGGAACGTCCAGAGAGGCCGCGTTGCTGGATCCGCCGGCGGGAGAAACGGTCAGCCAGCCCGAGCCGCTTGAAGTGGACGCCTGCACCGACCACTGCATCACGCCCTGGCCGATGTTGAGGACGCCGAAATTCTGGGACGGGACCGCGCCGCCCTGGGCGACGGCGGTGAAGGTGAGGCCAGTCTGAGAGAGCAGGATGGTCTGTTGGATGGCGGTCACCGTCATTGTGACGGGCACGATCAGCACGTCGCCGCCGGCCTGATTCGAAATGGACACGCTGCCGGTGTACGTACCGGGGTCAAGGCCGGCGGAGGAGGCGGTCACGGCGAGGGGCGCCGCCAAGGCGGGACTGACGAGGCCGGAAGGAGGCGACACTTTCAGCCAGTCCCCGCCGGAATCCGTAGACGCGGCAGCGGTGAAGTCCATTAGACCGCCGCCGTCGTTGGCTACGTCGAGGGTTCGAGTGGAAGAGGTAGCCGTGGATGCCGCGCTGCCCCGGCCGAGAGCGAACGAAATCCGGGCGGGCCTCGCGGACGCTTTCGGAGGAGCGCCCGGATCCACGGTGAGATTCACGGTGAGGGTCTGCGACGGCGGATTGGTGGCCGGCGAGGTTACGGTGATGGCGCCCTGATACGAGCCGGGCTGAAGGCCGTCGGGGTCGGCCACAATCTGCAGCGGGACGGGCAGAGTGCCGGTCAGTGGCGCGCTGGCGACGGAGAGCCAGTTGATGTTGCCGGGAGTCTGGAGGCTCAGGGTGTAGGGCAGGCCGGGAACCGAGCTCACCGCGGTAACCGTCTGTTCGGCTGTAGGCGGGCCGCCGAATTTTGAAGAAAGCGGAACGGACGAAGTGGAGAGCGATAACGCAGGCGGGGTCCCGAGAATGGCCCGGATGCGGTTATTGCCGTTATCGGAAATGAAGACGTTGCCGGAACCGTCGATCACGACGGCCCGGGGAACGAAGAAGAGCGCCTCTGAGGCCGGGCCGCCGTCTCCGAGCGGCCGGCCGCTTCCCCTGCCGGCCAGCGTGGTGATGATTCCCGACTGGATTTTGCGGATGCGGCTGTTATTGCGGTCGGCGATGTAGAGGGCTCCGGTCGCGTCGAAGAAGAGTCCGGCAGGCCGCCAGAGCCGGGCTTGGGTAGCCACTACACCCTCGCCATCGAAGCCGTCCTGGCCGTTACCGGCGAAGGTATCGATGACTCCGCCAGTGACGCGGCGGATGCGATTGTTCTCCGAATCCGAGATGTAGAGGCTGCCCGAGGAATCGACGGCCAGGCCGAACGGAGAATTCAGCGTGGCGGCGTTAGCGGGACCTTTGTCGCCGCTGAACCCGGACGTTCCGGGTTTGCCGGCAATCAGCGAGCCAGCGCCGGCCGCGGTGTAGCGGCGAACAGCGTGGTCGTCGCTGTCGGCGACGAAGAGATTTCCGCCCGCGTCGAAGGCCAGCGCGGACGGCGCCTTCAGGCCGGAGGCGAAGGTGGAAGCGGCTCCCGCCGGAGTGACCTTCTGAATGCGCCCGTTGCCGGTATCGGCAATATACATATTGCCCACCGCGTCGAAGGTCACGGCGGCAGGATTGTTCAGGGTGCTGGTGCGACCGTCGCCGGCGGCAGTGGTGATGATTCCATCGGGGCTCAGGCGGCGGATACGGTGATTCTCGCTGTCGGCGACGAACACGGCGCCGGTGGAATCGAGCGCGAGGCCAGCGGGCGAACTGAGCAGAGCGCCCCGCCCGGGACCGCCATCGCCGTAGAAATTAGCAGAGCCAGTGCCCGCATAGGTGCTGATCACGCCGGCGGTATCCACTTGCCGGATGCGGTTGTTGTTGGTATCGGCAAAGTAAAGGACGCCGGTGCGGTCGACGGCGACGCGTGTCGGGCGCTCGATTAATGCGGCGGCCGCGGTACCCCCGTCGCCCTGGAATCCCGCTATCCCCGTACCGGCGATGGTGGTCAGCGTGCGGTCGGGCGAGACGCGGCGCACACGGTTGTTGCGGGTGTCGGCGAAGTACAGGTTGCCGGCCGGGTCCAGCGCCAGTCCGCCAGGGCCATTGAGATTGGCCGACGTGGCCGGTCCATCACTGTTGAAACCGGCCGTTCCTGTGCCGGCGAAGGTGCTGATGGTGCCCGCGAGATTCACGCGACGGATGCGGTGGTTGCCATTGTCGGCGATGTAGAGGTTACCGGCTGGATCCACCGCGATGCCGACTGGAGTGTTGAGCCGCGCGCTTGCCGCCGGGCCGCCGTCACCGGTGAAGCCGGTGATGCCGGTTCCCGCCACGGTGGAGATATTGCCGCTGGCGTTGACGCGGCGGACACGATCGTGCCCGGTGTCGGAGATGTAGAGGTTCCCTTGGGCGTCGAGCGCGATGGCGGCGGGAAGGGACAACATAGCCTTCACAGCCGGTCCGTTGTCGCCCAGCGTATCGCCGCCTCCGGCGACAGTCGAGATCACGCCGTCCGGCGTTATTCTGCGAATGCGGTTGTTGTAGGTGTCGCAAACGTAGACGTTGCCTCTTGAATCGACAGCGACATCCAGCGGCTGATTGATGGAAGCCGTCAGAGCCGGCCCGCCGTCGCCCGAGAACTCCAGGAACCCGTCGCCCGCAATCACGTTGAGGATGCCGGAGGAGGAAATCCGGAAGACCCGGCTGTTGACGATGTCGGCGCCGTAAAGGTTGCCGCCCGCGTCGAGCGCAAGTCCAAAAGGCTGGCCGATCGAGGCAGCGATGGCCGGCCCTCCGTCCCCTCGAAAGCCGAGGCTCCCGCCGGCTACCGTTGTGATGATGTTTTGGGATTGGCCGAATGCACAGAACGCGCTCAACCAGAAAACGCTCAGAAGATTACGAACCCGCGACACTGGACCCCTCCGGAAGCCGGAACTGATTTATTTCCCGGCGATGTACGTCCGACGTTCACCTTGGGTAACGCGAGCCGATAGCGTCCCCACCCCATCAATTCTGGCACGGACGCGGTCGCCGGGCTTGATGCGCGCGCCCTTGGGGCAGCCGGTGGAAATGAGATCGCCCGGATGCAGCGTGAAGAAGTCGCTGTGAAAGCGCACCAGCTCATAGGGGCGGGTGCGCATGTGGCGGACGAAATCCCGCGAACAGACGCCGTCGTTGTGCTCGGTGATCACTTCGAGCGCGTCCACGCCGGGGATCTCGTCCGCGGTGACGATGACCGGGCCGAAGCTGAAGAAGGTGTCGATGCTCTTCGAGCGCGTGAGGTAGCGGGGGTTCTTCCGCAGCACATCGAGAGCCGTGAGGTCGAGCGTCGTGGTGTAGCCGAAGATCACCTCGCGAACCTGGTCCGCCGGCACGAAGCGGCAACTCTTGCCGATCACAACGCCCAACTCGCCTTCGGCATCCACGTCGCTGGAGACCTCGGGCGGAGGCAGCACGATGTCGCCGCCGGGTTCGAAGAGGCACGACGCCGGCTTCATGAAGCTGCCCGGCTCTTCGGGCTGAACCGCGTTGATGTCTTCGGCATGGGACAGGTAGTTCAGGCCGATGCACCAGATCTTGGGCGGAACGGGGTAAGGGAGGCGCGGCGTCACCTGATCGAGCGGAAGAGTGGCTACGCCAGCCGGGTCGATTTCATCGGTTCCGGCGCGAATGATCTCCAGCAGATCGTTGGGGACGCGGGTGCCACGCATGGCGTTGATCTCTTCGATGGGCGCGACGCCGTCCGAGATGAGAACGCCGGCGTGAGTCTGTCCGTTGTGTGTGAACGTGAGGAGCTTCATATACCGGCCACCGCTCCTCCATCGACGCGGATGACCGATCCGGTGAGATACGACGCGCGATCGGACGCCAGGAACGCCACCATGTTGCCGAACTCCTCGGTGGTTCCATACCGCTTGAGCGGGACGGCGGAGACGCGCTCGGCGCGCACTTCTTCGATGGGGCGGCCGGACTTTTCGGAGAGCGCCTTGTCGAGAGTCTCGGCGCGTGCGGTGAGGATGCGACCGGGCGCGGCGCACATCACCAGGACGTTGTCGGAGGCGACCTCGGCGGAGAGAGTTTTTGCCCAGCCGGCGAGGGCCGGGCGGAACGCGTTCGAGACGATGAGGCCGGGAATGGGCTGCTCGACGGACGACGACACGATGTTCACGACGCGGCCCCATTTGGCGGCGCGCATCATGGGCAGCACGGCGCGGGTGAGTCGGAGGGCGCTGAGGAAGACCTGGTGGAAGGACGAGATCCACTGCTCTTCGGCGATGGATTCGAACGTGCCGGCGGGTGGGCCGCCGCAGTTGTTCACCAGAATCGACACCGGCCCCAGCTTGTCTTTGACCGCGGCGACGGCGGCGGCGATCTGGTCGGCCTGGCTCAGGTCGCACGCGAGGGGGAGTTCGGCGCCGATCTCCGGGGCCACGCGGTCCAGTTCCTCCTGCCGCCGGCTGAGGATGGCGACTCGCGCGCCTTCGCGGGCCAGCGCCTGCGC
>JACXTT010008520.1_pt1 | contig 14210 bp, 10 predicted proteins | sample 9270951 | NCBI WGS metagenome assembly JACXTT01 (sample SAMN15532306, study PRJNA645909) | rock metagenome | isolation source: weathered quartz diorite | place: Puerto Rico | collected 2017-06-21 | reverse complement strand
GACCAACCCCATGGCTACCCAAACGGAACAAGGAACAACTTTTATCAGTTCCACTTCGCTGATAGCAGCCGCCGGGAGCAGCGGCTGCGCTGTCTCCTTTCGCTATCTTACATGAACATGGCCGGAAAAACGGATCTCGTTATAACTCGGCGCTGAGCGACCGTACCTGCGACCTTGTGAGTACGGAGGACAGATAGCTCGGTATCGGCCGGCAGTCAAGTCAATCCTGGCCATGTACGTACCTTTTCGGAGCAACGGCATCATCGCTTTCTGATCAGCGTCCCAGCTACCACTTAGTCGCGAGAAAACCGTGTCTTACCCCCGCAGCACGGTAGTCACCAACGATCCAGCCGCCAGCGTTGATGTCAAATGCTCTCGTGACGAAGGCACCCGGAAAATCAACATTGGTGAAAGCTCCCAACTGCATCAAGAAGCCGTGGGTCGCGTCGGTCCCGTCGTAAGCACCGACCACGCTACCGCGCGCGTTGATGCCGTAGGGCACGGTCACGAACTGGTAGACTCCGTTCGGGTCATCAATCGTGGCATAGGTGCCCTCTCTTAGCAAGAAGCCGTGGTGTTCCTCTGTCCCGCCCAGGCAATCTCCTATCCCGTAGTCTCCCACGATGTCTCTCGCATCGTTGATGCTATTGGCGAGCGTTCCACAAGCGCCGGGGAAGTCGATTTGCGTATACCGTCCGCGACTTAGCAGAAAGCCGTGGATCGGACCGTCGGTGAACTCTGAATAGTTCCCCACGACATCGCCTGCATCATTGATGGCCCGTGGAAAAGTGTCCACACCACCGGGGAAATCGAAGGTGTGGAACTTGCCTTCGCTCAGCAAGAAACCGTGACCGCCGCTATAGCTTCCCGCGATCTCGCCGCGTGCATTGATCCCCCTGGCTTCAGTCTCCGGGGCGCCGGGAACGTCGATCACTTGAAAAGTGCCATTACTCAGCAAGAACCCGTGAAACGCTCCCCCCGCATCCCGGAATTGTCCAACGATGTCACCGTGAGCGTTGATCCCGGTGGTGAAAGTTTCGACAGAGCCGGGTGGATCGATCGTTCTGAAAGCATACTTCGGAGAGGGTGGCGTCGATTGCGCCCATTCCACCGATACCAAACACACAAAAAGCAGCAGTTTCCAAAAGCTTGCTCGTTTCATGACACACCTCCGTTGCCTGCTTGCCGCATACTGACCAGATGCACCCACGGCAGGTTCTTTCTGCCGTACGTGTGCGCGCTGCCGTCCATGTACCGCAACTCCATAACCGCCTCCTTTCCAAGCGGGCCGGTCATGGGGCGGCTCGGTACTCCACGATGCAGCTGCCGTCACAGCTTTCTGTGGAGCCACCTTCGGTGCTGCCTTGGCAACTGCTTAAGGCTGCAGCTAAGCTTTCAGCTCAATCCCAATCACCTCAAACGGTTTGTCGCTCAAATTTTCCGGGAGATGATCGAGAGCCGGAAAGTACACGACTTGTCCGGCCTTTGCCTTAACGTCTTCGGTCTTCCCGTCCGGATACGTGAAGCGCGAATGACCATCGGTCACGAAAACAGCGGTGAGCGCCGGGTGACTGTGCATCGCCGATTTCTCATGCGGCCCATACTTGATGCGGAGCACCCGCACGCGCTCATTCTCCAGCTCCACTTTGTAATGCTTGGAATCAACCACCACCGGGTCCGGAGCCGTCGGCTTCGCCTTCGCCGGCGACGGCTGTGGTGTTGGCTTCGTTGACATAGGAAGGGCCTCCTTTCAGTGGACACGAGCATACGCCCCGCCATTTCCAAAATCAATGCCCTTTTACTCCAATAGAATAGGAATAGGGTTCGTGCAAGTGCTCGTTGCGCGTTTCGTTGCTATTCTTCTCGTCTTTTGGGCTGAAGATCCCTCGCGGTCAGGCGCGAGAATCCCAACGGCAATCGTGCAAGTCAGAAAATGTCAGGGCAGCCTTTCGAGCATCCAATTTCTTGTAGGGTCCACGGCTCCCTAAGGATCACGCCCGCAATGGCAGGGGGATCACGGCGGCTTCGTCCACGCGGCGTAGATGAACACTGCACCCAGTGCGAGCCGTAAAATCAGCGCAATAACCCGAACGATCCTATTTCCTGGCAAGCAGGTCATCGAGGAGCGCCAGGGGTATGGAGTCTCGTCGACACTCCAGGTGTTCTTCAGTGTCTTGATGAAGAAAAAACGCAGGGCCCCGACTCGCTGGTTGATGCTATTCGCGGCCAGCTTTCGTTCCCGGAACAGGTAAGCCTGATACTGGCGGATGTGCTCGGGGCCCAATGCATCGGGTGACTGACGAAAGTACCGGGCGAAGTCCTTGATGGTCATGAGGTACGCCCGCGCGGTACTCTGGGAATAATTTCGACGCTCGAGCTCTTCGAGCATCAAGTTGCGTAGATGGGTCACAGGGATGACCTCCTTGTGACCCGACAATACACACAGAGGACAAAGACTGCTTAAGAAACGCTCACGCGAAGCGTCTGCCTGTTAGGCTTCGTTCAAGTCGCGGTCACGGAAATATACGTCACTGAGAAACGCCCCTGCAGCCATCTATGGCGTTACGAACGTAACATCGCCTCGACATAGATCCGAAAAGGTCTCCGCGATATGCCGATCGCGGGCTCGTAAGTACCGTCGTGGAGGCCTCTGAGCCCCTCCAATCCTCAAACCGCCGTCCCGTGGAATTGCCATTGGTGAGATACTTCCCGGCACGCTAACGCGCGCCCAGCAGCGGGCGCGGGTTCATGTTCTATAGATAACAGTGAAACAGGCGGTCACACGGGGTTAAAGGCTGACTATAGAAAAAGCAGCATGAGCGGTGAATTACAAACCGAAGGTCAGCGCCGTCGGCTCCCAGGCGCGCAAAAAGCCGTCCCCGCCGTTTGTTCTCCGGGCTGTACGGTGGGTACTGCGGCGGCTCAATATTTACATTAGCCAGCGCTATGAGCCCTCGGCGCAGTCGTGGCCCGCCAACAGCTTCATTTGTTGGCCCTACCACCACAACCAAACGCCAGGGCCGGAGTTGTCGAGACGAGTCACGGGCCCATTGGCTTCACGGTGAATCTTTCGATCATCAAATCGATCGGCTGGCCGGTGTTGGATTCGTGGGTGATGACGACCTCTTTGATGTTCGTCAGTCCGGGGGTGGCGGGAAGCATGACTGACAACTCAGATGTGCTCGCCGCCGCGACGCTGAGGCGAGTGAGGAGTTCCTTGGTGATGAGGGCAGGAACATTTGAAGAGTTCGGATTCGCGGGTTTGAAGGTGATAGTTGCGCCGTCTAAAGCCTGCGTGGAGCGATAACCAATGGTCATCACTCCCCCTGACAGATTGAGCCCCTCGGGCCGCGGAGTTATGAAAGCGACGCCGAGACGGGCAACCCGATCTCCTTTGACGAAAAAGACGCTCTTTTCGCGGTTCGATTTCACGCCGGCTTTCTGATCCGACCACGCGAACACTTGTAGACCCTCGGCCAACAGGTCCACGTCATCGCCGAGCGGATAGCTCTCCATGAGCCGGGGCGAGAGATTCTTCGAGTCGAGGTACCGCTTCATATGCTCAGACCCGGTGCCGATGAAGCCGAGCACGAGCGAAAGAGTATGGGCCGTAGTCTGAAACTTGATTACCTTATTCGATGAGATGTTGTAACCTTCCCATGGTCCGTGGTCGGTGAAGAGTTTCGAGATAATACGCCAGTTGTCAGCGAGGAACTTCTCGATTTTTGCCGGCGCGATGACGTATGCGGCGCCCAAGGTGTAGAGCGAAGCCGCGTCGGCGATTCGCGGCTTGGACGTGACCGCGATCTCCGCAACGCCCACGTGGCCCGTATATTCGACGCCGCGACCAGTGTATGACTCAGAGAGAAATCCCGGCAGGCCTTTCCGCTTGGCGAAATCGATTTCGATCGCGACGAAGTTCTGCATAAGGGTCCGCCAACTGGGATTCTCCAACTCGCCCAGCCACAATCCGAGCCCCATCGCCTGAAAGGCCGAGCCCTCCCACGGCGCGAGCGTGTACAGATCGCGGCCGTCAGTCATTCGGTAAGGCTTCATCTTTAGCCCCAGGTTTTTGATCGAGTCCGTGGGCACTCCGAATCGCAACACAACAAACGTCGCTGGAGCGCGAAACTCGTTGACGAGGTAGTCCACGTGGCCGGTTTTCCAGTTGCCGTCGAGGTCTTCCCAGCCAAACAACCGGTTCTTGGTCACGTCGAGTCCGAAATAGAACAGGCCGACCTTAGGATCGTACAAGTGTATATATCCTTCTCTCTGATCCTCTAAGAACTGCTCGAGTTCCCGGCGTATTTGGCCGGCCACCGAGTTCTCTTTGAGTTCGGGAACAAGAAGCGCTCCGATCGTCTTCGCGACGGATGCCGACAGGTTTGCATTGTCGCCAAGGACGACCATCACCACGCGCTGATCGAGGATGGCCATGATCTTCTCCCGGGTGACCGGGTCGCTATAGGGGACGAGCGGCCCGTCGAAGAAATCCGAGCCGTATTTGGGGCCGCGTACGATGTCGGCCTCGCGGTCGTTGCTCCGTGGGTTAATCCAGCCCTTTTCCGTCAGCGCCTTCCAGATGGCGGCTGCTTTTTCGGGGCCGAAGTCCGCGATTATCTTGTGCTTCTCGACGTCTGACGCCAGCGGTCCCAGCCGCTTGCCCGACCCGAGATCGAGAAAATTGCCCAGCAGACCCTTCGCGCTGAGGTTCGGGTCGTGCTGATCGCGACGCAGACTGCCGACGAGCTTCGCTAGAGCGTTCAATGCTTGTTCTCGCGACAGATGCGGGGTATTCGCATAGCCAGCCGCGACGTTGGCGCAAAGTTCCATCCACTGGCCGATGGCGGTAAGTTGCGTGAACGAGCGGAGGAAAAGTGCGCGCTTGGGGTCATGGTTCCATCCCTCGACCGGGTAGCCTGAGGCAGGATCGATGATCCGGTTCTGCAAAGCAACGTACCGCATCGCGTTTTCAGCGAGCGCATGGACGTGCTTATGTTCCGCCGGGATCGTCGGAAAGCGGGCGACCAGTCGCTTGCCGGCAGTCGAGCTCGGTGTCTTCGGCTTGTCATCCGAAAACGCGAAGCCGGACGCGAACAAGAAGACCAAGGCAACGCGCGAGGTTTGAAAAGTGTGCATTGGATTCGTCCTGTGCTTTCGTCCTAAGCTCGAGGCAGTAGGTACGGCGCGCCGAGCCGGACCCCCCTCGAAACCTCGGCGCTGGTGCGCCCTCCAGCCCGTAGCGGCGACCCCAGCGGGACTAGTCTTTTTTAACGCCTTAGCTTCTGTTTCGGTTGCTTGCGCTGTCGGCGTCACCGGTATTATTCTCGCGAGTTTAGAACCTTTTGCCCGGGTCGAAGTCTGGGCTCAAAGTTCGCGAAACGCGAGTAACGCGTAACCCAGTCGTCGGTGTCTGCCAATTAGCCGGCAACACTATTTCGTTTTGCTCTAGCCGCAGGCCGAGCACCCCTTCCAAAGCCTCGCGAAACATCCAGCCGGCGGCCCCAGTGTAACCGTTCCAGATCATCCGGCCGGGATCGAAGGTCGTCACCAAGTCGGCGGCTTGCTTGTTCGGCTGTCCTCCGTAGGTCTCGATCTCCTCAGGAATCGCATGCGAGAGTGCCGAGATTTTCCGCCAGAGCCGGGCCGCGGTCTCGCGGTAGCGGCGCGCGTCGTCCGTCCGGCCCATGTCGTCGGAATAATCCGCCAAAATTCTTGCCGCCCCCACGAGCCACTGTACACCGTGGCAATACATACCGTTCTCGCGCACGCCTTCGGGATACCAACTGCTTCGGCCGAGGTAGGGCTTGGTGTCCTCGCGGAGAGGCGGCCAACCCAAGAGAATCGTCGTTTCTTTTTCGAGGATGGCCAGCGCGGTTTCAAAAACGATCCGTCCGCGCTCGGGGTTGATGCCGGACATGACTGCCCAAGCGGCAGTAAGCGCATCAATTTCCCACACGCCGCTCTTTGCGACTCCTATTTCGGTCCCGTCGTCGTGGATGGCGCGCAGGTATCGGTCGCCGCGCCACGTCGCTTCAATGGCATTTTTAAGCTCGCGCATTTTTCCGGTGTAGTGGGCGAGCCGCCTTGGACTGTCCTTCTTTTCGATGATCGGCGTCATGCGAGAGAGGATGTACCACAAGAAGAATCCGAGCCAGACGCTTTCGCCTCGGCCTTGGCTCCCGATTTCGTCCAGGCCGTCATTCCAGTCGCCGGTGCCGATGAGCGGTAGTCCGTGGAGACCCATGCGCCGGTCCAGGACGAGGTCAATGGCTGCCGTCGCATGCCGGTAGACCGAGTCGGCACGGGACGGTCGAAGAGGATCGAACCCGATACCGTGCTTGTTGGCTGGCAGTGGCGGGAAAGGTTGCTCCGCCTCGAGGTAGGGCGTTTCTTCATCGAGGATCGTTTCATCGCCAGTCGCTGTAACATACTCGGCGACGGCCCAGGCGAGCCACAGAAGATTATCGGATGCATGCGTGCGCGCCACGAAGCCGGTCCGGCCGTCCTCTAAACGATGAAACCAGTGGACCACGTCTCCTTCAGCGAATTGTTGTGAGGCGTGGAGCAATATCTGCCGGCGTGCGATCGATGGGTCCATCCAGATCAGGTTTATCGAGTCTTGAAGCTGGTCACGAAAACCGAACGCTCCGCTGGCCTGGTAGAAGCCGCGCCTGGACCAGATTCGCTCGGCAAGCGCCTGGTATTTCATCCAATCAAGGTAACCATCAAAAGCCGAATCGCTCGTCTCGACCTGAACCCTGTCCATCAGCTCGAGCCACCATTGCCGGGTGGTTTCGAGTGCAGCCCGAGCGACGTCCGGAGATTGATATTGCCGAACGACCGCTTCGGCCTTCGCGCGGTCGTCGGCTTGTCCCAGGATGACCACTATCGTGGTAGCGCCGCCAGCGGGGACATCAATCGATGCAAGGAGCGCTGCAATCGGCCGATCGTCGTGAGTGGATGTGAGGTCCGGCCCGGCTTGTTCGACGAAATACGGACGGGCTATATTCTGACCGGCGCCGAAGAACCGGCCGCGGTTAGTCTCGATTTGGTCAGGGGACGGCGACATTGCCACAAACGCAGGACCGGAGCGGAAAGTGTTGCGCGGGTTCTCAAAGTACAAGGCGCGAGAATACCCGTCGCGCCGAATCTTGAGCGGGCCGGAGTGCTCCGGCTGGGCCGCAAGCACGATCTGAAAATACGGCGCGACTCGAAACCGGCGAATCGATTCGCCTTCGTTCCGAATCGTCAGAAGGTACACGCCAGTCGGATCGTCCGGCGGCACGAACACGACGAGCTCGATAGAAAGATGGTCGCGGTTGGTGCGGAAAGTTGCCGAGCCATCCACACCGAACTCGACCTGGTAGCGAGCGCTCGCATCGCCGAGTGGATGATACGTCGGCGAGCACCACTCGCCCGTATCGACATCGTAGAGATAGAACGCTTCGCCGGGAACTTCGCGGGTCACGATGTCGGGCCAGTCGGGAGTCAGGCGATTCTGCTGCGAATTGACGCTGGCGCTCATATGGAGCCCGCGATTGGTCACGCTCACGATGTGCCCAAGCCGGTTCGACATCGTATGGTCGAACGGCCGCGGAGTAAACGGCGTGTGGATCGTAAGCACTCGGCCGTCGCCCGAGAAGTTAAAGTAGGGCTGAAGATTTCCCGCTAGGATTTCGCCGTGCTTGATTGGGTAGAGGATTGCCCGGATTCGTTCCGGCGAAACATCTAGGGCCGTAGCGATCGACAGTCGCCGGGCGATGAGGTCGATAGCGTCCTTCTTGCTTTGCACCATGCCCATCAAAAGACGCACGCAGGAAGTCTGGTTCGCCGCCAGGGCTGTGTCAAAATGCAGGCCGGCGATAGGATCAAGCGTAGGATGGGCCGGCGTATCTTTGGCCGCGCTAAAGGCCAGTGTCTCGAGTGCCCGCGGCGACCAGAGACTTTGCGCTCGGCCGAGAAAATCGATTCGCGCGGTGAGGAAGCCGGATGGTTTTTCATCGGCCGCGATGAACCCCATCGCTTGTGAGTGTTTGTCCCACGCGAAAACTGTGTGAAGCGGCTCAACGTATTCCATCTCTGCGAACAGCCGCTGGTACTGTGTGTGCCCGCGATCGGCATCGGGACGGTTGAGCAACCACTCGAGGTACGAAACCAGCCCAAGCTGGCGGGGTGCGCCGGAAAGATTCTCGATGGCGATTGACCAAAGCTCGACCGGGTCGTTTGCTCCCGGCAGCGTGATCTCTATCGTTGCGCGAATGCCGCGGTTGGTGCTGACAACCGTCAAAGCATGCTCTTTTGGCGCGATCGTGAACGAATCAACATGCTCTTTGGGAAAATTGCCGATCAGCGGCCACGAGCGACCCGGCTCACCGGCTTCGACCGCGGTATCGACTAGAAAGACTGTCCGTCCGGCAGGGTCGAGCAGGTCATACGATGGGCGGCTGAGGTCGTAGCCGCGGAGAATTTCGCCACTCGTTACCTCGCCGTTCTGTTTGAGCACAACTCCATAGTTGATGTTGGCCAGCGACCATCGCCGAATGCCTCGCGCTCCATATCGCGGCTTTAAAGTGCGGACTAGTTGGAGGGTCGCGGTTGCTATTGCCACCGCGATCACAAAAAGAAGCAACTTTCCCGAAAGCGGCATTTCGACGATCGTCGTCAAGAGTCCGCCCGATGGGCGGCTTTTCGCGATGGATTCAGCCTGGCTCCAGGCGTAGTCCCAATCCTGTCCACGCGGGATGTAGAACGGAATAAGCAACGGCACCCACGTCGTGAAGCGCTTGACGCCCTCCGGGATGCAGCGCGCGGTTGCGGCGGGCGAGAGAAATCGTGCGAGCCGCTGTTCAAGTGTGTCCATGCCGAGGAAGCTCAGGTTCACCAGCGTCGCGACGCGAAGTCCGAAGTGATCGAGCCAAATGAGAATTCGAACGGCATCGTACGCAAGAAGCCAGATGAAGACCTGGAGACTCCACTCCCTGAACGATTCGGGGGGCAGTCTGAGATTTTGCACGATGGCAATGATCGTCCTGATCGCGCCATCCTGGTTGTACCAGGTCGGCTCTCCCACCGGACGGAGGAACGAGTTGATGATCGGCGACATCCATAGGCCCCAGCGAAGGACCTGGATCATGCTTTCGGTGAGTCCGACAAGCCCTTCGCGAGTGGCGAGCGAAGTGATCGGACCGGCTTCTTTGCGGAAGTACGCGGCCATGAACGCACGGTTGATCGCGAAGAGCCATGACGGGATCGAGAAGCTAATGACTCCCGCGAGAGCCTCTTTGAAAAGTAGGCTTACTCCACCGGTCACCTCGCCGAGGTTGATGAAGCCCCATTTGCTGAGGATCGGATAAACCGTGTGGGTCTCGGGCGGAACGCTGCCGGCCAAGTAGCGATGGAATTTGGCGACCACGACCGCCACCTGGGCCGAATCGAAGTAGAAGCCGAGTGCCGCGCCGATCGAGCCGCCGAGCAGTGCGTGAACGAAGTAGACACGCGCGGGCTGCGGTCCACCCCGTTTTTTCATTCCGTAGACCGAATCGCGTACGAGATCGACGCCCGCGTAAGCAAGAACTCCGACGCCGAAGCCGAACCAGACGCGGGTTGAAAGTTCGCTCTCCGACAGGGAGAGCACCATGGCATACCCCAGACTCAGTCCGACGATTGCGCCCCGAAAATAGAGCACCGGATCCGAGTGGCTCTTTGAAATCCGGCGAAAGAAGTTGGTGCTGCCGTCGAAGCTCTCGATGATCGTCTTCGCCAGCGGAAAGACAAGCGTGCCGGCGAGGGTGGTAGCGATGAGCGGGTAGTCCGCCGCCATCTCACGAAGCCCAGGAATCTGCCACAGCAAACCAAGTGTGTAGAGCAGGCCCATGAAGGTTCCGCTAAACACTATGCCCTTCTTGATGCCCTGAAATGGATGGCTGACGACCGATGCCTGCGACGGCGCCTTACGATAGATGGCGTCGAGCACTAATCCGGTGAAGAGATACGCTTCGGCCCAGAGACCGGCTTGCGAGAGTGTCGTTGCGAGCACCGTCGCAAGAGCCCGAGGCACAGCCGGTAAAGACGCGATGCTGTCGCTTGATCCATAACTGGCAATCCACGGAGCGATAGTAGCCCCGGTCGCGATGGCAAGCAGAACCAGATGAGCCCACACTGACCGCAGCCGCGTCCCCTTGGTCGCGAAAACGAGTGCGTTGGTTACGAGAACATTGAAGCAGAAGAGAACTACCGCCCGGCCGATCAACTCGAGCAACGCCGGCTGCGAAGCGAGGGCGCCAGCGACTGCGGCTCGTCCGATGGGTCGAAGAAGTTCCGGCGAAGCCAGCAGGGTCAACCCCCCGACGACGAAGGGCGCTCCGACGATCAAGACGGCGGAGATAGCGGAGAGGTGCTTCCCCGCGCTGGCGAGCATGCCGGCGTTAATCAGATGATAGACTAAGACGGCGCTGGCCGCCGCAGTACCGCTCAACATAAGAAGTTCAGACCAGGCGGCCGGTACCTGCAAGATTGAGAGCGAACTGGCCGACGCAGCGAGTAATCCGGTCGCCGCCATGTTCTGAAAGACTTGAACTGGATCCTGGTGCTTTCCGGTAAGTCCGAGTTTGAGCCATTCGGCAATGACTGCGCCCGCCACGGCGGCCAATAGAGCGCGCCAACCGACTTCGAGAATGCCTTTCGTAAAGAGCCCATAGATGCTGATCGCGAGGCTGGCGATGAGGATGATTCCAGCGCCAATCACGAAATCGCGGTGAAGGCCGGCAAACGGGCTCGGAGTTGATACCGGCCGAGCCGAATCCCAGGTGTCGGCCGTGCGTTTTGGACCGAAGAAGCGGCCGAACAAAGCAGCGAAGAGGGCTCCGACGAGGCTCACAATTAGGACGCCGCCAAGACGCGCCGTCACGTGCGTGCTCAGCTTGCGAGCCGGTGAAAGCCGATCGAAGCGGATGTCGAGGTGGACCGTGCCGGTCGAGGGTTCGCTGCCGGCCTGGCTAACAACCACCACCGCTTCACTGAAGGCTCCGACTAGCTGCCATTCGATGACGGCTTCGGTCAGCGACCATGCCGGAGTGAGAGGAATGGCGATCCGTTGTGTGCCGCCTGATCCTTTGATCTCCATCACGGCGGCGACCGCGTCGAGATCTGAAGCATGGGCGCTGACGCCGATTTGGGCGACATCGATGTTCTCGGTGCCGATTGGTGACGGAAAATTCTTGGCCCAAACGCCGACCGCCGTGCCCACCGGTAGCGAGAAGTCGAGCTTGAAAACTTCGCGACCGACAACAGGATCGACGACCCGCGCGAGATTCGCCTTGCCCGCGCCGACGTTGAAAGTGCCCTGCTCAGCGGCAGCGGTAAAACGGACCGCTGATTCCGGATCGGCCTTTGAGCTAGTCTGAGCGACTGCATCCGCGGCCAATGCCCACGCCGCCAATCCGAGCAACAAAACCCGACCAATCCCCACGAGTCGTGCATTAACCACGCGTGAATCCTTCGTCGGCAGTTCTATGATAGCTGAAGGGCGGCGCGTTCCTGAGCTAGCTAAATCCAATGTCACGCGGACGAGAGTTTCGCTGTTTCTTACAATCGTGTCCGCTGTGGCTCGAACGTCTCGTTGGGACAAACTGGGGGCGCCATGTTTTGGCTGGGCCTGCCGCGGCCTGAACCTTGATCGCTCAGCCGGCGACAATCATTGCGCGCGATTCTGTCACGCTTCAGCCCCTTTTTAAGCCAACGCGCGCGCCGCGATTATCAGATACGCGCCCTGAAGGCTGCTGTTGCGAAAAGCAGTTGTTTGCGCGACCAGCGGGTCGGAATAGTACGTCTGCATGTCCTTGCCGCGGACCGGAAACAACTTCGGCAATTGCTCGGCGAAGTCCAGATCATAGCCGACGATGACTGTGACCGGCGCCGCTAGTATCTTTGGTGCATTGTTGAGCGCGGCAAGAGCTGCAAGCCTGCTCTTGCCATCGGCACTCCTGATCTCCCGCTGCGCCGAACTTGTTGGACATCACCGTCAACGGGCGACGGATCCAGGCGGTTTCGCAGGTTTCCAAGCAAGGTTTCGTCTACGTCCTCGACCGCGTCACGGGAGAACCGGTCTGGCCAATCGAAGAACGTCCCGTTCCTCAATCGAATGTAGCTGGAGAGAAGACATCTCACACGCAACCATTCCCTACGAAACCCGCCCCGTTCGACAGACAGGGCCTCAGTCCAGAGGATTTGATTGATTTCACGCCTGCGCTGCGGGAGGCAGCCCTCCAGATCGTCAAGAAATACGCCTACGGGCCGCTGTTCACGCCGCCCAGTGAAAACGGCACCATCGCGCTCCCGGGGGCCCTGGGTGGCGCGAGTTGGGCTGGAGCGGCAGTGGATCCCGCGAAGGGGGTGTTGTACGTCCCGTCCATCAGCCGGACCTGTGATCCTTAAGGTGCGCAAGTCAAAGGGTGCTCACCCTGCTTACGCCTATACGGGGCTTCTGCAATTCGGTCCCGATGGGCCGCAAGGGCTCCCTCTCGTAAAACCCCCGTATGGAAGAGTCACGGCGATCGATCTGAACACCGGCGAGCATCTGTGGATGCGCCCTATAGGGGATGGACCGAGGAATCACCCTGCCCTGCAGCATCTTAATCTCCCCCGCTGGGTTGGCCCTATCGCAGTTTTGTTCTGCCGAGCAAATCATTGCTGTTCGTCGCGCAAGAGGGGCCGGTAACTGGTCTGCGTGGTATCTCTCCTAGAGGAAACGCCATAGAGCTGGAAACGAGGGTTTTGGACCCAGCGCTGCTGGCACTCGATCCAAGTGACGGACACCTGATCGCAAAGATTCCGCTGCCCGCGAATGCCACAGGGGCGCCACTCACATACTCCGCGTTAGGCAAACAGTACATCGTTATACCTATCGGTGGCGCATCGCAAGCCGCCGAATTGCTGGCGCTGACCTTGCCCTAGCGAGATACTTTGTGGCACAGCCTGCTTCAAAATTCTGTGACTGTCCAGTCTGTGCACCTTTGCCGAAAGGACACCAAGCACCAACGACCACTTCTGTTCACTTCACCGATCCGGACTTGGGGACCGCCGCTCGGCGGCCGATTGTCTCCAGATAGGCCGTAATAGATCCGAAGAAAGGTTGAGTCTTAAAGCGTCTTCAGAAACGCGATCAACGCCTTCTTGTCGCCAGCCGCCAGCTTCAGGCCGAATTCGTGAGCTTTGACGGCCCTCGTTCTTACTCCGTAGCCGGCGAACCCGGTCGGGACGTAGTCGTCGCGCAGGCGGCTCCCATCGAACCAGTCCTCCAGCGTCGCCACCGATCCGTTGTGCTCGAACGCGCTGCGATACCACACGCCCCGCAGCGACGGGACTTTGTAGTAGCCCGTTGTTGGGTTCTTGTGTGTGAGGTCAGGCCAGCTCTTCGCGGTAAAGCCAGGCGTCGGCCACTGTTCCCACGAGGACTTCCACCAGCCCCACCACAAGCCCAATGGCCATGATGTGTCTGGGGAAAATATGGAGAGCAATCGGCATGACCGAAGCCAGCAGATACTCAAGGCCCCAGACTGCCGCGCCGGCGCATAGCGCGGTCTTTGGCCCGGCGCCGTAGCGCGGGCGTATCGCGGCATAGAGCCAGACGGCGAAGATGCCTACCAGAAAACCCCAGGCCAAGAACATCAAGAGTTCGCCGCCCCCCACCTCCCTGCCCAGCGCCCTCACTGCGGCATCCATATCTTTGGCCAGTACGAAGCCGTGCAGAGCGAATTCAAAAATGTTGATGATCACCCCGGCAACGAGTCCCCCAAGGATCACCCGGTTCCAGTTGATCTTTCCCATGGCTTGCTCCTTCGGATGGAAATTTGGTTGATTGTACCGCTGGGCCTTGGCGGAGGAAAGCGGCGGGCCGATCTCAGAGAGAGCACCCGGGGGGATGGGATTCGTCTTGGAGGTTAGTGTATACTTGCAGCCCTCGGGAGCCCATCGGAATGGGTGATCCCGAATCAAGGAGACAAATGCATGCCTGCTTTTTCTGGATCGTTTTCGGGGAATGTGAAAGTGCAGACGGCCATCACGTTGTCCGACCAATCGAATCACGAGTTAAACCTTGCCGAGATTCGCGGCACGCAAAAGACCTCGGATGAAAAGTGGAATAACTCCGCGATCACCTATTGGGGTACCACCGACGTCGTTGACGGCAAAGGCAGCCAGAGCGGCTACTT
>JACXTT010008519.1_pt1 | contig 14210 bp, 15 predicted proteins | sample 9270951 | NCBI WGS metagenome assembly JACXTT01 (sample SAMN15532306, study PRJNA645909) | rock metagenome | isolation source: weathered quartz diorite | place: Puerto Rico | collected 2017-06-21 | reverse complement strand
TTCGAATTTCTAATGCTCATGAAGGCGCTGTAATTCCTGCGCGTTTTTAGCTTTTGCCTCGGTCCACTGCAGTCGTCATCAGTGTCCATACTGGCGACGCTGTGAACAGGATTTTGGCGGCGTCGTGGAACCCTTAGGGCATATCTGCGCCGCATGTCGAGTCAAGAAATCAGCATCGCTGTTAACCGCTTCCATCGTTTTCGGAGTTGCCCATGAGGAGCCAGTTTCCAAGCGTGTCAAATGCACCTCCTCACGGTTAACGGCTTTCCTGCCGAAAGACTATGAGCGGTGAATTCGCAATTGCCGCTGTCAGGCATGAGGTAGCTACGGCTCAGTTCCCGCAGGGTGCGTACCCCCGACTCTCCGTGGTACACCGGTGTGAGGATCTGAATCACACCGGAAGCGGTCGAGTCCTGGGCGACTGAGCGCCCACTGGATAGGTAACAGCAGCCGACCGCACCTCCGGGCAGGCTCTCTCTGGTTTCACGAGGAAATGAACCGTCCCCTTTCGCAGCTCATAGCCCCTCTGCCTCGGGCGACGGGACAAGCGCGGCGGGCTGTGCTTCGGCGCGGGCGCGCTTCATTTCGAAGTGCCACTTCCAGATTTCGTAAATGGCCGGGTAGACGACCAGCTCCAGGACGAACGACGTGAAGATGCCGCCAACCATTGGCGCGGCGATGCGCTTCCAGACGTCGGACCCGGTGCCGGTGGCCCACATGATCGGGATCAACCCGACGAACATCGTCGCCACTGTCATGAACTTCGGACGCAGCCGGCAAAATCGGCCGCTTCTCTTTTCATCGTGGCGCGCAAGCACCGGACCAAAGCGCCAGAAGCACTCGGGCTGTTCAAAACCGCCTTCTGCCATGGCACATAACTCTTCGTGCGCTGAGAAACATTGCCGGACGACACGGGTTGCATTCGTTGGGAACGAGTGATAACGTATTCGGACACTAACGGGCCGCGCTGACTCCGATCATTGATAAGCGGGAGACCATGCGTCGCTAGCCTTTTTTGTTGGTATTGCCTTTATATAGCTCGGGTCGGGCAGCAATTTATTCGAAGGGTTTCGACGAAATAACTCGTTCTTCAGACTGAGACGCTGCTACGGAATGTGCTGAGACTTGATCAGAAACCGTGGAGGAAACGACCATGAAAAGAAAGGCAACAGCTAAGGAAAAAGGCGTAAGGCAAGCGAAAACGGCAGATGCTCAAAGCGATCTCCTGTTCGCCAACGTAGTCCTGCGGTCAAGCTCGGGCAAACTCGTGAAGGGTCACAAAGAGCCGATCACACCGGCAAACGTGAAGACATACCTCCCGTCGGAGCAGACGTTGGAGGAAGCCGGAAAGCGTCTGACGGGTCTGGGTTTCAAAATCAACCTGCAAGCAACTACTCACATCACCGTCGCGGGGAAAAGGGAGCTGTTTGAAAGGATTTTCCGCGTGCGCCTCGAGCGACGCCTGGCGCCTTTCACGGACGCGCCCCAGGAACGAGACACGCCTACCCAATCCTACTTTGTGACGGACGTGCCTCCCAGGATACCGGAAAGTTTGGCATCTTTCATAGAGGCTGTCGAATTCCCCGGCCCGGTAACCTATTTGTGTCTCACCGACACCACCCGCCCTCCGCTATCCTCATCTGGAACTGCCTGATGACGTGGCGCTCGCGATGGGAGCACAAGGCCTTCACCAGAACCGCCTTTTTGGTGAAGGAATAAACTTGGCAATGAGGGATACAGGTTTCATGAGACCGCCTCATCCTTATTACGATTACGCCGGTAGGAATTACTCTATTGCGTCCACACCGGACCCTGATGACCCAAATCCCGACAGCGACGATACTGGTCACGGTACGGGGATGACGGCCTGCGCCCTGGCAGTAGCTCCCCGTGTGAGATTCACGATGTACAAAGTCTATTCGCCGTTAGCCGCTAATCCAAATGCCCTGGGCGCTTTCTCGAGGGCGGTGAACGATAATCCTCACATCATTACCTGCAGTTGGGGGACGATATATAGCGATTCGCTGCAAATCGCGATCGCTGCGGCTGTGGCGAACGGCATCGTAGTGTTCTTTGCTTGCGGCAATGCACGCCAGATCTTATGGCCCGGCAGTGAGCGTGCGGTGATCTCAGTGGGTGGGGCATACGAACTGAACCTGACGCCCGAAGCTTCAAATTATGCGAGTAGCGGGATCAACCCGGATAGCGTTAATAATCGGCGGGATCTTCATCGGAACGATGCTGATCGTCAGGTTCCCGACCTTTGCGGGATTTGTGGACCGAAGCCTTCGGGATACTCATCGCAATGCCGACTCAGCCTAACTCTACAAAGGATCGTAATAATGCTTCACTCGACGGAACGGCAGTCGATGACGGATGGTTCGTGGCCAGCGGAACCTCGAGCGCCACGGCCATGGTCGCCGCAACCGCCGCTCTGATCATGCAGGCCGACTCTACCGCTATAGGAAATCCAGACCGTGTCCGGTCGCTCCTGATGCAGTCATGCACCGATGTAACTCACGGTTTTAGCGCCAACGATGAATCGGCCGGACCTTACAACGACTTAGCTACCGGAACCGGCCGTGCAGGCGGGCAGTGCAGTTAATCTCGCACTTGCGCCCCAGCAAGGCGCGGGAACAACTGCAAATGTTTAGTCGTATTGGATCTGATCACGATACCGTATCGAGCCGTTCGAAAAGGTTTTGACACGACGACTCGTTCTCCCAAGGGTGAGACGTGGCTGCGTAAAGCCATCTAAACCGCCAGTCGCCATTTAAGAGCGGCGGACAACATACGCGTCACGGCTCTGGACTCTTTCATGTTTGTCGGAGGCGGTGCCGCTGTCAGCATTAAATCGCCCATTCGGGACTGCTGACCGCAGCGCTATGTTTGGCGAGCGTACTCGGCTCTTGTCGATGAAAGTGACGCTAAGCTATTAGCGCGTGGCAGAGGACGGAGCTGTCTCGAGGCTACTATGAACTTTTCTGACGAAGGAAACCAGGAGCACGACAGACGGCATGCCCATGAGCAATCCGCCTCGTCGCATCTTTGTCGCCGGACGAGATTCCGCCGGCGCGGTTACGTAGTACTCACTGTGGTGTCAGCTGCTTTCGCCGCAGGGCGCGTTTTCCTGGGCGACTCGAAGCCCCCTAATCATCTCCTTGCACGCGCGTTCTCGGAACGGCGCACACTGGAATTTCGCTTCCCCGGAGCACGCTACGCCCCGTTTACTTCCGAAACAAGGCGTAGTCAACGAAACGGGGGCGAGCGTCCCATATCGCTGCTGGAGGCGGAAGCGCAGATTTCCCGCGTGCTATCCCGACGTGCGGAGGACCCCGCCTGGCTGCAAGCCCAAGGAAGAGCGGACCTGCTTGAGTGGAATTTTGAATCTGCTATCAAGACGTTCAGACGTGCGCGCGAGTTCCTGCCCGATTCCCCCTCCCTGTTGATCGACCTGGCTACCGCTTATTTCGAGCGCGCACAAGCCGAGGGGCGGCCCATCGATTATGGCCAGGCTATCGAACTGCTCGGCCGGGCGATCGATACAAATCCTGATGATCAGATCGCACTTTTCGACCGGGCGATTGCCTGTGAACGTGTCCACTTCAACGGTCAGGCCGTTGTCGATTGGGAGCATTACCTTCGCGTTGATCCCTACGGCAGTTGGGCTCGCGAAGCGCAGCAGCGGCTAGGCGCGCTGCAAAAACGCCTCGGGAAGCGCCGCGACCTAAACGTCGAACCCGAGAGCAGCCCGGCCGAATTTCTCCGGCGCCACGCCGCTTCCAGCAATGACCTCTGTTGCAACTATAGACCCGAACTCTATTTGCAGAGCGCCCTTACAGACTGGCTACCCGCGGCTTTCCCTGCCGATAGAAGTCTGCCCAGCGGCGCATCGCAAAAGGACGCCCGCCGTGCGATCGAACTTCTCGCGGCCGCTCTGCTGAAAAAACACGGTGATCGTTGGATGACAGATCTCATCGCTGATAGTTCGTCTTCCGCGTTTGCGCGGGCGGCTTTTTTGTTAAGCACAGCCATACGTGCTAACGCCGAGGGTGATCCTGCGCGTGCCCTGGAAAGTGCTCGCGATGCAGCGTCTCTTTTGCGTTCGGCGCACTGTGTTGCAGGGGCCGTGCGCGCGGAACTCGAGTCCGCCTACGCGCTTCAGCGCTCCGCTCAAGGCGTCGGCTGCGCCGAACTATCCGCGAAGCTCGTGAAAACATTGAAGCCCCGCCCCTGGATCTGGTGCAAAGCACAGGCTGAGCTGGAACTCGCCAGTTGCCTGCAGATGATCGGAGACCTTGGCCAGGCCATCAGGGCTGCCGACCGGGCCATTGCGGCGACAGAGGCTGCGAATTACGCCGTCCTCCGCCTCCGGAGCGTGGGATTCCGCGCGGCGTTCGATACCGATGCCGGAAATTTTGCAGCCGCATGGGCACGCAATGAAGTGGGTCTCGACGAATTTTGGGCGGATGCTTACCCCAGCATGCGTGCTTACCAGTTCTATGACGACATGAGCGTGTTTGCCGAAGAGTTCGCGCAATGGCGGCTGGCTCTGGTGTTGGCTCGCGAAGCGGTGGCAGCCATGGCCGCAACCGCCAACCGTTCGTCGGAAGCTATCGCGCGCCAGCAAATGGCAAGAATGGCGCTCATGGCGGGAGCAAGACAGGAAGCCAATCGCGAGTTTTTGCGCGCGGAGCAACTATTTGCTGCTTTGCCACAGAACACGGTTGTGCAGATGTATCGGATGAGCGGAGAAATCGGAATGGCAAGGCTTGAGTTGATGCATGGCGGAGAGGCCTCTTCTTCTGCGCGCCTTCACACCATCCGGAATAAGCTGGCCGGGTTCGCCAATTATTACATGGCGATGGACTTTCATCAGGTACAAGCACAAATCGACCGCCGGAAAGGAAATGCCGAACACCAGGAGAAATCGCTTAGGACTGTCGTGGCGATAGCGGAGCACGGCATCGGATCCCTTGAAAATGCCCGCGAGCGACTTTCCTGGCTTCGACATGCCGAACAATCGTACCGGGAGCTGGTTCGCATCGCATGGGAGCGCAAAGACTTCCGCAGCGCGCTCGAGCTATGGGAGTGGTATCGCGGCGCGGAACTCCGATCGTCGCCGTTAGGTAAGAATGGCAAAAATGCGAACGCCGGAATCAACTTCTCGACGCTCAATGACGGTCCTCCTCTACCTGCACTGAGCGCGGTGTCGGATGCCTGCCCTCGTCTTACGCGGCAGACGGTGATCTCCTATGCCGAGCTGTCTGGAGGCTTTGCAGTTTGGGTCTATGATAACCGTGGGATCTCTCCGTACTGGATCGCCACACCAGATGAAACCCTGAAGCGTACAGCACGCCGACTCGCCAATCGCGTTGCAGATCCGGCATCAGACCTGATCGGGATTCGGACGGATGGCCAATATCTTTACCGGCAACTCATCGCGCCCATTGCCGGGAAGCTGACTCCGGAACGGACCCTCGTCTTCGAGTTGGACGGAGATCTCGCGCGCGTGCCTTTACAGGTGCTCATCGCTCCGGACGGAGAATACTTCGGCCTCAAGAACGATATCAGTTTCTCCCCGGGCCTCCCTTATTTACTCGGACTGCGTGAATCCAGCCACTTCCATGCGTCCAATGCCTTGGTGGTGGGCTCCCCGACCATTAGCACCTATCTCGCGGAATCATTTGAACCGCTCCCGGACGCGACCGCAGAGGCGCAGTCGGTGGCTGCCAGGTTCACAAACGCGATACTTCTAACAGGCCGCCAGGCTACACTCAACGCCGTGGTGCGAGAACTGCCGCGCGCGAGCCTATTTCATTTCGCCGGCCATTCGATCCCCAGAGCAGGCGACGCTGGCCTGCTGCTGGCTGCCGAAGAGACCGATCTGGCTGGCTCCTCTGAGGCTGCGATATTACGACCAACCTCGTTAAATGCGCGAACGCTCTCAAAGTGTTCGTTGGTCGTACTCTCCGCTTGTTCAACCGAAAGGTTGTCAGACGACGTACTGGCGGACCCCAGAAGTGTTCCGGCCGCCTTGCTCGCTGCTGGTGTACCGCACGTGGTCACCAGCGCTTGGAACGTAGACTCGCGTGCAACGGCGGCGTTCATGAAGGCCTTTTATGACACGCTGCTGGCAAACGGCTCGGTGACTGGGTCGTTACGTTCGGCCGAATTGGCGAGTCGTCGCCAGCCGGCCATGTCTCACCCCTATTACTGGGCCGCATTCAAGGCCTGGGGCCAACTTTGAGAAATTTGAGGTGAAAGAAAAATGAAGACTACGCGAAGAAGCCTCTTGAGAGCCGCCTTGGGATCCCCCCTTATGTTCGCGACGGGATGCCGACAATGTTCAAGAACCCCAACTCCCCGAAAACTTGTAGTCGTGTTTCACGGTACGTACGTGTTTTCGTTCGACCCAAGCAAGCCGGTAACCGAACGCCTAACCGTCATCGCTCCATCTGTGATGGAGCATGTTTATTTGGCGGGGAACTTCACCCATGAAACTGATCTTTCAGCGGGCACATATCAGCTGAACGTGGATCCAGGAGGAGGTGATCCTCCGGACAACAAGAAGTTTTCAATCGTTCAACGGACCAATACTGGAAATCCCGCTGAACGCAATGTCATTATCAAGATGCCACTACCGAACAAGTTTCGGGGACTTGTCAGGTTGCCCCCGCAGGACACGGCAGGCAATCGCGTCGACCTTTTCGAGGACGGCACAACCAAGTCCCAAAACAATGTCAAGCCTGATGAGGTGCCTATGGTTTACGTTGCGAGGTTCCCGATCAGGAACATTACAACTCCGACGCTCACCGGCAACTCGGCGACGCACTGGACCTACCAGGGGACGAACCTGCACATTATAGCCGAGCCGAAAACGGAGCCAGGGCCCGGCCATGGCACAGATGCACTGAACGCGATTAATGCTCTCTTTAACCCCCCCTTGATCTCGCATTCAATCCCAACCTAGGTGACACCGAAGCACAAACAGGTAACGACCCGGAAGGCGAGGTTCCGCCGGATGAACAGAAGGCTTTGTACCAACGGTTTAGTGACGTTTCGGGCAGAATTCGCACCTGCCAGTCCTTAATCGTTACTTGAGGTCCGCTCACGACGACGGCAGGGCGGTCAAAACTGGCAGCCAATGCTCATGCGAACGCCGAATGTGTCGTTCAAAGCGCTTGCAGGTCGAGGCCGCCCAGCGAAGACGATGTTTTTGGGTTCAGGGCCCGCTTTTTGGTCCCTGCCCCCTTGTCTCCGATGATAGAATCGGCTTGCGCAAACCAGCCGTGGATTACGATTCTCTTTCGGCGGCGGATTTGGTCCGACGTTGCGCCGAGTCGAACGATCCGGCAGCATGGGACAACTTTGTGCGCCGCTTCCATCCAATGATCGCGTCCGTCGTGTTGAGAACGGCCCACCGATGGGGAGTCACCTCTACGGCAGTGCTCGATGACGTGATTCAGGAAATCTATCTGAAACTGTGCTGTAATCAGTGCCGGCTGCTTCGCGATTTCAAGCCGCATCACGAGAATGCTATCTTCGGCTATTTGAAAGTGGTGGCTGCTAACGCTGCCAGCGATTATTTCAAGTCAAGAATACACGAGCCCACTGATACCGCCGAGGGTTCAGACGTGCTGGAAACGATGGATACTCGGTCTGCTCAGAGGAGTTCCTCGTTCACTGAACGCCAAGTTCTGATTGGTGAGATCGATGCGTGCCTGCAAAAAATCCTGCCCGATTCCAGCCGCAAGAGAGATTATGAGATCTTCTGGCTCCACTATCGGGCGGGTATGAGTGCACGCGCCATTGCCGAGTTGGGCTACCACGGCTTGACCACCAAAGGTGTTGAAAGCACCTTGTTGCGCCTCATCCGGTTGCTGCGTCAGGAACTGGGTGAGGCCGGGGCAAAAGGATTTTAGCCGCTGGAATCGTTGTATTGGGAAAGGGGGGTAGATATGGCGAGGACTGCCGACCAGCACCTATCGCAGGAAGAAATCGATTGGCTGGCCGTGGCGGATTCCCAAGAAAGTGAAACTGACGATGACGGACGGGACGTGCAGACTCATCTGGCCTGTTGTGAACTGTGCAGAAGAAGAGTCCAGGCCAGCGAATCAAAGCGCCAGGTATTGAGGGCGACAAATCGGGCCACCCGAGGCCTCCGCAGCAACGAATGTCCACCGGAAGAGAAATGGCCGCGGCTTGCCGCAGGTCTGCTCGATTCTGAGGCATACGATCTGTTGACGCATGCAGTCGCGTGCGATTACTGTGGCACTCTGCTGCGCCACTTCTGCGAGGACTTTTCCGATACACTAACGCCCCAGGAACAACAAACTCTTCAGCAGCTCGACAGCTCCCGGCTCGAATGGCAGCGCCAGATGGGCAATCAGCTCGCAGAGGCGTCTCGGCGTTCCGGAAACAAATGGCCGGAAGCGATGCGAAACTTGTGGAAGCAGCCATCCAAGATACCTGGTTGGGCATACGCTATGGCGAGCATATTCGCAATCGCAGCCGTGTTCGTCCCGGTGCAGGTTAATCGAGTTGCTCGCAATGCGCCTGACCGCCTCCTGGCTGCGGCATATTCCGAGCGTCGACCTTTCGAATTGCGGTTTGCTGGCGCACTGTATGGTCCCTTAACTCAGCAGCGCACCGGCGATCAGCCGTCGCGGTTTGACCGCCCGCTCGCTCTACTGGAGGCTGAAGCCCGGATCGCCTCCCATTTGGCAAAAGACCCAAAATCGCCAGCTTGGCTACAAGCGCAAGCTCGCGCCGACTTACTGGAGGGGCGCTATGAGGCGGCAGCGCACGGTCTGGAACACGCTTTGCGGATCCGACCAGACTCGGGACCAATATTGACGGATCTGGCGTCGGCGTATTTCCTCAGAGCCCAGGCCATGGATCGTGTTGCCGATTACAGACAAGCCATCCAACTGCTCGACAGAGCCTTGGACGCGATGCCCGAGGATCCGATCTGCCTCTTTAATCGCGCCCTCGTTTACGAGCGCACCTCCTCAAAAGCCCTCGCAATTGCTGACTGGAAACATTATCTGCGCATAGACAGCTCGAGTTTGTGGGCCTCGGAGGCCCGGCGACATCTCGTGTCCCTCAAACAGTAGTGCAGGTCCCGACTTCTGCGCCAGAGAGTTTTGGAACCCGGCATGGTGAGGTAACAGTTTGCGAGCTGACGGACTGTCGTCGACTTCCGAGAGAGTTTAAATTGCGGAGCAACGCCCTCGCTATTAACGACGAACTTACCGGGTGCGGTTCCAGCAGATCCATAGGTCTATGTCGTGAGCTTTGGAGCCGCCGCTCTCGGCAGGGATCAACGCCTGATGCCTCTCTCAAATGGGACAGCCCCGTCCGTCTGAAGGATCCGCTCCCCACGCAGTTTCCGAAGGGGATTTGAACCTCCGAGCCGTTGTATCCTATGTGAGAGCTACATCAAGACGGAACTCGCGGGGTTCTTCGCAAAGCAGACTTTATAACGGCGAGTTCCTCGAGACCAGTCAACTAAAAAACTTTGAGGGACGCTTTCGTGAGGTAATCGCTTTATACGAAGCAGACACCTCAAAAGAGGCGATCCGAAACACACGTCTAACAACTGCAAGCCTTCCCTCCTTGGACCTCTTGCATTCCAGCCTGGTTGGCAAGACCGTTTCGCACTACAGCCTATGCTCGCAATTAGGACATGGCGGAATGGGCGTATTGTATCGAGCACAAGACACCCGCTTGGGCAGGCACGTGGCTATTAAGTTCGCGTCAGACAACTTTTACAATAATGCCCTAGTGCGTGACTGTTTTCACCGTGAAGCGTGCGCCGCCTCTTCGCTGAATCATCCAAACATTTGCGCCGTCTACGATGTCGGCGAATTTGAGGGTCGGCCTTTTATCGTTATGGAATTGCTCGAGGGAAAAACACTAAGCCGTCTTATTCGTGGACCGCTCACGATCGAGTCGTGCCTCGATATCGGAAATCAAATTGCCGATGGCTTGGACTGCGTCCACAATGCCGGCATCGTTCATCGTGACATAAAACCGTCAAACATATTCATAACAACCAGAGGACAAGCAAAACTACTGGATTTTGGTGTCGCGATACGCAACCACGAACAAGCCTACTCAAGCCGCGGGAAATGTGCCGGCGGTTTGTCTACGGACAGTTCGGTCGACTTTGCCGGCGCATTCGGTACCCCGGCTTACATGTCTCCGGAGCAGGCGGCAGGCAATCGAGTAGATCAAAGAACAGACCTTTTTTCTCTGGGCGTCGTCTTATATGAGTCGTCTTATATGAAATGCTAACGGGTTATATGAAATGCTAACGGGCAAACGGCCATTTCAGTCAACACCAACGGCGAACGCAATTAGCGCGGTTGTCAGTAGGTCATTCGTTCCACTTTCAAAACTGAGACCGGACTTGCCGGATAAGCTAGAGCGCATCGTTGCAAAAATGCTCGAAAAACACCGCGAATTTCGATGTCAGACTGCAAACGAGCTGCGTGCCGATATCGAATGCCTGCAACGAGACCTTAGGCTCTTGGATTACTCGATAACGTCGCGCGTTCCGAGTAGATCTTGTTCGCTAGGGGCACTTGTAATGGCTGGGTAATCCTGTCGGGGCGGACCGCGGCGTGAGCACCTCTGACCTCGAGTCAGGCGGTAACAGGAGGGAGACGAGGGTCACGCAGCAAAGCACAACACCGGACTACACTGACTTTGAATCTTGGAAAAGGAGCCTACGAGCCATGACGTCCTCAGTCCAGTTAACACCGGCATCGGGGAAGATCACCCGGCTGCTTCGGCGAATGGGTAAAGGCAACCGTACTGTTGAAGCACAGCTTTTCAGTCTCGTCTACGACGAGTTGCGTAGACAGGCAAAGTGGTATATGTGTCGCGAGCGTCGAGATCATACGCTGCAGCCGACGGCGCTGGTTCATGAAGCCTATCTCAAATTGGCCGCCCAACATTCGGACTGGCGGAACCGTGAGCACTTTTTTGGCATCGCCGGCCGCGCGATGCTGCGTATTCTGGTGGACCACGACCGAAAAACAGAAGCGGCGAAGCGGGTAGACAGGCGGCAGACGATACCGTTTGATGAGACGCACTTCAATGTTAACAGGCCATCTCCCGACGCTTCCTCGGAATCGCACGAGTTGTTGGCGATAGACGAAGCACTCGGCCGCCTCTCCCTACATGCTCCACGGCAAGGCAAGGTAGTCGAGCTACGTTTTTTTGGCGGATGCGGAGAACAAGACATCACCGAAAGCTTGGGCGTCTCCGTTCGAACAATCAAGCGCGATTGGAGGCTGGCAAAAACTTGGTTGTATGCCGAACTGCGCCGAAGCAACGTCGAAATCAAATCGAAGGCTAAAATGAATCAGACAGATGCTCCCAAAAAGCCGCGGTGACTACTTGCGCTCAAAGCAAGAATGTATCTGGCCGCGCGTCTTGTTGGGTGGGTGGAGGGTTCGAACCCTCGGCCGGCTGGACGACAGAAACGTTAGGACAGATGTTTTAGAAAAGCCGGGTTGCACAATTGCGCTGTGATAACCCCGCTGAAATCGGTCAATTTCGGACGCTTAATGCTCAGAGACGATAAGTCGAGTAAACTTGGCGAACGAATCCCCTCGCCGAACGGCTCGACCTCAGCGCTTTCCGGCATCGGCCGATTGGCTGAGGAGATTAGCGTCGTACTGGCCAACATCGAAAACGACCAAGACGCCGACGGCCTTCAAAATCATTCTTTCGTCTCCTCGCCCGTAATCGCGAGGAACTGTTTACACGCTGCACGGTGCTTTAGCGATGCCATTGTCGTTACTGGCGTTGTCACGAGGAACCTGTTCAGGTTGCTTATCTGGGCAAAATATCTATCACGAAAGTCTACCGTAATCGTGTCCCTCTCTTTCGTCTATTTGCGCGCAAATCAGTAGCAGGTCCTCGGACTGCGATAAACGAAAGGGGAATTCAAATGCAAGAACAAATTTTCAGAACCGTCGGCGCAGTGGCTTTCGGCCTACTGCTAATTACTTCACTGGCGTATGGACAGTCGGGGAAACTCATCATCCAAGTGCCCGTCGAATTTTCGGCCGGGCAGGAACTGATGCCAACAGGTAAATACACCATCCGAGTCAATGCCTCGCAAAGCACGGTGCTGTTGCAAAACGACGCCGACAACAAAGCGGTGTTCGTCATCAGCCACTCCGAGCAGGCGCCAAAGTTACAGGAACGTGGCAAGCTGCTGTTTAGACGGTACGGCGCGCGGTATTTCCTGTCTCAAGTCTGGCCTGCCGGAACGATCTACGGCCGTGAGTTGCCGCAGTCGCGCATCGAACGCGAAATAGCTCGGAGCGCCGGCCAACCGGCAGTTGTTTCTCTCCTCACATCAATCTGCAAGTGAACTTGCGGAGGCTTATGGGCAGCCCGGGATCTCCCTCCCGGGTTGCCCGGCTTTACCGAATCGCAATTAACCCTACAAAAAAGGAGACTGAATGAATTACGTCGAGAATGTCATATCTCAACTTGGGACGCAGCGATCCGCCATCGATCGCGCCTCATCCGCTCTTCGGGAGGTAGCGGCGAAGAGTCCCTTGGCAAAAGTAACATCGCCAAGCAGTAACGGGCAGCCTCGCAAGAAACAGCTGAGCCCGCAGGGTCGCAGGAGGATCATCGAAGCTGCCACTGGGGGGCAAAGAGAAAGGCGCAGAACGGCACTTATGTCTGGAAGTTCGGGATCAAGGAATCGGAATCGACTCTGACGACCTGCCACGAATTTTCGATCGGTTTTACAGGGGCCGCCGCGGAGACCGGCAGAACGTGCACGGCACGGGGCTGGGGCTTTCGCTGGTTAAGGCCGCGGAATTCCTTGGCAAACTAGATACCTCTGGTACCATCGAGCGAAATAAGGCAGCCGACCTCGTGTTGCTCGATGCCAATCCGCTTGATGGTATTCACAACACACGTCGGATATCCGCCGTGATCATCCGAGGTCAGGTGCAATCTGCATCGCTTGTTAACCAGAATGCATCGATTTCGAGTCGTGAATAGGGAGCCAATATTCCGCTACGGAAAGTATTTCTCAGGCGTGCTCATTCGAGCATCGCAGGGGTAGTCGGCATAAATATCGGCCAATGCCGTGAGTGAGGTGGCAATCGCTCAAGAGTCGAGCCCAGCCGAATCCGTAGCGCGTTTCACGCGGCCGATTGCAGGTAGTGATAAGGAGTTCCCATATCGCGCATGACATGGTACGTCGGCCCAGGTGCTGCAGGCAGTGCATAAGATCAGGAGCAGTATGGATGAAGCTGCCCTTACTCTGGCTGGATCACTCATACCGGAGCGCAACCATCGGATCCACGCGCGTTGCGCGGCGGGCGGGGAAGTAACAGGCTGCCAGTCCCACCATTGCCACCATGGCTACCACACCGCACAGCGTAATCGGATCGTAAGGCGAAACGCTCCAAAGCTGGCTGGCAATCAGCCGGGCCACGCCGAAACTCACCACCAGACCTGCCATCACGCCCAATCCGATCAGCCTTGCGCCCATCGATAGGATCATGAGAAGCACGTCTGCGCGGCCGGCGCCCAGCGCCATCCGAATCCCGATCTCGTGCGTCTGCCGCGAAACCGTGTACGCGATCAAGCTGTATATGCCGATGGCCACCAGCGCCAGGCCTACGCCCGCAAACACGCCGAGCAGGATCAAACTGAAGCTAGGCTCGGCGTACGAATACAACTTCAGGTAGTCCTGCAGACTGCCCGTCATGGTAACCGCCACATTGCGATCCACCGCCCAGATTTCCCGGCGCACGGTGCTCAGCATGGGTAGAGGAGGCTTCGACGTCCTGACCAGAATGCCGCGCTCGAAGGCCCCGGTCACCGTGTACGGCACGAGCATTTCCGGCATGGGTGGTTGCTGAATCCCCTGATTCTTGGCGTCCGCTACGACGCCCACAATCTCGAATAGCGGATTCTTCACCGGGGGATCCACTTCGGTCTCGAGCATGTTGAGCTTGATTTGGCGCCCGATAGGGTCCTCATTTCCGAAGAATTTCTTCACCAGCGTCTGATTCACCACCGCTACTTTGCGAGCGTCACTCACTTCCGCCTCGGAGAACATTCTTCCGCGCAGCATCCGGATGCCCAGCGTCGGGATATACCCTTCGCTGCACAACTGGAAAATGGCCTCCCATTTTTCGGTATGCGTTTTCCCAGGG
>JACXTT010008518.1_pt1 | contig 14211 bp, 8 predicted proteins | sample 9270951 | NCBI WGS metagenome assembly JACXTT01 (sample SAMN15532306, study PRJNA645909) | rock metagenome | isolation source: weathered quartz diorite | place: Puerto Rico | collected 2017-06-21 | reverse complement strand
AGGGCTCGCCTCGGCCAGCCTCGGCGCGAGGGCCGGCGCGGCCGTGGCGTCCGCGCCGGGAGGCGGCCTGGGTCGCCGCGCTGCTGGGTGTCCACGCCGGGCTCGCGATCTGGGGCGCGGCCAAGAACTCGGTCACCTTCGACGAGAACTTCCATCTGCCGGACGGAGTGGTGATCGCGGCGCGCGGCGATTTCGGCGTGTCGCCGGTCAACCCGCCGCTGATCAAGGCCGCGGCGGGCTGCGCGGCGCTGGCGGCGGGAGCGCGACTGCCTGATTCGGCCGCGATCTCGAGCCACGATCAGTGGAAGGTGGGCGAGTCGTTCATGCGCCGGAACGCGGATCGCTACCATCACGTGTTCTTCGCTGCGCGCCTGGTGGTGGTCGCGCTCTCGGTCGCGCTCGGCCTGGTGGTGTGGATCTTCGCGCGCCGGCTCTATGGCCCAGCCGGCGGGCTGCTGGGTGTGGCCTTCTACGCCTTCTCCAGCGAGGCGCTGGCGCACGCCGGCGTGGTGACTCTGGATCTCGCCACCGGACTGGCCATCACCGCGGCGCTCTATGCGTTCTGGATCTTCGCCCGCCTTGGATCGTGGCGAGCCTGGGCGATGCTGGCCGTGGCGGTCGGGGCGGCGGCGCTGACGCGCTTCATGTCGGTCGTGCTGGCCCCGCTCTTCGTGCTGCTCGCCGGGTTGGGATTGGCGCGAGGGCGGATCCGCCGTCCGGGTCGAGTGTGGGCCGGAGTCGGGCTCCTGGTCTTCACCACGCTGCTGGCGCTCCAGATCGGCTACGGCGGCCGCACCTCGTGGCGGCCGATCGGCGAGTGGCGCTTCGAGTCACGGCGGCTGCAGGCCTTGCAGCACGGGGCGCCCTGGCTGCGCCTGCCGCTGCCCGATCCATTCGTGACCGGGCTCGACCTCCAGGCGCACGAGGGTCAGGGCGGCACCCCGACGTTCCTGGCGCGACGGATCCGCGTTGGCCGCGTCTGGTCCTATTTCCCGCTCGCCCTGCTCGCCAAGTGGCCGCTCGCAGTGCTGTGCGCGCTCCCCTTGCGGGCCTGGCGCATGCTGCGCCGGCGTCGACGCCTCTGGCACGAGGCCTTCGTCGTGCTCCCGGCGCTGGCGGTGCTGGTCGCGGGCATGGCCGTGCTGCAGCTCAACATCGGCATCCGCTATCTGTTTCCGATCGTGCCGCTGTTTTGCGTGTGGCTGGGTGGGTTCGCCGACGCGGCCCCGCCCGCGCGCGCGGTTTCGGCGGCGCGGCGCTGGGCGGGGCTTGGGGCGACCTTGGCCGCGCTCCAGGCCGTCGAGGTGGCCGCGGCCTCGCCCTGGTACCTGGCCTTCTACAACCGTGCCTTCGGAGGTGTCGGGGGTGGTTACTGGCTGGTCAACGACTCCAACGTCGACTGGGGTCAAGGCCTGATCGCGCTGCGTGACGAGCTGGCACGGCGCGGCATCGGGCGCATCAATCTCTCTTATCACGGCACCACCGATCCCGCGATCTACGGGATCGACTACATCCCCTACACCGGCGGCGATCCCGATCACCGCAGCGAGTGGATCGCGATCAGCAGCTACTACTACGTGGGACTGTGGCAGCGCATGACCACCCGCGACGGCCGCACTCCGCTGCCGATCAAGATCGACTTCCGCAGCCTCTGGAACCAGCCGCCGCTGGCTGCCCCCGCCGGCTGCATCTACCTCTACCACGTCGATCGCTGAGCCCGAGCCTGGCGCATGCCGCCGCGACTCTTCACGCCCCGGGCCACGCCAAAGCCTCGACCTCATGACGCCGATAACAGTTCGCCCCCCGGAACGCCGCCCGCGTGAGGATCCCGCATGCAGGCTCGGAGATCTGGTTACGCACTCGCTCTGGCCGCGTTGCTCTCGTGCCGCGCGGCGCTGGCCATGGCCCAAGCGCCCACCGACTCCACAGCGCAATCCGCGCCCCCGGCGTGGTCGGCTTCGGGCGACGTCACCTTCGCTTCGCGCTATTTGTTCCAGGGCCTGGATTACAGCGAGGGGCGCTCCGTGCTCCAGCCCGAGCTCGTGGTCGGGCGTGGCCCGTTCTCGTTCACGGCCTGGGCCAACTATCGCCCCGACGCGGGCCAGCTCGACGAGATCGATCTTGCGCTGAAGATGTCGCACACCTGGGGCAAGGCCACGATCTCACCCGGATACACCGCCTTGAACTACCCGAACCGGCCGGGGTGGACGCCTTCGCAGGAGCTGGTTCTCGACTCCGAGCTCGACACGCGGCTCCATCCTTCGCTGAGCCTGCACTTCGACGTCGATTCCGGGAAGGGGCTCTATGCCACGCTCGGCGCGAGCCAGGAGCTGCCGCGCGCGGTGACGGCGGGCGTCAACCTGTTCTATCAGGATCACTACTACGGCCTGACCGGCGTGCCCGCGGCGGAGCTCAAGGTGAGTGGAGCCTGGTCGCTCGGCGCCTTCAGCTGGACGCCATCGATCTCGCGCATCGTCACCTGGCACAACGGGAACTTCCGTGACGCGGACGCGGTGGCCTCGACCTGGCTGTTCGCGCTCAACATGACCCGGGCCGCCGGCCCGACCAGCGGCGAGAGCGGCGACTAGGCGGCGCGCCGATCCGAGGCCGAGATGTTGGGGTAGATCGGCAGATGCCCCACCACCGGCTCCTGCCCAGGCAGCTCCACCGGCTTCAACTGGCCGCCCTCGAGCAACGACAGGAACACGTCGACCACCGCGGGGTCCCACTGCGTGCCCGAGCCGGCGCGCAGCCGGCGCACGGCCTCGTCGTTGCCGAGCGACTTGCGGTAAGGGCGATCGCTGGTCATCGCATCGTAGGCGTCGACCACCGAGATGATGCGCGCTCCGAGCGGGATCTGCTCGCCGCGCTGCCCGTAGGGATAACCGGCGCCGTCCCAATGCTCGTGATGGGCGAGGATGATCGGCGCCACGTCGCCGGCGAAGCGCATCGGTGCCACGATCGAGGCCCCATATTCGGCGTGCTTGCGCAGCTCGAGGGTCTCTTCGCGAGTGAGCTTGCCCGGCTTGCTGAGCAGCTCTTCCCGCACCCCGATCTTGCCGATGTCGTGGAGCACGCCCGCGTAGCGCACGACGCGTGCCTGCTCGGCCGGGAGCGCAAGCGCGAGCGCGGTCTGCTCACTGTAACCCGCGATGCGCCGGAGATGGCCTTCGGTGTAGGGATCCTTGATCTCCACCCAACGCGCCATCGAGAAGACGACCCGCTCGGTGCTCTCGAGCTGGTCGGTGAGGCGCTTGATGCGAAGCTGCGTACGGATCCGCGCCCGGAGCAACGTGTACTCGAAGGGTTTGTTGATGAAGTCGTCGGCGCCCGATTCGATGCCGCGGGTGCGGGCTTCGGCGTCCTGGAGTCCGGTCAGGATGGTGACCGGAATCAGTGCCGTCGCTTCGTTCTCCTTCAGGACCCGGCACACCGTGAACCCGTCGATCCCAGGGAGCTGCACGTCGAGCAGCACCAGATCGGGAGGGTGCGCGGCCACCCGCTCGAGCGCTTCTTCCCCGGAACCGGCCGGGATGGTGAGGTAGCCCTCGCGCTCGAGGAAGCGCGCGAGGACGTCGCGCACGCGCGGATCGTCGTCGACGACTAGGATTCGTTCCGCCATATGAGCTGGAGCTCTAGGGGAGGACGTGAGCCCGGACCGCGCATCTCGCGGCGCCATGCGTCGGCCTCGTTATCGGCGGGTCCAGACCCTGGATTGAGCGCCCTGCAGCCCCCGCGGGCTCCAGAATGGCCCCGCGCCGGCACTTGGACGGCATGGGGTGAGGTCTTACGATGGAGCGCCCTGCGAACTTACCGAGGGCTCGGCGCGTAGGCCGGTGTGGTGTCGGGTGAAATCCCTGGAGCCGACGAGGTCGCGATGAGTTCCCTGTTGGTCCTCGCCACGATCAATCTCGTGCTGGGAGGCTTGGTCTTCCTGCTCGGGATCTTGATCCTGCGCGAGAACCCGCGTCAGCGGCTCAACCGCGTGGTCTCCCTGATGATGTTCTTCGGGGGATTCGGCGCCCTGCTGACCGCCTTGGGCCTGCTCCACGCTCGCACCGGAGTCGGGGCCGCGGCGGCGACCGCCGCCACCCGGGGCGGCACCAACACCGTCCAGCATTTCGCCTACCTGTGGGAGTTCTTCTTCCCCAGCCTGTTCCTGTTCGCCTGCTTGTTCCCCCAGGAGCGACGTTTCACGCGCCGCCGCAGCAGCCGTCCGTGGTTCCTGGCCTGGCTGCCGCCGTTCGGAGTCCTGGTCTATCTCCCTCACCTGGTGCACTTCGTCCTGCTCTTCCTGCTCACGCTGATCGGGCCCTGGCTGCAACCGCGCTCGGTGCCGGCCATGCTCCAGATCGTGAGCCCGTTGTTGAGCGTGGGGCGCCTATTCCTGGAGTTGTTCCTGTCCGTGCATCAGGCGCTGTTCTCGCTGGTCAACCTCGTGTTCGGCATCGGAGCGGTGGCGCTGCTCGCGGACAGCTATTCCCACACCCGCGTCCCACGCCTGCGGCAGCAGTTGCGCGCCATCGGTATCGGCCTGGCCCTTTGCCTGGTGCTCTACAGCATGGGCTCGCTGATTCCGACCTTGTTCGACCTGCAGATCTCGGCCGCCGCACGCTCGGCGTTCACGGCCGCGGCCCTGACCGTGGGCTCGGGGGCAATCGCGTACGCCATCGTTCGCCACAAGTTCCTGGACGCGAAGCTCTTGGCGCGCCGCGGCATCCTCTACGGCACCGCGACGGCGGCCCTCGTGGGCTTCTACCTGGTGGTGGTGGTGCAGGTGAACCGCTGGCTGACCAGCCTGGCCGGCGTGGATGCGCGCGTGATCGAGCCGGTGTTCCTGGTCTTCGCGCTGGTCGCCTTCCAGCCCACGATGTCGCGACTCGAGGAAATGCTCGATCGCGTGCTCTTGCGCGACCCCGGCGACCATCGCAACGTCCTGCGCAACCTGGGGCGCGACCTCCAGACCACGATCGAGCTGGAGACCCTGCTCACTAATTCGATCCGCACCATCGCCGAGGCTTTGATCCTGCGCCGGGCCTACCTGATGGCCTTGCCCCGCGACGGCCTGATCCTGCGCGTCGGCGCCGGCGAAACGATCGGCGACGACGATCTGTCGAAGCTGCGGCCGATGCTCACGCGCTGGCCCGAGGATCGCTCGCAGCGCGTCGCGGAGTGCCTCGAAGGGCTGGCCGATGGCGAGCGCGGTCTGGTGCACGATCGCCTCAACCTGGCGCTGATCATCCCGCTGCGCTGGCGGGGCGAGACCGTGGGCGCGCTGCTGCTCGGGGACAAGATCACAGGTACCGAGTTCACCGCCGAGGACGTCGCCTTGCTCAACACCCTGGCCACGCAGATGGCGGTCTCGCTGCAGAACGCGCTGCTGGTGAGGGATCGTGTCGAAGTGGCGCGGCTGGAGGAAGAGCTGCGACTGGCGCGGCAGATCCAACGCTCGTTCCTGGTGTCGGAGTTTCCCGAGACCTCGCGCTACGAGGTTCACGCGCTCAACATTCCGTCGAAGGAAGTGGGAGGCGATCTCTACGACCTGGTCCCGGCGCCGGACGGCGGGTTGGTCCTGGCGGTGGCCGACGTGGCCGGCAAGGGCGTCCCGGCCGCGCTGCTGTCGTCGATGCTCCAGGCCTCGCTCCGCACCCAGGCCTCCTCGATCGGCTCGGTGTCGGAGATCCTGCGCAACATCAACGCGCTGGTCTATCGCGGCACCGCCGTCCATCAGTTCGCCACCTTCTTCATCGCGCGGGTCCGTCCGGACGGGCGCATGTCGTTCTCGAATGCGGGTCACAACTACCCGGTGGTCGCGCGCCGCGACGGCGCCCAGGTGCTGCTCGAGCGCGGCGGCTTGGTGCTAGGCGTGATGGAAGCGACGGACTACGAGGAAGACGCGATCCATCTCGAGACTGGCGACCGCCTGGTCCTCTATACCGACGGCATCACCGAGGCCGTCAACGAGAGTGGAGAGCTGTTCGGCGAGGAGCGGCTGCACGCGGTGATCGCGGGCCTGTCGCACGAATTGACGGCGCGCGAGGTGGCGGATCGCATCCTGCGTGCGCTGGAGATCTTCCGCAACGGCGTCGAGGCCCGCGACGACATGACCCTCATGGTGCTTCGGGTGCTGGAGCCCGATCCGGCGCGCCTGGACGAGGGGCTCGGCCAGCTGGTGGAGAGCGGCCGCTAGCGGAGCAGGATGAAGCCGCCCCGCGCCGACCAGCCGCCGCGCTGCGTGGCGCGCACCCAGTAGCGCCCGGGCGCGGCCGCCTGGCCCTGTTGATCCCTTCCATCCCAGGTGACTCGGGCCAGCAGGGCTGAGGCTCCGCTGCTGACCGGCGCCGCGCTCAGGCGGCGAACGACGCGCCCCTGCAGATCGACGATCGCGAATTCCACCGCGGCGTGAGGCGCGATGGCTCCGGCCAGGGTCCAATCGCCGAGCACGCGCAGCTCCGCCTGGCCGCGCGCCGGGTTGGGAGCGACCGTGAGGCGGAGCCCGCGCGTCCACGACGAGGAACCGTGGTCGCCGACGCCGGTGACGCCGGAGCTGCCGGTGCGGAGCACCAAGGTGCGGTTGGCGTCGGCGCAGAAGAGGTCGGGTGCGCTGGTGCCGCCTTGGAAGTCGCGGAAGCGCAGGGCTGTGGTCGAGCTCGAGAACGCGCCGAAGGTGCCCGTGCGGAGGGCACGACCCTCGGTCCAGGGCGCACCCAGGTCGAGCACCACCGGCGCCAAGTACGGGGGCGAGGCGAGCGGGCTGATCTGGCCAAGCTCCGGAGTCACGGGCATGCGCAGCAGCGTGGCGCCCATGCTGCCGAGCGCCGCGCCCACGTAGCCGAAGGCGCTCGCGGCGAGCCCGATGGCCGGAGCCTCGACGCGTTGCACCAGGGCCAGGAAAGGCGTCTGGCCGTGCGGCGCGCTGATCAGCTGGACTCCACCGCCCGACGCCGCCACCGCGCAATAGAGCGTGTCTCCCGATCCGCTCGGCACCCAGGCCACGTCGCGCGCGTACGGCGTGCCCCAGGTGGCATCGAGCGCGACGACGCCGAGCGGCGCGAAGGTCACGGTTGCCGGAGCGCCCACCGCCTGCAGGTTGTAGAACGACACTCCGGCCGCGCCGTTGGCCAGCGCGAGATCCGGATTCGGCCCGCTGCGCAGCTCGAGGTCGAGCGCGTTGCCGCCGGTGGACAGCGAGCCGGCGACGTAGGGGACGCCGGGCAACGAGTCGAGGGCCGCCTGGACGTCGATCGCGTACAGCCCGCCGCCCGTGCCGGGCGCGGTCAACGCGGGATTGAAATTGATGGCGGTCGGAATCGATCCGGTGTCCGCGGCCGCCGCCACGGCGATCACGCGGCCTTCCGGGCTCCGGAACCACTCGACGTCGGTGACGAACCCGGGGATCGGCAGGCGTCGCAGAATACGGTCGTCGATGCCGTCGCCGTTCAAGTCGTACCACTGCTCCCAGGTGACGCCCGGGAGGTCCACGATGTCGCGCAGATCGACCAGCATCAACCCACCGGTGCCGGCCGCGAGCAGGCCCAAGTCGAGCACCTCGAGCGTGGTCGTGTTGGCGTAGCCCGGGATCACCGAAATCGACGCCGAGTAGGTCGGCGGCCGGATGCGCCCCACGTAGCGGTCGTCGAGGTTGTTGTTGTCGGTATCGATCGGGCCCATCTGGTTCATGGAAGAATCGCGCAGCACCTTCACCCCCAGCAGCCCGGCGGGAACCAGCCACAATCCGCGACCCGGAATGAGCACGGGGCCGTCGCGGCTGGACGCGGCGTAACCCAGCTCGATCTTGGCGAGGCCCGTCGCGGCCAAACCCTGCGGCAGGGAATCCGGGTCCGGGGACGATGCCAGCGCGAAGGCCTTCGCATCCGAGAGCTTGGTCAGATCGATCGTCGCCTGCGCGCTGATGTTGTACGCGTTGAGGTTGCCGGGATAGATGTTGCCCGGCAGGAAGACCGGGACGGAGATCTGAATCGTCCCCAGCCCCGGCAACGTGACGGGAGTCGCCAGCGCGGTGTAAGGGAATCGGTTGAGCGCGTTGAAGCTGTCGGGATTCGACGGGGTCGAGAGCGTCAGGTTGTACTGCTCCGTCCCTGTGACGGTGCTGTGGAGGTTGTAGGTCACCGTCGCCGGTGCTCCGGCCGCGGTCGAGAGGACGAAGGGCGACGGATAGAGCTCGGGCCGCCCGCCGGTTGCGGCGCGAATCATGGCCAGTGTGCTGGGCGCGGCCGTGCCTCCGCTCGGATCGAACGCGAGCTTGAAGGTGATGAAGCCGGTCGAAGGACTGGGCGCGGCCGCCGGGACCGTCACCGTGATCGAAACCGTGCTCTGCTGGTCGGCCGACAGCGACACCGTGCCGGTCGTGGCGCTGAGCTGCGGCGTGAACAGCGAGCCCGAGGTCCCCGAAGGCACTGCCGTCCAGCGGAAGTTGCCCGGGATCCGGTTGGCGCGGATCACGAACGAGTAGGTGCGAGCCTGGCCGGGCTGGAACGTGACGTTGGGGGCGACCAGCTCTGCCGCGGGGGCCGGGAACCAGTCCTGCCCCGCGACCGCCGGGTCCGCGCGCAACAAGGCCAACGCCAGGAGAGCCGGCGTCCATGCCCTACTGGCGATCGTCCGACCTCGAGCGGGGCCGCGGGGATCCGTCACGGGGCGTCGGGGGAAATCAGCGGGGGCCGGCCACGGCCGGCCCCCACCGGAGGTGAACGACGAGCTACTGGACGAGGTCGATGCGAACCACGTGACTCCAGGTGCCGGCATCCAGTCGCGCGAAATACGGACCGGAGGCGACACGGTTGCCACGCGAGTCGTGTCCCGACCACGACTCGAAATGGACACCCGCCGCGCGGGCTCCGTTCACGAGCGTGGTCACCATGCGACCTCTTACGTCATAGATGCGTAGCTTCACGTCCGCGCTGGTCAAGCTGCGGGGAATGACGAAGCCGAACGTGGCCTGACCGTGCACCGGGTTCGCACCGGCGTTGACGAAGGCGAAGTGATTTGGGCTCAGCAAGCCCGACACCGGCGCGTCGGATGGTCCGAACTGCTGGAACGCGGCCGGAGTCTCGACGTCGACGCTCAAGTTGTAGGTCGGAGGAACCAGGACGCGGGGCGCATCGGTAGGATCGAGCACCGACCCCGACTTGTCCACCACCTGCACGAAGTGACGGCGCAACGCATGGCTGCCACCCTGCGGCGGAACCGTGAGCGTGACCGAAGCCGGATCGCCGGGCGAAGCCGAAGAGGCCGTCGCCAGCACATCGCCGGAGTTGTCGACCAGCGTGAGCACGATGTCGAGATCGTTGCGGAAGTCGATATGGGTCGGCGTCGCGGTCGCGGTGATGACGTCGCCAGGACGCGCGTAGAACCAGAAGTCGTCCTCGTCGCCGGCCGGCCAGATGGTCTCGGGCCGATCTGCCACGGGAACCGAGAGCGCGGTCGCCTCGGTGGCGTTCATCCGACCGTTGGGCTCATCGGCATCGGCGGACAGCGGCGCTCCGGCGGCCACGACCGTGGCCGAGCCGGTGATCACCACGTTGGACACGATGCTGTGGTGGCCGCTTTTGTCGACGGCGCGCATGCCCCAGATCTGCAACCCCGAGCCAGGAAGGACGGGCAGGGAGACCTTGCCTGACCCCGCGCCGCCCGTGTCCACGGGCGCCCAACCGCCCGGATCCCGCCGCACCACCTCGAAGAAGTCGAGGAAGTTGTTGGGTGCCGCGGAGCCATCCGCCAGGATGCTCGGCGGAGCGGTCGTGGTGAAGTCAACCTGCGTGAGGCGACTGTTCATCCCCGTGCCCGTCGGCGCGTTCAGCGGCGCGGTGCTGGAGAGATCGCAGGTCAACGAGACGTTGATGTTCTGGTTCGCCAGCAGCGTGGTGCCGGTGATCGTCCCGGGCGCGGGCGGTGTTGCCACCGCGCCGGCGGTGTCACTCGCATACGAGTTTGCGAACAGACCGGCTTCGGTGTTCTGCAGATCGGTGAACAGGAACGGGAAGGTGTCTGCGACGCCCGACGTCGGAGCCGGGAATTCGAACACGGCGTAGACCGTCTTGGGCGAGCTGGCAACGGGGATGCTGAGCCCGATGTTGTTCATTCCACCGGTCGGGCTGGCCTTGTACCGATTCGTCCTGTACAGGAGCTGGGTCTTGTCCAGATTGCCCGAGCTGTTGGCGCCATAGAGCCGAATGCTGCGGAAAGACGCCCAGAGCAGTCGCCGCCCCGGGTTCTTGAGGTAGTAGGTCGAATCCGTGCCGAGCTGCGTCCTCGACGCGAACCCCAGATTCGAGATCGTAAAGGATGCATCGAACGGCAAGTCGAAGCGCACCGCGAGGAACCGATTCCGGTTCGCGACCAGGAAGTCGGCGGCCCCGAACTGCGAGATCGTGACCTCACCCACGGCGCTGGTCGAGAGCCGAGAGCTGCTCGAGGCGTCAAGCCAAGCGGGTGCTTGATCCAGCGGGAGATACTGCAGACCATCCTCTGAGGACACAGATGCCGGGGGGGACGCTGCAGTTGCGGTCCGCGTCACCGGCCCGGTCAGGAGCAAGGCCGGAATCGCCAACCACGGGATGATTTTGAATCGCGTCATGGCTTGTTCTCCTGGGTGCATAGGGGCCGATCATGGGGGACATGACCTTGCCCCCGCGCGGGTGCATCAGAGCGGGAGCGAACTCGAGCTTGTCGCGAAACAGAAGTTCGGCGGTCACCTCCTGGCGATTCGCGTGAACCGGACACTCGTTCGCCCGACCGCCCGGACGGACGGGTCGACGTTTCGAGCAACGCAAAACTCGGGTAGGTCGAGAGGCCTGGAGTCGCTGCGCGCTCGGCGCTTGACAAAGTTGCCACAAGCCTAAGAGAACTTCAAGAATAAATCTGCAGTTAAGTCGCTGCGGACGGCCGTCAGAACCCGCTCTTGGCCTTCCGACAGCTCTTTGACCTGCCCGGATGGTCAGCGGGCGGAGGCCGTAACCAGCCGCAGCACGCGGCCCTGGCCGGTCAACACGTAGAGCTCGCCACTCCCGTCCAGGCCAAACGACAGGATGGGCCCCACATTGGGCAGGTCCCACTGGCGATGGTCGACGACCCGCCCGTTCCGCCATTGGAAGCTGCGAATCCAGCCCGAGCAGTAATCGGCGTAGAAGTAATGGCCAACGAGGGCCGGCATCGCGCGGCCTCGGTAGACGAAGCCGCCGGTGACGGAACAGCCCTCGTGGTGCCCGTACTCGACGGCGGGCAAGGTGAGCCCGCGATGGTCACAGAAGGGAGGCCAGAAGCAGTGATTCCCCTCCATCCTCTTCCACCCGAAATTCAAACCTGCCTCGCGCGAGGGCGCGATGTCGATCTCCTCCCAGCGGTCTTGGCCCACGTCGGCGATGTAGAGCAACCCCGTGGGAGGGTCGAAGCTGAAGCGCCACGGATTGCGCAGCCCCCAATCCCAGATCTCGGCCCGGAAGCCATTGTGGTGGCCGAACGGGTTGTCGGACGGGATCGCGTAGGGGCTAGCATGGTCGACGTCGATCCGCAACAGCTTGCCCAGCAGCGTTCCGCGGTTCTGGCCGTTCCCGTGAGGGTCTCCCGCGCTGCCGCCATCACCCATCCCGATGTAGAGCATCCCGTCGGGACCGAAGAGGAGGTCGCCGCCGTTGTGGTTGGAATACGGTTGGTCGATCTCGAGGATCAATCGAGCGCTCGAGGGCTCGGCCAGGTCCGGATCGGCGCCGACCTGAAAGCGCTCGACGTGCGTGTTTCCCGCGCGGTCGGTGAAGTCGACATAGAACAAACCGTTCTCCCGGTAGCGAGGGTGGAACGCCATGCCGAGCAGCCCGCGCTCTCCGCCGTAGCTCACGCGCCCACTGAGATCGAGGAACGGGCGCGCTAGCAAACGGCCGCCTTCGATGATCCGTATTCGCCCCGGCTGCTCGACCACGAACAGACGGGAATCGCCGCCCGGCGCCGTCAAGTACAGCGGATCCTGCAGTCCCTCGGCGACGGTCTCGAGCGCGAGCCCCGTGGCCCGACGGAGCGGCGTGGTGGTCGCGGCGCCGGCGCAGGTCCCGAGCCCGAGCGGACTCGTCACCATCAGCACGAGCACCCACAACCTCCGAGCGCCGGGGCGGTCCGCCCACGGTGCGCGTCGAGCCTCTTGACGATGGCGCCGGCTTGTCGCTCTATTCATCGGGTTCCAGGGTAGGACGACCCCGCGGCAGCGTACGTTAGCAGGAGGTCTTGTGCAGGATGCACGTGCTGGTAGGCGCAGACGCCGCTTGATCGCGGCGATCGCGTTGGTGGTGGTCGCGCTGGCAGTCGGGCTGCTCGCCTGCTCCAAGAAGAGCACCTCGCCGACGACTCCTGGACCGACGCCCCCTCCGGTCTCGCTCGGCCTGCAGGTGATCAAGAGCGGCCTCAACTTCCCCACTTTTCTCACCGCTGCCCCGGGCGACACCTCGCGCTTGTTCGTGCTCGAGAAGGGCGGCCTGATTCGAATCATCAAGAGCGGCAACCTGCTGGCCACGCCGTTTCTCGACGTCTCGGGCCTGGTCTCGACCGGGGCGGAGCAGGGTCTGCTCGGCATGGCGTTCGATCCCAACTATGCCGTCAACGGTCGTTTCTACATCAGCTACACCGACGTCGGCGGCGATTCCAAGGTGGCGCGCTATCTGGTCTCCGCGAACCCGGACGTGGCGACCTCCACGCCGCAGAGAATCCTACTCACGGTGACCCAGCCGGCCGAGGTCAACCACAAGGGTGGCATGCTGGCGTTCGGCCGTGACGGCTACCTCTACGCCAGTTTCGGCGACGGCGGGGGACAGAACGACCCGCGCGGTACGGGTCAGACCAAGAACGACATGCTGGGCTCGCTGGTGCGCCTCGACGTCAGCGGCGTCGGTGATTACGGCATCCCCGCCGACAATCCGTTCGTCAGCTCGCCGCCCGACCTCGGCGAGCTGTGGGACTACGGGCTGCGCAATCCGTGGCGCTTCAGCTTCGATCGCTCGACCGGCGACCTCTACATCGCCGACGTGGGACAGGACACGTACGAAGAGATCGACGTCGGCAGCTATGCCGGCGGCGGCGGCAAGGGGGCCAACTACGGCTGGTCGATCACCGAAGGCAACAGCTGCTTCAACCCCAGCTCGGGCTGCAACAAGACCGGTCTCACCGCGCCGGTGCTGGTCTACGACCACAGCGTGGGCTGCGCGGTGATCGGCGGCTACGTCTACCGCGGGGCGGCGATCCCCAGTCTGCGCGGCACCTACTTCTACGGCGACCACTGCAACGAGTGGGTGAAGAGCTTTCGGTTGAGCCTCGGCGTGGCGACCCAGCAGACCGATTGGCCGGCGCTGAACGCCGGCGACATGATCGACAGCTTTGGAGAGGACGCGCGCGGCGAGCTCTACATCGTGACTCAGGGGGGCAACGTCGACCGCATCGTGGCGCAATGATCCTGGTGCGCGCGCTGCAGTGGCTGATGACCGCCCTGTTCGTTTTCTCGGCGGTCATCCAGTACAACGATCCCGACCCGCTGCGCTGGATGGCCATCTACGGCGCGGCCGCCGTCGCGTCGGCGTGGGCCGCGCTTCGACCCGCGGGCTACCCGTGGTGGTACGCGTCGTTGGTGGGGGTGATCGCCCTGGCCTGGAGCACGCGACTGCTGCCCCGGGTGTGGGGCAAGGTGCGCATCGCCCAGTTGTTCGCCTCCTGGGAGATGAAGGACGCGAACGTGGAAGTGGCGCGTGAGGCCGGCGGCCTCTTGATCGTCGCGGGCTGGATGGCGCTCACCGCGCTCGCGACCTTGCTGCGGCACGCGGCCGAGCGCTGAGAGGCGCGCACGGCGGGCCGGCCCGCGCAAGGTGGAGTGCGCCGCGCGAGCCGGCCCTCAGGCCTCTACTTCAACACCGTCACCCGTGCTTCGCTGACCTGGCCTTTGCTGCTCAGATCCGCGGCCGCCTTCGACGCGTCGGCCTTGCTGTCGAACGATCCCAAGATGACCTGGAACGAGTTGCCGTTCTCGATCGAGACCACACGACCGGGCAGCGACGTGTCGCCCGTGAGCTTGTCCTTCACCTCGTTGGCCTTGGCCTCGTCCATGAACTCGCCCACGATCAAACCGTAGTGCTTGGTCGGGGGTGGCGGTGCGCTCGCCGCCGCGGCGCCGGCGGCGCTCCCGCCACTGGTCGAACCCTTGGCCGCGGCCGCGGTCGG
>JACXTT010008517.1_pt1 | contig 14213 bp, 14 predicted proteins | sample 9270951 | NCBI WGS metagenome assembly JACXTT01 (sample SAMN15532306, study PRJNA645909) | rock metagenome | isolation source: weathered quartz diorite | place: Puerto Rico | collected 2017-06-21 | reverse complement strand
CCTGCGGGTGCTGTTCTTGACTGAATGTTGCGAAGCCCGTGGGTTGAACGATCCGGAGGCAGAGCAACTCGTAACCGATGCCGCGTTCGAACGCATCGCGCCGCCGCGGCCGCCGAGTATTTACAGCGACCCATCGCATTTCGACGTCAACACTCTGGCAAGATCCTTATTCGGACGGGCCGTGTGCCGTCGCAATTCCGATCGTTCATCGATCGATGGCGCAGGCTCCCTTACGTTTGGCGACTTGAACAACTTCATTAGGACGCTCCGAAATCTTTTCGAGAGGTTCGGCGAGATCGCTCCGCAGTTTTCGCCCGAACAGGTCGATCAGGGTCTTTGGTATTTGTTATGTGAACCCTTTTGGCTCCAACTGTCGTTACGAGAGATTCCTGCGTCAGAGGTCACAGCACTCATACGCGCGATGTACTACCCATTCCGAGACTATTACTTGAAGGTTGCGGATCGTTACCCTGGCTCCGCCTTTTTCATGTGGTGGGATAGTTTCAGTTGGGGGGCGGACGCGAGCTTTGACGTGCTTCAACAGATTCTAGTCTTGCCCCATAAGGCATGCAGGGACTCAGCGCTTCATGGCTTGAATCATCTTTTTCCCAATCCGCGCGCGGTCTCGATCATCGATCGTTATCTTGAAGACAATCAGAAGACGATGTCGAAGGACGAGATCGATTGGGTCGAAGTCTGCAAACGTGGCGAGTCGCAGTGAGTCGGTTCCGCAGGCATACACCAGTTCGTCTCCTACTTCCGGAGTAGCGCGGGCCAGTTGAAGACAAGACTGATGAACGAGTACGGACGCGATGGATGAGGCCACAGCGTCGCCATCGAGGGTGGCACTGCGTTCCAGGGCCTTCGCCAACCCGAAGTCCAATACCTTCACCACACCATCGACGCGCAGCTTGATGTTCCCAGGCTTGAGGTCGCGGTGAACGATTCCTTGCTCGTGAGCGGCTTCTAATGCCTCGGCGATCTGCCGTGCGATGGGAAGGGCTTCATCGATCGCGATTGGTCCTTGCATGAGACGATCGGAGAGCGTTGGTCCCGGCACCAGTTCCAGAACGAGCGCGTGCAGATCGCCGGACTCTTCGAAGCCGTAAATCGCGCCGATGTTCTCATGATTGAGCGATGCGAGGATTTGCGCTTCGCGCCTGAAACGCGAGAGCCGATCGGGTTCGAACACGAAAACTTTGGGCAGGACCTTCAAGGCAACGTCGCGTTTGAGCTTCCCGTCACGAGCACGGTAGACTTCCCCCATGCCTCCTGCGCCGAGAACAGAGGTGATTTCGTACGGACCCAGCCGCGTACCCGTCGAAAGTGTCATGATCTATGATTTCTGATTTCTGATTTGTAAATTTAGCCGATGCGAATCGATCCCGTCCAACTTGAAATCTTCAAGAGCCTTTTCCACGCGATCGCGGAGGAAATGGGCGCAACGCTGAAGCGCACGGCTTTTTCGCCCAACATCAAAGAGCGTCGTGATTATTCCTGTGCCATTTTCGATGCAAACGGTGACATGGTTGCGCAAGGTGATCACATGCCGGTCCACTTGGGTTCGATGCCGTTGTCGGTGGAGGCTGCTATTAAAACGCGTGAAATCGGCCCGGGAGACGTCGTCATCCTGAATGATCCCTACAAGGGCGGAACACATCTGCCCGATATCACTCTGGTCTCCGGTGTGTTTTTAAAAAATCGGTTGGTCTTCTATGTGGCTTCGCGCGCGCATCAATCGGATATCGGCGGAATGTCTCCAGGTTCGATGCCGCTTGCGGAAGAAATCTATCAAGAGGGTCTTCGGATCCCGCCAGTTAAGGTGATGGTGAGAGGCAAAATCAGCCGGGACGTTTGGGATATGGTTCTCGCCAACGTGCGCACGCCCGAAGAGCGCGAAGGCGATCTTGCGGCAATGCTCGGTGCGAACGCCACCGGCGAGAGGCGTCTCATGGAAATCGTCGCCAAATATGGCTCAGCAGAAGTCGGCCGCTACGTTGCAGAGATTCTCAATTACAGCGAGCGCATGACGCGCCACGCGATCTCCGTCATTCCGAGGGGAAGCTACGAAGCGGAAGACTTCCTCGACAACGACGGTATCAACGACCGGCCAATTGCGATTCGCGTCAAAATTCAAATCCGTGGCGACGAAGCCATCGTGGACTTTTCCAAGTCCGATGCTCAGGCCGAAGGCAGCATCAATGCGGTATATGCCATCACGGCCTCCGCTGTTTTTTATGTGTTTCGAACTTTGGTTGGAGTTCCGATTCCATCGAACGCCGGCGGCATGCGCCCACTCAAGATCATTGCCCCGGAAGGGACGATCGTGAATGCGCGGCCGCCTGCGGCCGTTTGCGGCGGCAATGTCGAGACTTCGCAGCGCATTGTCGATGTCCTTTATAAATGCCTGGCGCAAGCCTTGCCGGATCTCATCCCAGCGGCGAGCCAAGGGACGATGAACAACTTTACATTCGGCGGCATCGATCCGCGGACGCGACAGGCTGTTGCTTACTACGAGACGGTCTGCGGAGGCATGGGTGCTCGGCCGACGATGGACGGCCTGTCCGGCGTCCACACCCACATGACGAACTCTCTCAACACTCCTGTGGAAGCCTTGGAACACGCTTACCCGATTCGCATCACGCGGTATTCCCTTCGTCGTGGCTCCGGCGGCTCTGGTAAACAGCAGGGCGGCGATGGTGTGATCCGGGACATTCGCTTTCTCACGAGATCACAAATTACGCTGTTGTCCGATCGGCGAAGATTCGCGCCGTATGGTCTGCATGGCGGAAAGCCGGGTGCCGCAGGATCGAACACATTAATTCGAGTGGACGGAAAACACGAGGATCTTCCCTCAAAATTCACGACGTGGGTCCAACCCGGCGATCTTCTCTCCATTCAAACACCGGGCGGCGGTGGTTGGGGGCTGTAGCGGCGGTCCATGACCGTGTGAATGAAAGGAAGGCCGCATTAAAAACCAGTTACTTGCGGCCTTCCTTTGTGCCTCTGTGCCTTTGTGTCTCCGTGTTCTCCACATGGGTTTAATTCGTATTCATTCACAGGTTCTATGACCGCCGTTACAGTTGAATTTAAAAAGCCCGTTGCGTATACCTTGAGTATCGGAAGGTGGGCAGTATGGATGAGCCCAAGCGATACGAATCAGCAAAACATCTCGTTCGAATTATCGGATTCGTGATCGATGTCCTGATCTTGCTCTACCTTGTCATGTCGCGCTCGAGCATTCGCATTCGTCAGTTCGCTGCAGCATCTTCGAATTCCGAATGGGCACGAATCGCGATCTATACGTTGATCCTTACTGGGATCCTCAAGCTATTCGACCTGCCGCTCAGTTTCTATTCGGAATTCTTCCTCGAACATCGCTTTGGGCTCTCGCGGCAATCGTCAGCCGGCTGGATCAAAGATCAACTGAAGGCGCTAGCCATTGGGCTCGCCATGAGCATCGGCGCGGTAGAAGTCATTTACGCATTGCTGCGTGCGCGACCGGATCATTGGTGGATGTATGCCGCCCTCAGTTTCATTGCATTCGTTGTCGTTATGACCAACTTAGCTCCGGTCCTCCTCCTCCCACTCTTTTTCAAATTCAAGCCCGTCGAGAATGAGGATCTCCAAAAACGAGTGGCTCGACTCGCCGGACGCACGAACACGAGAGTATGCGGCATCTTTGAATGGTCTCTGGGAGAGAAAACGCGGAAGGCGAATGCCGCGGTTGTGGGCTGGGGGAACACTCGGCGCATTATCGTCTCAGACACGTTGCTCGCAAATTTTTCCGGGGAAGAGATTGAAGTGATCATGGCTCATGAGCTATGCCATCACGTCAAGAATCACATCTGGCAAGGCCTTGCGCTGCAATCGGCTCTCACATTGGGCGGTTTTTATATTGCGGGCAGGCTACTTCCTTCGCTATCCGCGAGATTTGGTTTCCTCGGAATCGCGGATGTTGCAAATTTGCCGCTGCTCGCGTTGCTGATGATGGGACTGTCGTTGGTGCTGCTGCCGGTGGTGAATTACGTTTCGCGCCGCCTTGAAACTGCAGCGGACTTATACGCACTCGAAATTACCGGTGACGCGTTGGCGTTCGTGTCGAGCATGGAGAAGTTAGCAGACCTCAACCTTGCCAATAAAACGCCGAACAAGATTATCGAATTTCTCTTTTACAGCCACCCATCCGTGGAAGCGAGAATCCATTTGGCTGCCGATAAAGTGGGACAAAGCGTGTAGGTGTTAGCCGCCAATTGCGCAAATTACGCGGAATGGCATCTGCGTAATTCGCGTAATTGGCGGCCGATTTTTGTCTTGGTGTTATCCGCCGAATCCGTCGGCACTGAAATAGGCTTCGAGCGAATCCAACTGGTCGGTGAGTTCCTCCACTTTGTCGTGGAGCAGGCTTCGCATGGAGATCATGCCGGCAAGCGTACCGTCGCGATCGATGATCGGCAAATGACGGATGTGTTTTTCGAGCATCATTTTCAGCGCATCATCGACGCAGGAATCACGATGAATAGTTTCTACGGGCGACGTCATGACGTCGCAGATCTGGGTTAGTTCCGGATCGCGTCTTTCCGATACAACTCGAAGCATCAAATCCCGCTCGCTGAACATTCCGACAAGACGCGTTCCTTCGGTTACGGCAACAGCGCCGATGCTTTCATCCGTCATGGTCCGCACGGCATCCAATACCGAAGCTTCCGGTCTGACCGTTACCATTGGCGTACGAGCAATTCTTAGCAAACCCATAAAACCTCCGCTCGTGAATTGTTCCTTGGCGCTGAATAGTAACGCATCATGATGCGGATTGCACTAACCTAATCGCGTGCTTTTTGACTCCAATTTGGTGGTCATTCCAGAAGGTTGGTTCTGGATGGGTTCTGAGAATCATTATCGATGGGAGAGCCCTCGGCATCGAGTCTGGCTCGATGTTTTCGCCATCGCCGAGACTACTGTCACTCGACGGGAATATGCTGAGTTTCTCACCGAAACCGGACAGGCCGAGCCCGCCGGTTGGAATGAGCGGCACTTCAGCAGGGACGACCAACCTGTTGTCGGAGTCACGTGGTTCGCGGCGGTGGCTTATTGCGAATGGATATCAAAAGTGTCCGGCAAATTATTCAGACTCCCCACGGAAGCCGAGTGGGAAAAAGCCTGCCGCGGCGGACTGGAAGATACCGCTTATGCCTGGGGCAACGAAAAACCCGAATCCATCGAGTTTTTCCGTGGTGAATGGAAGGGTCCAAAGACTGTTCGGGAATGGCGCCCCAATGGCTACGGCCTATTCCATATAGGCGACAACGTGCACGAGTGGTGTTCCGATTGGTACGACGCGGCGTACTACGCATCGTCGCCTGAGAGAAATCCTACCGGCGCTGAAAACGGGACACGACGGATTTCCCGCGGAGGCTCGTGGCGCCATCAAATCAAAGCCTCGCGTTGCGCCCACCGAAGCAGCTTGCCGCCGGACTACGGATATACGGACTATGGGTTTCGCTTGGTATGCAACGCGGGCTAAAGCCTGCGTTAGGATGCCGTCGCCAAATAACCACGCCGCGCACGAACGGCGTCGCCGGATCGCGTGCGCACACGCAGCGAGTGGTAGCGCCCGTCATCGGGACGGGATGGATAGAAGCCCAATGTGTATTGAGAGCGAAGCTCCTCAGCAATCGTATCGAGGACCTTCTCGATTTGACCGCCGCGGTTGATCAAACTTTCCGCCAGCAGGAAAGCCCGGCCGCCGCTGTTTTCAGCCAGCGCGTGGAGAACGTTCAAATCCACTTCGTCGCGCTTGCTTTGCACCGGTTGTGCCGCTTTGCGGGAAATCAGGGCTGATAGAGCGCCGGGCGCGAAAACATCCGGACCTTTCGCGTAAGTGAGTCCGGAAATGCCGATTGGATAGATCAGCAGATCGGACTCTCGAATCGATCGGAGGACCTCATCGAGTGTTGCCGTGCTTGCGGTGTCCTGGCCATCCGTGATGAGCAGAATGGCGCGCTTGCTATGACGGCCGAAATGGATCTTGGTCAGGCCTTCATTGAGCGCATCGTAGAGCGCCGTACCGCCAGTAGCGTTGATATGCCGGAGCGCTTGAGCGAGTTTTTCACGGTCGTCGGTGAAATCTTGGCGAAGCACAGGCCGCCCCGAAAAAGTGATGAGAAAGATTTCATCATTCTGATGAATGCGTCGCGTGAAACGTTCGACAGCTTCAACGGCGGTGCGGATCTTCCGATCCATACTGCCGCTCGTGTCGAGCAAAATGCCAACGCTGACGGGGACGTTTTGATCCTGACTGAAGTGCGTAATGTGCTGTGGCTTTCCATCTTCTTCCAGAATGAAATCGTCGACCGTCAGGTTTGAAATGTTTCGGCCGCGAGCATCGGTGACCGTTGCCACCACGTTCACCAAACGCACATCGACGCGGACCTGCGCAGCCACGATGGCTGCCACGGTCAGCAGCGTTGCCGCGAGCACCAAAGTTTGAAACCGGCGTCCCATGGGAATTCGCGGGCATTATTTTACCTTTCGGCTATCATGGAGCGCTATGGTTACTTCTGATCAATTTCGACAAGTGATGGGAAATTTCGCGACGGGCATCACAGTTGTTACGACACGAGACGCCAATGGAAATCCGTATGGACTGACGGTGAATTCATTCACATCGGTCTCGCTGAATCCTGTCCTTGTGCTGGTTTGTCTCGACAACAGGCTGAGCGGCCTCCAGGCCTTCAGAGATTCGAAACACTTCGGCGTCAGTATTCTTTCCGAACATCAGGAAGATTTATCCCGGATATTCGCAAAGAAAGATGCGGAGAGACCGTCTAACGTCTATTTCGATGGAAAGCTGGGGCTGCCACTCCTTCGAAATTCAATAGCGGTCATGGAGTGCGAGACAGTGGAGGTTTTTGAGGGCGGCGATCACCAAATCTTTCTCGGTGAAGTGCACCACGTCGAGCTAGTTCAGACCGATCACCCTCTTTTGTACTTTCGCGGCAAATATCGAACATTGAACGCTGTCTAGGGGTTCACCTTCCGCGGAATCAATGGATTGATTCGCGCGACGACCTCGTACGAAATGGTACCAATCCGTTCGGCCAAGTCTTCGATACGAATCTCGGCGTCGCCTTGACGGCCAATCAGCACGACTTCATCGTCCAGTTCGGCGCCGGCGTCGCTCACATCGAACATCGTCATGTTCATCGCAACGCGGCCCACAACGGGCACGGGCTGTCCGTGAATGAGCGCCCGGCCGGAATTCGATAACTTGCGGTCGTATCCGTCGTAGTAGCCGATCGGCAGGACGACCAACTTTAGCGGACGACTGGCACGGAAAGTCAGCCCGTATCCAACATAGTCCCCGACATTCACATCCTTTACTTGAGCAACGCGAGTTTTCCATGCAAGCACGGGCGCAAGGGAGAGCGATCGGCCTCTTTCCCGAGCCGCGATCTGTGTTTCGCGTGACGGCCAGATTCCGTACGCGCCAATCCCGACACGCACCATCGTGAAATCCATCTCCGCATATAGCAATGCCCCCGCGGTCGCCGATGCGTGGATCTGTGCCAGCCGAATTCCGGCGCCCTCGATGATTCCAAGAGCTTCACGGAATTTACGGATCTGTGACTGCGCGAAAGACGGATCGAGGGTGTCTTCGATATTGGCGAAATGAGTGTAAGCGCCCTCGATTTCCACGCCCGGCAACTTCCTCACTTCGCTGATAAATGATGAAAGATCTCCGACGGGTATTCCTTGCCGGTTCGTTCCAGTCTCGATCTTGAGGTGAACCCGGGTCGTCAATCCAGACCTCACCGCCGACTCGGAGAGCGCCTTGGCTACATCCAAACGGTACAACACCTGACGATAACCATTTCGGACAACGTCTTCGATTTGATCGAATCGAGTGTGACCCAGAATCGCAACGGGCTTTTGAATACCTAGTCTCGTAATCACAAGCGCTTCATCGGCGCAGTTCACACCGAGCCAATCCGCTCGCTCCGCAGCGATAGGCGCGATGGCTTCCAAACCATGTCCGTAGGCATTAGCTTTGACCACGACCATCACCGATGTGCCCGGCGCAGTCACAGTTCGGAAGGCGTCTATGTTATTTCGAAAACGGCCGGCATCGATCTCCACCCAAGACAACATGCAATCGATTATTCCATAAGGTACACTCCTGCGACATGGCAACACTCGTGGAGTTCCGCAATGCGGCCTTCGCGATCAATGGCCGCGCGCTCCTCGAAGATGTCTCTTTCAAAGTGGAGTCGGGCGAAACAATCGTGCTGCTTGGCCGAAGCGGTTCCGGTAAGACGACGACGTTAAAGCTGATCAACCGTCTGCTGGAACCCACGTCCGGAGAGGTTCTTGTGGAGAACAAGAAAACGACAGAATGGGACGCGATCCGGCTTCGACGCCGGATTGGATATGTCATTCAAGAGATCGGATTGTTCCCCCACTTTACGGTCGAGCGCAATGTGGCACTCGTGCCGTCGCTGGAATCATGGCCTGAGGATAAGGTTTCTCGCCGCGTGGACGAAATGCTCAGCCTCGTGGGTTTGGAGCCTGCCCTATTCGCCGCCCGTTTTCCACGCGAGCTCTCAGGAGGGCAACGCCAGCGTGTGGGCGTTGCCCGGGCGCTTGCGGCCGATCCGTCAATTCTCCTTCTCGACGAGCCTTTCGGCGCGCTGGATCCCATTACGCGCGCGGAGATACAAAGAGAGTTTCGCGACCTGCAAAAGCGGCTCGGAAAAACAATGGTGTTCGTGACGCACGATATGCGAGAAGCTTTCCTTCTTGGAGACCGTATCGGTCTTATGAAGGATGGACATTTGCTCGCTCTGGTTCCTGCCCGCGACTTTCAAAAACTGGATCATCCCGAAGCGAAGGCTTTTGCGGAGAGCTACGCGTGAACGTTCTCGAGTTCATGTGGACACGCCGCTCGGAAGTCCTGCTGCTCACACTCGAGCACCTCGAAATCGTCGGCATTTCGATCGCAATAGCTGTCGCCATCGGGCTTCCGATCGGAATCTTGATGACGCGAAGACCTGGAGTGAGCCGGCCCATTCTTGCGGTCGCAAACGTCGTTCAGACGGTTCCGAGTCTTGCATTGTTTGGGTTTTTGATTCCGTTGCCTTTCATCGGTGGAATCGGCACGCGCACAGCGATCGTTGCCTTGGTGCTGTACTCGTTGCTCCCGATTATCCGAAATACATTCACAGGAATATCCGGAGTTGATCCCGCGATACGTGAGGCGGGACGGGCGATGGGTATGACCGATCGCCAGCTTTTGTGGAGCGTCGAAATCCCTCTGGCATTGAGTGTTATTTTTGCTGGAATTCGGGTGGCAACGGTAATCGCCGTAGGCGTTGCGACGATTGCGGCAGCTGTCGGCGCAGGCGGGCTTGGGATGTTTATTTTTAGAGGTGTGTCTATGGTCGACAGCAGGGTGATCCTCGCAGGTGCAATTCCCGCAGCGGCGCTCGCGCTGATCGCGGACTTTGGTCTCGGAGCTGTTCAGAAGCGGTTCGCGAAACTGCTGTGTGTTGTTTGTCTCATCCTGCCGTTCTCGTCGTGTTCCAAGCCGGAGCGAATTGTGGTTGGGTCAAAGAATTTCACAGAGCAGGTCATTCTGGGTGAGCTCCTCGCGCAACAAATCGAGTCGAAGACGAACCTTCAGGTTGATCGTAAACTCAACCTCGGCGGCGGTCTGATCTGTCATCAAGCGATCACTTCAGGACAAATCGACACCTATGTCGAATACACAGGCACGGCACTTACGACGATCCTGAAAGAGACACCATTGAACGATCCGGTTCGCGTTTACGAGACCGTTAAAGCCGTGTACAAAATGCGCTACGGGATCGAATGGACTGAACCTCTCGGATTCAACAACACGTTTGCCATCATCATCCGAAAATCGGACGCGCAGGCATTCAACCTGAAGACGATTTCGGATGCAGCGCCGCAAACCGCCCACTGGGTGGCCGGTTTCGGTTATGAATTCATTGAAAGAGAAGATGGCTACCCCGGCCTCGCCAAGGCCTACGACCTAAGATTTCCGAATCCTCCACGAGTCATGGATTTGGGACTTACTTATAAAGCCGCGGCTGAGCGCCAAGTCGATTTCATCGCCGGCAACTCGACAGATGGTCTTATCGATGCTTTGGGTTTGACCGTTCTCGAAGACAACAAACATTACTTTCCACCATACGACGCTGTGCCTCTCGTACGAGATGTGACGATCATGAAGCATCCCGAAATTCGAGATGCACTGCGATCGCTTGGCGGAAAGATTTCCGAGCAGCAGATGCGGCGTATGAATTATGCGGTTGATGGCGAACATAAAGACGTAAAGGACGTCGTGCGGGAATTTTTGAATTCTATAGGGAGCTAGCCGCAAATTTACGCCAATTCCGGGAGCGGCTTAGAGATATGTCTATCCCAGACATCATCATCATTGGCGGCGGCGTTGTTGGATCCAGCATCGCGTTCAACCTGCTTCAAGATGGTTTCGACGGCAAGGTCACCGTTCTGGAGCGCGACTCGAGCTATCAGTTCGCATCGAGTGCTCTCGCGATGGGTGGAGTGCGGCAGCAATTCATGTCCGCTGTAAACGTACGGATGGTGCAGTACAGCTTGACCGCCATCGAGCAATTTCCGGAATGCCAATTCCGGCAGCGCGGATATCTGTTTCTCGGAAACGAATCCAATTGGGCACGGTTGAAAAGGCGATACGAGATTCAAAAATCACTCGGTGCCGAATGCGAACTCGTGAGCATCGCCGACATTCGGCGGCTCGTTCCGGAATTGCGTTGCGACGATCTTCAGGGCGGCCTATTCGGACCCAAAGACGGCTACGTTGATCCGCGCGCCACGCTCCGAGCATTTCGGACGATGGCAGAGCAATTAGGCGCTATTTATGTTTCGGGAGAGCTACAGAGAGTTGAACACGGTCCAATCTACGTTATCGCTTCCGGCGCATATTCCAGTGTAGTGGCGAAAGTATTCGGTATCGAGGTTCCGATCACACCAGTTCGCCAGCAGCTCTTTCGCTGCGCGCTGCCGCGGCCGTGGGCGTACGAGTTTCCAGTTGTAATCGATCCGGGCGGAGTTCATTGGCGAAGTTCGCCGGACAACGAGATCGTTGTCATTAAAACCAATCCCAATGAGGCGCCCGGCTTCCGCTTTGGTTGCGATCTCGAAAGATTTCATGACGATCTTATGCCGGCTCTAGTCAGCCGCCTGCCGGAGTTTCAGGACTTGAAGCTCGTCTTTGGCTGGGGCGGACTATATGAGATGACACCCGATCACAACGGAATCATCGATCGGCTCTCCGATCGCGTCTACATCGCTGCGGGATTCAGCGGGCACGGTCTGATGATGTCCGCAGCAACGGGAAAGCTGATGTCGGAGCTGATTCGAACAGGACGCTTTCAAACGCTCGACGGCTCGGTTTTGTCATTGAGCAGATTTGCCCGCAATGAGCTGATCAATGATGAGGCGATGTTGTAACGGCGTCCCAATCCCAGATTGTGATCCGATTCCGGCCTTTGTGCTTCGACAGGTATAACGCCTGGTCGGCCGCGCGAACCAAAGTATCGGCGGAAATGCCTTGTGAAGGACTGCAGGAGGCAACTCCGACACTGATCGTGAGCCGAATGGCATGACCGTCCGCCTCGATCGTGGCGTCTTCGATGGTACTGCGGCAAGATTCTGCTTTGGCTACAGCCTGGGGCAAACCAGTTTCAGGGAGCAGAATCGCGAATTCTTCGCCACCGTAGCGAACAAGGATGTCGCTCCGTCGCGTGCTTTGCAGCGTCATCTGGGCGACCTTCCGCAACACGACGTCGCCGCAATGATGACCGTAGTTATCGTTGATTGCCTTGAATTGATCGATGTCGAACAAGATCAGCGAAAGCGAATGCTGGTAGCGTTGCGACCGAAGCGCTTCCCGTTCGATCGATTCCTGGAAATATTGCCGGTTGTAGATACCGGTCAAACTATCGTGGAATGCGGCGTGGTGCAGTTTTTCGTTGGTGAGCTTTAACTCCGACGCAAGCCGCTCCGCTTTTCGTACCGCGTCTTTGTATTCGAGGAGCAACATGTCATACGAAAGATTGAGGCGGCTCAATTCCGCATTTGCCTGCTGAAGGATTTCCGAGAAGGGAAGCAGTTTAGTCTGATCGCCACTGAACTGTGACATGAGTTCGGCGCTCTTCTCCGCGACAGAATCGATCAACACAGCGGCGCATTCGTCGCTCAAAGCAAAACGCTTTGTTAGGATTTCTTTGGCAGCCCGAAAATTCTTAGCGCTGCCAGTACCGTGATAAATGGCCGAGAGGCGATCCGAGGCCCACAGCACGCTGCACAAAGGGCGGATCGCCTGTGGGGCTGCGTCGACTTCGTGGTGATATCGGATAGGTAAGTACACCGTATCGGGAAGGTTCCACATTTTCAGCAACTCGGAACCGACGTCTTGGTGATCGAAACCAAAGACGCGTCTCTCGACTTCCGTTACAGGCGATCCCGAAATTACTTTTTCGTCCAGCACCCGCAAGTATTCGTCTTTTCGCAAAACGAACATCGTAGGGATGCCAATATCCTGCAGCAAACTCGCAATGAATGTTTCGTCGCTGTTGAAGCCGATGGCGTTGGAAATCAATTGAGCGGCCACCGCAGCCGTCATGGACCGGCGCCAGAGGCGGTCGAAGTCGAAGCGCTCGCCGTGCGTTCGGCGAATCGCCTGCATGAGAATGAATGACAACGCAATGTTCTTCACCGCGTTGATGCCCATGACCGCGACTGCAGTTTCAATGCTCGCTACACTTCTTGAAAGCGAATAGAAGCTGGAGTTGGCAACGCGCAAGATTCTTCCCGTCAGCGCAGAATCCGTCTGAATCACATTCGCCAATTCCTCGAAAGTGAAGTCATCCTGCTGGACCACTTCGAGAATGCGCACGGCGATGGCGGGCGGCGATGGGAGCCTTACGTCGTCTCTCAGTAGTTTTTCTACAGTCTTCATTTGAAGCCGGGGGAACACAGCAATTGAAATGCCAAGAAAACGGCACGTAAACTCCGCGTTTCCGCCCTCTTTTTGATCAAAACGTCGGGATATTGACAATCGATGACGCGAAATTCCGGGACGGTTGCGTCGTTTCCCCGGTTGCGAATTCCGGGACGGTTGCGTCGTTTCCCTAATTCTGTACTTCGGAATTAGGGAAACGACGCAACCGTCCCGGAATTTACTAGAGCTCCAGTTCCATGTAGTACGCATTTGGGATTGGATTGTTGTAGTAGGCGGGGATTTCTTTGAATCCGAGGGAACTGTATAAAGCAATCGCATTGTCCATGGTTCCGCGAATCGTGTCGAGCCGCATGGCGGAGTAGCCAATCAGACGAGCTTCTTCGATGACGTGACGGGCCAATTCCGATCCAATGTGCTTGCCTCGGAACTCCGGCCGCACAAATAGCCGCTTCATTTCGCAAATTCGCGGCTCAAGCGGTTTCAGCGCGATACATCCAGCCGTCTTACCGCCAACTTCGCAGAGGATCAGCCGCCCGTGCGGCAAGCCATAAATGCCTGGCAATTGCTCCAGCTCTTTATCGAAATTCTGAAAGCAGAGATTGAAATTCAGACCCTGCGCGTATTCGAGAAATAGCGCACGAATCTCTTCGAGGCCTGGGCCGGACTGGATATGAGCAAACCGGATGTCGTCATTCATAGAACATAAAGAACACGGCGCAGACGATCATTATCGCTAAACCTGCCCTCCCATGGAACTTAGGCTAGCTTACAATTCCTTTTGCAACCCCATGTCCCCAAAATACGATGCCTTAGGCCGGGAGAGTGATTATGTTGCGATATGTTACCGGCAGGCGGGGATTTGCCGGGTTTACGCAGTTTGAGCTGCTGATCGTCGTTGGCGTTGGTTTGATCGTTACGGTGATTGGTTTGCCGCGCATGACCCCCCGGAATACGAACAGGGAACTCCTAGCGAATTGAATGACGGATCGCCGGTCAGCGGATCCGCTGTGACACCCAAAGCCGTATTTGTGATCGCCGGTGGCGCCCCTGTTCCAGTCGGAGTGTCCAGGGCCCTTATCGTAGCTTCCAGTTGAACGTGGCGATCGGTTTGTGACCTGGAATTCGTGTCCCGTTCGCCTTTCACAGTATAAACCTCGCGAGTATGACTTGTGCACCTCTTTTA
>JACXTT010008516.1_pt1 | contig 14213 bp, 10 predicted proteins | sample 9270951 | NCBI WGS metagenome assembly JACXTT01 (sample SAMN15532306, study PRJNA645909) | rock metagenome | isolation source: weathered quartz diorite | place: Puerto Rico | collected 2017-06-21 | reverse complement strand
GCCCGCGGCACCGGACGACGAGCCCGCGGGCGGCGCGCCCGTCGTCGTCGAGCCCGGAGCGGCGCGGGAGGTGTCGGGAGGCGCGGTCGCCACGGGCTGCGAGTTCGGCAGGTACTTGTCCCAGCCGACGAGACGGAGCAGCGGTCGATAGAAGATCAGGAACAGGACGCACAGCGCGACGGCGACGAGAGTCTTACGATCCATCTCAGGGCACCGGGTCGTAGCCGCTCGAGCCGAGCGGGTGGCATCGCGCGACGCGTCGGACGGTGAGCCAGCCGCCGCGGACGGCGCCATTCCTGCGCACGGCGTCGCGAGCGTAGTGCGAGCACGACGGCACGTGGCGGCACGCGCCGGCGGAATGCGGCGCCCAGACGTGCTGGTAGATCCAGATCAGCCCGAGGAGCGCCTTGGCGAGCAGGTTCACGCGCCGGGTTCCCCGGAGAACGCCCCGGCGCCGGAGAGCAACCGCTCGACGTCCGCGACCAGCTCGAGGTGGGGCGCCGTGACCGCGGTGCGAAACGCGATGAACGCGAGCGCATGGCCGCGAGCGGGGACACGTGGCCAGCGGCGCCGGACGATCTCACGCAACCGCCGCCGCGCCCGATTGCGCTCGACCGCCCCGCCCACGCTCTTGCGACTCGCGATGAAGCCGACGCGAGAGGGCTCACCCGGCGTCGCGGCGGCGAGCAGCAAGCAATGCTTCCCGCGCAGCGCCCGACCGTCGCGCTTGACCGCGGCGTAGTCGAGCGCCGTGCGCATGCGGTGCTCGGAGCCGATGCGTTCCGGTCGGCGTTCGCTCATGGCAGGGGCCATTCGCGGGCTGGACGCGCCGCCCTCGGTGCGGGCGTCGAGACCCTGCGGGATCGAGGCAATCGCGGCGGGGGACGGCAAGCTGCGGCAGCCGGCTACTTGGCCGAGGACACGGACAGGCGCTTACGACCGCGCCTGCGACGCGCCGCAAGCACCTTGCGTCCGCCCTTCGTCTTCATGCGCGCGCGAAAGCCGTGGATTTTGTTGCGGTGGCGGTTACGAGGCCGATAGGTGCGCTTCATGGCGGACTCACGGTTGGGAGCGACGGCCCACCGGGCCGCGCAAAGACTACGCAATCTAGGCGAGCGCGGCCGCCGCCGTCAAGCGCGCGCGGACGCGGCTGGACCGCGGCGGGTGGGCGTTGCCGGGCGATGCGCGAGCCGCTGCGATGCGGCCTCGCGAGCTTGGATTTCCGCCGCGCGGGACCCTACCATGCCGCCGCGAGCCGCATGTCTGGAACACCGCCGATCGACCGTGTTCTCGCGCTCACTCCCGGAGGTGCCGAGATGCTGAAAGAGTTCAGGAGCTTCCTGCTCCAGACGAACGCCCTCGCCCTGGCAGTGGGCGTGATCATCGGTGGCGCGGTGGGCAAGGTCGTCAGTTCGCTCGTGAGCGACGTCATCATGCCCGTCATCAGCCTCGCCTTGCCGGGCGGGAGCTGGCGCGAAGCGAAGTGGGTGCTCGGATCGACGACGGATGCCTCGGGCAAGACGATCGTGAACGCCATCACGATCGGCTCGTTCTTCGGCACGGTCGTCGACTTCGTGATCATCGCCACCGCGGTGTTCCTGATCACGAAGGCGTTCATCAAGCCGGCGGCCGCCGCGCCGCCGACGAAGTCGTGCCCGGAGTGCCTGGAGGCGATCCCGCTCGCGGCCAAGCGCTGCCGCGCCTGCGGGAGCCCCGCCTAGCGGCGGGCCTCGGCCCGCCCCCCGGCTCGGGAGACGCCCAAGACCGGCTCGTTTCATCAAGGCCTCAGAATTCGGACCCCGCCGCCGATAACGGGACGAGCCGTCGCGCCCCCTCGAGACTCTCCGGAACTCGGGGCGCGACGAGCTGCCGACACCGGCATGGCGCCGGGGGTTCCCCGGCGGGGAGTCCGTCATCCACCAGCCCGTCGACTCGACCGGCACCGCCGCCCAGCATCGGGACCTATCGCCCGCGGCCAAGACCTGCGCCGGATGGTTCCGCCAGCTGGCGCGCGCGCTCAAAACCTGCCGGCTCTACCGCAGCGACAACCCGCTCGTGCATCGCACGCGCGAAAGCGCTGTCGATCTGTTGCGGCAGCTCGTCGGCACCCATGGCGGCTGGCAGCTCCGCTTCCGCCCCGACGAGGTCCTGCTCGGCGACGAGCGCGTCATCGGCGCCAGCCCCAGAACCGGCTCCCGCGAGGATGCGGTCGCCGCGCCCGAGACACGACTCCCGTTCCTGTTCTACCGCGACGGCATTCGCTCGCTCCGCATCCTGCCCACGCTGCCCCAGGAGGAGGCGCTCGAGTTCTTCGACGCGCTCGTCACGGGCTGCAACGAGAAGGCGCAGACCGACGACCTCGTGACCCTGCTGTGGCAAGCGAACCTGAGCCACGTCATCGTCGAAGCCTCGCCGCTCGAGCAGACGTTCTTCCTCGCCGAGCCTGCGCCGGGCGGCACCGTGGCACGAGCGCCGGGGGGCGAGCCCGGCGTCACGGGCGGCGCCGGCGGCGCCGAGGTGCGCGTCGCGCTCGGCTCGTCCACGGCGGCGCCGGGACTCCACGTCGACACGTTCGACGATTGGCCGCTCGTCGCGGGCTCGGTCGACGTGCGCGAGGCGTTCGAGCGCCTGGAGGCCAATGCCGAGGCCGCGTGCCGGATGACGCTCGATCAGTGGACGAGCGAAAACGACGGGGACTGGGACCAGCGCGTGTCCGAATGGTTCACCACCCTGGTCGCGTCCGACCCGAGCGAAGACACCCGCTCGGCGTTCGCCTGCGCCTCGGCGACGTGGACCACGGGGATGATCCAACAGCACCAGTTCGCGCGGGCCGCCGTCGCCCTGCAGTTGCTCGACCGGCTCGACGCGGACCGGGCGAACGCGGCGACGACGCTCGCGCGTGGACTCGCTCACGTGGACGGCGCCGACCTTGCCGACGCGCTCGACGAGGCCGATCCCGAGGATCACGGGCGCTTCGCCGCGCTGATGGTGCAATTGGGGGAGGACGCCGTACCGCTGACCTACGCGGTCATGGCGTGCGCCACGCGCAGTCGCGTGCGCGCCGCCGCCGCCACCGCCCTATGCTACCGGTGCGCGGAACGGCCGAAGCTGCTCGAGCGGTTCCTCGAGGAGACGCGACCCGAGGCGATGCTCAACCTGGTGTTCGTGCTCGGCCAGATCGGCGGCTCAGACGTCGTGCCGATGCTGCAAACTGTGGCGAAGCACGCCGATTCGCGGGTCCGTCGCCAGGCGGTGCTGTCGCTCGGCGGCGTGCCCGAGGCCGAGCGGACGCCCGTGCTGCTCGACGAGCTCGCGCGGCTCGACCCCCACATCCTGAGCACCACGCTCGGCATGCTCGCCCGGCAACGCGACGAGAACGTCACGCGCTTCATCCTCGGGTTGGTCACGGAACCCGAGTTCGAGGGTCGCAGCGAGGACGTCCAACGCACGCTGTTCAGCGCCCTCGGCGAGGTGGCGAACGACACCGTCGTGTCCGCGCTCGACAAGATCCTCAATCGCAGCCACGGCTGGCTCGGCCGCCGCACCTACACCCAATTCGCCGCGGCGCTGACGCTGCGCCGCCTGGGTACGCCGGCAGCACGCCGCGTGCTCGACCTCGGACTCCAGTCGCGCGACGGCTCGGTGCGCAGCGCCTGCGTCGACGCGACGAACGCGAGGGGGGCTTGATGTCGGATCCCACGAGCACCCCGGCGGGTGCCGACGCGCTGCCGCCGGACGAACGCATGCGCCAATGCGGCTCGAAGCTGCTGCTGGCGATCTCGGCCACGCTGCGCGTCGGCCGCGCCTACGCGCCGCAGAATCAGGTGTTCGTGAACCAGCTCGACGGACTGCTCGCCGCCGTCCGAGCCGTGCTCGAGCACCAACCCGAGGCGGTGATCGTGGCGCACGATTCCGACGTGTACCTGAACGGCGTGCGCGTCCCGGTCAACCACGCGAGCTTCCGGTTCCAGCAGACGGTGATCGAGCTGTTCGCCCGCCTGCGCATCGCAGGGCTGCGCTTCACGAGCGCCGTCACCCGCCCGGAGCTGAGCCGACTCTTCGCTCTGATCGTCCAGCCCGACGGCCCCGTCGCCGGCGACCTGATGGAAGCCGCGGCCGCCCAGGCGCTGCGCGGCGCCGCACCCATCCTGCACGCCACGCTCGATCCCGCGGCGCCGAGCATGGGAGAGGCGATCGCGGCGGCGGTGGGCGCGGCGGGAGAACCGGTCTCGGTTCCGGAGCCGAGCGCCGAATCGACGCCCGAGGCCGCCGGCCGCAGGCGCTACGCCCAGGCGGTGCACGGCGCCCGACTGCTGCTCATGCCGACGTCGCTCCAGACCACCCTCGAGGTTCGCCGCGCCAAGCGCGTGGTGCAGCCACTCATCGAGGCCGTCGCGCGGTCGGAGCCGCTGCTCGTCGGGCTCACGCCCCTGAGCCGGCGCGACGAGTACACCTACGCCCACGCGGTCAACGTTTGCGGCATCGCCGTGGCGATCGGCTACTGCCTGGGACTCGACCGCCGCGCGCTGTCGGATCTCGGCGTCGCCGCGCTGCTCCACGACGTCGGCAAGGCCGCCGTGGCGGGCAAGATCTTCCACGATCTCGAGCGCTTCACGCCCGAGGAGCGGCGGGAGGCGTCGCGTCACCCGCTCGAGGGCGCCAAGCTGCTCGCGCGCGCGACGGACCTCAGCCCGACCACGCTCCGCTGCATGCGGGTGGCGCTCGAGCATCACGCCACCGGTCCCGGCGGCTACCCGGCCCTGCCCCCGGGCTGGCGGCCGAGTCTGCTGTCCCGGATCGTGGCGCTGGCCGATTGCTTCGTAAGTCTCCAGACCCGCGTGGGTGAAGACGCTCGACCGAAATCGCCCACCGTGGCGCTCGCAGTCGTGCTCGGGCCGCTCGCGACCCAGTTCCCGGCGGCGCTGCGGTGGGCGCTGGTCCGCGCCGTCGGCTTCTACCCCACCGGTCAGATCGTCGAGATGGACGACGGCTCGCTCGCCACGGTGCTCGCGCCCAACGCGCAGGATCCTGCCCGGCCGCACGTGCGCATCGTCGCCTCGAAGGACAGGAGCCGCCTCGCGCCTGCCGAGCCGATCGAGCTGCGCCCGATCCCCGCGGACCGCTCCGTCGCGCGGGCGCTCGAGCTCGACGAATACCCCGAAGGCGCGCTGGAAGCCGTCACCGGCACGGCGCGCGCCGCGTAAGCGACCAGGGCGCTTGGTGAGGGAGTGTTCGCCCTCGGCGCACCGGAGGCCCGTCGCGGCGAAGGGGCTTACGCGGCCGTGTACAGCGGCTCGGCGTCGACCTTGCGTGCCGCCGGGATCGGCAATCGCACCCAGAACGTGCTGCCCTCGCCTGGCGAGCTGATCACGCCGACGTGGCCGCCGTGCAGTTCCGTGATGCGCTTGACCAGATGGAGCCCGATGCCCACGCCCGCGTCCGGTCGATCGGAGCCGCCCGAGCCCTGCCCGAACAGATCGAAGATGTGCGCTGCCTCCTCGGCGCCGACACCCGGACCCTCGTCGACGACGTCGATCCTCACCCAGCGCGGCTCGCGCAAGCTGCGGATCGTGACGTGGCCGCCGCGCGGGCTGAACTTGATCGCGTTGACGAGCAGGTTCGTGACGACCTGCCCCATCTTCACCTCGTCCAGCGGCAGCTCCGGCAACCCGTCCTCGAGCTGCTCGCGGATCGTGATCTCCTGCTTGTCCGCCAGCGCCCGACTGGTCTCGGCCGACGCGCGCACGATCTCGTTCGCCGACACCGACACCGGCTTGAGCGTCAGCTTGCCGCTCTCGAGCCGCGTCAGGTCGAGGATGTCCTCGATCAGGCCCATCAGCCGCTCGGCTTCGGTGCGCAATCGGCGCAGGAACTCCGACCGCTGGTCGCCGTTCAGCCGCTGCCCCTGCTCGTCGAGCAGCTCGGCGTACGCGATCACCGAGGTGAGCGGCGTCTTGAGCTCGTGGCTCGCCGTCGACAGGAACACGTCCTTCATCGCGTTGAGCTGCGTCAGGCGCAGGTTCGCCTCCTCGAGCTCGCGCGAGCGGCTGCCCAGGCGGTCGAGCACCTCGGCGCGCTCGATCACCGCCGCGACGTGCTCGGCGAACATCGTGAGGATCTCGCGATGGTGGTCCTCGAAGGTCTCGGGGTGGTTGATGCGATTCACGTTGAGCACGCCGATGCAGCGTTCGCCCACGCGCAGCGGGAGCGACAGGGCGGAGGTGATGTTGCGGTCGCTCTTGTAATGCCGCGCGTACTGGGCGTCGTCGGTGCTGCGGTTCAGCAACGCCGGCTCGCCGCTCTCCGCGACTCGGCCGGCGATGCGATCGCCGAGCTTCACTCGCGCGCCGCGGGTGAATTCCGCCTCGAGCCCGTAGGCGGCGCGCGTCTCCAGCTCGCCCGTCTCGGGATCGAACAGCATGATCGACGCCTGCTGCGCGCGCAGCGCCGAGACGACACGACGCACGATGATCTCGAGCACCACCTGCAGCTTGAGCTGCAGGTTCAGCGTGGTCGACAGGTGGAACATCGCCGACAGCTCGAGCAGCCGCGTGCGCACGTGCTCGGTCTCCTGCACCTCACGCGCCAGGGTCTCGCGCATGCCTTCGAGCTCGCGCTGCTTGAGCGCCAGGTACAGGCAGAAGATCGCGACCATGCCGGCCAGGCCGACGACCACGTAGTAGACCTGCTCGGGCGGTGGCCCGCTGCCGGGTTCGTAGAGGTTCATGGCGCCGACGAGCGGCAGGTACAGCAGCGGCACGGCGGTGCACAGGCCGAAGACCAGGAGGAACGTCCAGCACCAGAGCAGCCAGTTACGGCGGCGGATGTGGCTCGCGCGCGCCTTGACGCGCTTGGACTCGAAGCGATCCGTGCTCATGGACATGGGGCGTTCAGTCTCCAGGGTCGAGGGGGGTTATCGGCGAGCGCCCGCAACGGTTTGAGGCCCATGTCGCCCCCGCCGTTCCTGGTGCCCCGGCCAGCTGATAGATTGCGGCGTCGTGACCCGCGCCCCATCGGCCCGGCTGTGGGCCCTCCTCGCGCTCGCCCTCGGAGGGCTTGCGCTGCTCTACGCCGGCCCGCTTCGAACCCGGTTGCTCAGCGACGATTACCTGCTGGTCGAGCAGGCGCGCGCGCGGACCCTCGTCCGCTCCCTGACCGAGGCGGGACCGCCCGGCAGCGAATACCGCCCGCTGTCGCGCCCGATCTACTTCGCGCTGCTGGCTCCGGTCGCCGGCGGCCGCTCGACGGTGTTCCACGTCGTGAACGCCGCGCTGTTCCTGGCCGCGCTGGCGCTGCTCGCGGACCTGTTGTTGGCGCTGCTGCCGCCCGCGGGCGCGCTGGCAGGGGTGCTGTACCTCGCCCTGCTGCCGCTCCAGCGGGCGATCCTTGCCTGGGTGTCGTGCAGCCAGGATCTGCTCGCGCTCGTCGGCGTGCTCGCCGCATTGGCGCTTTATCGACGCGGGCGGCGGGGTCCGGCGCTCGTGGCGTGCGCGGCGGCGGTCGCGAGCAAGGAGTCGGCGATCCCCGTCGCCGCGGCGCTCGTGGCGTGGGACCGGGTGATCGAGCGGAGGGGCCTCGCCGACTCGGCCCGCCGAGCGTGGCCGTTCGCGGTACTGTCGCTCGGGTGGGCCGCGGTTTCGCTTGCGTTGCGCGGCCCGAGCGCGCCGCCGCTTCGCTTCGACGTCTCCTGGTTTGCCGCCGCCTACGCCCACCTCGCGCAGAGCCTGCTCGGCATCGAGCACCCCCGCGGCTGGTTCGCCGGGCTGGCGAGCACCGGCCCACCGTTTCTGCCACTGTTGGCACTCGCTCCGATGGCCTTGGCGGTGAAGACGGCGGCGCCCGCGGGCGAGGAGCCGTCGTCCGCCCCACCCGCGTCCGATCGCGCGCGCCTTGGCTTCGCGGCCGTTTGGCTCGCGGCGTTCGGAAGCGTGATCGGCCCCGTCGTCGACGCATGGAGCAGCTACGACTACGCGCTCGCGGCGGTGGGTGGCGCGCTCGTCGTCGGCACCTTGATGCGCCGCGCGCGCACCTTGGGACTGCTCGGCCTGATCGTCGCGCTGTTGTGGGTCCATGCCGGCACGGCGGCGTCTCGCGCGCTGGTCCTAGTCCAGCGACCGTGGATCTGGACGTCCCACGTCTCGGGTGCGTCCCTGCAGCGCGCCGCCGCGCTCACCGACTCGATGGCGGCTCAGCTCGTACGCCTCGAACCCGACCCGCCCGCGGACGCGCGGTTCTTCTTCGCCACGCTTCCGCCGTTCCCCGGTTTCCAGATGGGGAGCGGCGCATGGCTACGCGCCCTGTATCGCAAGCCGGGGATCGAGTCGTACGTCTTCGCGCAGTTCTCGGACTCGACGGCGGGTGGTCACCCGTGCCGCTTCTTCGACTGGAACGGGACCGGGATCGTGCCGCTCTACCCCCCGGGGGCCGACACGTTCTTCCAGGTCGGCAGCGAATTGTTGCTGCTCGACCGGGTCGAAGGCGCGCTCCACGCCTTCCGGCGCGGTGCCGCGGCCGGCGAGGACGCGATGGATCTGCTCTACTGGACGGGTTGGGCCGAGCTGTGGGCCGGGCGACGCGATCTTGCGGAGCGGGCGTGGACGCGCCTCGGGTTCCGCGACGACTCGCTGCGCTGGATCGCGCATCTACGCGCGGCGCACAACACGCTGACCGACGGCGACACGCTCGAAGCCCGGCGCCACTTGATCACCGGAATCCAGTACGGCATCGGTCGCCCCGAGGCGCACGCGGTCCTCGGCGAATTGTTGCTCGGCCCGCATCTCAAGTACGCGCTGCTCGAGCTCAAGGTGGCGACCCGGCTCGAGCCACGTGACTGGGTGGCGCATCGCGACCTCGCGCTGGGCCTCAGCCGCATGGGGCTCGACGCCGCGGCGCGCCGCGAGTTGGACGCGATGCTTCGATTGCGCCCGGCGCTCGCGACCGACTCGATCGTGGTGACGCTGCGGCGGGATCTCGACCGCCGCGCGCCGCACGAGGTGATCGAGTTCTAGGGCGGCGTGTGCGTCAGCACCCTCGCCGCTAGCGGCGCGAAACGACCGGCTCGCGCCGTCGCCACACGACCACCGCGGCCCCAGCGAGCAGCCCCGTGGCCAGCAGCCCCGCTCCGACCGGCGTCACTGACGGCGCCGAGGCCACGCCCATGTACTTGACTCCGACCGACTGCGCCACGAGCGACGTATCGTTCGAGGTCCTGACGTACAGCGTCGCGACCTGTTGCCCCACGGCGGTCCCGGTCGCGTGCAGCGCGATGTCCGAGCTGCCCGCGGGATCGATCGTCAGCGGCAGCGTCGTGAGGACGGTGAACGACGGATCCGAGGCGGTCACGCAGGTGATGGTCAGCGGCTGATTCGTCCGGTTCCGCACCGTGACCGATTGCGTACCCTCTGCTCCGTAGGCGACGGTTCCAAAATCGACGGTATCCGGGGCGACCGCGAACATCGAGGTCGACCACGGGAAGCGGAAGGCGCGATAGCTCCACATGTTCGAAAAGCCGATCGATAGGCGGAGCCCCAAACTGCCGTCGGCGTGCAAGTCGGACAGCTCCGAGATCGCGCCCGTTCCGCCCCAGCCGATCGTCGTGCCCCCGTCCGCGTGACGCTGGACGTTGCCCATGAACCCGGTGTAGGTGGTGGGGTTCGTGCCGTACTGCCACACCAGGGTGGCGACCTTGTGGACTTCGTCGAGCTGGTACTCGAGCGCGCGCGAATAGATCGGGGACAGGCAGTTCCCGTTGTCGAACAGCGTGATGTGGCCGTTTGGCAGGCGTCGAATGTCGTGCTGCGCGGACCACCCGCGGGTGTCGTTGGGAAAGGTGAACTCGTTGTTCGACGCCTTCAGCCCCAGGCGCCAGATGAAGTCGCCCGTCGCGCGGTTGATCTTCGTGATCTCGTTCATCGCGCGCGCCGAGATCAGCAGGTTACCGTCGGTGTCGAGCTCGACGGCGTTGCCATGAACGTAGTCGACGTAGCTGCCGCGCAGATCGATGAGGCAGGGATCGGCGTCGGTGATCTGGTAGCAATCCCAGCTGCGCCACTGGAACACGACGTTCTTGGCCTGGTCGATCTCCTGGACGATCAGGCCTGCGACGAGGGCGTGCGGCTGGCCTCCCGGAACAATGCTGTCCATGTTGACGAATTGGTTGTTGTACGCCATCAGCAGCGCATGGCCATTGGGCAACAACTGGAGATCGTGCACGTCGGTGCCGTATCCGTTCCCCATCATGAAGCTGTCGACCACCGCGTACGAGCTGTCGAGCCCGTAGAACTTGGTCCCCGAATAGTACGTGAGCAACCCGTTGGGCTGTCGCTTGAAGTCGTACGCCGTCGACGGCAGACGCCGATAGAACAGCGGCTGCGCGTTGTCGTCGATGATGACCAGCCGCCCGATCGCCGGAGCGGCGCCGAACGGCGCGAGGAACACGTTGCCGGGATCGGGATGATCGCCGCCGGTGATCGAGATCGTCGGATAGTCCCGGGGCAGCGGGCCGCAGACGTTCGCTAGAACCCCCGTCGGGGACGCGAGCGACCTCGCCCCTCGTGCGCTCGCCTGCATTCCCCGCAGCTCCGGCTCGAGCCACCTCGGGTCGCGCGGCGTCTGCCGCGGGTCCGCGTCGCTGACGTCGAACGCGAATTCGAGCGGGGGCAGGGCGGCGCCGTCCCGCCGCGCGACCGGAGCACCGAACCGAACCCGCACGCGCTCCCCCAGCGCGAACGGCTGTCCCGGGTTGAAGATCAGCGTGCGCCCGTCATCGGACATCACGAGGCTGCCGGTGTGGCGGCCGCTCATGCTGCCGACGACGCTCAGCGCCGACGCATCGAGGCTCGACAGCGTGAGCCTCGCCCCTGGGCGGATGACGATGTTGTTCCACGGCGACACCCACCGCGAATCGGGGATCGGCGAAACGTATTCGTAGCCGGTCGTGTTGCGAGCGAGCGCCGGGCGTGGCAGGGCGGGGATCAGCAGCAGTACGAGGGCCGACGGGGCCGCGACGCCGGGGAGCGTGCGCAGCGGGGTGCATCGGGGGGGAATCCTGTGCACGTCACACCTCCACGGCAGCGGCCGACCAGGCTCTCAAGGTGGTTGGGTCATGCCGCGGCGGATACCGCGGCTGCAGGAACACCCCCGCGGGCCCTAGGCTCCGGGCGAGGCAAGCAGGGGTAGGTGTCGGCAGCTCTGTGGAATTCTACGCCCGATCGGGCCGTCGCGAAACGGACATCCGCTTCAGGCGACTGCCGAAAATCCCCCCAACCGGGAAGTGCCGGCGGCGCACCGTGCTTTGTCGGTCTCGGCGCGCGGCTCGGGTTGGCCCATCGAGCCCTTGGCCCGATCGCCGGCGTCCGGGATGTCCCCACTTGACAGCGGGGCCGCCGCTCGCGGGGGCCCGGGACGCATGACGAACCGGCACCCGGGCGAGTAGGTTTCCCCCCGGACGGTCGTAGGAGCGTCCTGCGTCGGACCATCGTTGGAGAGCGCTTCGTGAAGCAAGGCCGGGTGGTGATCGAGGCGTTCGAGAGCGCGGTGCTCAAGGGAAACCCCGCGGGCGATCCCCACGTGCGGCGGGTGCCCGTCTACCTGCCGCCCTCCTACGACGCCGATCCGGCCCGGCGTTACCCGGTCGTGTACGTGCTGAGCGGATTCATGGGCCGGGGGCGAATGCTGCTCAACGACCAGCCGTGGTCGCCCGCGCTCGACGACCGGATGGACGCCCTGGTCGCGCGCGACTGTGAGGAAATGATCCTCGTCCTCCCCGACTGCTTCACGCGCTTCGGCGGCTCCCAGTACCTGAACTCCACCGCCACCGGACGCTATCAGGACCATCTCGTGAACGAGCTGGTGCCGTGGATCGACGTCCGCTTCCGCACGCTCGCCTCACGCGATCACCGCGGCGTCGCCGGCAAGTCGTCGGGCGGCTATGGTGCGTTGATCCTCGGGATGAAGCACGCCGCCACCTTCGGGGCCCTCGCCTGTCACAGCGGCGACGTGTGCTTCGACTACTGCTACCGCCCCGACGTCGCCAAGTTCTGCGCCGCGATCCAGCGCGCGGGCGGGATCGCCGCGTGGATGGCGAAGTTCGAATCCAGCGTGCAGAAATCGACGGACGACTTCCACGTCCTCAACATCCTCGCGATGGCGGCGTGTTACTCGCCGAATCCCGCCACCCCGCCGTTCGGAATCGACCTGCCCGTCGACGTCGAAACCGGCCGATGGCGCGACGACGTCTGGAGCCGCTGGCTCGAGCACGACCCGCTGGTCCTGGTGGAGCGCCACTTCGACGCCCTGCGCTCCCTCAAATGCGTCTACCTCGACTGCGGCACGCGCGACGAGTGGTCCCTGCACCTCGGGGCGCGATTGCTCGTGGAGCGGCTCAAGCAGTTCCGTGTCGAGCACGAGTATTTCGAGTTCGACGACGGCCACATGAACCTCGGCTACCGCTACGACGTGAGCCTGCCGAGGCTCGGTCAGGCGCTGGCCCGGCGGCAGGCGACGGCGTGACCGGTCGCATGACGACCGGGGCGCCACTCGAGATCCGTGGCCTCGTGCGCCGCTACGCCGGCTTTACGGCCGTGGACGGACTCGACCTCACGGTCGCCGGCGGCGAGATCGTCGGCTTCCTGGGCCCGAACGGCGCGGGGAAGACCACGACGCTGCGCTGCTGCTCGGGCCTGCTGCGCCCCGACGCCGGCGACATCGCGATCGCCGGCCGCTCGCTCGCGCGCGATCCGCTCGAGGCGCGCGCGCGACTGGGGTTCGTGCCCGATCGCGCGTTTCTCTACGACCGCCTCACGGCGTGGGAGTTCCTCGACTTCGTGGGGGCGCTGTACCGCGTGGGCGCGGCCGAGGCGCGCGAGCGGGCGGCCACGCTGCTCGGGCGACTCGGACTCGGGGAAGCGGCGAACGACCTGATCGAGACCTACTCGCTCGGAATGCGGCAGAAGGTCGCCGTGGCGGCGGCGCTGTTGCACGAGCCGCCGCTCGTGCTGCTCGACGAGCCGCTCGGTGGGCTCGATCCGCAGTCGGCGAGGGCGCTCAAGGATCTGCTGCGCGAGCGGGCGGCGCGGGGATTGGGGGTGCTGGTGTCGACCCACCTGCTCGACGTCGCGGAGCGGCTGTGCGACCGCGTCGTCGTCCTGCATCTCGGCCGCAAGCGCGCCGAAGGCACGCTCGCCGAGCTCCGCGGCGCCCGCGCCGGCGCCACGCTCGAGGACGTGTTCCTGGCGCTCACCGGGCAGACGGAATGATCTTCGCGTCGACGCTCCAGAGCCGCGCGCGCATGCTTGTGCACACCCTCCTCCCCGAGCGCGGCCGGCGGGCGCCTCGGGACGCCGTCGGCACGCGGGTGACGGTGGCGCTCGCGATCGCGCTCGGGGTCGTCGCCTACCTCGCGATCCGCGGGCTGCTGTCGCTGCTGCTCCGCGCCGGTGGATCGATGGTCGATGCCGCGTCGATGATCGCGGTGCTCGCGAATCTGACGATCGTCGGGATGCTCGTGTTCGACCTCCACGAGGGGGTCTCCGCGCTGCTCGCGGACTCCGACCTCGACCTGCTCCGTCGCGCGCCGATCCGGGCGCCCGTGCTGCTCGGGATCAAGCTGCTCGACGCGCTGCCGCGTACGTGCCTGTTGATGCTGGTGATGCTGGTGCCGGCCGTGGTCGCGTTCCACCACGCGTTCCGCTTGCCCGTCTGGAGCTGGGCGTTGCTCCCGATCCAGGCGGCGTCGGTGTGGGCGCTGCCGTTCGCGCTCGGCGCGGCCGCGGCGCTCACCCTGCTGCGGTGGGTGCCGGCGCGTCACGCGCGCGAGGCGCTGGGACTCGTCTCGTCGCTCACGCTGCTGGTGCTGTGGCTCGCGAACTCGTTCCTGCTGCCTCGGCTGGGAGCCGACTCGGGCCCGCTCGACGACTATCGCGGCGTCCTCGCACGGCTCGCGCAAGGCATGCCCGGGACACCCGGCGGCTGGCTCGCCGCGTCGCTCACCGCCGCGGTCTCGGGCGACGTGGTCGGGGCGCTGCTCGGCGCGGCGCGCCTCGCCGGGCTGGCGCTGGCATCGATCGCGCTCGTCGTGTGGGTCGCGAGCACGAGCCTCGAGCGGGTTCAGGCGCGGGTGCTCGCCACGCCCGCGCGGCGCGGACGGGGAACGGCGGCGCCCGCCGCGGTCGACGCCGAGCCCTCGATGCTGGCTCGCGCGATGCTCGCGCGCG
>JACXTT010008515.1_pt1 | contig 14215 bp, 4 predicted proteins | sample 9270951 | NCBI WGS metagenome assembly JACXTT01 (sample SAMN15532306, study PRJNA645909) | rock metagenome | isolation source: weathered quartz diorite | place: Puerto Rico | collected 2017-06-21 | reverse complement strand
CGTCATCTGCGAGAGGAACGGGACGTCCAGAAGAGCCCTTGCGCCGGAGAGCTGGAACTTGCCGGACCCCGTCCACACCAGAGTATCGGTGCTGTCGAAGGGCAGGGGCTTCGCAAATGCACCGTTGATCATCTCGACGGTCGCGTTAAGCCCGATGAACGCAGTGGAATCATTGAACTCCCAGTTCGTCATGAGATCGCTCGCGTAGTCGGCAATCTCATTGACCGTCATGCCGCTCAACGGGTCTTCCGGACCGTGGTCGTACAGCAGATCTCCAAAGCCCGCTGGAGTCTTCGGGGGCGATGTTGCGCTCGCCGCGATGTTCACCTGCAGAGCCAGGAGGTTCGCCATCAACCGGTTATTGAACTTCGTTGCCGGCAGAGACTTCTGGCGCTTCAGGATCGGCTTGCCCTTGATGAAGTCGAATCCGCGAGGCTTGCCGGTGTGAGTGATGCCCTTGGTGTTCAACGTCTTGAAGACATCGCTCTGCTTCGCGGGCTGGAGGTATCCCTTCTCCTTGCCCGCCGAATTCAACTGCGCCGGCGATCCCACGAGCAAAGCTCCGCCCTGCTTGTAGATCTCGTCGATCACGTTTGCGGTATTCGGCATTGTCACCGGCTTGCCCGGTTTCGGCTTCTTGACGGGCTTCGCCTGGTCGGTCCCGGCAAGCTGATCCACGGTGAAGCTGCGGAATTTCACGGCCGTATCGGGCACGTACACGTTCAGGAGCAGAATCGTCGCACCGCCGGAAGAATCCTGAACGCTCACGATGACTGAGTCTCCGTTATCGGACCGCAATGTATCGTTCACGTAGATCCGGTCGAAGTTGTAATTCGCCAGGTGCGTTCTCTTGATGATGTACGTCCCGGGCGGGCACGGGATGAACGGCTGGATGATCACATTGTTTGTGTAGAATCCCTCAAAGACGGGCACCGGTGGGGCACCGGAATTGTCTGAATATGATATCTTGAGGGGCCAGGGGTACTCCTGCGGGATCACTGAGCCGGCATCGAGCACCACGCCATGGCCAACGCCCACGGTATCGTGCGTGATGATGATATCGATGCACTTCTTTTTGTTCCCGAAGTCGAGCCCGCTGATCGTCCCGCTGTCTGTGATCGTGACGTGGTAGAATTTCGGCGAGATGGGCCAGGTTTGCTGCCAGCCGGGCCGCCCCTCCTCTACGACGCAGTAATCGCCCGCGCAGAGATTGTAGAAGCAGTAGAATCCCTGAGAGTCCGTCTTCGTGCACATGATCGTATCCTTCGTGGGATAGTTATCGATGTTGCACTTCACCAGACAGATTCTCCAGTTCGGGATCCCGAATTCCGTGCCATAGTTGAACTTGTGGTTTCCGTTGGCGTCGTTCCACTTCCGGCCGCAGATCTTGCCATGACAATGCAGGCTGTCGCAGTCGTGCAATGTCAGGTTATAAGGGCCGGATGTATCTTTGCAGAACGTCGGGCCGGGGCCGGTCAGGATCAGCGTGTATGTGCCGCTCCCAATCGGCGTGAGCGTATCATTGGTTCCGTTCGGCGGAGGAATCGGATTGCCGTTGAAGAACCACTGATATGTATAGTAGCCGATGTAAGGACCGATCGGGCCAGGGATTTTCACCGTGTCGCACAGCTTGTCGCATCCGAACGGATAGAGGCTGAGGTTCGGCACGTTCGATTTGACGGTGATGCTCGCGCTTGCGGAGCAACCGTGGTTATTGATGACGGTCACTGTGTAGACACCGGGCAAGTGGACCGTGATCGACTGGGTCGTGGCTCCGGTATTCCACGTGTTGCCGACGGCATACGAGCTGGTGAGAGTTACGGAGTCGCCCTTGCACAATGCGGTCGGGCCGCTCGCAGTAATGATTGGCGGCGCCGGAGATGGCCAGACGTTGACGGTAAATGGCGCCGAGGATTGCGAGCAGGGAGGGAGGTTGGAATCGGTCACAGTCACCGTGAACGGATAGGCACCCGGGGTATTAAGCAGGAGAGTGATGCTCTGTGTCGTCGAACCATTCGACCAGAGATACGAGTAAGGTCCTGCCGGCGCCGACAGAGTAATCGTTCCTCCTCCGCACAGATTGGGGGAACCGCTTGGAGTGATCGTAGCGGGCGGCAGCGGATTTACGACCACGTTGACGGGCGGTGAGACGCAGATGCATCCACCCGCATCGGTGTCGATGACAGTGTACGTCCCCGTCACTGTTGCCAAATAGGTCTGGTTATTCGCATTGAGGATATTATTTCCGTTCAGTTGCCACTGGTAGCCGCTCGCGGCGGTCGCCGTCAGGAGCACGGAGCCGCCTTGGCAAACAGGGGGCGGATTCGTCGGGTTTATCGGGCAATTCGTCGAGGGCGCCACGATCGTAATGGTATCCTTGGCGGTGGCCGTGCAGTTGCTCGAATCCTTGACCGTGAGGGTGACGATGTAAGTCCCCGGAGTTGCCCAGGCGTGAGAAGTGTTCTGCAACTGTGAAGTCTGAGCATCGCCGAAATTCCAGAGCCAGCTCACGATCGGCGCACCCGGACCCAGCATCATGACATCCGTTCCCGCACAGGCCTGGCTCGGTATGTTGAACGCCGCGCTCGGCGGAGGCGCGATGGTTACAGGTTTTGTAATCGAAACGTTGCACGTCCCGTTCGACACCGTCAACGTTACGTTATACGTGCCGGGCGTCGTCCAGGTAACGGTCGGATTCTGGAGAAGGGACGTGGGCGGAGTGCCGCTCGGGAATGTCCAGTTCCACGACGTGATCGGGTTCGGAGGCAGGTACGTAGAATTATCCGTGAAATTCATCACTCCGCACACGCCGGCGAAGCTGAAGTTTGCCGCGAGCGGTACAGGTACCGCCTGCGACACGGTGTGGACGCAGGTGTTCGCATCGATCCCGGTGTATGTTACCGTATACCAACCCGCCGATGTGAAGAGGTGCGTCGGATTGGTTAATGCGGACGTATTGTTCGCCCCGCTGAGAGGATCGCCGAAGTTCCAGCTGAGCGAGGTCAGGCCGGAGGATGACCCGTTGAACTGAACAGGGTTGCAGATCGGCGTTGTAATGGTAAAGCTGATGGATGCGCCGGGAGCCGGAGTACAGGGCGTCGGAGGAGGGCATGGAGCGGCCGTGATGTTGATGATGTTCGATGTTGCCATACAGCCGTTCGCGTCGGTCACGACGCAGAAGTATGAGCCGGTCGCAGATACCGTGATCGTGGGAGTGGTCTGGTTTCCCGGAGACCAGAGGTATGTGTAGCCCGTCCCCTGCAATGCATAGAGAGTATCTGTGAATACCGGAGCCGGCGGCGTACAGAAAGACGTCGGATTGGGGGTGGAGATGCTCGCAGTTGGACCCGGGCTCACCGGCACGGTGATTCGCGCGGTGTCCCAGCATCCGAAGGAGTTCTTCACGGCGACCCAATACGGTCCGGGCGCAGTTACGATGATTGCCTGCGTGTTTGCACCGGTGCTCCACGACCACTGAGTGCCGGCGCTCGCGGTGAGGATTACCTGGCCGCCCGGGTTGCACACCTTTCCCGACATCGAGATCGACGCATTCGGCTTCGGATTGATCGTGACGTTGAATGTGAGCGTGGTGCTGCACACCTTCAGTTTGACGACTGCCGTTCCGCCGGGTCCATGCCACAGTACGCTGATCTGATTCGTCCCCTGTCCGCTGGTGATGCTTCCCGCGGCAGAGGGATTATTGGATCCGTCGACGATGGACCATTGGAAATTGATGCCCGGATTCGGAGGTCCGGCGGTGAACGTCGTAGTCTGGTCCATGCAGACGTTGTTGCTTCCTACGATGTTTGGAATGTTAAAGACCGTCACAGGGTACGAGACGGCAGGCGACGGGCAGTAGGGAGGAGTCGTCATCACCTGTTGAACAGAGACCGTCCCCGGGCCTGACCATTGCACCGAGACGGGATTTGCGGCGTTCGAGCCGACGATCGTTCCGCCGGTAACAGTCCACAATAGAGTGAATCCGGGCCCAGAGGTTGTTGCCGTGTACTGGTAGGTTCCTCCGGGGCAAATTACCGCCGGTCCAGCGATGGAAACCGCGGGAGGCACCGTCGCAACCGTAACGGTCATGCTGGCGCTGGGATTACAGAAGAGGCTCGGCGTGAGAGAATTCGCGGTAACGGTCTGCGTTCCTCCGGTTGTCCAGGTGACGACGATTGCGTTAGTACCGTTGCCTGTGAAAGTTCCGCCCGTCACCGTCCAGTTGGAATTGCTGGACGCAAAGAAATTCGTCGAGGAGCCGATGCAGAACGGGCCGGGCAATCCAAACATCTGGAAGGGGCCCTTGACGTTGATGATGATTGTCGCATTTCCTCCGCACCCGAGAAGGATGTTGTTCCATGTTGCGGAGAGGGTGTACGTTCCCGGAGTCAACCCCCAGGTAATCGAGATGGCATTCGTATTTTGTCCGGAAACGATCGTGCCGCCGCCTGAGAGCGTCCAGTTGTAATACGTCCCGGGCCAGAGGGGAAGGCTGTAGATTTCATTGGCGTTCATGCAGGGATTTGGATTCCCCGTGATGGGTCCGTTCGTCGAGATGATCGGAATCGTTACCGTTGTCGTATCGGAACACACGCTGTCGCAGCCGGTAATGTAGAGTGAGATCGTTCCGAGAGGACCGGGACCCCATTGGACACAAATGTTGTTCAGATTTGCGGGACCGACAATCACTCCGCCGTTGACTATCCAGTGGTACACTGCGGTGGGACATCCCGAAAGCGTAGAATAGCAGGCGTGAGCATTGGCGCACACGGTTGCCGGGCATGAGATGACCGGACCGGAAAGATTACTCACCGTCACGGTATGCTGGACGGAATCTTTGCAACCGCACTTATTCGTTGCGACGAGAGTTACCACGTGCACGCCGGGGATAGTATAGGTATGTGTCGGATTAACCAGCGTCGAGGTGCCGCCGTCTCCGAAATCCCAGAAATAGCTGATTGCATTGAGCGACTGGTTGAGAAAGCTGAGCGGGACATTCTTGCAAACATTGGATGGTACGGAGAATGCGGCGATCGGAGAATTAATGATCTTGACGCATTGCTCCTTCGTTGCGGTGCATCCGAAACTATTTGTCACCGTGATTGTGATCGAGCCGGGGCCAGCAGGTCCCCACAACACCGTGACGCAGTTGTTTGTGACGCTCCCGATGATGGTTCCGCCTGCTGCGCTCCAAAGGTAGGTGTTGCCCGTGGCCGTTTGCGTGCAATAGGTCGTGAACGAATGTTCGCATGCGCCGAGGCACGTATGTTTGTCGTCAGGTTGCGCGCCGTTCCGAGAGCTGTCGAGACAGCTCGAATCGGGCATAAATGAAGGGACGATCTGTGGATTCGGGTACGGACTGCCCGGAGGGCAGTTCTGACTGTAGGCCATCGTCAGAACGAGGCGGCAGCACAGCAGCACTACAACGAGTCGGAGATGTTTCATCGTACTTCCTTTCGGTGAGATGGATGGGTTTCGGTGGCTCGGGTCAGGATTCCGCAAGGATCAGTTTCTTGGTGTCGACGTGGCTCTCGCCCCCGTATTCCGCAACGAGTCTATAATAGAAGGCTTGATGCGGCCGGGAGAGGTTTTTCGCCCAGGGTAACGAAGCGATTTCTACGTGATGAGTGCCTGAATCGAACTGTTCGTTCTTTAGGAGTGTCTCTACTTCGTGCCCTTCGCTGTCGAGGATCGTCAATGACACGGTGGCTTGCTGAGGCAAGTCAAATTCGATTCCTGATGGGCTGAAAGGGTTAGGATAGGTCACGCGTGAATAGAGTTGTCCTCCACCCGGCGTCTCTCCCTGGAAAGCCATGCTGACTTGTTTGATGTGCTGTACTGATGTGGTTCGACAGACTTATCCCGGCCTGATGGACGGGGTCGAATGCTGAGCAAAGTAAGGAAGGTGCGCCGGGGGGACAATAGTGGAATCCATGATTCCTCGGCTGGAAATACATGAGAAGCAGCGTTCAGGCTAAAACGGCGCGGAGAGCCGAAAGGCGCATTCCGCCGCAGAACGGCGGAATGATCAGGAAGGGAGGTTAGGGTGAAGGGGGCTGGTGCGGATTACTCCAGCGAGGTCAGGCCTGCACGAATTGCGTATTTCGTGAGCTCGGCGATGCTGTGGAGGTCGAGCTTTTCCATTATATGCTGTTTGTGGGTATCTACGGTAGGGATGCTGACGTGTAGGGTGGCCGCTATGTCCTTCGTGGATTTTCCTTCTGCGATGAGCTGGAGGATTTCACGCTCCCGTGCGGTCAGTTCCGGCTTGGCGCCCCCGGAAGATGCGAGATGATGGAGATAATCTTCCACGACGATGCCCGCGATATCCGGGCTAACGTAAATCTTGTTCGCCAGTACGGTCTTGATAGCGAGCCCGAGCTCGTCGACGGCGCTGTGTTTGAGGAGGTACCCAGACGCTCCGGCGGAGAGCATTTCGGAAACATACCGTTTCTCTGAGTGCATCGAAAGTGCGATGACCCGAACCCCGGGTATATCTCCCACAATCTGCCGTGTCGCCTCAATTCCGTTGAGCTCGGGCATGGAAATATCCATAATGACAAGATCGGGCTTGAGCGTGTGTGCCAGATGAATAATAGATCGGCCGCTTTCGGCCTGCCCGACAATAGACATGTGAAGCTCATTCTCGAGGATGCTGCGCAAGCCCTCGCGAACAAGCTTGTGGTCGTCGGCGAGCAGTATGCGGGTAACAGATTTTTCCATACTCATGCCGAAGTACCCTGAAGAGGAGCAATGATCGTGACGCGGGTGCCGGAACCCGGCTCTGAGCGGATATCCAAACGACCTCCAAGGTAGGTGAGGCGCTCCCTGATATTGAACAATCCGAAACCTCCGCCTCCGAAGGCCGACTCAGATTTCCGCGCGCCGTCGAACCCTTTGCCGTCATCGGAGATCTCCACCCGCATCGTCCCGTCCAATCTCGAGAGCCCGACGGCGGCATGCTTTGCTTCGGCGTGCTTGATAACGTTCACAAGGATCTCGCGTACCGCGGCAAAGAGCAGCACCTTCACGTCCTCGGACAGCTGCTTCGCCTGTTGATCATCTCGAAATTCGATGGCGATCCCGTGCTGTTTTCCGATCCGCTCCGTCAGCCATTCGATGGCAGCTTCAAAGCTCAGCTCGTACAGAATTGGGGGGCAGAGTTCGAATGTGAGCGTTTGGGTGTCGCTGATGGATTGCTCGATGAGATCACGAATATCGGCAAGCGATTGTTCATGCTCCGCCGAGGGTTTGGATTTCTGCAGAGTGCGGATTTTCATCTTGGTAAGCGACAGCGTCTGGCCGATCACGTCGTGAAGATATGATGCCATTCGCCGGCGCTCGCGCTCTTCGGTCATGGAAAGTTCGGACGCGAGCGATCGGAGTTTTCCTTCGGCCATCTTGCGATTGGTGATATCGAACGCTGTTGCCAGCCGGACCGGATGACCCTCAAAGTGTATCCACCCTGAAGTGCAATCGACCCACCGTTCCCGCCCATCCTTCGTTATGATCCGGGCTTCGTAACGATGCGGCCCCGATATAGCGTCCGGCTCAGCAACCTCCTCTCGTTGAAGCCGTACGCGGTCGTCCGCATGGAGAAGATCGAAATAGGCTTTGGCGAAGAGATCTGACCGGGTGAACCCGGTGAGGTTCACGGCACCCGAGTTGACAAAGAGGATCCTCGAATCGTGGTAGATGAAAATGGCCGAGGACGTCATTTCTGCCACTGTCCGGAATTTCTCCTCACTCTTTCGGAGTGCGATGTCGTGGTTGCGTTTGCGGATAAGGAGCACGATCCCGAGTCCTATCACCGCGAGAGAAAGAATCCCCGTAGGAAGCAGAAACCCAGGATGGAGATACATCGGCGAAGGGACGAGAAACGAGCCAGTCGCACCCTCAAGCCCATAGTTTCCGAACAATCCGCGTGCCTGCACCTCGTATGTGTATTCACCAGGATCGAGATCCACGAAGGTATGCTCGTGAGACCGGTTCCACGGGGACCAGCCTCCATCCCGGAGCTTGTAGCGGGTTATGATCTCGGGCGGGTCGAGCTCCCCCCAATAGGCGGTCGCTTTCCAACGCAGGAGGATATTCTTTCCTTCCATCGTGGGTTTGTCGAGCTCGATGAGGGGAGCCGGAGTAGAGCTCGCATCGACATTGAGGACGGCAATTCCTCCCCCCTGTGTCCCGACGTACACCTCGCCCGCCATCGGAACGACAGGCCATAGAGCCGGATGCTCCAGTCCGGACTGACGATCGAAGATGGACCAGCGGTTGTTCGCATAGCTGCATAAACCGTCCGCAGTCGAAACCCACAGTCTCCCCGATGGGTCCACGTTCAAATCCCAGATGTAGTCGTCGATGAGCCCGTCTGCGACGGTTAGATAATGCACACTGTCCTGCTGATCGATGAACCCAATCCCGGTACCGACGGTTGATGCGTCCCCGAACCAGAGCCGCTGCGTGCTGTCGATCGCCAGAGTGAACACTCTCTTTGATCGGATGCCGTTTACATGGTTCCACCGCGTCCAGTCGCCCATCCTTACATCCGGCACCCCATGTGGACGCGCCCTCGGTTTCCAACGGCTGATCCCGTCACCGGTGCCGAACCAAAGAGATCCATCCCGACCCTCCGCAAAGGCATAGACCCTTCCATTGTGCAATCCTTCCTTCTCTCCCCAAGGAATAAAAGCGTTCCCTGTGCGCAGGAAGGCCCCCGGTTCAACGGATGGCCGGCCCGGCGAGTTCTCTCCCAGTCCGAGAAACCACAACCGGCCCTCAGAGTCCCTGCGAATCTTGTGGATATATACCCCATCCCGGTCGGGGCTCACCTCGAAGTGAGTCCAGCGCGAGCCGTCCCACCGGTACGCCCCGCCGAACGACGAACCACTTGAGATCCACACACCGCCGGCCTCATCTTCTGCCAGGCCGGTCACCACGAATAACGGCCGCGAATCGATCTGAGAAACGTATTCCACAGGTCCGTTGGGATGGCGGATTTCAACTCCATCGCTGGTTGCGACCCAGAGGTTTCCGTCCCGGGTCTTCATGATCTCATTTGTATAATTGCGAAGATCGGGTGACTCGTGTTTGATAAACCGCCAGCGAGATGACGAACGCCGGTACAGGAGGAGGCCATGCTCGGTGCCGATCCATAGATCGCCGTTGGACCTGAATTTGACAAATGTTATATCGCGGACATCCGGATTCTGGAGTTCGAGGAGACTCCAGACACCGCGCTGGCGAATCTTCACATCTCCTGAGCGGTATGCGACGATTGCTTCATCGTCGGCCCCCACGTCGAGCGATTTGACGTCGTCGGGTCTCTCGACGGCGTTCTTCACCGGCGCCGATCCATGGTACCATTCCCAGAGCCCTCTCTTGGCGAATGGAATGGTCATGCAGGCGATGCCGGTTCCGCGTTCGTTCTCAGCTACAATATTCAGGACGCTGTGCGTGAAATCGCACGGGATTTTAAGCTTCCATTCTCCTCCCTCAAGGCGGTACATGCCGCTGAAGAGGTTCGCCCACACACTGCCGCCTTTCGTATCCAAAAGAGATATGGTTTTTCCCTTCGTCAGGCCGGACGATGCCAAAAACGGGCTCACCTTCCCGTTGTCAAACTTCACGATTGATGAATTTCTTTTTATCAGAAGGGCATTCGGAGGGAGAGGCACAATATCGGGGGCCTCGTTGAAGGGAAGAAGTGCGAAACCGCTCCTGCCGCCGATGTATGAGGTGTGGTCGGAGAAGACAAGAAGCTGGCGTGAGCCGAACGGCTTTGCATCCACCACGCGCTGGCCCGGAAAACCCATTGAGCTGTCAACGAGATTCCAGCGAAACCCGTCGTACCAGGCGAGACCGGCGCCGGTGACTGCCCAGACGGTGCTGTCGCCGGTCTCCACAACCCCGGTCACGCGGTTGGACGGTAAACCCGACTCTGTCGTAAATTCTACCCATCGCCATGCTTCATCGAAACGCACTGGCTGGGCGAATGACGACGATTCGCACACTACGAATAGAAGGCCCGGGAGGAACAACCTTCCCAGGCGCGCTGTTACATTACTCAAACCGGTCGCGCCGCACTGAGCTGGTGAAGGTGAGAATTTCCTCCCAAATTCAAGCCGTAAAATAGAGAGATTTGATGTGAGTGTCAACAGGGCTGGAGATAAATCGCATACTGCGGTTGAACCTTCCGCCGCGTTTCGATACATTAGCAGAGCAACGGACGCGTCACAATACGGAGCCCAGGCATGAAACGATACGCAGGAGTCGTTCTACTGATTGTGATGTTGTCCGGCTGCGCCGGATACAAGGAGCTGCAGCCCGATCCGGAGCTCATCCCTGCCGAGCGGGGGTATATCGAGCTGAAGCACGGGAAGGATAATTTCGAGCTCAAACAGGGCAAGAAGTACCTCCTGAAAGTGCCCGCCCCGCCCGATGACCATTTCTTTTTCCTCCTGGTAACCCCCTCCAAGCGAGCGATCTACTCGACGTTCTCGAGTTCCTTTGATAACGGGGCAGGACCCGCGATCCCGGACGAAGCCAAGTCGAGCGATTCCATCAGCGCCTTCGCCGTCAACAAGTCGGTCCCCATGTTCTTTTGGGTGATCGATACTGTGAGATCCGATTTTCTCATGTCGCTGCACGTTAGGTACGTTCCCGTCTGGAGGTACACCTTTGAAAACATGTACAACGAGTATCAGCAGATCCTCTCGGAGAATACCGTCGACCGTGCAACGTACAACTCGATCAACCTCGATTACGATGTGGATGGGATCGATTTCGCACGCGAGATTCCGATGGTCGGCGGCAGGACCGCGAAGATTAACGCGATGCACGACCAGATGCTCCACCTCGAAAGCGTGTTCCCCCCGAACATCGCATCTTCCAGGGATACCGCCTACCAGCAGTACGTGGCCTTCAAGTCGCGCGTCGACGACGAGTTGTCATTCCAGGGGAATTATCTGGCTCTCCTGAACCTGTTCAAGACCGAAAAAGATACGCGCGGCAACACGCCCGCGTTTCTCGATTCGGCGGGTTACTTCGCAGGGGTTTTGAAAGATCCGGGGCGGTTTCCTCCTGCCGCAATGGAGAGAGTATCGCACGTTCTGCTCCGCCGTCTTTCAGACGCATCCAGGTACCTTGAGAGCGGCGTGCAATTGAAGAGCGACATCTCCCGGTTTGCAGACGTACCCTCGGTCGCAGATCTCACTACTCTCTATAAAGAGTGCGGGGGCCAGATCCCCCCGGAAACCGAGCGCGTTATCGGTTTCATGTCACTCTTTAACACGGCAGCCGACAGCCTCCGCGCGGCGAACGCCAAATATGAGGCTCTCAAAAACTATTTCGATGCCCACACCGGAACGGCGTCGGAGTCGTACTGCGCCGAATTGACCGGAATGGCAGCGGGTGTGAGGGCGGCTGTCCCCGATCCGCACGCCATCGGCCTCGACCGGTATGGAAGCTATAATTGTGCGGCCACGCTCTCAAGAAGCATAACCTACTCCTCAAATCAGGCAGACGACCTCAAGGCCGTCTATCAGTCGGCCGGGACGGTCGCAGGTCAAACCGCCTCGAAATCGTGGGCATCGTCGGAGCCGGAGCTTCGCCGGCTTTTCGAGTGGCAGGGGACCTCGAACTCCCCCGAGGTGACGCGCGAGCGCTCTCAACTGGTGACGGTGCTCGAAGTCGGCATCTACGACGGCGTAAAGACCGCATCGGAAGCGCGGGTCGACGGATTCATCACCACGCACGAGGGTGAGTACGACAAGGTTGCACAGCTGTACGCCGACTCCGCGTTTCGCCCGGTGTATGATCTGTCATTCAGCTCAACGGGTCCGGGCGGACTCGCGGCAAAGAAGAAAGTAATTCAGGACTACCTGGACCAGATCAAGTATATCCGCTTTCCCGAGGCCTCGATCAAGAACATCTACCAGGAGTTTACCCGCAACATGGCAGATCATGGCGTCGAAAAGGCGCGCGCGATTGTCAAACACGGCGGCTTCTACAAGGGGACCGACAAGCAGATCAAAGGAATTGTCGCCGAATGCGATCCCGACATTCCCAAAGTTATCACGAAGCCGAAAGAGTATCGAAAACTCTTTGCGTTTCCGGTCTCAGACAACGGGGACGCCACGAACGATTACCTGTTCAGGATTCAGCTCAAGATTCCATCTGAGGCGCAGTTTCCGGTGTTCGACATGAACCTCAAACTTCCCCAGGAGATCGCGGGGAAATCGACCACCCGGCAATGGTATGAATCGATCACGATCGACAAGAAGCCGATCAAGAACGAAGGACGATTTCGCATCACGTCGCCAACGGTAGAGAATAACTACGAGGCCCAGATAACGCCCGTGCAGATGGACAAAGAGGGGAGAAACATCCTCGAGATACGGTTCAAGTCGCCGGGGTTCAGGGTTTTTGAGGTGAGCGCAATGGCTCAAGTTCCCATCATCCGAAAGAACTAGCCTGTGAATGCCGCCATGAAAGAGTTCAAGGAAGAGTTACCCGCCGAAGAATCCTCCCAGGGGTTCTTTGCGAGACGGAAAAACTGGATCATTTCCTCGATCGTTGTCCTCGTACTCGCCGCGGGGCTGTACTGGTATCTGACGAGGCCCAACCTCTCCGGGAAGATAGTGATCCCCTATATCGCTCACCAGAAGCCGGCGATCGATCCCCACCTCCCGAGCACGAATGCCCTTGCCGACAAGCTCGACGAGGTGCAGTTCGACGGGCTCTTCAACCTTGTCGCGGGCCCGAGCGGGGTCGTCTATGAAGACGGTCTGGGGGAGTTCATGGACATCGACAAGAATAATGTCGTGACCGTGAAACTGAAAACGGCCGTGCGATGGCACGACAGCTGGCAGATCGTACCGGCGGACGACAAGTTCACCGTCGCGAAAGGGAACGATCATTTCTTTTCGGCGGCGGACCTCAATTTCACGCTGAGGAGGATTCAGAGCCTCGGAAGCCTCTCCCCGGATTTCATCCTCGTGTCGCAGGCGCTGCCGACGATGGGATTTGAAGGCCCTGACGGGGCGAACCTGATCAAGTTCCAGTTCCGGGGGAACAGGATCTGGAAAGATTCGGATATAAAAGAGGTCCTCTCGTTCAAGATACTCCCCGACAAGTCCGACATGAACGCGTTGAATTACAGGATCGGGACGGCGGCGTATATGAGCCTTCCTCCGAAGGAGGATGTAGCAAGCTACGTCCGGGATCCCGATCAAAGCGCTCAGATTCAGAATCTTGTCCTCTCCCCGTTCATCGACAACAGCACATACTCGACGGAGCTCGGCCGCGGCCATATCAACGCCCTTCTCGAAACGCCGTTCGGAGCTCTCTCGCCGGTACTCTCCGACACCGGCGACTATTTCTACGAATCCAATATCAGCAACACCTTCTTCGCGCTGTTCTGCAATGTGCAACGACTGTCGCGTGACCAGCGTAAGGCGCTCCGAAGCCTGATCGATGCGAAGACGGTCGTGGACAGATTTTTTAAGACCGGCACACAACAGGCGCGCCACATCGCCGACTACAAGGGGAACCGGGATAACTATTACGACTACATCAATAGAAGCCTCTTCCCCTCGTCAACTTACTATATAGAGGAGAAAGTCGTCGAACCCGTGGTTTCAGACAGCGCTCCGCCGAGTCTCACGGTTCTCCCGGACACAGTGAGGATCAAGGCCTGCATGAACTACGGTTTCCGCGAGGAGTATGCGGAAATGATTGAGATCCTGAACGACCCGGCGGTGACCAAAGGGAAGATCAAGGTCCTTGCGGTGTCAAACGACGAAATGAAGCGTGGCGATTACGACGCCGCGTTGGTAGCGGTGACGGGTTACAGAAGCAATTTCCTGTTCGATCTTTATAACATCTTCCTCCGCGAGCCGGACTTCGAGACCTACAAGATCAATCTTGCGACAGAAGCCGACGCGAAGGGGGAGCCGGCGGTGAGTCCGAGCTCCTTCCAGGCGGACCGAAACCTCTTTCGGCTTGATTCAAAGAATACCGCGGAGGCCGACGACATCAAAACCCTCCTCGACTACGTGTATCAATTCATGTCCACACGGCAGATCGGAGACAAACAGGAATACGCCCGCCGCATCGATGATCTGGAGCGCCGGATGTCGCTCGGCGTCTGGATGTTCTCTCTCCCCTCGCTGGCGTATTTCAGCACTCAGTTTGATGAGCGCAGCATCGATCT
>JACXTT010008514.1_pt1 | contig 14216 bp, 15 predicted proteins | sample 9270951 | NCBI WGS metagenome assembly JACXTT01 (sample SAMN15532306, study PRJNA645909) | rock metagenome | isolation source: weathered quartz diorite | place: Puerto Rico | collected 2017-06-21 | reverse complement strand
TACCAGGTGCAGGACAGAAAGGTATTGATGTTTGACCAGCTGAAGCTGGACAGCTCCATGAGCATAGCCGTGCAGGCGCTTCAACGCGCCAACCTGGCGGGCGCGCTGGATTCTTACGGGCCCTATACCTTCTTTGCCCCGGACAATAATGCCTTTAGAAAATATTTTCAGAACCAGGGCAAAAAAGGCCTCGAGGAGTTTACCGATTCGGCGCTCAGGGTGATAATGATATACCATATTTTGCCTACCCGGTTAAAAGCTGAAGAGTTTATACAGGGGCCGCAGGCCACGCCAACGGGAGCAGGAGATTATATCAGCATTGATATATCCAAAGGATATAAATCTACGGCGGTTGCCAATGGCGTTGCCACCATTTACCAAACCAATTTACAATACTATAATGGCTATGTGCATAAGATGGATGCCGTGCTGGACCCGCCGGTGTTAACCATCGGGCAATTCCTGCAAAACAACCCTGATAAGTACAGTATTTTTACCGGTGGACTGCAACGGGCGGGGTTGATGGATACATTAACCAACTTAACCAACAGCGCCGGTATACGTACCCGGGTAACGCTTTTTTGCGAAACCAATGATGTGCTGAAAAACGCCGGTACCAGCTCTTTCGATAACCTGGCTTTGGACAGCCTGGTAAAGCTCATGCGCGACCATATTTTGCCGGGCAATAATTTCAGCTCGTCGTATACCCATCATACCACGGTATACCCGAGCATTGGCGTAATAGACCGGTGGGACAGCACCATTTTAAGCCTCGATGGGCAGGACTGGATTTATTTCAACCTGTCTGCCCCGCACCTGGTCGATTCCACTACCGATTTCACCGCAAGCGATATTATTATGCGCAACGGGGTAATGCACAATGTAAGTTTGCCACTTGCCTTCCCTGCTTCTAAAAAAAGAACACAGATTCTTCATACATTCTGGTCGGCTACCAATTATTGTTATGGAATACCGGGTTTTACCAATGGCAACTCATCGCCCGTAGCCAATGCCAGTTCCGGCAACTGGCGTTATTATTATGACGGCACTGCCATAGCTTCCGATAAGTCGGTTGTAAACAACCTGTTGTTTATGAACCCCGACGGGGTGAACGATTCATTGGTTACGGTGGTAAAAAATGTGCGAAAAGGAAAATACTCCATTGCTATTGATTGCAAGGGTGGTGCAAGAGGCACTTTTCAATTGTATTGCGGTCCAGACAAAATCAGCACCCCGGTCAACTATGGTTTTCCGGGCTTTCCCACCTACCGGCAGAATTATGTGATAGGCACGTATAATTTTAAAACAAGCGGCGACCAGCGGTTAAATTTTGTATGTACAGTGGTGGGCGGCATCAACCTGGAATGCATGGTGCTGACACCTGTTAACTAAGGCGCAAGGATGGTATTTATTTTATTGACAGCTATACTAACTGAATATGTTTAAATACAAGTTTCTTATACCCGGGAGAATAGCAATTTGCGGGCTGCTGCTATGTTGCAATGCAACCACGGCGCAGAACGTAAAGACAAAGAAACTACCCGGCAGCCCGGATACCCTGTTAATAAGCCGGCCGGCCGATGTGGTTACTATTGGTTATACTACCACCAGGCAGGAAAATTTTACCGGCAGTATGACCACGGTAGTGAGCGACAGCCATATTAAAGATTTGGTTTCGTTGTCGCCGGATAACCTGCTGCAGGGCCAGGCGGCAGGAGTAAGGGTAGTAGCTACTTCGCCTGCATCGGCGTTAACGTTTATCCGTGGGGCCTCCACCTTCAATGCGGGGTCGGAACCGTTGTATATCGTTGACGGTATACCGGTAAAGGCCAGCCGGTTTAAAAATTCGCTTGCCCTGGATGCCGATAACGATCCCCTGGCGGATATCCATACAGAAGATATTGCCTCCATAACCGTATTGAAAGACGCCCAGGCCACTGCCATATATGGCATGCGGGGTGCCAACGGCGTGGTGCTGATTACCACCAACAGGGGCACCAGCGGTAAGACATACCTGGATATTTCGGCGTATTCGGGCATAGACGAGCGGCCTGCCCGGGCGCCTGTGCTGGATACGGCGCAATACCGGTCGTATATCCTGGAAAAGGAAGCCGCCAGCGGTGTATCGCAGGCCGGTATTGTCAATGGCGTGGGGCGTTACCTGTTATTGTCAACACCGGCCAGCCAGGTAGAACGCTACAACAATAACACAGACTGGCAGCGTATGATTTCGCAAAACAGCCTGCTGAATAATTTTCACCTTACGCTCCGGGGCGGCGATGCTGTGGCCAAATACTCGCTGAATGTGGGCTATACCGGGCAGTCGGGCGCTGTTGTCAATACCAGTTTCAGCCGGTTTAATGTAAGGTTCAATTTAGATTATAAGGTTGGGCAGAAACTCAGTTTCCTCAACAGTCTTGTATACAGTAAGGTGGACAGGAAAACATCGGATGCCGGCAATGCGTATAATACCAACCCGCTGGACCTGGCAGCGCTTAAACCGCCTACGCTGGCCGTTTACCAGCAGGACGTGACAGGGGGTAACCTGCCTTATATTGACAGTGCGGATTATGCCGGTCGCAACAACCCGTATTCCGTGGCGAACATAATGATAAACAAGAATAATTCAAACCGCATTTCTGGAAAGACCATCGGCCAATACACGTTCTCGCCCCATTTGAATTTAAGGGTGGGCCTTTCGTTCGACTATTTCCGGTTATCCGAAACGCGTTTTGTGCCTTCCGCCGGCTTCCTGCCACAGGGCTATATTACAAGGTATTCGGCCCGGCAAAACAGTTACGAGCTGATGGTGTTGAATGAAAATGTGCTGAGTTATACCAGGGCGTTCGGGTTGGGAAAACAGGTATTGAATGCTTTTATTGGCAACGCCATTCAATCCACCACGCAGGATTCCAAATACGGAAGGGCCATCAATGCCAGTTCGGACCAGCTGACTACGGTAAATACGTCGGACCCGCTATCGCTCGATTCCATTGGAAGCATCTCGCCCTCATGGAAACTGCTGTCGTTTTTTGGAAGCCTGGATTACAGCTGGAAAAATAAATACCTGCTTGGTGCAACTATAAGAGCAGACGGGTCGAGCAGGTTCCAGCCGCAAAAACAATGGGGCTATTTTCCTTCCGTAGCTGTGGGATGGAAATTGAATGAAGAAGCATTCCTGAAAAACAGCAGGCTGATAAGCTACCTGAAGCTGAGAGCCAGCTACGGCATAACAGGAAACGATAATGTAGGGTTTACCAATGCGTTTAATGCGCTGGTGCCGGCGCCTTATCTTTATTCTGCTATAAAAGTAGGCATCCTGGGCAACCCCAATTTTCAATGGGAGCAAACCCAACAGTTTGACGTGGGCGTTGATGCGGAGCTGGTAAAAGGCAGGCTGGCCCTGGCAGCTGATTACTACTATAAAGAGACCAGTAAGTTATATAACATTATTCAGCTGCCCAGCATCAGCGGTTTTAATACCTACGCGGTTAGCGATGGCGCAGTAAGGAATACCGGTGTGGAAGCGAGCCTGGCCTGGAAGGTTTTTGACCATCCTTCGGGGTTCAGCTGGCAGACCCGGGTGAATGTTACCTGCGACCAGGATAAAGTTATGGCTACCCCGGCCCGGCTGGATTCTGTTATCGACTATGGCAACTATGCTACGGTGCTGAAACCGGGTGTGGCGCCGGGTGCTTTTTATGGGTATAATGCTATTGGGGTTTACGCTAAAACATCGGACGTAAATGTAAAAAACGGCGTATCCAACGGCGTTCCGTTCAGGGGCGGTGATGTCATTTATGAAGACGTAAACAAGGACGGCGTTATTGATGAGAATGATAAAAAGGTGATTGGTAATGTAAACCCGAAATTCTTTGGAGGCTTCACCAACAATTTCAGGTACAATCATTTTGACCTTTCTGTTTTTGTGGATTTTGCTTATGGCAATAAAATCTACGATGCAAAACGCGCTGCCCTGGAGTCAATGTCGGGCTATGACAATCAATCTACGGATGTGTTAAGGCATTGGAGAAATGAAGGCGATATAACCAACATGCCCAGGCTGCTGAATGCAGACCCCGTGGGCAATACACGCTTTTCCTCCCGTTGGCTTGAAGATGGTTCCTATGCGCGGATTAAGGCGGTTACCCTTGGATATACCTTTCCGCTGAAAGGAGCTTTTAAAGGCATATTTACCAATGCCCGGGTGCTTGTAACCGCGCAAAACCTGTATACGTTTTCCGGGTATAAAGGCAACAGCCCTGACGTGGGCAATTTTGCCAACCCGGTTATGTATGGAATAGATTACGGCAATGTTCCGCCGCTTAGGGCAGTTGTTTTTGGGATGCAATTGGGGCTTTAACAGTATATAAATGTAAAAAAATACAAGATGAAAACTTTCTTTAAGGGAATAAGCCAGGTTCGTATTTTATTACCGTTTTTGATGGCAGTTGTGTTTGGCATATCCTGCAAAAAGTTCCTGGAAGCTTCGCCTAAAGACGTTGTGCTGGAATCTAATTTCCCCAAAAATTACTGGGATGCCGAATTTATGTTGCGCGGCGCTTACCAGGCCATGCAACCGTTGGTAGAATATAAATTTGTTTTGGGCGAAGTGCCCGGCGATTGGGTGCAGCCCGGCCCGGGGGCCGACAGCGCTATAACGGAGTTATCATATCACCGGGTTACGGCAAATAACCGCTATACGGACTGGCAGCCCTTTTATGATCTTATCAACAGGGCCAATTACGTGATTAAGAATGTGCCGCGGGTGCCGCTGGATTCCAACTATTTTTCCGCAACGCGGCGTGACCAGTTTATTGGCGAAGCCAGGTTTTTAAGAAGCTGGGCTTATTTTCACCTGGTGCAGAATTTCGGCCCCGTTCCGTTAATATGGGATGCGGTAGATGATATCAGTAAAGTGGATACGCTCTTTAAAATACGTCCTTCTCCGGAAGATGTTGTCCTGGATTCGCTGGAAGCAGATTTGCAAAAAGCATATAATACAACAGATATCCAGATATGGGTGCCCAATAGTTTTGATGCGGGGTTGAGGGTAAGTGTTGAGCAGTCCAACCTGAGGGTTAGAAAACAGGCGGTTTGCGGGTTGCAGGCAGAGGTATACCTGTGGAGAAACAAATATGCCCAGGCGGCGGCGGCCTGCCAGGCATTTTATAATACCGGCATCGATATCAATCCTTATAATGCTACTTCGGGCTGGATGGGCATCTTTAGCCTGGGGCCTACCAGCCTGTATAATGAGCCGCTTTTCCGGGTTAATTTTAACTTTGCCGCAAGGGAGCTGAATTCGCTGATGATGCTTACTTCCAATGATCCTGCCTCCGGGGGCCAGTACATGATAGCACCCTCGCTGGCGGCCATCAAAACATACAATCCGTACTATCCCGACAGCCTTTCATCCAGCAACCTGAAAGATGAGCTGTACCGGGGGTTTGGCAATTCATACGCGGGCAGCGCTCCTTTTTACAACCGGTTAAAAAGCGGGGCGCCTGTTGTCTGGAAATTTATTGGCCTGGGTACGGTAACGCCTGCCACGGTGGATGTTCCCGCCAATGTAAGAGCGCCGTATCAAAGCGATTATGTTCCCCACGTTTACCGGCAGGGTGATTTGTATTTGTTGTGGGCCGAGGCATTAAACCGCCTGGGCGATAAAACAACGGCCATTGCCAGGATTAATGCCATCAGGACCAGGGCGGGCATGCCAACGGCCAATACGGCCTCGCCTGTTTATGACAGTATTACCACCGCCTCTTCCACGGTAAAAATTGAAAGTTTTATTTTGCGTGAGCGGGGCCTGGAACTGGGTTTTGAAGGAAGAAGGTGGTATGACCTGGTGCGGGTGGCCCGCCACCAGGGATCGCCTGCAAGCCCCAATGTAAGCGTGGTGGTCAATGCCGTGGCCAACCGGCTGGCCCGGCAGGGGCTGCCGGCCGATTTGCAGGCTGCTGTAGCGGCAAGGCTGGCAGATACCAAAAACTGGTATCTGCCGTATAATGCAACACAGGTAAAGCTGAACCCTTACCTGGTTAAATAGAATATTTATTAAGAATGGCTATAACCTGGTTAACAATGAAAATAAATTTACCGGGCCTGTGGAGGATATGCAGGCTTAACAGTACGCTACTGCTGGTTGCGGTGCTTTGTGCCGGACCTTATTGGGTGTGGGGCCAGGCCGGGGAGCTATCCGGGAAGCCTGCATTTTATTCCGGCATTTACCGGAACCTTTTTCTTGAAGCAGGCTATAGTGCGGCCGACATTGATAAGAAAGTAGACAAGGCTTATTATGATATTTTCATTGGCCCTCACCGGGTATATTTTGAAGTGGGCGATTCTATGGCCTATGTATCTGATGTAAAAAACCATGATGCCAGGACGGAAGGTCTTTCTTATGGAATGATGATTGCCGTGCAGTTGGATAAAAAAGAGGTATTTGACCGTATCTGGAGATGGTCAAAAAAATATTTGCAGCACCAGGACGGCCCGCGCGAAGCCTACTTTGCCTGGAGCATCAACCCGCAAACCATGAAACGCAATTCGGAAGGATCGGCATCCGATGGCGAGTTGTATTATATTACCAGCCTTTTGTTTGCCGCCAACCGCTGGGGAAATAATACCGGCATTCATTATTATAACGAGGCAAGACGAATATTGGATGCCATGTGGAAAAAAGACGGAACGGGCAATATCTATCATCTTATCAATGTAGCGCACAAGCAAATAACATTTGTTCCTGAAGGAGATGGCTATAATTGGACCGATCCTTCTTATCACCTGCCTGCATTCTATGAAATATGGGCTTTGTATGCCAAAGACGGGCATGAGCAGTTTTACCGTGATTGTGCAGATACTGCCCGGGCGTTTTTGCACCGGGCCTGCCAGGCTGTAACGGGGCTTACTACTGATTATGCCGATTTTAGCGGCATGCCTCACCCTGCGCGATGGATGCCCCAGGCATTTCGCTACGACTCATGGCGTGTGCCTATGAATATTGCCATGGATTATAACTGGTTTGGGAAGGACAGGAGCTGGCAGGAAGATTATGCAGCGCGTTTCCAGGCCTTTTTGCGGTCAAAAGGAATGGATAGTTATGAAGACCAGTTTAATACAGATGGGTCAACGCCGGATTTTATTTTACCCGCGGGCGGTGTAAAAAAATTAAGGCACTCGCTGGGGTTGATGGCAACCGCGGCGGGCGCATCATTAATAAACCGGGAAAATAATCGTATTGATTTTGTTCGTGCGCTATGGAATGCCAGGCTGGAACCCTACGAAGACGGGTATTTTGATCCCTATTACGATGGATTGTTGTATTTGTTCAGCCTGATGCATTTAAGCGGAAAGTACCAGGTTATTAAGCCAGCCCGCAGCCTGCCTTAGCTGCGTTGTTACCCCGAAGGCAGCAATTAAATTCTCCTGCAGCATATCTCCTGCTTCTGCCATATGTTTAACCCGTTTTAAAATAGCATTCTATACTGCCCGGGCTATGCATTGTACAACCCGGCGTTAGCAGTATGATTACCACGCTTACATATAACTATTAAAACGAAGTATTGCTGCCAGGTCCAACAACCAGGCCGGGCAAATAACGGCCATGCCAATTGGCCGGTGCTGTTGCTGCTGTAAATGTACTAAATTATTTAGTAATTTTGTTAAAAAACAGGTATAAATTTTTGTTCCTGTGAACCCCCTTTTTTATCGTTCCCCGGCTACGGTTTAAGTAGCCGGGACGGGGTTATTGGATTTTGAATAAAGATGTATCATTAAAAGGACATTGATATAAAGACACTTTGTGACAGTTCTTATGCTGAGGGTTGTGCATGAAGTGGGTTTAGTCGTAATTCGTTTTATGAAAAAGGCAAATAAAGGCGAGCAGTTAATTGCTAAGGAGCTACCGGACGCTGAAATGAAAAAGCGTTTATCGGAGATCGGCAAGCTGATCAAAGCGATGAGAGATGACCGCACTACGCTGGAGCGTTTTGCGTATGAAATTAATATTTCCCGGTCACAAATGAGCAAATACGAAGGGGGTGGCGATATGCTTTTAAGTACATTCCTGAGGTTGCTGCATGGGTTGGATACCACGGGAGAGGACTTTTTCAAAGAACTGGAGAAGACAGGCAGGTAATTATAATGATAAATTCTTTTCATCTATGACAGTGTATGATTCAGATAAGGATATTTTTAATTTTCCGCTTCTCATCCATTTGCATGGAGAAGAACTCTGGCTCATGGCCCAGGTGGATATTTTCGAGGGTGGAAGGTTCTACATTGTTCGCGGTAAGGGCATAACGCCCCTGCATATTCTATGTATTTTAGAAGATGACGAGGAGAATGGGAAATTACATTTTACGGTAATGAATGAAGACACTTCCAGTGCGGATTTTGTAGCAGCTGTACTGCACGCACTCCGGAAACCGTTAGATAACGACGGCTTGTTTTGAATGTACCGCGCTGTTGATTATTTCAATAGGTGGCTGGTGCTTTTTTTTCCATATTCTATGCTAATATATTTAGTTATTTATTTGCCTTGAAAACATTGCCCTGGCCGTAAGGCAGCGTACTTGCCCGGGTTAATCATGAAATAAAAATAATGTAGTGTATGAAATACAGCCAGAATGGCTGGGTGCTTTTCCATGCCCAACCGCAACAGTCGTCCGACCCCACGCAGAAGCAGGTCGCTACCATTGGAGTAGCCCGTAAAACAGTGGCCGCAGGTTTTCCCAGCCCGGCCCTGGATTACAAAGAAGAGCGTATTGATCTAACCAAGGCATTTGTGCCCCGCCCGCTGACCACGTTCCTGTTCCAGTGTGAAGGCGACAGCATGATCAATGCGTTTATACCACACCGTGCATGGCTATTGGTGGATCGCTCCCTCACACCGGAAAACGGTGATATTATTGTGGGCATCCTCAATGGCCACCTGATTGTTAAATTCCTTAAAAAGAACGATTACAAATGCTGGCTTGTACCGGCAAACAGCAAGTACCCGGATATAGAAATTACTCCCGGAGTAGATTTCCGTGTATGGGGCGTGGTCACCAATGTTATAACCAGCAAAGAAGTATTAAAATCATGTATGCGCTAGTGGACTGCAATAATTTCTACTGTTCCTGTGAACGGGTTTTTGCCCCGCACCTGCAGCAGCGGCCGGTGGTGGTGCTGAGCAACAACGATGGATGCGTTGTGGCGCGGAGCGAGGAAGTAAAGGCGCTGGGCATTGAAATGGGCACGCCCGCCTTCCAGCTGGAGCCGCAGATAAAAAAACACGGCATTGTTGTATTCAGCTCAAATTATACGCTCTACGGCGATATGAGTGACCGTGTAATGCAACTACTGTCTGTGTTTGCTCCCTGCCAGGAAATTTATTCTATTGATGAAACTTTCCTGGATATGCACTCCATACCGCATGCCGATTTGCTGAAACTGGGCGTAACGATGCGGCAAACCGTCGGCCAGTGCACCGGCATCCCTGTTACCGTGGGCATTGCCGCCACCAAGGCGCTGGCCAAAATGGCCAATCGCTATGCCAAGAAAAACCAGCGCGATACGGGCGTATTCTGGGCCGCCAATGATATACTGGTGCAGCGGATGCTCGATTATACGCTGGTAGAAGATATCTGGGGCGTGGGACCAGCCTATGCAGCGTTGCTGAAACAGAACGGTTTTCGTACCGCCGCCGACTTTGTAAAAGCGCCGGACGATTGGGTACGCAAACACCTTAGTGTTGTGGGGCTCCGGCTGCTGTATGAGCTGCGCGGCATTCCGAGCTTTGAATGGGAGCCGGAGGTTAAGCCAAAGAAAAACATTTGCACCTCCCGCAGCTTTGGCAAGCTGCTTACCACTAAAGAAGATATTGCTGCCGCACTTGCCGACTATGCCGCAACCTGTGCGCTGAAACTGCGCAGCCAGCGCTCCTGCTGTAAGAGTTTGCAGGTGTTTATACGAACGCATCCTCACCGAACCGACCTGCCGCAGTACGGGGCCGGCATTGTACTGGACCTGGATACGCCTTCCAACGCCACACCGAAGCTGGTCAAATATGCGCTGAAAGGACTGGACCTGGTTTACCGGCCGGGCTATTGGTTCAAGCGATGCGGGGTAATGGCCCTTGATCTTGTGCCGGAGACCGTGCTGCAAGCCAATCTATTTACTGCTGCTACCGACACCAAATCCCGCCGGCTTATGGAAGCAATGGATAACATTAACCAGTTGATTGGCAAAAACACGGTGAGGCTCGCTGTACAGGGCTATGAACAAAAGCACCGGCTGCGGGCAGATCATTTATCGCCCCGCTATACCACCCGGATGAGCGATGTTTGTAAAATTAACATCGATGTGGCAGCTTTCTGAACCACCTAAACCGGTAGCCTGTTTCCCCGGGTATTTCAGCTTTCCGAAAAAAAATATAGGAAAATATTTTGCGTAGTCAAATAGCTACGCGTATATTTGTAGTCAAATAGCTACGCAATGAATTTAAGACGAGACGTATTCCAGGCCATAGCAGACCCCACTAGGAGGGCTATCCTGCTGCTGGTTGCTTCGCAATCGATGACCGCCGGGGCAATAGCCTCCAACTTTGACAGCGCCAGGCCAACCGTTTCAAAGCATTTGCAAATACTGGCCGAGTGCGAATTGCTGGAACAAAAGCAAAACGGCCGGGAAATTTATTATTACATCAATGCAAAAAAAATGAAAGAAGTAGCCGATTTTATTGAGCCATTCCGCAGCATGTGGGATGACAGGTTTAACAAACTGGAAACCATTATGAAAAAATACAAATCAAACAAATAGATTGCCATGGAACGAAAAACAAAAGTCAATGCCGAAGACGGCAAACAGGAAATAATAATTACAAGGGAATTTGATTTGCCCCTGGAGCTGCTTTTTAAAGCACATACAGAGCCGGAAATTGTGGAGCAGTGGATGGGAACGAAAGTGCTGAAACTGGAAAATAAAAAGCACGGCAGCTGGCAATATGAAACAACCGACGGCCAGGGGAACGTGGTATTCCGGGCCAACGGGGTCATCCACGAGTTTATCCCCAACTGGAAAATTACCCGGACGTTTGAAATGGAGAATGCGCCGTTTGACGTTCAGCTTGAGTTCCTGGAATTTGAAAAACTTACTGAGAGTACCAGCAAACTCACTATGTATTCCGTATACAGGTCTGTTGCACTCAGGGACCAGCTGCTGAAATTGCCCTTTGCCCAGGGCATCAATATGGCCCATAACCGGTTGCAGGACACAGTAAGCAAATTAAAATAACATATCATGACAAAGAGAAATAACATCATCTATTGGATTGCTACGCTTTGGCTTGCATTGGGAATGGTATCGACCGGGATGGTACAGTTATTGAAAGGGAAAGAAGGAGCCGGGGGAGCAGATAGTATTGCGCATTTGGGCTACCCGGCCTATTTGCTGACTATGCTGGGCATTGGGAAAATATTGGGCGTTATAGCAGTGCTTATTCCTAAATTTCCTTTACTGAAGGAATGGGCTTATGCAGGTTTTTTCTTTATCATGACGGGCGCCGTATTTTCGCATATCGCCGCGGGCAATTCCATAAAGGAAATATTTCCTCCATTGCTACTCCTGGCCCTGACCGGGGTGTCGTGGTATTTCAGGCCGGCAGACAGGAAAACCATTACAGTTACCCAATAAAAGAACATGAAAAAAGAATTGTCATCAAAACAACGAGAAGCATTGCTCAACGTATTGAAAGCACGTTTTGAGCAAAACATGAACCGCCATAAAGGCCTGGAATGGGCTAAGGTGGAGGCAAAGCTGGAAGCCAATACCGGTAAATCCTGGTCGCTCAATGAAATGGAAGCATCCGGCGGTGAGCCGGATGTGACCGGTTATGATAAAAAGACAGGCGAATATATTTTTTGTGATTGCTCGGCGGAAAGTCCCAAAGATCGCAGAAGCGCCTGTTACGACCGGGAAGCGCTGGAGTCAAGAAAAGAGCATAAGCCAAAAAACAGCGCAATCGACATGGCTGCCGCCATGGGCATTGAGCTTTTATCGGAAGAGCAATACCGGGAGCTGCAGCAGTTGGGGAATTTCGATGCAAAAACATCGAGCTGGATAAAAACACCTCCCGGTATCAGGAAGCTCGGCGGCGCCCTCTTTGCGGATTACCGCTTCGGTACTGTATTCATTTATCACAACGGTGCAGAATCATACTATGCCGCCAGGGGGTTCCGTGGCGCGCTGAGGGTCTGATTTTTGCAGCGGCAGCTTAAAGCTCCACCCCGGGCCAGGTACATTGCTCACTGTATAGCCGGGGCGGCGGTGGGTATTACGGAAGGCCGTAATAAAGTAATTCATGAGCATAGCTTACTGTACGTAAAACAGTAGCATTTCTGTAAGCTATTTACCCTAAATATATTGTGTTTTGCAAGGCAGTGCAGCCTGCCCGGTTTCGAACAGCTGCTGCCCGGCTTGAACCATCACCTGCAAAAACGGTCTTTTAACCGGCCTGAACGGTTTTTCTTCCCACAAACCGGATCACAGCGCCCTTTCCAATATGATATTTCCCTTCATTCAACATAATTTCTTCTTCTTCTAACCGTATTACTTCGTAGTTGTCAAAATCAGCCGTTATTTCAGCTTTGGAGTACAGCATATTAATATCGTCCGGACCTCCCACTTTAGGGTTACGCTTTTTAAAGCTGTCATGTTTTTTGCTAAACGCCTCGAATATAATAAGACCTCCCGGCCTCAGATAGTCATTTAGCTTTTTGTGGAAGAATGATTTCTTTTCCCCGGAAAAATGAGCGTATATCAGCCCGATGGCATCGAATGAAGCTTTTTCAAAGCTGAGTTGTTCCAAATCACCGACAATATATTGAAGCGCAACGCCATTTTCTTTGGCAAGCTGTAATGCCTTCGATTGCCCTTCACTACTTAAATCAAATGAAGTTACTTGCCAGCCAAGCTGTGCCGCAAATACGCCATTGCGTCCTTCTCCATCGGCCGGCATCAATATAGACCCGGGTTCAAATTTGGTAAGCCATTCTTTAAAAAAGATATTGGGGGTTTTGCCATAAGCAAACTCATGATCTTTGTATCGTTCATCGTATTTCTGCTGCATACAGTTAGACTTTTTAGTGATAGCGCAAAAGTAGTTTGCCCGGCGGAGAGCAGGATAGGACAAAAATGCAGTTTAACGGGACTTACCTGTATTTATGCCGGAAGGCCTCGGGTGAATACCCGGTATGTTTTTTGAAGAACCGGATAAAATAAGAAACATCTTCGTATCCCAGGTGCCCGGCGATTTGGTTTACCTGGCCGGACGTTGCGAGCAGGTATCTTTTGGACTCCAGGATAATATAGTCATTAATAAGCTCCGAGCATGTTTTACCCATCGTTGTCCTGGTGATGGCATTAAGCTGGTAAGGAGAAAGGTGCATCATCCCGGCATATTGCGCCACCTGCTTGTGGCCGGAAATATGCGTTTCCAGAAGCGCTGAAAATTCCTGCAGGCGTTCCTGTGCGTACGTAGTATGAGGAACAGCGGGGCTTTTGCTTCCCTGGCGGGCAAGCCCGATAAAAAAAATATCGAGGTTGGCGTTAATGATCGCCTGATATCCTTCCTGTTTACCGGTATACTCCCGGAAAATATACGTTAATATAGCAGCCAGTTTTTTGAACCCGCGGGCGCCGGGTTGATATAAGTTGGTATTGCCTGCCTTGCGTAACAGCTGGCTGAAATCTTTATCGCGGGCATGAAACAAACCGGGTTTAAATCCCAGCAGCCATCCCGTACTGCCCGCTTCCAGGGTAAGCTGGTGCACCTGGCCGGGACGCAGGAAGAAAATAGTATTGTCGCCAACCGGGTATGGTGTAAAGTCTATTTCATGCTTACCCGTTGCTTTTTTCAGCGCCAGGATATAAAAGAAATTATGCCGGTGCAGTTCCTGCACCATGTCTTTTCCGGCCAGCAACTGCCGGATATCCCGTATACTAAAGTTTTCAGAGAAATCCGGCTCCTGCCGGCTGGCGGTAATATCCCTTACCGGAATGTGTTTCATGATGACCTGGGTTGCTGTAAATGTCGTACTTATTTTATGAGCATCAGCGAACCCGTGGTTGCCATCTTACGCGCAGCCGCTCTACAGGTTCTTTCCCGTTAGCTGGCGCAACGCGCCACGGTAGGTTTCGCCCACGGGCAGTTCGAGGTCGCCGATAAA
>JACXTT010008513.1_pt1 | contig 14217 bp, 18 predicted proteins | sample 9270951 | NCBI WGS metagenome assembly JACXTT01 (sample SAMN15532306, study PRJNA645909) | rock metagenome | isolation source: weathered quartz diorite | place: Puerto Rico | collected 2017-06-21 | reverse complement strand
CCCGCGCCTTAAACGCCGCAGAATGATTACGTCTCGGTCTTCGCATGATCTCCTCTCCGGTCAAGCCCGGACGGAGATCCACTTATACCCGTGTCCGAAAAACCGGGGCCACCTCTGGTCCCTAATTCACTCAGTGCCCAACCCCCAGGGAATAACTCAATTACCGACTGACTGAACTGTCCGTGCCCGTGAATGGGCGGAAGCCCGGCATAAATGTTTGTCCCGGTGGCCTTACCGACCTCGATGAGAATTTCCGCTTTATTCTCATACAGCACTACGTGGTCTGTTGCTTGTAGACCGAGAGCGCTGCGGAGCTCTTCGGTGGACGGTAGCCCCAGCTTGCTGGCATTCACCCTGATCGAGATGTGCGTTGCCCACGACGGGCCGCTGATGAAGGCCGAGTAGCAGCTCGCTCGTTTGCCCAATGCCTCCTCGAATAACGCTCTTAGGTCTGGAATTCGAGCAAGCAATTCCTGCAGCGAAAAAGTAGATCCACCGGTTGGCTGCAAGAACCGCTGCAAAATAAGCCGATCTGAAGGGAGAAAGCTTGCGGACTCAAGATGATCTGATTCGTTGATGGTGATGAGTTCAGAGTTTTTCGTTGCATCAAGGAGTTCACGAAAGGCGCCGTCAACAGCCACGCTAATTCGCATCTCCTCCAAGTTAGCGCCTCCGTCGAGCGTGGCACTTAATCCGTGAGAAGGCTTTAAACTAGCTTCGCGTCTTTGTGGATCCCTGTACAACACTAGCGCCCGCGCAAACGCGAGCACTCCATAGTACTGCAGCAGTGGCTTAACGAGCGGCGCTGCATCCTGTGCTGTCGCGAAGTATTCTCGGCCCTGAGATAAGTGCGAAATGATTTCGCGCGCTTTCGAGGCGCTCAGCTTCCCTCCATGACGCGCCTTATACCTTGTCTCCAATACGTCGCGAGAGAGGAAAAGGCTGAGTTGCCCCCATTCGCCGGCAGGCTGCCGTTGTCCAATCATGCTCAGATGGCGGTCATGAGACTTAGTCGGCGTACTCGTAGTCGGTGGCTTCAGGCCCCAGGCTATAGAAGCGCCACGTTCCGACGTTCAGCCTTCGGAAGAACGCGGTCCTGCGCCTGATTCCGTGCTCATCTTCATAGACGACGAATCCCCGCAGATAGCAAGCCACGCCGAGCATCAGTCCGGGGTCTTGACCCCCATGGGCTTGTTGAACTGCTTGCGCGTTCGCGAGGTTAATGGCGGTACCGGGTCCAACGGCGGACCCGAACGTCCATCTGCGCTGCTCGCCGGATTCCAGCGCGAAGTTCCCCATCACGTTTGCGTCCGGCGGGGCTTCTTGTGGTCGCCATTGTTGCGGTATGACGGACTGGATCTCAACAAAGCTTCCTATTACAGCTCCGCGAGCGTCGCCAGCATTCGCGAGGACGCTCGTGATCCGGAGTTGTTCGTCGGTGAGTTCTGAAAGAATCATTTCTCTGATCAAGAACTTTGGCCGTCGCTGAGCGGCGATACCCTGCCGAGAGATGCCGGCCTGAGTCTCCATGATTTGGGCTTGTCGGCGGTACGTGCGCCACTGAAGAAATGCGACGATCAGTTGGCCGCCTGTGATCAAGATGATCCACCAGTTGGATGGCCCGCTGCTCATGATTCGCTCGGCCCTGGCTTGTTACTGGCTGAAGCGCAACGCCATCAATGCGCCACTGATGCCTGCTGACAGCTCACAATCAGGGTGCGATGCATGCTGTTTGCCCATATGGCACCGTTGCCAACCGGCACCGCGGCCCCGCCAACGACGTTCCCTTCAGGATCGAGAATTTGATACTTACCGCCGCAGATGCGTGCGGCTTCATTCATACAATCGGCGATATCTCGCGCCGCGCCGGGGCACCGGATCGCAAAACCCTGAGTGCCGTTGGGCAACGCAACTGGGCGCGAGGTGACGCACGCCGAAGCGGCGAGAGCCACCAGTGCCGCGGCAGTTCCCCTTACGACTTTGAACAGCACATACCCCCCCTTCAATCAGGCGACTGCTTTGCTATTGTTTTCACCCCGCAATTAATCCCACTTAGGCTCTGGTCGCCGCTTGCTCTGCGGCCGGATGACCTCCCCCTCGAACTGCCAACGGGGCACCATCGGGAAGCCATCGAGCGGGCGTGACTGGAACTTGACGCCCATCTGCCCCAGCGCCAGCTTTTGCTTGGTGCGGCGGGTGTACCCGGTCAGTTCGACGATTTCTTCCGGTGTTAGCCAAAGTCCCATCTCAGACCCCCTGAGCGCTGCAGTGCGACATTGTCAAATAGCTCTTGCCTATCTGCTCAGATAGGCTCATAGTAGCCACTATGGGCAAGACGAAGCGGCATCAGCAGATCATCTACCTCGACCATGAGAAGGCCGCACTCCTCGACAAGCTTTGGGAGGAGACGCGGGTTCCGAAACAGGTTTATTTGCGGGAGGCGGTAGACCTGCTGCTCGAGACGTACAAGCTGCTGAAGCCGAAACGTAAGCCCTGAAGCGGCGCCCGCGGCGAGGATCAGTCGCCACGGACGCCTGACCAAACCGACCTTTAGAGGAGGCCGATATGGCTAAGCCTATTCTACGCGTCGTTGAACGCGTAAATCCCGAAGTCCGCACCGAGCTACCGCCGCTCGACCCTAACGACCCGGATGAGCGGCTGTATATGAATTTCCTCGAGCAGCCCGCGCAGGCAACGTTCGAGCAGATCCAGAAGATTGAGGACTACATGGAGACCCGGTCGCAGGCGTCTATCTGGCGTCGGCTTGCCCTGGGTTCGCTCACGCGTTCCGGCGCGCAGTTGGTTGAGTCCGTACAGAACGATGACACGGTCGCTCCCCTGATGGCCGATCTCGCCGCCGCTGCCACCGAATACGCCGACCGGCTAAAGACCCTGGCGGAGATGATCGAGGCGGCTTCGATGCGTATCGAACTTGCCCTGTGCAGCCGGCCTGATCTCAAGGAGCTGATTACGCAGGCAGAGAAGAGGGGTAAGCGAATCGAGCTCAAGGTAGTTGAGGCGGTGGCCCATGGGTAACAAGAACGTCTACAAGTCCCCGAAGCTCAAAACGCTGTCGGGACAGGTTTTCGACAGGACCCAGCGGCCCACGAGCCTTGTTCCGCTCTATGGCAGCGGCAGACCATCGGGCCTGGCTGCGGGGAGCTCTACGACCATCCCGAGCATGGGCCGAGCTCTTGCGTGGAGGCTGCCTGGAACTACATGGACGAGGTTATCGGGATGCTCGAGCCCGAAGGCGACGGGCGGCTCCCGAGGCTGCGACAGTCTCCCAGGCTTTCGGGCTTCGCACTTGCGCAGCGGTACCAGTGGGCTGAGCCGAGCAACGGCCCGGTGGGATTACCGGAGCAGGGTAAGGACGGCTGAGACTTAGGCCATGCAGCGTGCGAGAGCGCCGCTTTCGGCGCTGCCTGGCCTATACCGAAATCCCTGCCAAAACCGCATTAGCCGTGCCATGTGCAATCAAGCGCTTACGACCGTGCGCTGTGGGCATACCCAATCACTTGATTTCCGCATGAGCATTGACGATGGGCAACGGTAAGCGCGTCGCCTTCTACCTCCGCGTCAGCACCGGCGGGCAGACGGTCGAGAACCAGCGCCAGGAGCTCGCTAAAGCCGCTGAGCAGCGCGGGTGGAATGTGGTCGAGGCCTACTCGGACAAGGGCGTCAGCGGTGCCAAGGGCCGCGACAAGCGTCCGGCCTTCGACCGCATGTGCCGGGATGCGGTGGCGGGTAAGTTCGATATCGTCGCTGCGTGGAGTGTCGATCGCCTGGGCCGCTCAGTACTGCACCTAGCGCAGTTTGTGGAAGACCTGCGAGCGGCAAGAATCGGGCTCTTCCTTCTCAAGCAGGGGTTAGACAGCGAGACGCCTACCGGGCGTGCGATGCTCGGCATGTGCTCGGTGTTCGCGGAGCTTGAGCGCGAGATCATCCGCGAGCGCATCCACGCCGGGCTGGCCCGCGCAAAGTCACAAGGCAAGACGCTCGGCAGGAGGCCTGTGAACGCACGTACCGAGGTTCGCATCCGTGAGCTGCGGGACCAAGGCCTCGGAAAGCTGAAGATTGCCCGCGAGGTCGGTTGCGGGGTATCGACTGTGCAAAGAGTGCTTGCTTCCTAGCCGGCCTTTCAATGCATCCGTAATTGGTCCCGACCTGGGGGCTTTCTCGCATTGACCCAGAGATTTCGTAGGCGTATTTCGACCTATAGGACAACGTGCTGCGCTGCGGTAAGTACGCGAGACAGCGAATGAAACCGCGATGAACCCAAAGCCCGCGGAACCCCAGACAGATACAACGCAGCTTGTTGGTAAAGCGCGGGCGGTGAGTGGAAGATTGACAGGGGAAGCGCGCACTCAGTGGCCGAGATAGGTGTGTGCTGCTGTCCCTGGGGGTCACCATGCCAAGTGATTTGGTCCTGTGCGTCGAACGCTCGGGAACGATTGTCAGAGCTATCAAAGACAACTAGCAGTGTGAGCGGACTTCGGAGAAATATCGCTTGGAGACATGCATCGGAGGGTGCCGCCGTGTCGGAGCTACTCATCAGGCTGCGCAGACCGGTCGAATTACTCATTGCCGGCCTCACGACGCTAATTGTGGGTTGCAGCGGTACCCTCATGGTCAAGGAAAGCTCGTTACAGCAAACGCCGTCACGAGGGATGTCCACTGTGACAGCGCGGCAAGTGGTGAATGAGAGCTTCGCAAAGGGGATGGTGCGCACCGAGGCCTGCGGGCCTCCGCTATCGATCATAAACGCGCCGCCGACTCACCCCGCCGCGCAAGGTGCCTCAGACGACACAACGGTCAAGCCGGCAGTCGCGAAGTGAAGGAGACTACGCCAGGAGCGGCCGCAGGTCGGAGGTTGTATATGCACCGCGATACGCAAGTGGCTTTATTTCTGGCTTTTTCCTGCGCGGTGGTCGCCGCCCGGGGACAAGCGCCTGAAGTGACGAATTGCGCCACTGTCTGTCCGGATGGTCAACGTGTGACATTCGTTTGCAGTCAAACTCCGCCTTGCAACTGGGGCACCGTAAAAGCCCCAACGTCTGGTGGCTCCTCAACATCCGCAAGTTCGACATCAAGTTTCCAGGAGGCGCAGCTAAACCTCGCTTATCAGTTCGGTCAGCAGCTTGGAACCGCGATTGCCAATTGGATGCAGCAGAGCGATGCAGAAGACGAGGCTAAGCGTGCGCGGGCGCGGGAGATAGCACGCCAGCAGAAAGCATGGGCTGAAGCCGAGGCAAAGCGGCAAGCGGATGAGTATGCCCGCAAGCAGCAGGAAATATACGAGGGCCTCAGCAAGTCCCTGCGGCGCGTCGGCACTCCAGGGGAGTTGAGCCTGCGCCGCTCCGGTTCGGATCCGGGTTTGAGCATTCGGCGATCAGGCGCCGGACCGGACGTGGGCGGAGACAACACCGCGCAAAAGTCCTCCAGTGGCTCCGGGCCCGGCTACGGAATTCCCGGCTTACCCGGAGTCTATGTCGGTGGCCCTCGCGGTTCTGCCCCCACTCTCGGGGCAATTCTCGCCGAGTCGACGACCGCACCTGTCGTCAAGGGCGATTTGCAGCAAGCGGCGCAACTAGTCGCGGCAGCCTCTAAAGCACCGGAATCAGTTCGAGGGGTACTGTACGACGTCGCCGCTAATGCGGCGGGCGGCGACAAGTCGGTGACGCAATGGGTACACACAGATACAAGCCCGCCGACAGTGACCGATGAACAGGTTCACGGTTTTCAGCAAACTGAAAACGCGTATCGAGAGGCGCGGGTTGAGAAGACGAGTGCGGCTGAGGCTGTGTCGCAGGCGAGCGCCCAACATGACGCCACGCAGGAGCTGATACACGCCACGCAGTCTGATCTAGACGCCTCGAAAGCGCATTTGTCCGATCCTGCGACGCTACATGAGAAGGAGCAGGCTTTAGCGGACCTCATGGCCGCCGAGAAGGCCCAGCGGGACGCACTGCGTACCGCCCATGCCAATCTCGATCAGGCAAACGCGAAGTTTGAACAGGCACGTTCTGCCGCAGTCTCTGGGCTTCGCAGTCTTGCTGGCATTTCTGACGAAGCCGCGTCCGCGCGAGCGAGGGACATTTTTGACGGATCCGCTTCCGCGTTGACGTCGACTAACACAGTCGACCTGCGCGATCGGACTTCCGACTCGCCGCGGCTACTCAGATCACCCCCAGCAAACGTGCAATCACGGGTCGCTAAGGCGAGCCCCGATCTGACCCAGGTGGATAAGCCCACCGTCGCGGAGATGCAACGCAGGTTAGCCGCGCTGCGTCATGAGGTCGACAAGCTGAAACAGGCTATCGATTGGCTGAATAAGTCCGCGAGCAGCACAAAGGACGACCGTCTTGAGTGGATGGACATTTCTCATCATGCCTCACTGGAGGCTATGAATACCGGGCTCGACCTGGTGGTTGATGTATCGGTCTACTACACGGGCGAGATTTTTAAGGGAATGCTGAAGGATCAAACTGATGAAATTCGAAGCGCGATCGATCAGATGACCAGCGAAACCGAGCCGGGCCGCAAAGAGAGACTCCAACTCGCGATTAAGGCAATGGAGCGGAACCGGCAAACGATCAAAACAGCGCAGCGGGAAGTCAAATTGGCGGACATCGCAAATTCGGCCGACCAATTAAGGCGTATTGATAGAGACGCGGACAAAAGCGACATTGAAAAGGCATTAGAAAGTGCGCACGTCTTGGCTAGTCAGGTCCTGGACAACGGCAAGGTCAAGGACGCGCTAAAACTCGACAGGGACTCGAAAATCGGTGCGTACGCAACGTTTGCAAAGGATTTAGCGGACGCTGGGTGCGAAGTCGCCGCGCAGGCCTACAGTGTATGGGGGATAAAGGAAACGGAGACGGAGATGTCAACATATCTATCGACGCTTAAGGCCGTGAAGCAGAGAATGGAAGTCGCTGAGAAGAACATTCGTACCGTCGAAGCGGAACTGAACGCTGCGCAAAGTGGCGATTAGGCAAGACCGGGAAGTCTGGGCTAGAGGGGACTCTGGGGCGCTGCGCGCATCGACGCTGGTCGTACATTGGGTTAGCAAGTCAGTCATTGCGTATTCGAGCCTTGGGAGATGAAGGCGAAATGCGGAAATATTCAGGTCGACTGCGCAGAGTCGAGTCTACCTGCATGCACAATCGATCTTTGTCAGCAATATGATTCGACGTAGCACCTACCAGCTGCTTTTCGTTCGGGTGCTCGACATGGCAGTCATAGGTGGTTCGGCGCTTGCGTTGAGCCGTGCCGATGCAGCCGCGCAGTGCCATCCCAGTGATCACGAGGTCGGTGAGGATGTCCGCGGGGGACTCAGTAGATGAGCAAGAAATCGGTCATTGCCCTGACAGGACCGGCACTCTGGTGTGGAATCGTTGTCGTGGGAGCGGGTTGCGTTTCCCCGGGCACCGGACTCAGCGATCCGCCCGACTACATTCCCGGGAAAAGGGCCTCGAACGTTTCCATCGAGGCAGCTAAAGATGTCCTCACGCGGCTTCTGCCAGGGCAGTCTTCGCTAATGAAGGGCGACTCGGTGACCAAAGTTTCGTCTGTGGAGGTTGCACCTGGCAGCGACGGCACACCGGTGACGCTCATAGTCCGTACTGAAGATACGCAACTGGCGAGTCTGCGCGGGTACGAGCCCGGATCCGTACTCCTAGCAGCCGCGGTGCCTACGCCAAGCGAATATCTTCGAGCGCGAAGCAAATATCTTCGAGGGTCGCAACCGGCCCGACGGTATTTCGGGTTAATTAAGTTTTTTACGCTGAAAGACCTAACACTGGAAACGCGCCATGGAGGCGCAGAGCATCCCTCATCGATCACGCTTTCCAACCATTGGTATTTGGAAACTCGCTACGGATCAGTGCAAGAAGTCGCGGATGCGCTATATGCGCTTAAGCTGTCCGCCGGTTATGGGGCTGACGAAGATGAGCGACGCTTCATTGAGTTGGCGCGTCAATATCGCGACGCCACGACTAAACCAGCATTTCCAGAAGAGGCCCGGGCTGGACAAATCAAGGCCGAGCTTGCCTTCGACCAGAAGCGCCTACCGGAAGCGATTACTCACTACTTGTCGGCTCTACGGGCGGCACCCTGGTGGCCCGACGGCTATTTTAACCTCGCGAATGTACTCGCGAGCGTGCACGCCTATGACGAAGCGATCTTCGCAATGAAGAGATATCTGGTACTCGTTCCAAATGCGCCAGACGCGCGCGCAGACCAGGACAAGATATACCAGTGGGAAAGCGCGCCAGTGTATGAAGATGTCTCCCCAGAGGAGCTCCGGGTACAAGCTGAACAGAAGTCCGCGGAAGCTGCAGGCGGCGGTTGCTTCATTGCGACCGCCGCGTACGGTTCGGTGCTCGATCCGCACGTGCAAGTGCTGCGTGATTTCCGAGATCGACACCTCGTGACGAATCAGGTCGGTCGCGCATTTGTAGCCAGTTACTATAAGTATTCACCCCCAATTGCGGGATTCATCCGCAACCGGCCTGTGGCGCGCGGGATCACGCGAATAGCGCTGGCGCCCGTGATTCTGGTGGTTGAGCGGCCGGGAATCGCGGTGTTTGCGCTGCTGCTCACGGCGTGTCTAGCGGCGACGCTCTGGCACTTCTGTGTTGCTCGGCCGCGTGTCCGCGCTCGGCACCAGCGAGTATTCTAGGTCTACCGGGTTCAATGGACATGCAGTAGCTGAGCAGGGCGGACCTCAGCCAGCAGGCTGCGGCAGATGTGCTGCAAATCGACGAAAAAGACTTGCACGCGTACTGCGGAGGCGAGCGTCCGGTGCCGCGCGTAGTCATCCTTGCGCTTGAACGCTTGGCCGACATGCGGGGGACGGCGATGAGGAAGCAGTAACGCGCCGCGCGCTGAGCCCTCGAAAGCGCCGCCTGCCGATGGGGCGGCGTTCTTCGTTACTGCGGGACGCCGGCTACAATGCCGCATGCCGCGGCGCAGGCGTATCTCCTCCATGGATAGCCGGATCCCGGTGGTCGCGCGGATGCACGTCGAGTGCGTCAAGTGCGGGCATACCGAGGACGAGAGCTACGAATTCGACATGCCCTAAGTAGCACGGAGGATGCGTGCGTTTCTGCGTAATCGCACCCGAAACTCCATCTGACACAGAAACAGTCCGGCTTGGCTCCGGCACGGAAGTGCCGCCCCTTGGCGAGCGGCACTCCCTGGGATCCTAGACAAGCTACGGCTGAGTGAGAGTGGTGACGTTCAGGAAATTGTTGCCGCTCACGTTATTGCCTGACACGCCCGCTATCCCGAACGCGGCATCGTTAATCGTATTGTTCGTTACAGTTGAAGCGGAGGACGGCGTCACACCGATTCCAACTCGTACTGCTCCTACGATGAACACGGCATTTGTCGGCATAAACCCGACGCAGGATACCTCGTTATTCTGAATGGTCGCGCCGGCACTGCCGGGAGGCGCATAAACGCTTATGCCACTCAAGCCGCCGGAAATCGTGTTGTAAGAAATCGTGACCGGGGCCGAGTTACTGCCAGCGAATATTCCCGTTGCTCCACCATTACCGCCAGCGCCCGGGATCCCCGGTGGGAGTCCTTCGATGTAGCCGGGCGAGATAGTATTTGCCGACACGCTAACCGGTTGCGATGCATTTAAGACCGCAATGCCGTCCCCAGAGCACGAGGTAACAATATTATCGTTTACCTGCCCGCCCGCCGTGTTCTGCAGGACGATGTTGGAGCAAGTTGTACCCTGACTTATATCGATACCGGTGATCACGTTTTCGTTGACCACCGGAGATCCTGGCAGGGTTAGCCAGATCCCAAATTGATCGAATCCGTGGATTCTGGAGTCGACAACGGAGATCGAGTTCGCACTCGCGTCGGCGAAGATGCCGACTCCGGCGTGAAACGAGGTAAGGGTACAGTAATAACCTACGCCTCCATTTGTTACCCTCACGTTTTGATTCCTCACCGCGACGCGGCTCACGGTGCCAGAGGCTCCCCCGGAGAACACGATGCCAATCAGAGACGGGACCGAACAGGTGGTGAAGGTGTTTGAGGCGTCTACCGATATATTCGAGATGCTAACTCTCGCGGCCTTGACAAAGATCTGCGCAATAGCGGATGCAAACCCGCTGCCGCCGAAGTTGCTGCCGTCCGCGTAGTTGGCGGCAACGCCCTGTCCGCCGTTGGGGAGTGTGATCACCGCGGCCCCCGTATTGGCTGCGGGATTGGTCACTCCGCGCATCGTGACGGACTTCTTGATCGTGACCAGTTCGGGGTAGGTTCCCGGACAAATCAGGATGGTCGCTCCGGCGGGAGCGGCGTTCACAGCCGGCTGGATGCTACTGTAAGCCGTAAGGAAAGGCGTCGTGACGCACGTTGTCGGTCCTCCGGCTACGCCAGGCGGTGGGAAAATGCCGTGGGCATCGACAACAATGGTTGGCCCCCCTTCTCCGTCTGCCTTTGCGTACGTTGCAGGCAGAATCAGCAAAGCGGCAGCGAATAGCGCTCTCGCGGTTTGCCGACGTGAATGAGTGGTAATTGTCGAGCACATTGAATTTCTCCCCCTGAGTTCAGCTATCAACGAGCCCCAGCCCAACGCGCTACGGTGTCTTGCGCTCAAGAGAGTAAGGACGATTGGCGAAGAACGAGACGCGCCATGCGCCCCCCGGGAGCGCCTGTTGTTATAGGTGCCGCGGACGATTAGTACCTGGCCACACCCCGGTTACACGATCGCCTTAGCGCGTGAAGCAGCTAACACCCGGCTTCATCGGGTGTAAATGGGGATTTGCCCGCGTTTTTGCAGATATTGTCAGCCGTCGCAACTCGAGGCGGCGGGAATCGACGTGGTGTGAAGGAATGGCGAGTGCGGCTAGCGATGCTATTTCGGCAGGCGCTTTCGCTCTGCCTCGAGCCGCATCGCGAGTTTCGCGTAACGTGCTGCCGCAGCCTCGATGGGGCCGCGTGTGCTTGGGTTCTCCATTTCCTTCGCGCGCCTTTCTTCCTGGTAAGCGAGCGCCCGGCATGCTGTGGCGGCGGTCGCGAGCTCAGCGTCTGACAATTCGATGGCCGCCATGTGGCGAATCTTGCCGCCGCTACGGCCGGCGCGTCCATGCAGGTCTGGGACAGGTCAGGTACTGGATGGCACGTGCTGGATCATCCAGAGGAGTATGCTTCACTGGAGGCGTTCGTTACCAGAAAACCAAGAGGGGGAATCCGATGAACAGCGTCAGAAACCTTGTACTTATCACCGCGAGCTTCGTGTTGCTGGCAGCCTGTACTAAGGCTGTAGCGCCGGATACGGCGGCAGATCAGGCCGCAATCCGAGCCGCGCAGAACGCATGGTACAAGGCGTTTAACAGCGGAGACGCCGCTGCTGTTACAGCTCTCTACACCGACGATGCCGTGGTCATGGCCCCAGGCGTACCAGCCGACAAGGGCAACGCCGCGATCCGAGAGCATCTTGCGAAGATGGTCGAGGAGTTTCGCACGGCGGGACTGACGGCCAACGAGGGCCCCACGAACGACGTCGGGGTGTCCGGCGATCTCGCCTGGCAGGAGGCCAGCTACATTGTCACAGACAAGGCAGGCGCGACGGTCGAGGCCGGTAAGACTCTTACCGTGTTTCAGCGAAAGGACGGGAAGTGGATGATGGTCCGTGACACTTGGAATTCGGACTCCCCACCGCCCGCTCAGACCGCATCAACAACTCCGCCTAAGTAGTCTAAGGAAACAAAGGACGCGCCGCCCTGCCCATGGGGGCGGCCGTTCGTCACTGCACTCTGCGTCGCGGACGTCGTCCCTGAATTGCTCTGATCGCCCGGCTATGTCTCGCGATGGTCGCGTGCAGCTCGTCGTAGTCGCCGTCCGATCGCGCCTGATCGAGGACCCGCAACACGCCCCGGGCGCCGCTGTAGAAGGCAAATGTGCGGCGAGTCTGTCAGGGAACAGGCTTGCCTTCTTTGTCCCTCGCGCGCTCGAACCAGATGAAGTTCTCCTCGGGCATGCGCTCCTTGAGGAGCTGATAAAGCTCCTTGCCGACCGTCGGGAGCTGGTCGAGCGCTGAATACACCAGGGTACGGATGTCATCGGTGTAGCTTTTCATGGCGGTGACAAGGCGCGTCCCGAGGTACGACTCGATGGCTGCCTCTGGTGTCCCGGGGACGATCTTGACCTTTTCGAGTTTGGGCAGTACCTCGGTCTCATATATCTCAGACCGGCGCTTATCTCAGACCGGCGCTTCACGAGGTCCGCCAGCGTCCAGTAGTGATCTGCCAAGGTATCAAGCCGCAGCACGATCGACGGCGACGCGCCCTTGAGCAGGAAAGCGAGCGCGCTGTAGTCGAAGCCGATCTCTTCCAGCGAAAGCTCGCCCCCAGGTGGCAGGAAGTACCACTGCAGCGGCTCTGTCCTCCAAGGCTCGATGCGCTGGCGGAAGAACGTGAGCAGGGTGTTGTACATGCGCGTGAGCGTGAACATGGCAACGTTGCCGGCCAGTGCCTCGCGATCCCGCTCTTTCCGCTGCTCGCCCGCTTCCAATCGCTCCCGATCCTCGGCGGCCTGCCTACGGGCGAAGGCGAAGGCGAGCCATGCGCCTCCACCAGCCCCGAAGAGCGCGGCAAGACCCTGCGAGGCAAGGTCCGTCAGAAACTTCATCCACAGCGAGGGTTCCTGCACAGGGTTGCTCCGAGGCCATTGGCGTGACGAATGCCGGCGCTTTGAGTGATTTCGATCTGGCTTCTGCGCTGGGGAGTATACGGGCGGCGTTTCTCGACGATCGTGCGCGAAGCTGGCGCGCTCTTAAAGCATGGACGGCTCACCGCACGCCAGGTGCGGGCGCTGGCGCAAATCTGACCGCTTTCGGGTGTGGTGTGGGACCACGGGGCCGGCCCGCTCACAGTGCTCCCGATCGATGCCATCACCAAACGCGCGCAGGCTCATGTTGTGGTTGCGTGCGACGTTGTAGCCGGCCATGCCGATGGTGAGGGCTTGCCAGATCGAGCGCGTGACGCGCCAGCCCTTGGCGTCGGTTGCGTCTACTTCCCGATCGAGCCAGTTGCTCACCAGATAGTGCGCCATTGCCTGAGCCGCCCATGCCCCGGCAACCGCGCCCGTCGAGGGATGCTCGCCGATCAGGCGCGACGTTACCGGGTTGCTTTCGATGTAGCAGTCAGGGCGCCGCGCGATGTTCACCGTTTGCGCAAAATCGGCCGCATTCAGCACTTGATACGCGAGCTCAGTGCGCCCGGACTCCGGCAGCGTGGAGCATCCGGAGAGAGAGGCCGCCAGGACGCCGCAAACCGCCAAAGCAGGGGGCCGTCCGGAGCGGAAGTGTACCCCCAGGTGTACCCCTGAACGTCTCATCTAGGTTTTGATGTTCAGAAGTATCTGATTTTATTGGTCGGAGCGCCGAGATTTGAACTCGGGACCCCTTGCACCCCATGCAAGTGCGCTACCAGGCTGCGCCACGCTCCGACCGGGTTGTTCTTAATTTGACCAAGACCCATGCAGCCGCAAACCGGCCACATCCGCATCAATAATACGCTGTTTTTCGACGCTCGCGCTCGCGCGGCCATCCGCGCCCAGCGCCAGGAGGTCCCTCCCCCTCGAGTGTTACTGCCTTGTAGCGTATTTCCCACCCCCGGTCTTAGCGGGTTCGGCCGGTACGTGGAGTCCGCTCAGAAAGTCGAGGGGCAAGGCCGTTTCGGGGCTACCGGATTCGGTCGAGCAATGCAGCGCGAACGCGGCCGGGCTCCGGATCATCGGATAAAACAGGCTCCCGATGCGCGTCTCGCCCGGCGCGAGCGTGAGCGGCAGGGGCAGCCGCCGCCGACTGAAGTCGGTCATGATCCGTTTCTTGTTGTAGTGATCGATGATCCGGACCGTCCCGTAATACACCGGCAGGACGGTCAAGGCCGCAAAGCTCGCACCCGCGACCGCGGGTGAGACAAACGTCCATGCGCCGGCGGAGGTGGTGGCAGCCGCGGCGGCCGCGCCGGCGCCGACGATGAGAGCGCCGGGACCGGCCGCGCGCACGAAGGCCTCACCGCCGGCGCGGTACTGCCTTTCCAGCACCTGGCTCTGCTTCTCGAGCACCCAGGGATCGGCGCCAGCGGCAGCTACTATTCCGGCAGAGTCGGTCAGCGTCGCGGACTCGACGGTAATCGGCCGCTCGCTGCCGTTGTGGAGGGCGACGACGTATTCGTCCCACAG
>JACXTT010008512.1_pt1 | contig 14219 bp, 9 predicted proteins | sample 9270951 | NCBI WGS metagenome assembly JACXTT01 (sample SAMN15532306, study PRJNA645909) | rock metagenome | isolation source: weathered quartz diorite | place: Puerto Rico | collected 2017-06-21 | reverse complement strand
CCGCAGGCCGCGGCCGTCGACGATGGGATGCGGATCGCGGGTCGCGACCACGCAGCGCCGGATGCCCGCCGCCAGGATGGCGTCGACGCACGGCGGCGTGCGCCCGTGGTGGGCGCAGGGCTCGAGCGTCACGAACAGCGTCGCGCCGCGCGCCCGCCGCCCGGCGTGCTCCAGCGCGCGGACCTCGGCGTGGGGCTGACCCAGCGCCGCGTGCCAGCCTTCTCCCACCACGCGCCCGCTCCGGACCACCACCGCACCGACGACCGGGTTGGGACGCACGCGACCGCGGCCGCGCTCGGCCAATCGCAGGGCGCGGCGCATGAAGACGACCTCATCCATCGGGCTCGAGCCTCCGGCCGAAAAACGAAAACCCCGCTGGCGCAAGGCACCAACGGGGCAACAGGCATCCAGCGGATGCCCGAAATGACGACGACTCCTTCTCCCATCCCGACTGTGACGGTCGGCTCCGGAATCTCACCGGATCTGCGAGACGCGCGGATTCTGGCCGTCGCGTCCGCTCGCGGGCTCTACCGCCGGTGGGGACTTCCGCCCCGCCCCGAAGGAGATGCGGCCGGAAAGGATAGGGACCGCGCGGCGGGCTGTCAAAACGGCGCTAGTAATGGATCGCGAGTCGCACCGTGGCCAGGCTCCAGGTCGGCATCCGGACGCCGAAGACCTGCGGGCTCCCATTGACGCCGAAGACGTGATTGGGCAGCCACAGCTCGCGCGTCGCGACCTCGAGGCCGGCCCTCACCGGCGCGGGGCGGATCTGAATCAGCGTCGCCCCGAACGCGAAGCCGGCCACGGTTTCCTCGACCGCCTGGTCTTCGAACGTCGCGGGCGCGGCCGAAGTGAGGTCGGCCCGCGCGTGGAAGGCGGAGGGCCCGAAGTAGACCTGAAACGGGTGGCGATCGGCTTGCCACCGCAGAAGGACGCTGGCCTCGAACACCGAATAGTCGAGCTGGCCGCTCAGGGTGCCGCTCTCGAGCAGGCGTGTGCCGAGCAACCAGTCGCCGACCTCGATGCCCGCCGTCCAGTGTGGCCGCACCGGATACTCGACGCCGCCGGCGAAGGAGATCGATCCGCCCGGGGCGGCTTCGGCGAACAGCTTGCCGTAGCCGAAGGCGATGTGACCCTTGAGGGAATCGAGGCGGGGACCGGCGCCCGCCAGCGCGGGCCACAGCAGCAATGCGGCGACGGCGAGGCCTGCGCCGCGAGGTCGCGACCGCTCAGCGGTTGAAGCGGATGTTGAGACAGTCGCCATCCTGAACCACATAGTCCCTCCCCTCGAGCCTCAACCAACCCTTCTCGCGCGCACCCTTCTCGCCGCCGACCTCCAGCAGCCGATCCCAGCGGACGACCTCGGCGCGGATGAATCCCTTGGCCAGGTCGCTGTGGATCTCGCCCGCCGCGTCGACCGCGCGCGCTCCCTTCTGCAGCGTCCAGGCGCGCACTTCGTCCTCCCCCACGGTGAAGAACGAGATCAGCCCCAGCAATTGGAAGCAGGCGCGAATCATGGTGGTCAGACCGTCCTCCACGAGCCCGAGCTCGGCGCGGAACCCGGCCCGCTCCGCAGCCGGAAGTCCGAGCACTTCGCGCTCGAGCAGCGCCTTGAGGCCAACCGTCCCGGTGAGAGGGCCGTCCGCAGCGGGCGGCGCGGTCCCATCTTCGCCCTGGTTGTACACCACCAGCAGCGGCTTCATCGTCAGGAGTTGGAAGCCGCGCACCAGTTTTTCCTCTTCCCCGTCGAGGGCGAGCCCGCGCAGCGGGTGTTCCTCCTCCAGCGCGTGCTGGAGTCGGACCAGGAGCGCGTGCTCGCGCTCGTTCTGCTTCTTGCCGACGCGCAGCTCTTTGTCGATGCGCTCGCGCCGCGTCTCGACCAGGGCCAGGTCGTTGAGGATCAGCTCGGCCTCGAGCGCGCACACGTCGCGCCCCGCCGCCGCGGCCCCGGCGTCGAACTCGCGCACCACCGCGGCCAGGGCATCGCAGTTCCTGACCGAGGCGAACAGGTCCGGGCCACGCGCAGGCTTGCCCTGGCTCGTGGTCGCGACCGTGTCGACGAACTGGACCTGGGAGTAGACCGTGCGCCTGGGCGAGTAGAGCGCCGACAGTCGATCGACGCGCGAATCGGGCACGTGCACGACGCCAATCGTCTCACGTCCGGCCGCCGTGGTGGCCTGGACGCCTGCTCCCTGGAGGATGACCTCGAACACCGTGGACTTGCCGGATTGTGGAAGGCCGAGAAGGCCGACGCGCTTCATGGCAGGGCTCGCCGCGCAAGAGAAAGGGGCCCGCGGCGTGTCCCCGCGGGCCCACGAATGACGGCCGGCACTCTAGGCGGCTCGGCTTGGAAGTGTCAATCCGCCGGCGGTTCGTTCCCTTCGCGATACGTCTGAGCCAATGCCTCGCTCAGGCGGGACGAGGCTGTCATCAGACCCTTCAGCTCGATCTGCTGATCGGCCTGGTACAGAACGATGGTCTTGCGGGTCTTGTCGACGACGAGGCGACAGTCGCGACACCGCTCGAGGTGCTCTTCGATCTCGCGACAGAGATCCTGTCGCGCCTCCTCGTCCAAGTAGTCGCCTAGCTGCTCAAGGAGTTCCTGACAGTTCACCTCTTGGGCTCCAGTTCCGGCCGGCGTTGACCTCGTACGGCTCCTTGGCGGGCCCGGGGGGACATGCCGGCAATCTAGATGCGGGGGAATCCGAGGAGGTTTGCAGATAGTTGACAGGGGTGCGACAAAAGTGAGGAAGGCTCGAGAAGCGACAGGCGCGCTCGTGTGCGTGCTCGCTGCACATCGGTGCATGGTGCCGTGCATGAATTAGCTTGGTGACCCGTGCTGGGATCGAACCAGCGACACCCTGCTTAAAAGGCAGGTGCTCTACCGACTGAGCTAACGGGTCACGACTTTGGCCGCAACAATTGCTTCGGATCAGCGACCTCGATCAGATCACTGTGGGTGACGATTGGGTTACAGTGAACCCGATCGGCCATCCTCGCCCAGCCTCACGCCTTGAGGTAGTGCGGCGGGTCGCGGCGAAGCTTCTTCGCGCACAGTTCTCACCAGGTGACGTACTCGGCGCTCGCGACGCGGGCTGGCGGCTCGCGTCCACGCACAGCAAAGTCTCAGGCATACGTCAGTCGCGGGCAGCGCTGGCGTCCCAAACGCGTGGGCGCGCGCCCAGGTCGCCACGCTCCGGCTCGAGCTGCTCAAGATCGGCGCCCAGGTGACACCTGTTGCGGTCGGGCGTCAGCGAGCATATCGCGATGATGCTCACCGGTCACAGGAACCGGTCCATCCTCGACCGCTACGGCACCTGCGCGACGCCGTCGGCAGGCTCGCGCGTGCCGAATTGCTCGCGATCCTTCCACGTCCGCGGATCGCGTCTCGGCAAGTTGGTGGAGCTGAACGGGACCGACCCGTCGACCTCTTGACTGCCAGACTCTAAGCGCCGCCAGCACGAAGCTCGTCGCGCAACGCATCCTCAAGTGTCTCTGCGACCTGCTGCTCATTTCGCCGGATTCTTCAGGGCATCGCTGGCACGGCGAGGCACATCGGCCGTAGGCGCCATTCCTTCGGCTTGCGGCATTCTACGGCACCGCTGCGAAACGCTGCAGCAAGGCAGGATTTGAATCGGGTGGCAGTAGGTAGAAAGAGTGTCGCGGTGTCGGCAACCTAGATCGACTTCTCGATCGACTTCCTCGACCTTGCGGCGAATTGCCGCATTCCCCAGCGAGACCGCTGGAATCGGCTTTTTCGAAGTAACTTGCGGCAGCGCACTGTGTCTCGAGCGCGCTCGCTCGCGTGGCATCCCAGATGCTGAGGGATCATGGTCCTCGGGGACCTGCGCCCGGCCCCCTGGATAGCCCGCTCGCTGATGCGCCGCCGATCGAAGGGCCGCGAAGGGAAAGGAGGGGACCACTCTCAGTTTGGTCGCGGCCGGTGCGCCGGACGACGCATCGGTTTCAGTCGGCAGCTCCGTCGCCCCCCAATGCAGACTAGTCCTTGCTGCGCTAATCGAGTCGAGCCACGAATGGAGTCGCGACATGAACCCCAAGCTCATGCCGGCCCTGCTGGGCCTGGCAATCGTGACGGGCTTTTTCCACCCGTCGAAGGCTGCCGCTGTCGTGAGTCCGATCCACTACTGGACGTACTCGCCAGACTCGACCACCATGGATACCGTCACCGTGTTGGTCAAGGATCAACTTCGACGGACGTACACGCCGAAAACGGTCATGGCGCTCTACAAGCACATCAACTGGGTTTGGAAGAACGGCGCCATGGCTCCCTCTCCGATCGATACGGCGGCATATCATTATCGCTGGTACACATTCAGCGACACCGGCGAAATCTTCAACAGAAAGATCCTGATCGATAACCAGATCCATCACGGGGTTCCCCTCGAAACGCACAGACTTGTTGGGATCCTCGCGCCCGCCGAGAAGTACTTCGGCGCACCTGATTACACGAAGCTCTCACACTACCTGGTCTACTCCCTTCTCCAGCCGATCCCAGTAACCAGTGGCCTCTTCAGTTTTCAGGACGAATGGAGGGCCGCGACCAACAGGCCGGTCTACACGATGTTGTACTTCTGTGTCCCGTGCTGGAAGAAAACAGTCCCCGGAGGGGTCGAGTACGTACCCGTGGACACGCTAACGCATTACTGCATTTATCAGTTGAACGAGACTGCGCCCAACTTGAAAATTCATGTAGCCGATCAGCTAAGGGTCGATACTCGCACCTATCATCAGACAAATGAATATCTGCTCGTACCGACCGCGAAGCTCTCGGTGAGTGTGCCCGCGATGAGCCCGGTGGGGATGCTGCTGATCTGTCTCCTCCTGGTGGGCACCGGGCTGTTGGTCCTGTCGCGCCAGCGCCGGGCCGCGAAGATCCACACAGCCTCACCATGAGCCGTGTTCGGGGGGGATCCCTCTCGGAGTGAACTTCCGAACGGTGACCACAGCCGCACGACGAATACTTCTGTCGACCACGGAGCCGGTCCCCTGGGAATCTACGGGGCCCGGCTCCGGCTGGCAACGGGTCGCGCGTTCTCCAGGGCCAGACCCCAAACGTATCTGCGGAATCCAATCGGGCGGAAATTTCACCGGGTCTTGAGCCGCCAGACGCTGGAATGCCCGCAAGGAGCAGAACCCGGCCCCGAGCCCTTGACTGCCCCTCGTTCAACCTCCCTCCGTGCCCCAAATGTTGTTCGCAGTCGATCTGGCAGCTATCGCCACTTGGGTTACTTCCTGGGTTACTCTCGATGACCGGAGCCGGCCATTTCTGGCCTCTCCTAGCCCGAAAGCCAAGACGCCCCCGCGGGCGGCAACCCGCGAGGGCGCTTGACCTTCAACTACTTCCCGGTTCGTGCGGCGGAATGGGCTCGTTGGCTTAAGAGGCAGGTGCTCTACCGACTGAGCTAACGGGTCACGACTTTGGCCGCAACCAACTTACTGGAAGTCGCTGCCAGGCTGAGTGGCCGATCCTTCCGTCAAATGCGCCCCGGAACTGACCACGTCGGCCCTCTCGGCGAATCGGTTGTGAGCAGCTTCGGCACCGGCGACCACTCCGTTGTCTTCGGGATCGGAAAGTAGCCTCCGGACAATTCGCACGCAACGGAGTCGCCAACCCGGCGCCGCGCACTCGGTGACCCAGGCCGTGAGCCATAGGCGCCCGACGAAGAGTTCACTGTAGTGATGCGGTCCGAGGTTCTATAGCATTGCCGCTTCCGGAGAAGTTTGCCCCGGCTGAGAGCCTCACTCTCAACTTCTCCAGCGCAGCCAACCGAGCGGCGGGGCGCTGCTTTTCACGCCGCACGATCTCGCCCTGACTTGGGGCGGGAACCGCGCCCGATCGTCAGCGGACGGCGACGTCGCGCCGGATCTCGGCCTCGCGTTCGGCGCCGACGGATACCACCGTCACCGGAACCTGCGCCTGCTCCTCGATCCACTCGAGATACGAGCGAGCGGCGCTCGGGAGATCGTCCCAGCGTCGAGCTCCGGTGGTCGGCGTCTTCCATCCCGGAAACGAGCGCCACACCGGGCGGCAACGCTCCAGCGCGCGGGTCGAAGCCGGGAAGCGCTCGAGCGTCTTCCCGTCCGCTTCGTAGCGCTCCCCCACCTTGATCTCGTCGAAGTCGTCGAGCACGTCGAGCTTGGTGATCACCAGCTCGTCGAGCCCGTTGATCCGAATCGCGTAACGGAGTGCGGGCAGGTCGAGCCAACCGCAACGGCGTGGACGCCCGGTGACGGCGCCGAACTCCTCTCCCTTGGCGCGCAGCCGCTCGGCCTCAGCGGCCGGCATCTCGCTCGGGAACGGACCGTGGCCGACGCGGGTGGCGTAGGCCTTGGCCACCCCGATCACGCGATCGATCACGCGCGGGCCGAGACCCACGCCGATCGCGGCTCCGGCGGCGCTGGCCGAGGAGGAGGTCACGAACGGGTACGTGCCGTGGTCGAGGTCGAGCAGTGTTCCTTGGGCGCCCTCGAGCAGGACGCGGCGGCCACGCTCCAATGCTTGGTGCAGCTCGAAGCCCACGTCGGTCACCATCGGCTCGACCCAGCGCGCCAGATCGGCGAGGCCGGCCCGTACCCGATCCGCGGTCATCGCGCGCAGCGCCTCCGACTCGGGGAACTCGCGCTGGAGCCGCGCCAGGTTGCGCGCCGTGCGCTCCGTGAACCACGACGCGTCGAACAGATCGCCGACGCGGAGTCCCGTGCGCGCCGCCTTGTCGCGATACGCGAAGCCGATGCCGCGGCCGGTGGTGCCGATCGCGCCTTCACCGCCCTCCGCGACGCGCTCGGCCTCGAGGTGGTACGGCAGGATCAGATGAGCCGAAGCGCTCACGCCCAGCCGGGAGCGCGCGTCGACGCCGAGCGCCTCGATGCGCTCGGCCTCCTCGCGCAGGCGCTGCAGATCGACCACGACGCCGTTGCCGATCAGGCAGCGCTTGCCGGGCGTGAGGATGCCGGACGGCAGCAGCTGAAGGACGACCGTGCGGCCCTGATGGATCACGCTGTGGCCGGCGTTGGGCCCGCCCTGGTAGCGCGCGACGAAGTCCGCCTCCGCGCTCAGCGCGTCGACGATCTTGCCCTTGCCCTCATCGCCCCACTGGGCACCCACCACGACGGTGCACGGCACTGGAGAGCCTCCCGCGTGAAAAAACCCGCGGGACGCTAGCAGAGGGTCGCGGGGCGAGCAAGAGAGAGGTGCGGCGATCGTGTGAAGGCTAGGGTGCCTTCTTGGTGGGTGAGGTGCTCGGTGAAGGGCTCGCCGGCTGGGGGAGCGGCTGCGCCTGGAGCTTGTTCCTGAGATCTTCCGCGAGCTTGGTGCTACGACCCGTGCCGATGCTCCATGAGAGCCCGTTCAGGATCGATGTGAAGATCGCCTGCTTGTCCTGCGACAAGCCGTTGAACCAACCCACGAGCCATCCGATCAAGCCGCCTGCGGACTGCGCCATCGGGGCCGGCGAGCTCTGCGGACCCGCCAGCATCACCTCGTAATTCTGGCCGAGAATCTCCCATCGTTTACCGAAGTCGTTGTCGGCCGTGGCCTGCTGCTGTCCTTTGATCGTCCGCCATGACAGATGGGTGGCCCCTTCCTTCAACATCCACTGCGTGGCATCGAGGACGAACTGCGTGCCGACGAACCGAGTCGGCGACTGCAACATTTTCCCGCTGTCGCCGGCGAATTTCTTGATGTACTCGTTGACGGTCCCGGAATAAGTGCGGCCGAGCGGGTCTTGAAGGCCGGGCGTCTTGCTGCCCGGGGCTGGCGCGGCGATCGGGTCGCTGTGTCCGTGCGGAATCCCCTGCATCGAGAGCCAAAGATGCCCGAACAACTCGTGGGCCAAAGCATTGCCGCCCAGCAATCCCCTCCCCTTCTTGCCGGTCTCGTAATGGACCTGATCGCGTGCAGCGTTCGAGCTGGCGATCAAGACGGTTTTCTGGGGGTAGATAGCCTTCTCGACCGACAGTCTCGGCAACGTAATTCCGGAGCCCCCTAAGGAAATCAGGTTTCGTTTCGCGATCGTCTCCTTGCCCATGGCGAACTCTTTCACGTCGAAGGAGGCCGTGATGCCGATCCCGTTGATGTCCACCACACCCTTGTCGACGATGTCCTTCAGGTGCAACCAGCGAAAGGGATCCTCGGGACTGGAGTAGGTTGCATCGTACCCGAGATGATTCTTGCCCTTCTCCACTGCGATGTGGGCCTGATCCTTGGACGGCAGCAGATTCCCGTGTGTCAAGGCGTCCACGGCCGCGGCAGCGTTCAGCTTCACGTCGCCGAACTCCACATCGACGCCCTTGATCTTCTTTCGGTATCCCTGAACGCTCCCAGGAGTGGCCGCCACGCTCACGCGCGCCGCCGATCCGGAGGAGACTCGATCGGCGGCCCGATCCGCATCCATTTCCTGGGCGGTCTCGGTCCCAGGGGGGCCCGTCATGGACTGCTGGGCGACATGAGCCAACTCGTGGGCGAGCACGTGTCGACTCGATCGATCCAAACCCGAAGGCCCTGCCGCGCCAAACACGATGTCCTCCCGAGTCGTGTAGGCGAGCAGACCCGCCTCTCGTGCGCTTTCCATGGCACGAGGACCGTCATGGATTCGTACGCGACTGAGATCGAGCCCGAAAAGGGGCTCCATCAGGGCTCGGGTGGAATGATCGATGGGGCGGCCTTGGGAACGCGCGGCGTCGTACGTCCTGTGATCCACGACGCGCGTGGGATCGGATGCGATGATCCCCGCCCTCCGCTTGGAAGGATCCGCCGCAATTCGAGCGCGCATTGACAGGCCCCTCGACATGCTGACCCGAGAAAGACTGGACCTGGACGCTGCGAAGATCAAGAGGAGGCTTCTTGTCGTGTCGGCCGTAGGTGGCGGCCGAGCGTCCGCTACAGCTTCGCCAGCGCCTCGACCAGGATGGCGGCCGCGTCGTCGCCCGCGCGTCGTTGCGCCTCGGCGGTCGACGCGCCCAGATGCGGCGTCGCCACGACGTTCGGCAGGTCGAGCAGCGGCGTGTCGCCAGGTGGCTCGGTCGCGAACACGTCCAGGACCGCACCGCGCAGCTGCTTGGCCTTGAGCGCCTCGATCAGGGCCGGTTCGTCGACCACGCCGCCGCGCGCGCAATTGATCAGCACCGCGTCGAGCTTCATCTTCGCCAGCTCGGCCGCGCCGATCATGCCGCGCGTCTTGCCATCGAGCGGCACGTGGATCGACAGCACGTCGCTCGCCACCAGCAGCTCGCCGAGCTCGACTCGCTTCACCCACGGGAATTCCTCGGGCCAACTCGGAAGCACGGGGTCGTAGGCCCACACCTCCATCTGGAACGCGCGCGCCCGGGTCGCGACTTCGCGCGCGATGCGTCCGAAGCCGACCAGGCCCATGCGGCGGCCGGCGATCTCGTGGCCTGAGAACCGCACCTTCTCCCAGCGACCTTCGCGCAGCTCGCGCACGGCCTCGACCAAGTGGCGCTCGAACGACAGCAGCATGCCGAACACCAGCTCGGCCACAGAGACCGAGTTGGCGTTGGGCGTGTTGTAGACCGCGATCGACTTCTCGCGCGCCGCGGCGGCGTCGACGTTGTCGAGGCCGGAGCCCGCGCGCACCACGATCTTGAGCGTGGTGGTGGCGCGCAGCACCTCGGCCGTGACCTTGGTGCCGCCGCGAACGAGCAGGGCGTGCGCGCCGTTCAGCGCGTCGACGAGCTCCGCGCCCTGCAGCCCGACCTTCTCCACCACCTCGTGACCGGCGCGCCGGATGCGGTCGAGCGCCTTGGAGTCGGCCTTGTCGGTGACCAGGACTTTCATGCGCCAAGTCCTCGGGGGACGCTCGGCGCCGAGTCGCTCACGCTGAGGCCCAGGCGTGGTGGGCGGCTTCGGTGCCGCCCTTGGCGGGGCGGCCCAGGGCGCCGACGCACTCCTCGAGCGCGCCGATCACGGTGAAGACGTCGCCCAGGTCGTAGCAGCCCATGTGACCGATGCGGAAGATCTTGCCCTTGAGGTGATCCTGGCCGCCGGCCACGACGATGCCGTGGACCTCGCGGAGGCGCTTGACCAGCGCCGCGGCGTCGATCCCTTCCGGCGGGTAGAGCGCCGTCAGGGCGTGCGACGGGTGGGCGGCGAAGAGCTTGAAGCCGAGCGCGGTCGCGCCCGCGCGCACCGCGTGGGCGAGCCGGCGATGCCGGAGGTGGACTTGATCCAGACCTTCCTCCTTGATCATGGTCAGCGCCTCTTCCAGCGCCAGCACCAGACTCACCGGAGGGGTCCACGGCGTTTCGCCCTGGGGCGCGCTCTTCCTCATCTTGCGCAGGTCGAAGTAGAAGCGCGGCAGCCCGTCGCTCTCGATCGCCTGGGTCGCGAAGGGCGCCACGCTCACCGAAGCCAACCCGGGTGGAATCATCAAGCCCTTCTGCGAGCCGCACACCACGACGTCGACGCCCCACGCGTCCTGGGGCAGCGGATGAATCGCCAGGCTGGTGATGGCGTCGACCACCAGCCGCACGCCGCGCGGGCGGGTCAGCTTGGCGATCGCCTCGATGTCGTGGATGGCGCCGGTCGAAGTCTCGCTGTGGGTCGAGAACACGGCGCTGATCCCGGCGCTGCGGGTCAGGGCGCGCTCGACCTCGCTCGGGTCGACGGCGCGGCCCCACTCGACGTCGATCTTCTCGAACGGCACGCCGTAGGCCTTGAGCAGGTTCATCCAGCGCTCGCCGAACTTCCCGCCCACGACCACCAGCGCCTTTTGTGTCGGCGACATCAGGTTGACCACCGCGGCTTCCATCGCTCCGGTGCCGGAGGCGCCGAGCAGGAAGACCTCGCCCTGGGTGCGATGCAGGTCGCGCATCGCGTCCGTGACCCGCTTGAGCGTGGCGCGGAACACCTCGGTGCGGTGGTGCGGAGGCACCTGCGACAGCGCCCGCAGGATACGCACCGGAATCTCCACTGGGCCCGGAGTGAACAAGCGCGCGCGCGTGGCGGCGCGGGTCGAGGTCTGATTCACGGTGGTGGTCACGGTCATCAGGACTCCTAGTGGGCGTAGTGGGCGGACTCGCCTTTGTCGGGCCGGCTCGCGGCCTTCTCGCGCCCGGCCTTCTCGGGGGCCGGCGCGGGGCGCTCCAGGGCCTGTTCCAGCACCTGATCCATGTTCTCGACCAGGATGAACTCGAGATCCTCGCGCACCTCCTCCGGAATCTCGGCCAGATCCTTGGCGTTGTCGCGCGGGATGAGAATGGTCTTGATGCCGGCGCGGCGCGCCGCGACCGCCTTCTCGTTGAGGCCGCCGATCGGAAGCACGGTGCCGCGCAGCGTGATCTCGCCGGTCATCGCCACGTCGGCGCGCGTGGGCACGCCGGTCAGCGCGCTCACCACCGCGGCGCACATCGTGATGCCCGCGGAGGGCCCGTCCTTGGGGCTGGCGCCCTCCGGCACGTGGACGTGGATGTCGACGTCGCGATAGAACCACTTGTCGAGCCCGAGCTGCGCCGCGCGCGACCGCGTGTAGCTCAGGGCCGCCTGTCCGGACTCGCGCATCACCTCGCCGAGCTTGCCGGTCAGCAGCAGCTCGCCCTTGCCGGGCAGGATGCTGACCTCGATCGTCAGCAGGTCGCCGCCGACCTCGGTCCAGGCCAGTCCGTTGGCGACGCCGATCCGCGACTTGAGCTCGACCGGCGACTCCAGGAAACGCGTCGGCCCCAGATAGCGATCGAGATTGTCGGGGGTCACGGTGACGCGTTTGCTCATCTCGCCCGCGGCCTTCTTCTTGGCCAGCTTGCGACACAGGCTCGCGATCTCGCGCTCGAGGTTGCGCACGCCGGCCTCGCGCGTGTAGCGATGGACGATCGCCTTGAGCGTGGGCAACCCGATCCTCAGGTCGCCCGCAGCGAGCCCGGCGGCCTGGAGCTGCTTGGGGACCAGGAAGGAGCGCGCGATCTCGATCTTCTCGTTCTCGAGATAGCCCGGCAGGCGGATGATCTCCATGCGGTCCACCAGCGCGGGCGGAATGTTGTAGAGCGAATTCGCGGTGCACACGAACATCACCTGCGAGAGATCGAAATCGACCTCGAGGTAGTGGTCGTTGAAGGTGTGGTTCTGCTCCGGGTCGAGCACCTCGAGCAGGGCCGCCGCGGGATCGCCGCGGAAATCGGCGCCGAGCTTGTCGACCTCGTCGAGCAGGAACACCGGATTCCGGGTGCCGGCCTTGCGCAGGTTCTGGAGGATGCGTCCCGGCAGCGAGCCGATGTAGGTGCGGCGGTGCCCGCGGATCTCGGCCTCGTCGCGCACCCCGCCCAGCGCCACGCGCACGAAGCGCCGGCCCAGGGCGCGCGCGATGGACTTGCCGAGCGACGTCTTGCCCACGCCGGGCGGACCGACGAAGCACAGGATCGGCCCCTTGTTCTTGCCGGTCAGCTTGAGCACCGCCAGGTACTCGACGATGCGCTCCTTGACCTTGCGCAGGCCGTAATGGTCTTCGTCGAGAATCTTCTCCACCGCGCCGATGTCGCTGCGGTCGCGCGTCGCCTTGGTCCAGGGCAGCGACACCATCCAGTCGAGGTAGTTGCGCACGACGGTGGCCTCGGGCGACATGAAGCTCATCTTGGAGAGCCGATCCAGCTCGCGCATCGCCTTGGCCATGACCTCCTGGGGCATGCGCGCGCGCTTGACCGCCGTGGCCAGCTCGTCCATCTCGCTGGCGAACTCGTTCTGGTGGCCGAGCTCCTTGCGGATCGCCTTGAGCTGCTCGTTGAGATAGAACTCCTTCTGGTTCTTGCGGACCTGCGAGCGCACTTGTCCTTCGATCTTGCGCTCGAGCTTGAGGATCTCGAGCTCCGACGCCATGGCCTGGCTCAGGCGCTTGAGCTGGTCCGGGACGCTCGAGGCCTCGAGCAGCGCCTGCTTCTGCGGCACCTTGAGCAGCAGGTGCGCCGCCACCGTGTGGGCCAGCGTGGTCGACTCGGTGATGTTGTTGGCGGTCAGCAGCACCTCGTCCGGAATGCGCCGATTGAGGTGCACGTAGTCGTTGAAGAGACCCATCACGCTGCGCTTGAGCGCCTCGACCTCGGGCCCGGTGCTGCCGGCGTCCGGGAACAGCTCGACCTTGACCGTGTAGTGGTCGGAGGACCAGAAGAAGCGCTCCACCCGCACCCGGCACAGGCCTTCGACCAGGACGCGCAGCGTCCCGTCCGGCAAGCGGAAGAGCTGGAGCACGCGCACCACCGTTCCGACCCGATACAGCTCCTGGTGGGAAGGATCGGCGATCTCGCTGCGCTTCTGGGCGGTGACGAACAACATGCGGTCGCCGGAGACCGCCTTCTCGATGGCATTGATCGAAGGCAGGCGCCCGACCAGCAGCGGAATGGTCATGTAGGGAAAGACCACCACGTCGCGCAGCGGCAACAGCGGCAGGCGGTCCTTGAACTCGAACTTCTCGTCGCCGCGGGAGACCGTCAGCGTGGCGGAGCGCCTGATTTCGCCCCGCTTCGGCGCGGGAGTCTGACGACGGCGGGAAAGCCTCGTGGTGCGGGTCACGCGTCTCCTCGTGGGCCTGCGGCCGGCCGTTCCAGGGAATGGTCCTTCGCCCGTCCGTGAGCAGCGGCCATTGCGGTTATCGGTACGATCGACCGCAGTCTACACGATGGGTGGCGAGCGAGGGGACGCTTCCTGGCGGGACGTCGATCCAACCGACGACTCGTGAAGCGAAGCCTCAGGCTTCCTTGCGCCGCTTCTCGCGCTCGCCGCGGTAGGTCAGGAGCGGCGGAGCGCCGGTCATGATGCACTCGCGCGAGATGGTGCAGCCGATGACGTCGGCGCGCGAGGGGATCTCGTACATGACCTCGAGCATGGCGTCCTCGATCACCGCGCGCAGGCCGCGCGCTCCGGTGCCACGCTTGATCGCCTGCTGGGCGATCGCGCGCAGCGCGTCTTCGGTGAAGTCGAGCTTGACGCCTTCCATCTCGAAGAACTTCTGGTACTGCTTGGTGATCGCGTTCTTGGGCTCGGTGAGGATGCTGACCAGCGAGTCCTCGTCGAGGTGGTCGAGCACGCCCACCACCGGCAGACGGCCGACCAGCTCGGGGATCAGGCCGTAGCGCAGCAGATCCTCGGGCTCGACCAGCGCCATCAGCTCGGCGGTCTTCTTGTCGGTCTTGCTGCGGATCTCGGCGCCGAAGCCCAGCATCTTCTGGCCGACGCGGCGCTCGATCACCTTCTCGAGGCC
>JACXTT010008511.1_pt1 | contig 14219 bp, 12 predicted proteins | sample 9270951 | NCBI WGS metagenome assembly JACXTT01 (sample SAMN15532306, study PRJNA645909) | rock metagenome | isolation source: weathered quartz diorite | place: Puerto Rico | collected 2017-06-21 | reverse complement strand
GCAACGACGCCGAGTGGTCATCAGCATCGCTGGTGTCGGGCTGGTCGCCTACCTCCTGTGGAGGGTCGGTGCGAACGACGTCATGGCATCCTTCCGGGTGCTGTCGTGGCGCGTCCTCCTCGTGGTGTTCCTCCCGGCGGCACTGCTCAAGGTTGCCGACGCGCGAGCCTGGAGCGCGCTGCTTCCTCCGAAGAAGGTCGCGTTGTTCCCCCTGCTCAGGGCAATCGTGGCCGGCCAGGCGGTTGCGGCGCTGACACCCACCGGGACGTTCGGAGGCGATGCCGTGAAGGTGTTGATGCTCCGTCACCGGCTCGCACGCCGCGACGCCATCGCGTCGCTCATCGTCGCCGAGACGACGAGCACCGCGTCACAAGGGATATTTCTGCTCCTCGGTCTGGTCGTCGCGTCACGACTGACGGACGTCGCCCTGCCACTCGTCCGGATCATGTGGTGGCTCGTGCTGCTCGAGACACTCGCCATCGCCGCATTCATCCTGCTTCAGCTGCGAGGGGTCGCGGCGCGCGCGGAGCGGCTCCTTGCCCGCTTCCGGCTCTCGCGTTCGTTCCTCCCGGAGGCAGCGGCGCACCTCGACGACTCCTTGGCCACGTTCTACCGACAGCACCGGCGGCGAATCGTCTGGTCCTTCGCGTGGCATCTCCTCGGATGGTTCCTGGGAGCCGTCGAGGTTGCCGTGATCCTCTCTCTCAGCGGAATGCCGGTCCCGGGCTCCACCGCGTTCGTCATCGAGGCGCTCGGCACCGGCATCAGCTTCGCGACCTTCTTCATGCCGGTCCAGTGGGGAATCGACGAGGGCGGCGCCGTCGCCGTCTTCACCGCGCTCGGCCTCAACCCCGCGAGCGGCCTGGCGCTGTCCCTCATCCGCCGCGTTCGAGAAGCGACATGGATCGCCATTGGTCTCACGCTCCTCACGATCGCGCCACAGATGTTCCGTACCGAACCGGCGCCCGAGACCCACTGACGATGTGCGGGATTGCAGGCTTCCTGGCTCCGCAGGGCGAACGCGCGGACCGCGCGGTGCTGGAGCGCATGGTCGCCGCCCTTCGGCATCGAGGGCCAGACAGCGTTGGACACTACGTTCAGGGACGCGCCGCGCTCGGCGCTGCGCGCCTCCGGGTCGTTGACCTGCATACCGGCGACCAGCCGGTCAGCAACGAGGCCGGCGACGTGACCGTCGTTCTGAACGGTGAGATCTACGACCATGCGCGTTACCGCGATGCGCTCCTCGAACGCGGCCATCATTTTCGAACCCGGTCCGACACGGAGGTCATCGCGCACGGCTGGGAACAGGATCGCGAACGTGTCCTAGAGCATCTCAACGGGATGTTCGCCTTCGCCGTGTGGGACCAGAGCGAAGAGATTCTCTTCCTGGCACGGGATCGAATGGGCGAGAAGCCGCTCTACTTTGCCGCCACGAACGGCTGGGTCGTGTTCGCCTCGGAATTGAACGCCATGCTCGTCCACCCCGCGGTGAGTCGGTGCCTCGACGCGACGAGCGTCGCGCGTTATCTCACCTACGACTACGTTCCCGATCCGCACTCGATCATCAGCGGCGTGACGAAGCTGCCGCCGGCGCACTCCCTGATCGTGCGCGGTGGCGAGACCACACGCCGCCGCTATTGGGAGATCCCCTTCGAGCCCGATGGCGGCATCGATGAGCGGACGTGGTGCTCGGAGATTGCCACTCGCTTCGACCGTGCGGTCGCGATGCGTCTCCAGGGCGACGTCCCGGTTGGCTGCTTCTTGAGCGGCGGCATCGATTCGACCGCCGTTACCGGCACAGCCGCCCGACATCGCGCGGACCTCCGGACTTTCTCGGTCGGCTACGACGGGTACCCGCAGGATGAACGACGCTTTGCACGCATCGCGGCGAATCAGTTCGCGACACACCATGAAGAGCTCGTCGTGTCGGCGCACGACATCATCCCCGTGGTCCGGCGCCTCGGGCAGCTCCTCGACGAACCGTTGAGCGACATGAGCTTCGTCCCGCTCTACATGCTGTCCTGCGCAGCCAAACGCTCCATCACGGTCGCGCTCACCGGCGATGGTGGCGACGAACTCTTCGGGGGCTACCCCTCCATGGCGGCCGACCGTTGGCACTCACGCTTTGCGCGCTTGCCCCGCAGCATCCTCGCGGGTCTCCGCGTCGCTGCGACGGTCGCCCCGGGGCATACCGGCCCGTTTCTCGAATTCCTCGACGCCATTGGCTACGGACCAGGTGCGCGCAATCAGGCGCTCCTCGGTGGCTTTCCCCCCCATCGACTCGATCCGCTCCTCTCGGAACCGCTCCGCGCTTGCCTGCGAGAGTGCGACCCCTATGCCGACATCCGGACCGTGCTCCGCGCCAGCCCTGCCGCCGACCCGATCGACCGCCTCATCTATCGCTATTGTAAGCACTACCTGGCAGGCCAGAACCTCGTGAACTCGGACCGTGCGAGCATGGCAACGGGCCTCGAGCTGCGAGCGCCGTTTCTCGACCACACCTTCGTCGAGTTCCTCGGCCGCATCCCGGGGCGCATGAAGCTCACTGGCTTCCGGCATCCCAAACGGCTGCTGAAGCGTGCCCTTGCAGATCGTCTGCCGACGACGATCGTCCGTCGTCCGAAGCAAGGCTTCGGTGTGCCCTTCGATCGCTGGTTCCGCGGTCCACTCGCCGCCCTGCTCCGCGAGATCTTGGCTCCCGAACGCCTGACCCGCGCCGGCATCTTCAACGGCGACGCGGTGGCACGGCTGGTGAATGAACACCTCTCGGGGAGCCACAACCACGACGACGCGCTCTGGTCCCTGCTCGTGTTCGAGCTATGGAAGAGCGAGCATCTCGGAGACGGCCCTCCCGCGATGACGGCGGAGCACTGAGTCGCGAGCGGAGCTCGTCACCACTGGCAATCTAGAACCTGGCGTAGAGGCGGAGCCCCGGTACCACCGTCGTGCCGACATGCTCGAGTTGCCGCGCGGGCGCGTTCAGTGTCCTCGCGAGCGCCGGATCGATGATCTGAAGGTCGACCGTCGCTTGGAGCCAACCGGTGACGGCGACGTTGTAGTACATCTCGACCGCGTCCTCACGGCCGAGGCCGAGGTCGAGCCGTTGGCGGAGGAACGGGAGGAAGCTGCCGCTGAACTCCGTTCGGGCCCAGCCAAGACCGAAGCTGTCGTCAGGGCGGCTCGCCGCCACGCCCTTCCCGCCGACACCCAGGTCGTACGAGTAGCTGATCGGGTTCGGGTTGCCGTCCGAGGCGCCGAAGGTGAAGAAGAGCCCGACCCCGCGCTTCTGGTCACCCGACGGGTGCCAGAGATACTGCTCGAAGTTGTAGAAGCCGGTCCACGTGTCGCCCTCCCGGTTCACCGGGCGAGTGGGGACGAGCAGTCCCGGGAAGAACCGCTCGAGGATTTTTTCGAGGACGGGGCCGGGATCGCCGAGCATGGGGAACCGGTCGAAGAGCAGCAACCGGGCCAGGTTGGACGGGTCCTGGTCGAGCGACAGGCGCTCCTTGTTGCTCCACATGAACTGCACGCTCTGGTGCCCGACGAGGTCGAACGGACTGATGTCGACGTGCGCGCCCCCGAGGACGGTGACGCCGTTGCGGAACACGTCGTGGAACTCGTCGCTCGTGGGCGTGCCGTCCGGGTCGAGCGCGAGGGCGGTCAGGATGACGTGCTCCCACGGGATGCCGATGAGCCCGCCGCCGTAGGCGGAGATCGGCACCAGGGCGGCCGCCATCGGGAAGGTGAGTGCCGTGTTCTCGAACTGCGTCCGGTAGTTGCCGCTGAAGTCCCCGATCTCCCCGTCGATCGTGAAGATCTTCCCCGCCGTCAGCCCGAACTTCGGGCTCAGGAACTGGGTGAACGTCGCATGCATCAGATCCGTTCCACCCTTGGTCGACGGCAGGAGGAGCGCGGTGTTCACCGGCACCAGCGCCCCGGAGGCCTTGAAGATGTTGTCCCCGAATCCGCTGTTGCCGACGACCTTCAGGAAGCCGCCCGGCCAGAGGCCGGCCTTCCCGGTGTCGACGTTGAGCGTGTACTCGGTATTGCCCCAGAAGTCGGTCACGGTGTCGTGACCGCCGGTCGCGACGGACTGCGGGGTCAGAATGGCGTCGACGTCGAGGACGATGCCCTTCTTCGCCATCTCGTCCCGAAGGCCGGCCCAGTCGCCGGTGAGCCGCGGTCGCGAGAGGAGGTCGCCGCCCCAGGTGTCGGGGACGGGATATGGCTGCGCCAGCCCGGTCGCCGGCGCGACCAGCAGTAGACCGAGCACCGCGACCCATCCTGCGATTCTCACCGATGCGGTCATCGTCACCGGATCCTCCCGCTTGCCGACGGTGTGACGGAGACGAACCTCTCGGCTCCCGAGGAGCGCGTCGAATCACCGGAGTGCCCGTCGAACGGCTCCGTCGCTCCCGGCTGTGCGATCTAGCGGCTCGTGGCCCGCGATGGCAAGTTCGCGGCCCAACCCGCACTCTCCGCTTCGGCCCTTGACAGCATCGCTGCGGCAAGCGAGCAGTTCGAAGCGCGTTGCTGACGTCGGGTATCTGGTACAGGCCCGACGAGACGAGTGCGGGCCCGCTCAACTATTCGTGCTGGAGCACGCCCCAGAGCTGCGCCGCGACGGCTGCACTGTTGAGGATCCCGCCGTGGGTCTCGTCGTAGCCGAAGACCTTGATCGCCGCTCTTTGTGCACGGGGTTCGAGCTCGCTCGCGACGGTCACGACGCCGTCGTTGGCGCCGCTGAGGAAGACCGAGCGGCCGCCCTTGAAGCCGAAGAAGAGGTAGGAGCGAACGTCGCGCGGTAGCGGCGTCTCCAACAGCGTCTCGAGGAAGGGAGAGCCCGGCGCCAGGTCCCGCCACGCCGGCACGACGGCGGGCGCCCGTTCCACACCGCGTGCAGCCGCGGAGTGACCGCCCCAGGGCGTCGAGATCGAGACGAACGTGTCGATGGTGCCGACGACCGGCATGGATCCTCCGGCCGCGCGTTCGACGAACGCGCGCGCGACGAGGCCGCCCATGCTGTGTGCGACGACGATCAGCCGACGGAAGGCGCAGCGCGCGTACATCACCTGCATCCAGCGGGCGATGCCGTCGGCAGTGCGCTCGAGCTCGAGGCCCGACGGATAGTACACGAACCACGGCTGGAAGCGGCGGCGGTCCAGGCTCCCGGCGAGGTACTTGAACTCCGCGGGTGAGCCGCCGATCCCGTGCACGAACAGGACCGGCGTGCGGGCCGCGTCGCATGGCTCGAGGAGGTAGAGGCCGGCGCCAACGTCGAACATGAACTTGACGGGCTCCCACATTCCCAGGCGGCCGTTCTCGCTGGAGAAGCGCGGATCGTCCAAGGTCGTGACGGTCCCCACCTGGATGTCCGGCAGGCCGTGCCCGCGGCGCTCCTCCGGCTGGGGAAGCCGGGGGACGTCGAGCGGCGTCGATCGGTGCCGCGACACGTGCAGATCCACGTCGTCACGGTTCTCGCCCTCCGCCACGCGGAGGTCGACCGGCTCGGAGCGGAAGTCGGTTCCGGGGTCGAAGACCCGATCCCGGTTCACGTCCTCGAACGCGAACACGCGATACGAGCCGGCCGGGACCGTGAAGAGGTATCGTCCCGAGCCGAGGAGCGTGAACACGTCGGCGGCTTCGGCCGCGCCCGGGACATATGCCACGACCAGGATGTCGCCCCGATTCGCCCCGTCGCGGACGACCGAGCCTCGGATCGAGGCCAGTCGCTGCATGAACGCGACATCCCTTCTGACGCCGCGGAACATGCAGCCCGACGCCATCGGCAGAGCCGCTAGCGCTGCGATCGCCAGGGCGCTCCGGCGGCGACGCTCGAGGAGGTGTCGCCCGTCACTCATGGGATGTCGATCTTTCGCCCTGGCCGCGCTGATCTCCACATGAGACGCCCAATACGTCGGTTGCATCGCGGTCGACAACAGGGTCGAAGCGCGCCGCACACGCGCATCCGTCGACGTGCGGTACCTGTGCAGCGCGAAGCCGGTGTGCTAGCAGCCTCGCAGACGGCTGAGCGTACGCCGACGGATCGAAAGGAGCCTCGAATGGATCGCTCGGATCTGCGGTCCGGAGAAGTCTCGGGACCTCAGCACCCCGCTGTCAGCCGCCGGGGCTTCCTCACGCTTGCCGGAGCGGCCACCGCCACGGCGCTCGTGAGCGATGTCGTTCCCGGGACTCTCGCGCACGCGGCCGCGCTGACCCAGGCGCAGCGTGACAAGCTGACGCCCGCCGACGTGGTCGACATGATGAAGGCAGGCAACGAGCGCTTTCGTCTCGGGAAGGAGTCTCCGCACGACTACCTCGCGCAGCAGAAGGCCAGCGCCAGGGGGCAGTATCCGGCTGCGATGATCCTCAGTTGCATCGATTCCCGGGCGCCCGCCGAGACGATCTGCGATCTCGGCATCGGGGACTGCTTCAACGCGCGCGTCGCCGGTAACGTCGTCAACGAGGACATGCTCGGGAGCATGGAGTTCGCGTGCAAGCTCGCGGGGGCGAAGCTGGTGTTGGTGATGGGGCACACCGCGTGCGGCGCGATCAAAGGCGCGATCGACAACGCGCAGCTCGGAAATCTGACCGCGCTGCTCGCCAAGATCCGCCCTGCGGTCGAGGCCACGTCGTATCCGGGTGAGCGCACGGCGAAGAACGATGCGTTCGTCGACGCCGTGGCGCGCAGGAACGTCGAGCTGACGATGGCGGATATCCGCCGCCGCAGTGCGGTGCTGAGCGAGCTCGAAACGTCGGGTGGCCTCAAGATCGTGGGCGCGATGTACGACCTCGAAACGGCCGCGCTCCAGTTTCTCGGTTGACGAGGCGGGAGGGATCATGCCCTCACCCGACCTGGGCTCTCGGCATTGAGCGCGCGGAAGTAGTCGTCGTGCGGCGCGCCGCGGTCGCCGGGTTTCGCGAGCCAGACTCCGCCGACAGCCGCCGCGGTGGCGCCGAGAACGAACTGGCGGCTGTTCAAGACCCGGGCGACATCAGCTGCGCGCTGATTCGTCTCCCTCGCCCCCGGAGTTGCCCTCGAGCCGGCACCGGAGTTTCAGCGAGAGCATCTCGTCGATCAGGGACGGCACCAAGCCAGGGTCCTGGCAAGAGCGAACCTGTTCCGCCAGCTCGGCCAGGCGCTTGGCATCTGCTTGACGGAGTGTACGCATCGGTGCGGAGCCTATCACGACATCCGGGGCGTGCCGCTAGCCCCCGGGGGACGTGCCCGGTTGGGCAGCGGTGGGGGCGACGAGCATCGCCATCCGTGCAGCATCGCCTCCACAAATCCCGGCGCGAGTGTAAAGAGAACGCGCCGAGTCGGCCGAATTCACCACTCACGGTGCGAGGCGCCGTCGCTAACTACGCGGAAAGTAGAGTGGAGCCGAAGGGGGTCCAATCTCCGTGAGGATCAGTCCTGCGACAGCACGACGACGCTGTACGGCCCGACGCCGACGTTCCCCGCGAACGCGAGCCCGTGCTCGTCATGATCGCTCGCCGCCGCGGTCGCGTCGAAGCTGTCGCCGTCCGTGAACGCGGGATCGTAGACCGCCGCCCCGCTGTTGAAGCGGACGACCCAGGGCCCCGCGCGCGGGAAGCTCAGGCTCACGTTCGCCGGCCGATTGGCGAAGTTGGCGACCACGACCACGTCGTCGCCCGGTCCACCGGCACCGAAGCGATGGTAGGCGAGGAGCTTCGCCTGGTCGTCGACCCGAAAGACGTTCAGGCCCTGACCGGTCAGGCCGGCCGTCTTGCCGGCGAGGTTGCGGCGAAGGGCGATCAGGTCGTGGTACATCCGGATGATCCCCGGGAATTTCGCGGGTCGGGTCCAGTCAATGCTCACGGCGTGGACGAAGTCGAAGGCCCGCGTCTCGAGCATCTCCTGGCCCTGGAAGAGCATCGGGATGCCCGGGGCGGTGAGCACGATCGCTGCGGCGAGCGTCGAGCGCTTCTTCGCAAAGACGCTCTCCGGCTCGTGCTCGTCGATCAGCGCCGGGAGCCGGATCTGCGGCTTCCCGTCGGCCAGCTCGGCGGGGTGGCCGACCTTGTCGTGGTTCTCCGAGAAGACGACACGGTTGAACGCGTCGGGACCGACGCGCTTCCCGATCGCCGCAGCGACGTCGCCGATGTTCCGATCCCGGTCGTCGACGGTGAAGACGGCCCGACGGAGCGAGTAGAAGAGACTCTCCTCCCACTGGCTGTTGAACCCGAGGCCGTGGAGGTCCGACGTCGGCGCGTCGACCGCGGCCGCGCTCTGCAGGTCCTCGGCGATCGCGATCTTCTGCGGCTGCTTCGGGTCGGTGCTGCGGTAGGCGTCGTTGGCGTCGCGGATGAGCCGCTCCCCGTCGGGGATGGGGACGTTCGGGTCGCTCTGCGCGCGGATGTTGATCGTCGAGTCCCAGCGCAGCCCGTCGGCGCCGTAGTCGCGGAGCCACATCAGCGCGTTCTCGACGATGTAGTCCCGGACCTGCGGACGGCCGTAGTCCGGGCGCGGCCCGAAGCCGGTGTCGACGCGCCCGTCGGGGTAGAAGTAGACGCCGTCCTTCACGCTCGGGGGTGCGAAGCCCCCGAAGCGTTCGAGCAGGTTGCCCCCGACGAGATGGTTGTAGACGACGTCGACGATGACGCCGATCCCGCGCGCGTGCGCCTCGGTGACGAACGTCTTCAGATCCTCGGGCGAGCCGTAGGACTCTTCGATCGCGAAGAGTGTCACGGGGTCGTAGCCCCAGTCGAAGCTCGCCGGAGTGTGGCCGGCGCCCGGCGCGTTCTCGTGGAGCGGCATGAGCTCGACGGCGTTGATGCCGAGGTCCTTCAGGTAGTCGAGCTTCTTGACCGCGCGGGCGAAGGTGCCCTGCCCGCTCGCCGTCGGGTTGAAGCTGCCGACGTGGAGCTCGTAGATCACCATCTCGTTGAAGTTGGGCGTCTGGAAGGGCGGCGGCGGTGTGCCGGGGTCGACGACGATGGAGAAGGCGCTCGCATCGTGTCCCGTCAGCTGGCGCGCGCGCGGATCGTGGAACTCGGCGCTGGCACCGTTCACCTGCATCACGTAGCGGTAGCGGGCCCCGGCCACGACGCCGGGAACGTCCGCCGTCCACACCGTGTCGGCCGCATCCGGGTGCCCTGACTCCTGCGTCATCGGCACGGTCGTCCCGTCGACCTTCACGGCGACCGCATCGACGAACGGCGCCCAGACGCGGAAGGTGACCGACGCCGCATGCGGCGTTGCCCCGAGTGGGTCGCTCCGGGCTCGCGCGCCGGAGCCGCAGACGAGCGCGGCGACCATGATGGAGGGCAGGAGCCGCCCGACGCACTTGACCGTCGACCGCGAATGCATTGGTTGTCCTCTAGCTTGACCTGGGCGCGCACGCTTCTCCGGGAGAGCGATGCGCCCAAGGACGATGGAGACAAACGCCGTCGTCGGCAACCGTCCCTCGGCGTGGGGCTGTCGGTCGGGTGGCGCAGGCGGCGGTAGTGCTTCTCTCGGCTGCTTCTGCAGGAGAAGCGCGCAGAGCTCCGGCGGGCCCCGACTTCAAGCCGCTAGTGGTGCAGTGTCGGTCGGCAGGTCGTCGAACATCAAGAGCGCGAGACAGACCGCTGCGGCCACTACCCCGTCCACCCTCGAGAGGCAGGGCGGGTGGGCAACAGGCCATTGCTCTCAGGAGGCTGGCTGGCGCGTGCGAGACCTGGTACGCGATTCGCCAAGCGGTCGAACGCTCCACGCGAAGGTCGCGAGTGAAGGCGTGCGCAGACGAGGTCAATCTCGTCGTCGACGTGGTGCTGACGAGCTGGTGGTCGGTCACCACCACCTGTTCGGTCGCGGTTCCGAACCAAGGCTTTCGCGAGGCCGTCCGGATCGGCGACCTGGCTCAACGGCTATCTCTACATGAACTTCAACTTCTGATGTCGGCGCACGCTGTCCGCTGCCAACGCCCGGCTGCCCAGCCCGCGCAGCCGAAGTACTCTCGGTACGCGTCGGACTCACGGCCCTCGCGACGCACCTTGACCCACGACGATCCCCGACATACGTCCCGCCCAACCGAGAGATCGCACAGGCCAGGACCGAGCTGGTGAAGCAGCAAGAGTCGATCAGACCGGAGGGATCAATGTCTGGGCGCCGCCCCGGCATCGTTCGCTTTCTCGTGCCGGAGTGGCTCCGCAATTACCAAGGTGCCTGGATCGGGTCCGACGTCACCGCGGGTCTGACCGCCGCCGCCGTCGTGATTCCAAAGGCCATGGCGTACGCCACGATCGCCGGGCTTCCAGTGCAGGTCGGGCTCTACACTGCGTTCCTGCCCATGCTGATCTACGCATTGCTCGGCACTTCGCGGCCACTCAGCGTGAGCACGACGACCACGATTGCCATTCTGACGGCGACAGCCCTGGGCGGAGCAGCTCCAGGGGGAGACCAGGCGTCCCTCTTGAGCGCCTCCGCGACGTTGACAGTGCTCGTCGGCGCCATCCTCGTGCTGGCGGCGCTCCTGCACCTCGGTTTCCTGGCCAACTTCATCTCCGAACCCGTGCTGATCGGATTCAAGGCCGGGATCGGGCTGGTCATCGTGCTTGATCAAGTCCCGAAGCTGCTCGGCATTCATTTTCCCAAGGGGTCGTTCTTCCACAATGTCCTGGCCATCGCGGCAGGGATTTCGCATGCCTCGCTGACGACCGTGGCCGTGGGGGCGGTCATGGTGGGGATACTGGTGGCGGTCGAGCGCCTTCTTCCGCGCGCGCCGGCACCGTTGATCGCGGTCGCCACCGGGATTGGTGGTGTGAGCCTGCTGGGCTTGCAGGCTCACGGAGTGGAAACGGTCGGCCACGTCCCGACTGGCTTGCCGTCCCTCACCGTGCCGAACCTTACGTGGGCCGTCCAGCTCTGGCCCGCAGCCCTGGGCATCGCCCTCATGAGCTTCACCGAAACGATTGCGGCCGGGCGCGCATTCGTCCAAAGCGGGGAGCCGATCCCGCGGGCAAACCGGGAATTGGTGGCGACCGGTCTGGCAAACGCGGGAGGTGCATTCCTGGGCTCCATGCCGGCGGGCGGCGGCACCACGCAGACAGCCGTGAACCGGGTGGCCGGAGCACGGACCCAGTTGGCGGAGCTGGTGGCGGCAACGGCCGCGCTGGTGACGATGCTGCTTCTGGCTCCCTTCATCGGACTGATGCCGGAAGCGACGCTCGCAGCCGTCGTCATCGTGTATTCGATCGGCTTGATCAGGCCGGCGGAGTTCCGCGCGATTCTCGCAGTGCGGCGGACGGAGTTCGGCTGGGCGCTGGTCGCGCTCGTCGGCGTGGTGCTGCTCGGAACCCTGCAGGGAATCGTCGTAGCGATCGTCGTCTCGCTGGTCGCCCTCGCCTACCAGGTGGCCGACCCGCCCGTCCATGTGCTGGGGCGCAAGCCGGGCACCAACGTCTTCCGACCGCGTTCCGAGGAGCACCCGGAGGACGAAACGTTCCCGGGGTTGCTCTTGCTGCGGCCGGAGGGCCGCATCTTCTTCGCCAATGCGGAGCACATCGGCTCGAAGATGCGGTCATTGGCCGCCGAGGCGAACCCCAAGGTCGTGGCGCTCGATCTCGGGGGCGTGCACGACCTCGAGTACACGGCGCTCAAAATGTTGATCGAGGGCGAGAAAAGAGAGCGAGAGCACGGCGTGCTCCTGTGGCTCGTCGACCTCAACCCGGGAGTGTTGGCGATGGTCCAGCGTTCGGCCCTGGGCGCGACCCTGGGCCGCGAAAGGATGTTCTTCACGCTGGAGCAGGCCGTCGCCAGGTATCAGGCATCGTCGGCGCAGGGCGCTGCGCGCTGAACCGAGCGGTGTCCGTTCGCCCTCGGCTGCCGCCCGCGAGGAGCGCGCGTCGCACCGTCAACCGCCGAGGAAGATGGTCGCCGCGAGTAGCGCCAGCCCAAGTCCGAGCATGGCACAGCCCGTACGCATCGGCGAATAGCTCCCACGCGCAGCGGCCCAGTATCCGCACAGAAACAGCATTACCATCCCAACGCCATGGGATACTCGCAGCGCCACCTTCAGGTCTCCGATGAAGAGAAACGGCAGTGCGATGGGAGCCGTCACGAAGGCGACGAGAAAGAAGACCTCGACGCCGCCGAGAACGTCGCCCTTCGCGAGCCGATTCTTCGGTACCCCCACCTCTCTCACCCGACGAACGATCGCATCGAGCTCGACGTCACGCAGCGCCGCGGCAAGCCCTGCCGGCATCACGTTGGCCATGTGCTCGCGCGCGAGTACCGGGTTCGACTCGGTGCACGCCGCCCTCGCCGACGCGAGCGCGCGGCCACGGCTCGCCAGAGACGAGAGTACGAAGAGCACCCCATCGACGATCCCCCATGCGACGCCGCACCCGAGCGCACCGTACAGCGCCGTCCGCACCTCCGCTTCACCCGCAGTACTGACGCTGAGCGACGCCGTGAACGAGAGCGTGATGATGATCCCCGCGACGACCTCCGCCAGCCGATCGCCGACGCTGAGCAGCCGCCATCGTTGCAGGGGCGACGCCGTCCCGCCCGGGGGCAGAGATTTCGGGGCGCTCAGGCTGTCCATTCGCGCATGATACGTGGCTTCGGCCCGGCCCAGCTCTCGTCCGCCTTCACGAAGAAGAAGGGCACCTCACGATGGAGGGCGAAGCGCCACCCGTCGCGGGTCCGCACGTATTCGTCCTCGTAGTAGCCGGCGGCGACAAACGCGCTGCCGCGGACATCGCCGACGGCGTCGAAGCTGGAGCGCCCATGCGCGCGGTCGTCGTCGTCGAAGGTGATCGCCAGGTTGTGGACGAAGTGCATGCACGACTCGAAACGCGGCCAGAGCCAGCGCAAGTACGCCGCGACGGCCGCATGACCGCGGTGGGCGCGCGATCCGTCGGGGCTGTTGTCCCACACGACGTCGGGATGGCACAGCGCGAGGAATGCCTGCACGTCGGCCTCCGCGTGGCTCGCGTGGCCACGGTCGTGGATGAAGCAGTAGTGCGTGTGCAGGTCGCGGATCGCTTCGCGGTCTTCGAGGCGGCGGAGGGCGGCTCGGAGGTCGTGATCGGGGGTCATCCTCCGACTCTAGAGCAGGCCTCAGCATACGGGCAACGTCTATCGCCCTCGCTCGACGCGCGGGGGCTTCCGGAGGCCGGCGCGTTGCTCTAGGAGCCCGAGTCATCCCTCCAATGCTGTCGCAGCAGGATGTTGAGCGCCTGCAGATAGGCCCAGCCGGAGAGACAGACTATTCCCGAGAGGCTCGCTGCAAACAGCGCCGGCCCCGGATCATTCAGTGAGCCGGCCGCATTCGCGAGGAGACCCGCGGCGGCCACGAGGAGAAGAAGAACGTCCAGCCAGACCTTCGCCGGCGTTCTGGCACGCGACGCGGCTCGCCGCCGAACCGGATAGATCAGCGCGAAGAGCACGGTCGGAATCGCGACAACGATGCTCGAGATTCGCCAAACCGAGCGCTCCGGCCATCCGAACAACGCGAGCATCGGCGGCAGCATGGCGCCCGCGGCCACCAGGAAGCCAAGTTGGATGAATATCCGGGTGAGCAGGACGTCGAGCTTCAACATCTCGCCGCCGAGCGCCTGACGGAGGATGATCACGAGCGCTGCGAAGCCAACGAAGGTGATGGCCAGCGTGGCAAGCGTGAAGAGATAGGCGGACGGGGACGGAGCCATGGGCCTCCTCGAGTCTCGGTATCTCGATCGGGGAGGGTCGGACCCCTACGCGGCTGCGAACACGGTCTTGAGCGAGCGGCGGTACGACGATCGTCGCGCCGTCCGCCTGTCGTTGGTGCACAGCTCGGTGAAGACGAAACGGGTCGCGATCATGCGGCACCTTCCGTCGATTCGCGGCGACGGACGAGCTGGTGCACGATGAGCACCTGACTGACGACCAGCAGCGGCACGTAGAAGGTCAGCAGATACCAGCTCCACCCGATGTAGAACTCGAACATCTGCACGCCGGCCGCCCGGGCAGTCCCGATGACCAAGTCTGCGCTGCCGACGATGCTGAACAGCCAGACGAGTCCGAGGGCGCCCGTGGTACCGCGTCCGAGCGCGGCCAGGGCTGCCAGAGCCAGCAGGGCCGACGCGAGATCGCCGTAGGCGACAGTCGCCACGACGTCCGCCGGGATGCGAGGGTCTGACTGCCCAGGGGCAAAGAGGGCCAGCGGGGCATAGCGAAACGCGTGCACCCAAAGCAGGGGCGCGAGAGCCGATTCGATCGCCAGGGTCGC
>JACXTT010008510.1_pt1 | contig 14220 bp, 14 predicted proteins | sample 9270951 | NCBI WGS metagenome assembly JACXTT01 (sample SAMN15532306, study PRJNA645909) | rock metagenome | isolation source: weathered quartz diorite | place: Puerto Rico | collected 2017-06-21 | reverse complement strand
GCGAGGTCCACCGCGCGCAGCCCCGCCTGCGCCGCCCAGCCCGGATGCATGCGCTTGGTGGAAGCGCCCTCGGCGAGGTATTCGATGATGCCGCTCGCCATGGACCCGGCGATGCCCTGCGCGCGGCAGAACGTCTTCTCGTCGACACCGAGCGCCGCCGCGATCCCCGCCGCGGCTCCCATCGCGCCCAGCACCGCCGTCGGATGGAAGCCCGCCTCGTGGATGCGCTTCGGCGCGACGAGGCTCGCGCGGCACGTCACCTCGGCGCCGACCGCGATGCCGAAGATGAGATCGCGCCCCGCGAGGCGATGGCGCTCGGCGGCGGCGAGCAGCGCCGGCACGATCACGGCGCCCGCGTGCACCGGCCCGCCTTCGAACGTGTCGTCGAAATCCTCGCCGTGCGCCGCGGTGCCGTTCACGAACGCGGCGCCGGCCGCATCGAGCGCGCGAGGATGGCCCATCGCGGTGACATCGCCCGTGGAATCCCAGCTGGCGAGCGCCGCGCGGACGTAATCGGTGCCGCGAGCGGCGATGCAGAGCCCGCCGATATCGACGAGAAGGCGCTCGCACGTCTCGCGCATCGCCGCGGGAATGGCGCGGCCGCGCGCGGCTGTCACGGCGCGCGCGAGCGTTTCGGCGACGATCGCCGCGCTCATGCGGAAACCGCCGGCTCGACCGACCACGCCTCGATGTCCTCGCGCAGCCCGATCGTCGCCAGGCCGTTGGCGATCGACACGAATTCGTTGCCGGCATCGAGCCGGTCGGCGCCGAAGCGCCGCTCGAAGATGCGCCGCACCGCGGGGACGAAGGAGCTTCCGCCGGTGAGGAACACGCGGTCGACGTCGCGATGATCGATGGAGGCGTTCGCGAGCGCCTCCTCGAGCGCTTCCTCGATCGCTTCCAGCTCCGGCTCGATCCACGACTCGAATTCGGCGCGCGTCATGGCGGCGTCGATCTCGAGGCCCGCGGCGCGAAACACGAAACGCGTGGTCTCGGCCGACGACAGTGCCTCCTTCGCATCCGACACCGCCTTGTAGAGCGTGTAGCCCTGGTCCGATTCCACGAGGCGGATGAAGCGGCCGACCAGCTCCGGCGCGTCGCTGAAGACCGCCACCTCCTTGAGCTCCCGGAACGCGCGCGACGTCTTCATCACCGAGAGCTCGTGCCAGTGCGCGAACGACGCAAAGCACGAACGCGGCAGCTCGAGGCGCTTTCCCATGCTGCGGTACGTGGTGCCCTTGCCGAGGCGCGGCAGCACGACGTGGTCGATGATGCGGTAGTCGAAGCGGTCGCCCGCGACACCCACGCCGGCGTGGCCGAGCGCCTTCGCGCGCAAGACCGCTCCCGCGCGTTCGAACGCGATCACCGAATAGTCCGTCGTGCCGCCGCCGAAGTCGGCGACGAGCACCGTGGCGTCCTCTTCGAGCGACTGCGCGTAGAAAAACGCCGCCGCGACGGGCTCGTAGACCTGGCGGATCGTCTCGAACCCGAAGGGCGCGAGCGCCGCGCGGTAGCGCTGCATGGCGAGCGCCGGATCGGGGCGGCTACCCGCGTACGCCACGGGGCGCCCGACGATGACCTCGCGCGGCAGCGCATCGAGCTGGGGCGCGGCGTGGCGCCGCACCATCTCGAAGAACGCGGCGAAGAGATCCTCGAACTTGTAGGCGCGTCCGTAGATGCCGGTCGATTCGAAGAGCCGGCTCGCCGCGAACGATTTCAGCGACTGGATGAAGCGGCAGTCGCCGGCGTGCTCGATGAAGCTCTGGATCGCCCACGGGCCCGCCTCGCGCGCGGCGCGCGGATGGTCGTCGTCGCCCTCGTTCCAGAAGCACAGCGCCGAGCGGAAGGCGAAGAGGAGCGAGGTGAGGAAATGGAAGACCACCGGCTCGGCCCGGTGCGCGTGCGCCCACGCGAGCACGGTATTCGTCGTGCCGAAGTCGAGGCCGAGCGCGCGGCGTCCGGCGGCCACGAGCGCGGGCTCAGCGCACCGTCTTGATGCCCGCGAGCTGGTATTGCTCGCGAAGCTGCTTCTCGATGTCGGCGATCGCCGTCTTCATCTGCGCGCCGGGCATGAACATCTCCTCGAGCTGGTTGTCGTGGATGTATTTCTTCCACGACTCGGTCTTGCGCAGCGCCTCGAAGCGTCCTTCCCAGTACGCGCAAGCGTCGTTCGGCTGCTGCGGCGGCGCGACCACGCCGCGGATCTGGCGCGTCGGCGTCACGTCGAAGCCCGCTTCCCTGAGCGTCGGCGCGTCGGGGTAGCCCGAAAGGCGTTTCTCGGTGAGCTGCGCGAGCACGCGCAGCTTCCCGGCGCGCACCTGCTCGCCCGCCTCCTGCGGCTCGATCACCATGATGTCGACGTGGCCGCCGAGGAGCGCGGCGAGGCGCTCGCCGCCGCCCTGGAACGAGACGTACGCCCACTTGGCGCCGGTCGCGTGCTGCAGCTGCAGCCGCACGATGTTGTCGCGCGACGTGACGGAGCCGCCCGATTGCTTGAGCTCGCCCGGACGCGCCTTCGCGGCGTCGATGAATTCCTTGAGCATCCTGAAGGGCGAGTCGGCGCGCACGGCGAAGACCGCGGGCTCGAGCAGCAGCCCCGCGATGGGCTTCAAGTCGTGCAGCGTGATCTTCGCCTCGCTCGAGGTGAGCGGGCCGGCGATCCAGACGCTCGTGATGAATCCGATGGTGTGCGGGTCGTCCTTCTTCTCGTAGAGCGCGGCGGCGGCGACCGCGCCGTTGCCGCCCGGCTTGTTGATCACCTGCATGCGCACCGGCACGAGCTTCTCCTTCTCCATCATCTGCGCCACGGCGCGCGCGAGCACGTCGCTGCCGCCGCCCGGTCCCGTGTGCACGATCACCTCGACCGGCTTCGTCGGCCTCCAGTCGGCCCACGCCGGCGCCGCGAGAGCGAGCGCGGCGGTGGCTGCTGCTGCAGCTGCGCGAAACATGATGCTTCCCTCCTTGCGTGGTTATAGCGCCTCGCGGTCGACGACGCGCACGCGAAGCGCGTTGAATTTCCTCACCAGCGGGATCACGAGCAGCAGCGCGGCGATCGCGAGGAGCACCGTGGGGATCGGCCGCAACAGGATCGAGAGGCTGCCCTGCGACATCATCAGGGATTGGCGTAGCGCCTTCTCCATCGCGTCGCCGAGCACCAGGCCGAGCACCAGCGGCGCGGTCGGATAGTCGAGCTTGCGCATGAGGTATCCCAGGAGCCCGAACCCGGCGAGCAGCCACAGGTGGAACATGCTGGAAGCCGACGTGTACACGCCGACGATGGAGACGCCGAGGATGAGCGGGTACATCGCGTACGCCGGAAGCTTCAGGAGCTGGGCGAACACGGCGACGAGCGGCAGGTTCAGGATCAGCAGCAGCACGTTGCCGATGTACATGCTCGCGACGAGCCCCCAGAAGAGCTGCGGCGAGTCCTGGATGAAGAGGGGCCCCGGCTTGAATCCCCAGAGCACGAGCGCGGCGAGCAGGATCGCGGTGGTGCCGCTGCCGGGAATGCCGAGCGTGAGGAGCGGCACGAGCGCGCCGCCCGTCTCGGCGTTGTTCGATCCCTCGGGCGCCGCCACGCCTTCGATCGCGCCCTCGCCGAATTCCTCGGGATGCTTCGACACGGCCTTCTCGATTCCGTAGCTGATGAAGGACGCGATCGTCGATCCGGCGCCGGGCAGGACGCCGATCAGGAATCCGATGACCGAGCCGTTCACGAACGCGAAGCGGCAGCGCTTCATGTCCTCCCATGTCGGCATGAGGTTGCGCAGGCCCTTCGGCACCGGCAGCATCTCGGCCGGTCTTGCGGGCTCCATGTTGCCGAGCACCTCGCCCACCGCGAAGACGCCGATCGCGACAATGACGAAGTCGATGCCGCCGAGGAGCTCCACGCGGCCGAACGTGAAGCGCGACGTCGCCGTGAAGAGGTCGGCGCCCATGCTCGCGATCCACAGCCCCACCAGCATCGCGAGCAATGCCTTCACCAGCGATTCGCCGGAGAGGAGCACGACCATCGCGAGCCCCAGCACCATGAGCGCGAAATACTCGGGCGCGCTGAACGCGAGCGAAGCGTTTGCGAGCGGCGGCGCGACCAGCATCAGCGCGACGACGCCGAACGTGCCGGCGATGAACGACGCGATCGCCGCCATGCCGAGCGCCGGTCCCGCGCGTCCCTTGACGGCCATCTTGTACCCGTCGATGCAGGTCACGACCGAGGATGATTCGCCCGGGACGTTGAGCAGGATCGAGGTCGTCGAGCCGCCGTACTTCGCGCCGTAGTAGATGCCGGCGAGCATGATCATCGAGCCGGTCGGGTCGAGCTTGAACGTGAGCGGGAGCAGCATCGCGATCGTCGCCGGCGGGCCGAGGCCCGGGAGCACGCCGATCACGGTGCCGAGCACGACGCCGATCACGCACATCGGCAGGTTCTGCGCGGAGAGAGCGACCTGGAAGCCGTGGATGAGGCCGGGGACGATGTCCATGCTGCGTTAGAAGAGGATGCCGTGCGGAAGCGTCAGATCCAGCCCGAGCTCGAAGAGCGCGTAGAAGCCCAGCGCGCCGCCGATCGCGACGGGGATGGCGATGCGCGCGCGCTCGCCGAACATGCCCTGCACGATGAACCACGTGAGGAGCGCGAACGACACGGCGAATCCGAGCACCGGCATCAGCGCCACGCACGCGACGAACGCGATCCAGCACGCGAGCGCGCGCCCGACGTCTTTCCAGCGCACCTCGGCCGCGCGTGACGGCCTCAGCACCGAGGTCGCGACGAGCACGAGCGAGAGCGCGACCATGATGCCGCCGTACCACATCGGGAAGAAGCCGGCGCCGGGACCGTCCTCGGCCATGTAGACCCAGCCGCGCGCCTGCGAAAGGACGTAGGCGCCGAGCGCGGCGAGCGCGAGGCCCGACCAGAAGTCGCCGCTGCGCAGCACGGGCTTCATGCGCGCGGCCGTCCGCTCAGCGCTTGTAGCGGCCGGTCGGGACGAGCTCGGCGATGGTGCCGCCGGGTGCGCGGAACTTGACCGGGACCACGCCCTCGTCGCTCACGACCTCGCAGCCGCGCTTCTCGATCTCGCGGCGCGCTCGCTCGAGGTCGTCCACCTCGATCGCGAAGTGGTGGATGCACGGACCCTCGCCCGCCGCCTTCGATTCCCTCGATCGCGTGCCGGCGTCGTACTTCATGAGCGTGAAGTCGATCTGGCCGTCCGTCATATGCCGGGACACATGATCGCGGGTCTTTTTCGTCCCGGCGTCGCGGAAGCCGAAGACCTCGCGATAGAAGTCGCCGGTGTTCTTGACGTCGTCCACCTTGAGCGAGAGGTGGACGATCCTGTCGATCTTGCGGCCCGATGGCGCGTCGTTCCTGTAGCGTCCGACCGGAACGAGCTCGGCGAGCGTGCCGCCGGGCGCGCGGAACTTGACCGGGATCACGCCGGGGTCGCTCACGATGTCGCAGCCGCGCGCGGCGATCTCGCGCGTCGCCTTCCCGATGTCGTCGACCTCGATCGCGAAGTGATGGATGCACGGTCCTTCGCCGGAGGCTTTCGATTCCCGCGACTGCGTCCCCGCGTCGTACTTCATGAGCGCGAAGTCGATCTGGCCATCCGTCATGTGCCGGGACAGATGATCGCGCGTCCTGCGTGTCTCGGCGTCGTGGAAGCCGAAGAGGTCGCGATAGAAGTCGCCGGTGCGATCGACGTCGTCGACCTTGAGGGAGATGTGAACGATGCGATTCATGCGCGTTCCTGCCGGGGCGGATCGCGATGCGCGCGAGCGGCTAGTACTTGACGTTCAGCCCTTGCTGGCTCGAGAACCAGGCGGCGAGATCGGCGATGTCGCGCTCGGTGAGGTTCGCCACCTGCCCCGCCATGATGGGGTTCTTGCGCTTGCCGTTCTTGTAGTGGCGCAGCACCGCCATGAGGTATTCCTTGTGCTGTCCCGCGAGGTTGGGAAACTCGGGGCTCACGCTCACGCCGTTGGCGCCGTGGCACGCCTGGCACGGCGTGGATTTCTTCTTGCCGACTTCCGGATCGCCCGCGGCAAGCGACGGCAACGCGGCGGCGAGCAACACGGCTGCGGCGATGGTCTTCACGCAGGCGCTCATTTCTTGCCTCCCGCCGCCTCGGGTGCCGGCGCGGGCTGCGCGGCCGCGGCGGTCTGCGCCGGAGCCGCGCCGTAGTACGCGGCGACCTCTTCCATGTCCTTGTCGGAAAGATCGGCTGCGATGGCGCGCATCGTCGCGAAATCGCGCTCTCCGCTCTTGTACGCCTTCAGCGCCGCGACGATATAGGCGCGGTTCTGGCCGCCGAGCTTCGGCACCGGATACACCTCGGGGAATGCGGTCTTCCAGCCCTGGATGCCGTGGCATCCCTGGCATTGCGCGATCCGGTTCTGGATCGTGATCTTGCCGGTGTCGGCCGCAGTGGCGGCGAGCGCGAGGCAGCCGGCGCACGCGCAGGCGAGGACTCGAAGCGGATGCATGTCGTGGGCGTCTGGGGGGATTCGCGGCAGCGGCGGATTATACCGCAGCCGCGCGCTCGAAGAGCGCCTCCAGGGGACGCGGCGGGCACAGATGGAATCCCTGGCCGAGCGTCACGCCCATGTCGGCGAGCGTCGCGGCGATGTCCGCGGTCTCGACCGATTCGGCGATCGTCTCGAGACCGATCTCGGTCGCGATCTTGTGCACGGATTCGACGATCGCGCGGTCGAGCGGCGTGCGCGTCACGCCTTTCACGAACGCGCCGTCGATCTTCAGGCCGTGGAGCGGGAACTGGCGCGCGTAGTTGAAGGATGCGAGGCCGGATCCGAAATCGTCCAGGATGAAGCGCACGCCGAGCGCGCGCAGCGTCTCGACGACGTAGCGCGCGCGCTCGAGGTTCGCGATCGCCGCCGTCTCCGTGATCTCGAGCGAGAGCGATTGCGGCGGGACGGCGAACTCCTTGATCTTGTCGCGCATGAAATCGGCGAACTCCGGGCTCGAGAGCGTATGGCCGGAGAGGTTGATCGAGAATTCCGCGGGCGTGGCGTCCCCGCGCAGCTTCGCGATCCGCCGGTAGTCGGTGAACGCGCGCTCGATCACCCAGCGGTCGATGGTGCGCATGAGGTCGTAGCGCTCGGCGACCGGCAGGAACGACATCGGCAGGATCAGCTCGCCGCCGGTCTCGCTCATGCGAAGCAGCGCCTCCACGCGCGGCTTCGCGCCCTCGGCCGGCGAGCCGCGGACCGGCAGGATCGGCTGGTAGAGCAGCGTGAACGCGCCTTCGGCGAGCGCGTCGTTGATGCGCTTCAGCCACCCGCGGCTCGTCCGCCTCACCGTCTGCGTGCCCTCGGCGTCGTGGAACGCGAAGACGCGGTTGCGCCCCTGCTCCTTCGCGGTGAGGCAGGCGACGTCCGCTTCGCTCATGATCGCGGACAGTCCCGGCGCAAGGCGCGTGATGGCGACCACGCCGATGCTCACCGTCACCTGGAAGGCTTTCTCGTTCCAGTCGAACTGCCACGCCTGCACGGCGTCGCGCAATTGCGTGGCGGCGGACTGCGCGAAATCGACGCTGCAGTTCTCGAGGAGCACCGCGAACTCGTCGCCGCCGATGCGCGCGAGCATCTCGCCCTCGCGAAGCCCCGCCTGCATCACCGGCGTCACGCGCCGCAGCAGCTCGTCGCCCGCGAGGTGCCCGAAGGAATCGTTGATGCGGTGGAAGAAATCGACGTCGATGTAGAGCAGCGCGTGCGTCGTGCCCTGGTTGCGCGCGGCGGCGAACGCGGTCTCGAGCCGCTCCTCGAGCGCCTTGCGGTTCGGCAGGCCCGTGAGCGGATCGTGGTTGGCGAGGAAGAAGATCTGCTGGCGCGCGTGGTCGAGCCGCTCCTGGAGGCGCGCGTGCTGGCCGTGGAATTCGCCGGCGAGGCCGAGCGCCTCGCGTTGCAGGTCGTCGAGCGGCGGCGTGAGGGCCGGCAGCTCCTCGTGCACGCCCGTCTGCGCGAGCGCCTTCATGGCGTCGCGGATCGCCTCGATCTCGCCGACGATCGCGCGCGCGCCGAGCGAGGTGAGCACATAGAGGCTCACGAGCGCGCCGGCGACCGCGACCGTCACCACGACCGCCTGCGCGAACGGCGTGTCGAAGCCGACGGTCGCGCGCGCGAGGAGGTAGATGGCGCCGAAGACCGCGGTGGGAATGGCGCCCAGCCCGAAGAGCGTCGCCGCGAGGACCTTCCAGGGCTCCTTCCGGGGCTCGTCGGCCATGGCTTCGTTCAGGCGGCGGCGCCGCTCCAGAGGCAAAGTCCGCCGCTCGCCCTCGCGAGCCGCTCGCAGAGCGCGGCGTGCGCCGCGCGCTCCTCGTCGCTCGCGCGCAGCACCCGGATCGACGGGCGCGGAGCGCCTTCCCCGGGCGGCACCGAAGTTGCGTCGGCCGCCGCCATCACCAGGATGTCGAGCGTGTCCTGGCCGCGCGTCATCGCGATCCAGACGTCGGCGAGAAGCTGCGCGTCGAGCAGCGCCCCGTGCAGCGTGCGGCGCGTATTGTCCACGCCGTAGCGCTCGCACAGCGCGTCGAGCGAATTCTTCTTGCCGGGCGTCATCTCGCGGGCGAGGCTCAGCGTGTCGGCGATGACGCATACGCTCTCGACGCGCGGCCGGCCGATGCGCGCGAGCTCGGCGTTGAGGAACGCGAGGTCGAATTCCGCGTTGTGGATGAGGACCTCGGCCCCCGAGATGAAATCGAGGAACTCGTCGGCGATGTCGGCGAAGCGCGGCTTGTCGGCGAGGTCTTCCTGCTTCAAGCCGTGCACGTCGGTGGCCGCGGCATCGATGGCGCGCTCGGGATTCACGTAGCGATGGAAGTGCCGGCCCGTCGGGCGCCGGTCGGCGAGCTCGAGGCACGCGAGCTCGATGATGCGATGGCCCGCCTCGGGCTCGAGGCCGGTCGTTTCCGTGTCCAGCACGATCCTTCTCGTCGCCACTAGGCAGCCGCCTCCACCGCGGCGCATCCCTTGTTCGCGAGCTCGTCGGCCCGCTCGTTGCCTTCGTGCCCCGAGTGGCCCTTCACCCACACCCAGTCGATGTCGTGCGTGCGCACCACCTCGTCGAGCTTCTTCCACAGGTCCACGTTCTTCACCGGCTCCTTCGCGGCCGTGCGCCAGCCGCGCGCCTTCCAGCCGCCGATCCACTCGGTGATGCCCTTCTGCACGTACTGCGAATCCGTGTGCAGCACGACTCGACTTGGACGCTTCAAGGCCTGAAGCGCCTCGATCACCGCGGTGAGCTCCATGCGATTGTTCGTCGTCGCCTTCTCGCCGCCGAAGATCTCGCGCTCGGTTCCGTCGCAGCGCAGCAGCGCACCCCAGCCGCCGACGCCCGGGTTTCCCTTGCAGGCGCCGTCCGTGAAGATGTGGATCGTCTTGCCTTCGGTCGCCGGGTCCGGGCGCGCGCGCGTCAATTTACTTGACGAGCTTGAGGTGCGCCGCGGGCTTCGAGGCCGGGAAGGCATCGGCGGGATGCGGTTGCGCGGCGCCCGTGCGTTTCGCGGCCGCGATGAGCGCCTTCTCGCGTGCCGCCTTCTCTTCCTGCCACGCCGGCGTGAGGAGCCGCATGCCGTGCACGCGCTTGATCGCCTGCAGCAGGTACACCGCGCCCCCGACCGCCCACCAGCGGTCGCCCGCCGGCTCCATGAAACCGAAGCGCCGGCGCAGCTTCGCGCTCGCGAAGGGCGGCGCGTAGCCGACGAGCCGCCCGGCGTTCACGTCGAAGCCGAGCAGCGCGAGCCAGTCCTTCACGCGCAGGAGCGACACGAAGCGCCCGTTCCACGGAACGGCGTCGCGCGACGGTCCCATGGCGCTGCGCAGCCCCCACAGGCTCCACGGGTTGAAGCCGACGATGACGAGGCGCCCCTCCGGCATCATCACGCGGTCGACTTCCCGGAGGATGCGGTGCGGCTCGGCGGCGAACTCCAGCACGTGCGGCAGCACCACGAGGTCGATCGACTGGGTCGCGAACGGCAGCTCGTGACACTTGGCGTAAAGGTCAGGGTTGTCGGACGCGGCGATGCGCATGCGGTGCGCGATGCGGGTAGCGCGCAGGAAATCGGCCGCGGGCATGCCGAGCTGCAGCGCGTGGAAGCCGAAGATGTCCGGCGTGACGTCGTCGAGGTACGCCTGCTCCTTCTCGAGCAGGTACTCCCCGAGCGGTGTCGCGAACCATTCCTGGAGCGTCGTCGCTGGCATGGATCAATTCTAATAGACTCGGCCCATGCTGCGCATCCATTCCGTGCCCGCTTTCAAGGACAACTACATCTGGATGCTGGAGGACGGGGAGAACGCCGTGGCGGTCGATCCGGGCGACGCGGCGCCGGTGGAGGGTTTCCTGGCGCGCACCGGCCTCAAGCTCGCCGCGGTGCTCGCCACTCACCACCATGCCGACCACGTCGGCGGCCTGCCGGCGCTCGCGCAGCGCTGGAAATGCCCGACGTTCGGGCCGGCCCGCGAAGTCGCGGCGCATCTCGACAAGCGGCTCGCCGAAGGTGAGCGAATCACGGTGCCGGGAGTGGGAATCGAGCTTGGGACGTTGGACATTCCCGGCCACACCGCCGGCCACATCGCGCTCTTCGGCGACGGCATGGTCTTCTGCGGCGACACGCTTTTTACCTGTGGCTGCGGGCGGCTGTTCGAAGGCACGCCATCACAAATGGTCGTTTCGCTCGCGAAGCTCGCGCGGCTTCCGGCAGAGACGCGCGTCTACTGCGGCCACGAGTACACGATGGCCAACATCCGCTTCGCCGAAGCGGTCGAGCCCGGCAATCGCGAGCTCGCGCGGCGCAAGCAGCGCGACGCGGCGAAGCGCGCGCGCGACGAGCCGACCGTGCCCTCGACGATCGCGGAGGAGCTCGACACCAATCCCTTCCTGCGCTGCGCCGAGCCCGGCGTGATCGCCGCCGCCGAGCACCACGCGGGCCGCAAGCTCGCGACCCCGGTCGAGGTCTTCGCCGAGATTCGCGAGTGGAAGAACGCGTTCTAAAGCGACGGCCTCGCGCCGGCCCTTACGCCGGAGCCGTCGCCAGCAGGGCGGACGTGAGCGCGGCGCGCAGCCGCATCGGCGCGAGCGGTTTGTAAAGGAGCAGATGCCCGATCTCGCGCGCCTCGCGCAGGCGCTCGGGGCGCGTGTCGCCGGTCACGATGATCGCGGGCACGGCCGCGCCGAGAGCCGATTCGACGAGCGCGATCGCGTCGAGCCCCGATTCCCCGTCCGCGAGCTGGTAGTCGACCACCATCGCGTCGGGACGAACGCCATGCGCGCGCAGTGCCGCGGCCGCTTCGCCGCCGCTCGCCGCCGTGACCGCGCGGCAATCCCAACGCATCAGCACCTCCGCGACCGCCGCGCGAATGTCTTCCTCGTCGTCGATGACCAGGATCGTCCTGCCGCGCAGGTCTTCCATCGCCGGCGGCTCGAAATCGGCCATGGTCGCGACCGGCGGGCTGCGAGGCACGCTCAAGGCGAACATCGATCCCCTGCCAGGCGTCGAGGCGACGCTGACCGGATGATCGAGCGCCTGCGCGAGGCCGGCGACGATGGCGAGGCCAAGCCCCATGCCGAGCGACCGGCCGGGCCGCCGTCCGCCCGCGACCTGGTAGAACTCGCGGAAGATGGCGCGGTGCTCCTCGGGTGAAATGCCCATGCCGGTGTCGTACACCTCGATACGCAGGCGGTCGCCGCGGCGCCGGCAGCCGACGACGATGCCGCCCTCCTCGGTGTAGCGGATCGCGTTCGAGACGAAGTTGCCGAGCATGCGGGCGAGGAGCACCGGGTCGCTGCGGACGAACTCGGCGCACGGCCTCACGCGCAGGTCGAGGTCGGCGGCGCTCGCCTGCAGCGAATAATCGGTGCGCACCTGGTCGAGCACGCGCTGCACGGAAAACGACTCGAGCGCGGGGTTGGTGATGCCCGCGTCCACCTTGGAGAACTCGAGCAGGTTGTCGAGCAGGCTCGTCGCCGCCTGGTGCGATTCCGTGATGCTCGTCACGAGCTTCGCCCGCTGCAGCGGGTGCCTCTCGCCGCGCAGCGCGTCGATGAACAGGCCGAGCGCGTGCATCGGCTGGCGCAGGTCGTGGCTCGCCGCGGCGAGGAACTTCGACTTGGCGAGGCTCGCCGCCTCGGCGCGCTCCTTGGCGCGCGTGAGCTCCTCGACGAGGTCGAGCTTCTCGAAGCGCAGCCGGATCGAATCGATCAGCATGGCCTGCGTGTTGCGCGCGAATACCAGGTGCACCACCAGGTACACCACGGTGAGGATCGACAGCAGCAGGTAGGTGTTGCCGTCGGCGCTCGGGTCGGCCTGCCACTCGAGGAACGAGCGTACGACGAGCGGCGACACGCACGGCACAGCGAACATCACGTATGCGGGCAGGAACGCCGCGAGCGAGGTCACCGCGCCCGAGGTCATCGCGGCGAGGCACACGGCGAGGAACGCCTGCCCCAGCGGCGACGCATCGGAGAAGAAGGAAAACCCGGCGGTGCCCCAGAGCGTCCCCGATGCCGCGTTCATCGCCGCGAGCGTCCAGCCCCAGCGGCGGTTCTGCTCGATCGTGAGCGCCGCGCGCTCGTGCATCCAGACGAGGACCGAGCGCGCCGCGGTGACGGCGTACATCGCGGCGACCCACGCCAGCAACGCGACGTGCGGCAACGAATCCCAGAGCGCGATCGCCACGGCGGGCGCGGCGATCATGTTCGGCAGGAAGACGATGCGCGCCTGGCGGAACAGCACCTCGATCTGCTGGTTGCGGACCGCCGCGTCGAAGCTACTGCTCATCGTGGACGAGCCCCGTGTCGATCGCGATGCGGACCGCCTCGGTGCGGTTGGTCGCGTTCAACGCCTTCAGGATCGCCGAGACGTGCGCACGCACGGTGTTGTCGGAAATCGCGAGCGTGTTGCCGATCACCTTGTTCGATTGCCCGCGCGCCATCAGCGCGAGCACGCGCTCCTGCGCGTTCGTGAGCCCCGCGGCGCCGGTGCCGCGCGCCGCCGGCTCGGGCTCCGCGCTCACCACGGTCGGCGGGACGTAGATGCCGCCGCTGAAGATGAGCCGCAGCGCCGACATCAGCACCGCCGCCGGAGTGGATTTCGGAATGAACCCCTGCGCGCCGCGCGCGATCGCGAGCTTCACCTGCCCCGCCTCGTAGCTCGCCGAGACGATGACGAGCGGCGTGGTCGGGAAGCGGCTGCGGAAGCGCGCGATCGCCTCGAGCCCGGTCATTCCCGGTAGCGCGAGGTCGAGGAGGATGAGATCGAACTCGGTCGCATCGCTCTCGCCGAGCGCCGTCTCGCAGCTCTCCGCCTCGACGATGCGGAACCTCATCTCCATGCGCTCGAGCAGCGAACGCAGGCCCTCGCGGAACAGCGGATGGTCGTCGACCAAGAGGACGTTCATCGTCTCACCGTGTTGCGGTGGACTATGCCGTCTGGGCGGACGCCGGTCCATGCGACAGAACGCCTAGTCCAATCGTGGAATTGGCATTGGAACCTCCCGGCGCCAATCTACCACCGCACAGGACGCCTGCCGCGAATTAGGGGTAGCGTGAAGGTGTCAGCTCGACGGGCTTTTTCAAGACGCGAAACTGGGAGGAAACCATGAGTGACCTCGCAATCCGAATCGCCGCATCGCTCGCCGCAGCGGCTGCCCTCACCTGCGCGGCCGCACCGCCCGCTCCGACGATCATCGACCTCGGCACCCTCGGCGGCACGACGAGCCGTGCTGTTGCGATCAGCAACAGCGGCCAAGTGGTCGGCAACTCCCAATTTGAAGTCGGCAATGGCCAGCTTCACGCGTTCTCGTGGACGCGCGAGGGCGGTATGGTGGATCTCGGCACGCTCGGCGGCGCGCGCAGCGTCGCGATTGGCGTCAACGAGCGCGGAGAGGTGGTCGGGTCCAGCACGTTCGCCGACGGCCCGCTCCTACACGCGTTCGTGTGGACAGCGCGCGAGGGCATGATCGACCTCGGCACGCTCGGAGGACCCTTCGGGTCGTTCGCGGCGGGGATCAACAACCGCGGCCAGGTGGCAGGTTCCAGCTCCAACGCCGCGCTGGAATCGCATGCATTCCTCTGGTCGCGCGAGAAGGGGGTGATCGAACTCGGGTGCTTCTATGAAAACCCCAGGGTGCCAGGCAACAAATGCCCCGGCCAAGTTCACGGCCGGGGGCGCCAACCCCAGCCCGACGCAGCGCAACCAGGCGCCGGCC
>JACXTT010008509.1_pt1 | contig 14222 bp, 6 predicted proteins | sample 9270951 | NCBI WGS metagenome assembly JACXTT01 (sample SAMN15532306, study PRJNA645909) | rock metagenome | isolation source: weathered quartz diorite | place: Puerto Rico | collected 2017-06-21 | reverse complement strand
TGGAATGCTGAGCAAGTCGAGCGCTTGCATGTAGAGCGAGCGCGCTCTCGGAAGCGATTCGTTGCTGTCGCGGGTAAACTCAGCATCGGCGAATTCAAGAAAGCAGCGCGCGAGGGACACCACCACAAATCGGGTGTAAGAATCGTTGCGGCCCCCAGCGATCACGTGGGGATTGAGGGACTCTTTGAGCCAGAACACGTTACGCTGATAAGTCTGCACAGGATTTGGCGTAAAGTTCTGCTCCAGTACTAATCCATAGTAGATCTTCCGCTCCGCTATAGGAAGGTTGTAGGCGTAAACAACGCGGAACCAGTCGATCGCGGCCAAGAATTGTCCGGATTTTTGCAGTTGCAACGCCAGCGCAATGGGGATGAAGTAAAAAACCTCTCTCACGTAGGCGGGAATTTGCGGGAGCGGATTCCCCACCCCGATCGCGCGATCGATCAATATTGTTGACAGAGCTGATAGTTCACGTAATTCGGTCCCAGTCAGTTGCTCGGTGATACGGAACGGGTTGGACAACGGCGTCCCAGCCAGGTCTAAATCGGGCGGAAAAGGGAGTTTACGCGAATTGTAATCGGTCTTCAGATTAACCAAGTAGGTTTGAGCAAGATTGCGAGCCTGTTCCGGGGTAAGCTCTGCATTGGCTTGCAGATCCTTGAGGAATTTCCGAAAGGCAGGAGTCTGCTCATCTTTTTCCAGAAGAGAACCCGGCGAGGAGTTCGAGACGGGGCGCAGGGTCGGCAGTAACATATTCTCCGGGTATAAAAAGATCTGCATGGCGGCTTGCCAGGCGGCGTAGGACCCCATCCACTGCATTTCCTCATCGAAATCCGCCGGGGCTTCCTGGTCCGCTGCCTGCTCCCAGCCAATCGTTAGAACTCCCATCTGTAGGTCAAGCAAAATATCCTGCAACGTCTGAATGGCTTGGTGAACGCGGGTGGTTTTCTGATAACCGCTTGTCCGGACATCAATCTGCAATTTTTGGCTCAGCGCGTCGGCGTCTTTCACCGCGGATTGCAGTTTGCCAATCGCTGTGACCAGCGCATCACGCAGCAGCGGTAGCGTCTCTTCTTCCGTGGCGTCGACGACTGCGGCAAGCGCTTGCTGCAGAGACTCTTGTTGGCCGATGCGCGCCTTCAGACTATCCTCCCATGTCTGCCGGGCCCTAGGATTCATCCGCCATTGCGGCGCTACTGGTGAGGGCGCGGTGGCTTGCCCAGGGTCCAGGATGCGGAAAAAATCCGGTCCGAGCACGACCTTGTTCGATTGCTCCTCGGCGCGCCACTGCGCCGCGCTGCGCAGTTTTTGCGCCTGCACCAGAATTGAGTAGACCTCGTCCCACCTGAGGTGATGGCTGCGGGCTTAAACTGCGGGTTTGTTGCGGGCGGGTCCAGAGCCCAGCCAACGCTCTTCACGCCGCTTTGATCGTCTACAGCAGTGCCCGCCAATCGGAAGAGCGTTGCCCCGCCGGCGGCATTGCTGGGAAGATTGACCAGTATTTGGGACGGCTCCGCAACGTTCAACGTCGGGGCAATGTTGTCCGTAACCACTGTGCGACTTGTCTGTGTCACATTGCTTTTGCCATCAATTGCACGAATAAAGATAGTTCGTGCTTGTGGTGAGGTTGGATTGACGGGCACAGTGACAGTGGTTTGCCAGTTTAGCGTCGGGGGAAAGGGGGCAATCGGCGCAACGATGTTGGTGAAGTTGGCGCCGTCCACACTGAATTGCACTTTTTGGACCCCACTCATCGTATCCGTCGCGGTCCCCTGCAAAGCAACAGTAAAGACGCCGTTGGTTTCCGCAGCTGGCAACCCGTCTACGGCTGGTTGCGTAATAGTCACAACGGGGCCGATATCATCGGTCACAACGATCGTCACATTGATGATATGGTCGGCGACGATGACGCTGCCGTTCAACGCGCGTGCGGTAATTGTCAGCGGTCCACTAGTAGTAATGGTCGGGCTAGTGCAGGTCCAGCTGGATTTCCCTGAGGCCGACTTGGAGAAGCCCCCGAACTGGACTTCGACGCTCGTGAACTTCGCGCTGCCGACGACGGCAACCCCGCCGTGCACCGAGAATGATCCTTGCGAGAGGAGAACCGGGACCGTGGCGTTGGCGCTTGGATCACTGATGAGGATATCAATCTCATTCTCTGGAGGGTCGCCGCCGCCATCGTCGGGCATAAGGGTAGGGGCCGACCGCGTTGTCTCCCGGGGAGCGATAGACGTAGTGTTAGAACCTCGTGCGAACAGTGGATTTTGATTTCCGTCGCTCTGTAAGGCGACGATAGGCGATGTGGAATTTTTCATGGTGGTCTCCTTTTCTGATATGAACGGATAAAACATTTTGTTACTAGACAAGAGGGATTCACTACCATTTCGGCAATTTGAATCTCACGTGGACTCCGTTTTCTTCAAAGTTTCTTTGGACTCTGCCCCAGTTTTCTCCAACATTGACCCCTTCGCGGATAGTCTGGCGATCAAGCTGCTGGGCAATTTGCTTAAACTCCTCGGCGCCATATCCATTCAGATGGTCAGGAACGTTGACGGTAAAGCGCTCTTTCATGAGCTGCCCCTTTCCCGCGAAACCATCGAAAGGAGCCCACGCGCCCTTTCCCGGCACCCTCGCGTCTTTCTCAAGAAGACTTCCGAGTCCACTTCTGCGATAGAAACCCTGTAACCCTTGCGAAGTCTGGACGACGACAACATCGTGATGATCAACCCGCCACACTTCTAGGACGTTGGCTTCGGCGGCGGCGCTCGCGGTTTTTCCGGCAGCCGGGGCGGCGGCTTTAACCGCGCCCTGTTCTATCTGTGCAGCTGGAGCGATAGCTTTAGCCGTAGTCTGTTCAATTTCGGCGGCCATAGCTTTGATGGCGCGATCGCCTGCTATTCTTGCTGAAATTTGGTCAATCGCAGAAGTGAGAAAAGCTTTGACCGTCGAATAAATAGCTTTAATAGCACTGACAACACTGTAGATACTCAACGCAACGTACGCGATTTGCCCGAGGGCGCTGGCATTCTCTTTGGGGCCGTGTCCGCCCGGGATACCGCCCGGGACGCCGTCTTTATCAGGAGTCGCAAAATTCGTCAGCCCCGCATACTCTGTGAGCTTGTCTAACGCACCAGATTTCGATGCGGCGCTAGGAGCGGCTCCAGTTCCTTTGGGAAGAGGCGGAGGAGCCTTGGCGCCGCCCCCTCCTTTAACGCGAAAACTCTGAATCTTGGAGTTTCCGGAATGAATCCCTGTTAGCTGATTTTTGACCTGATGCGCCCGTTGTTCGTATTCTTTCACTCTGGGATCGTTTGGGCTGACTTTGCTGTCAGTGCCGTGTGGATCAACAAACGCAATCGGATTGTTGCGCGCATATCTATACAGATTAATACCATCCACCATCCCCGCCGGGTCGGCCGTCGTCCACCGCCCCAACCACGGCGCATAGTACCGCGCCCCGTGGTAGTAAAGCCCGCTTTCCTCGTCCCGTTCTTTGCCGGTGAATCGGTAGCGCTTCTTGGCGAAGCCGCCGAAGCTGGTCTCGCCATAGGGAGTATATTCTTCACGGTTGATTAACGCGCCGGTGTTATCAAGCACCAACGTGCTACTGCCTAGGTGATCGCCGAGGTGGAATTTCACAGCCGGTGTAATGTCGTCGGGAAATGGCGCGCCAACTCTGATGAGGGCGATGCGACTCTGATTGTCCATCACATGCAGGGTATTGTTTTCCCGCACAGTTCTCCCCTGAACCGTGTGCTGATGCTCAAATACACCGTCGATATACACGGTCGTCTCGATCTGCCCACCCTGTTTACGCACCAGCTTTTTCACTCGTTGGCCGCCAGCGTCGTAAAGATAATGCGTGTAGATCGACGGCTCGGCGGCTCCAGCCTGGGTCTGGAATACGCGCATGCGGTCGGCGTGATCCCACTCGAAGCGTCGTGCGCTGGTTTCGCGCAGCAGATTACCGTTAAGATCGTAAGTGTACTCGAAGATGTTCTGCTCTATAGTCATTGTCGCCAGACGATTACTGGTAGACGCAGATGACAAATCCCGCACGAAACCGTTGTTGCCGGACTGGTGCTGCAGACGTATGAGGTTGCCCGCTAAATCGTATTGATACTGCTCGCCGTAGTCCCGGGTGCGCGTCAGGTCCACGCCGCGCGGCCGATCAGTCCAAGGCGGCGGAGCAGGGGGCAGGTCACACTCACGCCCCGTCGCTGACAGCAAGCGATAGAGAGGGTCATAGGTAAATGTCCGGTTGAGAGCGTCTTTGCCCAGCCGCGTGTTCAGCACGCCGCTGTCCGGCGTGCGATCCTGGATGGCAGTGATGTTGCCTACCAGGTCGTATTGATAGGCATAATCCTGCAGTGGCGCTCCGGTCGGGTGATAGGTAAAAGCGCTTGGGTTGGTGTAACGCTCGGTGCGCAGTCGTTGCAATCGAGCGGTCTGTGGATCATAGGCGTAACGCGTCATCACGCCGTTGCCGTACGCGATTAATAAACGTTGCCCTTTGGCGTTGTAGGCGATGCGCTCAACATAGGTGGTTCCGTCAAGTTGCACCTGCTCTAGCGCTCCTGCACGGTTGTAGGAGGGGCGTAGCTCCTTGCGCTTGCCTTCGACATCCTGCGGATACCGCATCATTTTGATACGATTGAGTCCGTCATACGTCATTGAGGTGCGGTAGACAGAGGCGTCCAACAAGGCGCCGGCGTACGCGGCCAGCGTGCTGCTGGTTGGCGGCTGCCAGTCGGCCCGGAAGGGCTGCACCTGCCAGTTGACCGGCGGTGGGTTGAAGACCTGTAGGATCGCTGCGTCGCTGATCGCCTGCTGCGTCTTTTCCAGGACATTGCCTTTGAAGTCATACGACTCCACTGTCACCAGCCCGGCTTCATCATAGTGTTGATAAGGTTTACCGAGTAGATTAGCAGCCAGCGTCTGCGCCGGAGTAAGTCCTGAGTCGACAGCATCGCCATAGACGAGGCGCTCGCGTAAGGTCAGCGTTTGGCCGTCGCCATCTCTGGCCCATACCCGAATTGGACGATGTAACAAATCGTAGGCATGGAAAATCACGGCGCCCTTACTGTCGCGCCCCTCAATGGGGTTGCCCAGCGCATCGAGCACCAGCCGCCGCAGCCCCGCATCGATACTTTCTATCCGCAGCGGATGCCCGGTAAGGTCGTACACGTAGCGAAACGCAGCGCGATTCAGCGCATCCGTAACCGTCAGAAGATTGCCTTGAATATCGTAGGTCGAGCGGGTGACGAGCCAATCCGTCATCGGGTTTGACCCCTTGCGGCTGATCGCTGTCACGGTACGTCCCAGCGCATCCACTACGATGCTGGCAGGCGTATTCCAGTGCGACTGGTATGCCGCCGCGATGGCGGAATGCGTGCGCCCAGCGTTGTCATTGGCGTCGTAGGTATAGGATTCCCATGGAGTTGGGATAAACACCTCGGGCTTTGTTAGATCTGCAGGGACGCCAAAAATCACTCGTTGTTCCGAGCCGTCGGGGTTCACAGTGCGAACGACATGACCGCGCGGGTCATAGTGCATCGCGGCTTTCTGCCCGAACTGCGCATCAGTCGGCGGCGCATAGTCAAAGCCCGTGGAAAAGAAAGGTTCGTACTTCTCGACGAGGCGGCCCTTGTTGTCATAGATCTGCCAACCGCATACTACGACGCGCTGTGGATCGGCAGCGGCGCGCGGAGTTCCGACTGCATCTCCACCAGGAAGCGATTGGTCGGCTGGTAGACTCGCATGGCCAAAAATTTGGTCGCCAAAGGTGACATCTTCCACCTGGGAGCGCGCCTGCAGCAGTCGCCCGAAACCGTCGGAATACTCGATCGACTCAATCGTTTCATCTCGTTGTGGCAGCGGTGCGTCGCTCTCCTGCACATGATGGACGCGTTTGACGGTGCGCACCGAGATTGGTTGCCCGCGCTCGGCGAAGGCCAGGAAGTCGTAAGCCAAGCGAGAGCCTGGGACTTCGAGCGTGTCGCCAACATTTTCTCCGACCTTACCCATGACGGTGCTGCGCTCGAGCAGCCCCAACGGCGTAAAGGCAAAGACCGAGCGGTTGCCGTTGGCGTCAACGATTTCACGAGGCTGCAGCACCTGATAATCGTAACTGGCCTGAGTAGTAAGCCCGGCGGGATCAGTGATACAGATAGGCAAGAGCGCAAAGACGTCGTAGGTTATAGTGGTTTCGTGTCCTAGTGGATCGCGCGTCGCGAGGAGGAGCCCACGCTCCTGACTCCCAGGATTACTCTGGCAGTCGTAGCGCTGCTGCGTTGTGGTGACAAAATATCCTGCGGCATACACCGACCCGGCGCCGCCGGGTTGATATGTGTAGCCGGCCAGGGACGCCAACCGCTCGCGAAATTCCTGCGGATACTCTGCCGTCCATACCGTCGCGCCATTTGGAACGAGATACGGCGGCAACTCCGGCGGTGTCTGTATCGTCGCGCCGCTCTTATAGACTTCACGCAAAATGTCGTCGGTGAGCACCAGACTCTCGCTGCGTGACAGCACGCCATGCTCGCCCACCTGGGCAAAAGGCAAGCCCTGAAAAGCTGCTCCGTCATAGAAGCTCAGCGTTTGACCGATGAGACGGCGGGACGCCACGCCCTTGAGGACACTCTCGTGCAGCTCGAACACACTGGGCGTGCCAGTATTGACAATTTCGTAGCTCGTGATGCGGGGCGTTGCGCCGATAAAGTAATGCTGAGCGTCGTCTCGTTGCGCGTAATCCGTAACTATTTGTGTAGCCAGATATGGCTCGCCGTCGCTCGCAGAAAGGCGATAGTCACGACCTCGGGGCGCGGCAATGTTGGTTTGTGACCGTGGCTGGCCGTAGGCGTCGTAATCATCGGTGAAGGCGAACCGCGTCATCGGGTCATTGCCTCGCTCCCATTGCGTAGTGCGTTGCCCCAGCGGATGAGAAAAAAAGATACGTATTCGCCGGGCTTCTGCAGAATCGGCTTCAGCAGCGACTGGACTTTCTTCGCGCACGCCGTACAGCGATTCCGTCACCGTGTAAGGAGCCTCCTGACGGTCCGCGCCGTCGATAGCGTACAACTCCGTACGCAAGATGCTGCCGCGCAGGGTGCGCAAAGCGTCGCGGCGGTCGCGCCGGGGCAAGGCTTTGAGCATCTCCACCATAGACTGCGGTCGCGTCAGCACCTGGAGATCGCCAGACCAGTATTCATTGCTGTAGTCTGCCTCACGCCAGTCGCCGAATTCATCACCGATAGGTCCTTGATGAAACCAGGTGTGGGTCTCCACTGGCGGTGCAAATTTGCCCACCTCAACAGAAGCAAATGGCTGGTCTACATGTAACCCGTCGACATTGAACTGGGCAAAGACTTCAGTATCCCGCTGATCTACGCGGCCAAAGCCGCGAAACTCGCGCTCCACCCCGTCCCAATATCCATGGTGGTAACGATACTCGGTTGTGAGTTTACCCTGAGAAATCTGGTCAATGACTTCTACCCGCGCGACCACATGCACCGGGAACGGCAAGGGGGTCCTCCAGCAGGTGGCGGGATGTTGCTCGTCCTCTAAATAGAACCGAGTCGACGGCGCATAGGCCACACGCGTCACCGCGCCCATGTGGTTGTTCATTTCGTGTAGGAGATAAGGCTTCACTCCACCGGTAAAATCGAGGAAAAAGAGATTAGCCCGCGACTGCCCGCCGGCGTCCGTGCTCCACAGAACGCCGCTGACGCCCGAGCCCAGCAGGTCGATGAGGCGTACGTTGTCAATGTCCGAGACTGGCGGTGTACCTTTGATTTCAATCGGATCGCTCCAGCCATTGCCGCTCTGGTTGATCCACAGAGTTATTTTGGTGTTGTCGACGTAAATAATGTCGGCCAACCCATCGCCGTCGACATCACCAACGAGAATGCGCTTAGGGTCATAGCCATAGGGAAAGCGAGGGCTGTTGCGCATATGCACCCGCTTTCCCCAATCGCCCCAGCCTAGGGACGGCCAGTATTCTACATATCCGTCGCCGACCAGGACGATATCTTGCTGGCCATCACCGCTCATGTCGGCAAACTTCACGCGCGGATCAGAGAAGTTAACGTCAGGAAATTCGGCGAGCGCACGCCGCTCGACCTCACGCGTCGCATGCCAGCCCAGTTCAGGATCGTTAAAGAAACATTCGAGCCGAGAGCCAGAACGCAGAGCGTCAGTCACGCCGTCGCCATTGAGGTCGAGCAATCTGACCTCAGGGTCTTCCAGGTTGAAACTAGGAGCGAACTGATAGGTCTGGAATGACCTACGGTCCCATAGTCCATTAAAACCTAGCGGGAAATAACCCGACAACGCTGGAGTGCTCACCAGCAGATCCATCCGACCGTCTCCATCCGCGTCGATGAGCTGCACGCCGGAATCGGATAGTTGCAAACCCGCAGGAGCCTCGGGCATCTCACGGGGCCGATCAAACACGCCATGGCCTAGGTTGCGCCAGTAGCGCACTGCGCCGTTCATCTCCAGCACGTCCGGCAGTCCACTGCCAAACAGGTCCACCAGTTCCAGATCCTGGTTCGCCAGTGAGCGTGCAGGCAAGTCTTTGCCTTGCACAGGAAAAAAATCTCGTCTGTCGACGTCGAATTGGGAGTACGCAAATTCGAGCGGTGGGAGGGCTTCTGAACGGTCGCCGTTATAACCAACCACGTCGATGCGGCTGAGGAAAGAGACTCCGTTAAGTGGCAGCTTGTCCTGATAGACTAGATGATAGGTGCGCACCAGGTGATCTTGCTCGGCGTGGGTATAGACGGCAATTTGCTGGCAGCGCTTGCGAGTGCGAATCTCAAAGCCAGCGCGATACTGCGAAAAGGCGTCGGGGCGATCTTCATAACTAAAAGTGATAGACAGTAAAAACTTGCGCTCATCCTCTTCGGTGTAGTCCGCGTAGCGAATGCGCTGCAAATACAGCTGGTCCCAGTGGTGCGGTCCGTCTTGCCCGGCGTCACGTACGTACTCATAGTCAATGCGATTTCCAAAAGAGTCGATCGTCTGGCTCAAACTCCAAGCGAAAATGTGGGAGCGATTGTTCGGGTCGGCGACGACCGCTGGGTCCTGCCAGTCGGCGTCAGCATTGGCAGGGCGTGGAACGCCGTAGAAGCTAATCAACCCGTCCTTGCTCCACACTTTCCAGAAGTCGTTCTGGTTATCCTGATGGTGTTCGATACGAGCAAACAGCCCTTCGGTTCTAGGACGATAGCGGGTGACGCCAGGCTGACGGTCAATCGGGACTAGATCTTCGGCGCCGGAAAGAACAAAGACGTCCTCACTATCGATATAGAGGGGAATACCATGAGACGTCTGTCGACTGACGCCAGGGACGCTTATGCCCCAGCCCAAACCAAACGGTCCATTGCCGTTCCCTGTGCTGTAGGCGAGATTCAACTGCGGCTGGAAGCCATTGCGACCGGGAGGAAGCTCGATTGGCGCGGAGGCATTCCCTGTTCCCGTGTGCAGGTCGGGCGCAAACTTCTCACCAATGCCATGTAGTGCGCCTCCACCCTGCGGGACAGCAATTCCGGAGCCCGATGTCGTTGATGATTTCTTACTCATTGTTCTCTCCTGGGTCGGCCACCTCGGCGGGCAGGCCGCCAGTCGGCGTATTTTTTCTTGTATTCCTCGCCAGAGACTGGTGAACTCGTGCAGCGGTATACCGGGAATATAGGAAGAGCGGCGTCTCAAGACGTAAAGAAACGGTAAAGTTTCGGTGAGGTTGTGGTAAGGGTTCGCATAACTCCCCCGCGTCAGCAGCGTCAGGAATCGGCGCGCTCTAGGTGCGCGCCGATATGTTGCCAGGTAAGGAGGTCAAAAGGATCGCGTCCTATCTGACGAGATTCGCGCGTTACTCGGCAGGCAGGGCGCTGATTGAGCCAGCATTCGGATCTCGCACGAGCACTGAGGCGCGGTACTGCGCCCGGCCGCCCTCTACGATGAACCTGCAGTAGCGGGGTTCGTCGCTTGCGGGGACTGTTACGACCCGTTCCTCTCCTGGGTTCAGGATGACGTCGGCAAATCCTTTGAGATCGCCCATTCGGTTTAACGACTCGATCCGGGCTGCTCGTGTTTTATTGCTGACGTTCACGAGATAGCAATCCAGTTGATTCTCCCCCTCGGGAACCAGGGGAGGCGTAAAGAGGGTTGCTGCTTGGGCGATGCCAGTCGCGAGGATTAACACAAGCAGTGAGGTAGATGTCAAAAGTTCTTTTGTTCTCATGATATTCTCCTTTGTTATTTTGACAGAGTTAACTTGCTGTAGGATTGGCGTCGTCTTTTTCCAGGAAGACCGTAGTGCTGACGCTGCCATCTGGAATGACGAGCACGGGACCGAGCTGCCTACTCTCATTCTTTTTTTCAACATTGTATCAATATAGTATGTGGCGTACTCCTTTCTCGTGGCGGCCTTCTCAGAAATCTTCCTCCACCCGACCGCGGATGTCCGTCAGTATCTGCGTAATGAAGGTGAGCAAGTCGTCCAACGAATGAAAATGTGTAGATTGACCTGAGCGCACATGCTCCACCCGCCCGTTCCATTGACCTCCCATGACGCCCGCTTCGGCAGCAAACTGTATGACAAACGCGCTGCGAATGGGAAATGCAGAGAGGTCCTGCGTTAACGTTTTGCCCGCGCGTGTTAGCTGTGGTAGGACTGAATTGTTTTTCATGTGCGTCACATCCTGTTGTGAGGAATATAGGGAGACGCTGCACGGAAGACTTAAAGAAGTGGTAAAGCTTTGGTGAGATTGTGGTGAGAATTATGCTCCACTGGTAAAGGAGCGGTAAACGCTATGTCTTTTGATCAATCCTATCGCTTCGGCCCATTTCATGTAGATCCTGCGAACGCGCGGCTCATGCGCGGAACGGAATCCATTCCTCTTACGCCGAAAGCCTTTGCTGTATTGCACTATTTGATAGAACACCAGGGACAACTGGTGAATAAAGATGAATTCTTGGCGGCGGCATGGCCGGAGACGGTAGTGAGCGCCGGAGTGCTGAAGGTGACTATTCTTGAGTTGCGCAAGGCGTTGGGAGACGTCGCCAAGACTCCACGATTCATCGAGACCGTGCATCGGCGGGGCTATCGCTTTCTCCCTAGTGTAACTACGACCTCGCCAGTGCAAACTTCAACGTCTAACGTTCAACGGCGCCGCTCCGAATCAAGCTCATCAATCCCTCGACCCTCAGCATCTAACACTCAACCCTCCATCCTAGTCGGCCGTGACTCTGAACTCGCGCGAATGCGCGAATGGCTAGATAAGGCATTGAAAGGGACGCGGCAAATCGTGTTCGTGACAGGCGAGGCGGGAATTGGCAAGACCACGCTGGTGGAGGCGTTTCTTGCTGGCATTGGGAAACAGGAGACAGGTAACGGGAAAGAAGAACATCACAAGGAGTCCCCCCCGATGCCCGATGCCCGATCCCCGTTGCCTTTTGTCTGGATTGGTCGGGGACAATGCATAGAGCACTATGGCGCGGGCGAAGCCTACCTGCCGGTGCTAGAAGCGTTGAGTCGCTTATGTCGTGGACCTGCAGGCGAACGTCTCGTGCCTATGCTGCATCAATATGCGCCAATGTGGCTGATGCAGATGCCCTGGCTCTTGAGCGCTGTCGAGCGGGAGACATTGACCCGTGAACTTCTCGGGGCGACACGAGAGCGTATGCTGCGGGAAATGGCCGACGCTCTTGAAGTTGTGACGAACGCGACGCCGCTGGTGTTGGTGCTCGAAGACTTGCATTGGAGTGACTATTCTACGCTCGATCTGCTGACGGCTCTTGCTCGGCGCTCAGCGGCGGCGCGGCTGCTGGTGATTGGAACGTATCGACCCGTTGACGTCATCGTCAGTGGTCATCCATTGAAAGCGCTTGTACAGGAATTGCTCGCCCATCAGCAGTGTGGAGAACTGCCGTTGGAACTTCTCAACAGCGCTGCGATAGAAGCCTATCTTGCGCAAAGCTTCCCAGAAGACACCGCCGATGTGTCGTCGTTCAGTCGTCTGGCGCAGGCGCTGCATCAACGTACGAGCGGCAATCCGCTGTTTCTGGTCAATGTGGTGAAGGAGATTTCCGCTGGCGACGAAAAGGGAAAGCGCGAAAGCGACTGGCCTATGGAGGCGCAGATTACGGATGTTGCCCGCAGTGTTCCTGACAGTATTCGTCAGATGATCGAGCGACAAAGCGAACGGCTGACGGTCGATCATCAACGGCTCTTAGAGGGGGCGAGCGTAGTTGGCGTGGAATTCTCGACCGCTGCGGCGGCCGCCGCCCTCGAAATTAACGCAGTACAGGTTGAGGCGCAGTGTGAGGAACTGGCGCGCCGTGGGCAATTCCTCGCTCCCCGCGGGATGGAGGAGCTGCCGGATGGCGCTGTGACGGCGCGCTATGGCTTTGCTCATGCCCTGTATCAGCAGGTGTTGTATGAACGCGTAGGAGGGCTCCTACGTATGCGCATGCATCGGCGCATCGGTGAGCAGGAGGAGGCTTGCTATGGCGGCGCGCGCGCGGCGGAACTCGCTATGCATTTTGAACGAGGCGGAGATATTCTTAGAGCTGTACAATATAGACAGCAAGCAGGGGAGAACACGCTACGGCAGTACGGGTACCGTGAAGCGATTGTTCACCTGACTCAGGGACTCAAACTTCTAGCAACCTTGCCGGAGACGCCCGAGCGTGCGCAGCATGAATTGACGTTGCAACTTGCCCTTGGCGCTCCCTTGACTGCAACAAAAGGGTACGCGGCTCCTGAAGTGGAACGCGTCTACACCCGTGCACGAGAGTTATGTCGGTATCTAGGTGAGGCTCCACATCTCTTCCCGGTCCTGTGTGGGCTCTGTCGTTTTTACATTGTACGGGGAGACCTGCCCAGCGCCACGGATGTCAGCGAGCAGCTCGTAACGCTGGCCCAAAGGACCCTTGATCCAGCCTTTCTGCTGGCGGCGCACAATCTCGCGGGAGTTGTTCTGTTCTATCGAGGCGAACTCCTCTCCGCCTTTTCGTTTTTGGAACAAGGTCATGGGTATTACGACGCCCAGTTGCACAGTCCTCTTCGTTCACCTCTCTTTCGCAGCATACAGGACCCTGATGTTACGGGCTTTGTACATAGCGCCTGGGCTCTGTGGTTGCTCGGTTATGCCGATCGCGCGGCGGCGAGCATGCAAGCGGCGCTCACCCATGCGCACGGCCTCTCTCATCCTTTTACTTCAGCGTATGCCTATCACTTTGCCGCGGGATTTTACCACTGTCGACGGGAAAGTCAGGCCAGTCGGGAGCAGGAAGAGGCGGCTTTTACACTATCAACAAAGCACGAGTTCGTAGTCTTTTTGACGCTTGGCTCTACGCATCGAGGTTGGCAATTGATCGAGCAAGGACAGATGGAGGAAGGAATGAACCAGTTGCAGCAAGGGCTGGCGGAGTATCGAGCGACAGGAGGGGCGCTCAGGCAGACAATGTTCCTTGCCATGCTCGCTGAAGGCTGGGGAAAAATTGGACAGTCCACGAAAGGAATCGCTGTTCTTGCTGAAGCGCTTGAGGCGGTGGAACGTACTGGAGAGAGCTTCTACGAGGCGGAATTGTATCGCCTCAAGGGCGAACTACTGCTGCAGGCAGCACGAAGAGGTGGCCCCGCCGTCTCTCCGCAAAATAGGAAAACGGAGTAGTAATGTGGGAATCTCCCACTTGAACACATTTCCTACCCGGCTTACAATTGCAAAAACTGAGACGTGCACATGCCGGGTAAAAAATTAAATTCAATTAAACCAGTACATAGGCGCGCTGCCTTTGCGCTCAGATCCTTGAAGGTTGCTGATGCAAAAGGACGCGTTATGCTTGGGCCGAGTGTCGCAAACCAGTCGGTGCAAATAGAAGAGAGCGGCGTAGGCGAATGGACTGTGCGGCTTGTCGAACCCGTTCCGGTGAGGGAAGCCTGGCTCTTCAAGAACCCGGAAGCTTTGCAGCGCCTTCAACGTGGTCTGCGGCAGGCCCAAAATCGTGAAGTTGCGGCGGACCCACGGGGAGGTCAGGACTACTCCTGGCTAGAGGACGTGGACAAGGAGAATGTTTAAGACGGTTTGGACCCCGGAGGCAGCTCAGAGTTTCCAGGAACTCCAAGAAGCGGCCTTAGCGGCCAGAGCAAGTCGTCAGAGAAGGAAGCAGTCTAAATCGTCGAAGCAAGAAGGGCTCTTCAAGCAGGTGTATGA
>JACXTT010008508.1_pt1 | contig 14222 bp, 11 predicted proteins | sample 9270951 | NCBI WGS metagenome assembly JACXTT01 (sample SAMN15532306, study PRJNA645909) | rock metagenome | isolation source: weathered quartz diorite | place: Puerto Rico | collected 2017-06-21 | reverse complement strand
GCGGGTTGCGGGGGCGCCGAAGCGGCGACCGGCGGGGCTTCCCGCGCCACCGCGAACGCGGCCGCGGGTTCGCGCTCGGGGACGGGCGCCGGCGCCTCGGAATGAACGGCTCGCGCGGGCGCGGCGCCTTCCGACAATTGCCGCGCCCGCTCGGTCTCCAGCTTCGCGTCGATCACCCCGCGCGCGGCGGAGAGGAGCAATTCTCGGTTCTTGCGGGCGAACGCGGCGAGGGCTTGGATCTCCTCGACCGGGAAGAGGGAGTGGATCGCCAGGCTCCCGGGGGCCAGCATCGCCTCGAAGCGCTTGGTGGCCAGCTCGACTTCGCCGCCGGTCGCGTGGTCGGGCAGCCCGAGGAAGGCGTACGGGTTTTGCGCGGCCCACGGCCGCCCGATCTCCTGCATCAAATCGCGCGGCGGGGCGACTTGGTGGCGCAGGAGCAATTTCGCGAGCCCCGAGATCGCCTGCCACGCCGGCCCGTTCGGCTGCGCCAGCGCCAGCGATTGGCCGGCCGCGACCGCCTCGTGGAGCGCGGGGTCGAACGGCACCGTGCCGAGCGGCTCGAGGTGGAGCGGGAAATATTTGCGGGCGGCGGCGGCGAGCTGGTGGCTGAGCCGGGTGTGGGCCTCGCTGCGGATCTGGTTGACCGCGACGAACAATTTCAAGGGCGCGATCAGCCCGCGCAGGATCTCGTGCAATTCGGGCGGCAGGTCGGGCGTCTCCTGGAGCAGCAGACGGCTGAGCGGCTCCCCCTTGCGCACCCGCTCGCGCAGGTTGGCGTGGTCCTCCGGGATGATCTTCTTGATCTGCCGCTCGATGAGCGCCTTGACGAAGCGCCACGCGTTCTCGATCGCCGGCTTCTCCGGGGTGGTGACCAGCACGCCCACGTCGGCCGCGTGGAAGAAGTCGAGGGTGTGCGCACCGGTCCCCGCGCCGAGGTCGAGGACGATGAAGGCGTAGGGCGCGCGCTTCAGGTGGCGCAGCAATTTGTCGCGCTGGGTGCTTTTCAGCAGCGGCGCGTCGAGGTCGTCGTGCGCCGCGGGCAGCAGGTGGAGCCCGGGAATCGGGCTGGGAACCACCACCGTGTCGAGCGTCGCCGCGCGCCGCGAGATGAAATCGGAGAGCGTCGCGGCCGGCTCAGCCATGCCGAGCAGCGTGTGCAGGTTGGTGCCGCCCAAGTCGAGGTCGGCCACCAGGGTCGGGAAGCCCGCTTGCGCCAGCGCGGTCGCGAAATTGGCCGCGAGCAACGATTTGCCGATGCCGCCCTTGCCCCCGCCGAACGCGACGAGCGTGGGAGCGCCCTCCTGCGGACGGTTTTCAAAAAGCTGGGACATCCGCTGGGGACGGATTGTATCGCCCGGATGTGGAAATTTAAAGCCGGCGAGTCCGGGATTTCCCGGGGCCGTCCCGCGCCCCCGGCCCCGGGGCGGGCCCGGATTCATGCCCCATCCGGCGCGGAGGCGCGGGAGTATACTGGCGCCGCGGGGGAGTCCCGGCGCGGAGCGCCCTCGCAAGGAGCGAGAAATGAGCAAATCGGGTTCCTACCTCAAAATCGCGGCGGGCCTCTATTTTTGCCTTTCATCCTGGGGCATCGTCAACGAAGTCATGAAGGCGCCCCTCGGCGACCCGGGCGAGTGCAACGTCGTGGCCTGGCCGGCGTGTCTCGCGCAGTCGCACGCCGCGCTGCTCTGGTACCTGAGCTGGGCGTTCGGGCTCGCCTCGATCGCGCTGGGACTGATCGGCTATTTCCGCGGTTGCCGCGGGAAGTGCAAATGCTGCGGCGATCGGTGCTGCGGCGAAGCGGCCGGCGAGCCGGAGGGCGGCGCGACGGCGCCCAAGCGCTGAGGAACGACTCAGCAGCAGCGGCCCGAAAACGCCCGGTCGATCTCCGTCACGGGCACCGCGCCGGGGCGGACCATTTCGTAGCCGCCTTTCGTCAGCCGGATGATCGTCGAGGGATGTTTGAACGGCCGCGGGCCGCCGTCGAGCAGGGCGACCCGCGGCATCCCCCGCGCCGCCTGCGCCGCGCTCTCGGGGGTCGGCTCGCCGTGCCGGTTGGCGCTGGTGCCGGTGAGCGGGAAGTCGAGCGCGTCGAGCAATTGTCGCAGCGACGGGTCGGCGTCCACGCGCACCGCCACCGTCCCGTCCTCGCCGACCACCCCCTTCGCGAGGCGCGGGTCGGCGGCCGGCGCGACGATCGTCAGCGAGCCGGGCCACAGCAGGTGGGCGAGCGAGGAGAGGCGGCAGCCGTCGGGCGGCTCGATGAGCGCTTTCGCCTGCTCGTAATTCCGGCAGAGCAGCAGGAGCGGGGAGCCTTCAGGACGCCCTTTCAGCCGGAAGACCTCGCGGACCGCGGCCGCGTCGAAGGGATTGACCCCCAGCGCGTAGCCGGTCGCGGTCGGGACGAGGGCCGGCTCGCCGCGCCTGAGCGCCGCGGCGGTCACCGCGACCGCGTCGATGGGGATGGCGGAGGGTTGCACGAGGGGATGTTAGCGGCCGCCCGGGTCAGCCTTCGACTGCGCCGGCGCTCCGATCCGGTCGACGTACACCGATCCCGGCCTTCACTTCGGCACGATCCGGACCGGCGGCTCGCGCTCGCGCAGCGCCGCCAGCCGTATGGTTTCCAAATCATCCCGATAGAAGAGGTTGTAAGTGTCGAAGGGGATCATCTTTCCGTCCGGCCGTGCGAAGTGGACGCACGATTTCTTGACCGAGCGGACGTCGAAGGAGTGGGCGTCCATGAACTGCATGATGATGACGCGGAAGAGCCTGTCGTAGCCGAGTCCGGCCGCGCCGCCGATCTTGGGCAGGCAGCAGAGCAATTCCTTGAGCGTGGCGGGAAGGTTCAGGTCGCCGAGGTTGAGGGCGAGCAGCTTGAAGAGCTCCTTCTGCACGCCTTTCTCCCGCTCGTAGACGATGGTGTTGCGACCGCCCTCGATCAGCACTTTCGGGTCGATCAGGCCGGTGAGCGGTTTGACCGTGCCGTCGCCGTTCTTCAATGCATAGGCCATCGCGATCGAATCGGGATGGCAGGGGACCGGCAGGATGTCCTCCGGCTTGAAGAGGGCGGTCTGCTCGAGGATCTTCCGTCGCACTTCGGTCAGGGTCAGCCGGTCCTTCGCGGGGTCGAAATTCTCGTTGCGCCCGGCATCCTGAATCGGCTGGAAAGTGACGCCGCGAACGCATTTCTGCTTCAGCGCGTAGTCGACGATCCGGCCGATCTCGTCATCGTTGAGTCCTTTCTTGAGGGTGACGACGAGCGTGGTCGAAAGATTCAGCGCGTTGAGCCGCTCGAGCGCGCGCCTCCGTGTCTCGCGCAGGTCCGCGCCGCGCAGCGCGCGCAGGGGGGCTTCATCCAATGAATCGAATTGCAGGTAGAGTTCGAAGCCGGGGGCGTAGCTCGCCAGTTTCTCGGCGAAGCCGTCCTCGTGGGCGATGCGGATGCCGTTGCTGTTGACCATCAGGTGGCGGATCGGCCGCCGCTTGGTCGCGTCGAGGATCGCGAAGAAATCCGGGTGGAGCGTCGGCTCGCCGCCTGAAATCTGCACGATGTCCGGCGCCTTCTCGCTGGCGACCGTCGCGTCGAGCATCGCCTCGACCTCGGCCAGCGGCTTGAAGCCGGGGCGATGGGGGCCGCTCGCCGCGTAGCAGACCGGGCAGCTCAGATTGCAGTGGTCGGTGATCTCGACGATCGAGAGGCAGGAGTGCTGCTCGTGGTCGGGGCACAGCCCGCAGTCGTAGGGGCAGCCGTATTTGACCCCGGTCTGATAGAACGCCGGCATCTCCGGCGGCTTCAAAAAAATCTCCCGACAACGCTTGTAGTAATCGACGTCGTCGGCGACGAGCACCTTCTCCCCGCCGTGCTCGGGGCAGCGCTTGGTCATGAAGACTTTGCCCTCCTGGAAGAGGATCTTCCCCTCGACCTTGCGGAAGCAGGCGGCGCAGATCGAGATCGCGACGTCGTAATAAAGGTAGGGGCGGGTGGCGGCCATTCGCTTAAGCCGCTGCAATTCGCGGCGCGGAGAGACGGTCGCGAGAGGCGCGGAGGGTGGCGAAGGGTAGTGTAAAGAGGCAGGCCCATTGGATCGCGGACATTCCCAGCGCGATCGCCGGAATCGGCTTGATGAAATCGAGCAGCAGCCGCAGGGAGAGGTAGGCGATCATCACGATTCGGAAGCGGGTTCCAGGCGCCCACCCGCGCGATCGCGTGAGCACGAGCGCGCCCGCGAGCAGCAGGAAGAAGCCCGATTCGTAAAGCTGGGTCGGATGGCGCGGGATCCCGTCGCCGAAGTCGACGCCCCAGGGGAGCGAGGTCGGATTGCCGCAGGTCCCGTCGGGAAGCCCCGCCAGGAAACAGCCGATGCGGCCGATCGCGCCGCCGACGCAGAAGGGGAGGGCGAAGAGATCGCCGGTGGCGACGACGATGCCGAGCAATTTCTTGATCCCTTCGACCGCCAGCCAGCCGCCGATGAGGCCGCCGACGATCGTCTTGCCGCTCAGGTAGAACGCCGGCTCGCGCCAATGGGCCAGCCATTTCGCCGGCTCGATCAGGAGCGCCAGCAGCTTGCTCCCGAACGCCGCCCCGGCGAAGGCCGCCGCGGTCACCGCGGTGCGGAATTCCGCCGGGATCGGGTCGCCGGATCGCTTCCGTTGCCAGAAAAAGAGCGCGAGCGCGGTTCCGTAAGCCGCGAGCTCGAACGCCGAATGGTGCCACAGCGCCACGCGCGGGAGTTTAGCGGCGACCCGGGTCCCGGGGCGGGAAATTCGCGAGTGAACCCCGCTCGCGGGGCTGGCCGCTACACCAGGCTCTCCGGGTCCATCTCGACGCGGACGCCGGCGGGCAATTTCTCCGGCAGGAATTCCCGCAGCCGGGCGGCGAGGGCGGGGCGCGATTTCGCCTTGAGGATGAGCTGGGCGCGGAATTTCCCCCGCACTTTCTCGAGCGGGCAGAAGGCGGGGCCGAGCAGCGCGAGGTCGGCCGCCAGCGCTTGCAGCCGGCGGGCGAGCTCGTCGCAGCGCGCGAAGGCGGCCTCCGCGTCGTCCGCGGCGGCGACGATGCGCGCGACCACGCCGAAGGGCGGGTAGCCGCCCAGTTTGCGCAGCCGGATCTCGTCCGCGAAAAAGCCCTCGAAATCCTGCGCCAGCGCCCGCTTCACCGCGTAGTGGTCGGGGCTGAGCGCCTGGATGTAGGCGGTGCCCGCCTGCGCGCCGCGACCGGCGCGGCCGATCGCCTGGGTGAGCAGGCCGAACAGGCGCTCGGCGGCGCGGAAATCGGGCAGCCCGAGCAGGCCGTCGGCGGCGAGAACGCCGACCACGGTGACGCCGGGGATGTCGTGCCCCTTGGCGAGCATTTGCGTGCCCACCAGCAGGTTGGCGTCCCCCTCGCGGAAGGCGGTGAGGATCTCGGCCGCCCCGCGCGCGCCGCGCACGCTGTCGCGGTCGAGTCGGAGCGGCTTCGCCCCCGGGATTTTTTCGAGCGCCTCGTCGAGGAGCCGCTGCGTCCCGGCGCCGTAGGGGACGAGATAGTCGCCGCCGCAGCCGGGGCAGTGGGCGGGGCGCGCGCGCCGGCCGCCGCACAGGTGGCAGAGGAGGAATTCGCGCCCCGCATCGCGGTGGAGGGTGAGCGCGACCGCGCACCGCCCGCACGAGAGGGTCAGCCCGCAGGTGCGGCAGGTCAATTGCGGCGCCCACCCGCGCCGGTTGCGCAGCAGGATCGCTTTCTCGCCGCGCCCCAGCGCGCCGCGCAGCGCTTCGAGCAACTCGGGGTGGAACAATTCGCCGGCCTGCGCGCCGCGCATGTCGAGCGCGACCGCCTCGGGCAGCCGCGCGCCGCCCGCCCGCTCGGTCAGGCGCAGCGGCGCGAACGGCCCGGCTTCGCGGGCCGCGTAACGGCTCTCGACCGACGGGGTCGCGCTCGCGAGCAGGAGCGGGCAGGGGGCGAGCGCCGCGAACTTGAGGGCGAGGGCGCGCGCCGAATACGCGGGCGCCGTCGATTGGCGGTAGCTCGACGCCTGCTCCTCGTCGATGACGATCAGGCCCGGCGCGAGCGGCGCGAAGAGCCCCGAGCGGACGCCGACCACGACCTCCACCGCGCCGGAGCGCACCCGCGCCCAGGCGGCGGCGCGCGCCCCGTCGGCCATCTCCGAGTGGAAGACGGCGATCCGCTCGCCGAAGACCCCGCGCAGGCGGGCGAGCGCCTGCGGGATGAGGTTGATCTCGGGAACGAGCAGGAGCCCGGGGCGCCCCGCCGAGGCGGCGGCCTTCAGCGCGGCGATGAAGACCGCGGTCTTGCCCGAGCCGGTGGGGCCGGTGAGCAGGAATTTCTCCGGCGCGCGCGCGGCGATCGCGCGGGAGAGCGCGGCGACCGCCGAGCGCTGCTCGTCGTTCAACCCGGGCGGCGGGGCTTCGACGGCGAGCGATTCCGCGGTGCCGAGCGGGAGCGGCCGCTTCTCGACTTGCACCCGGTCAGACTTCACGAGAGCGGGAACGAGGGATTTCGCGCCGGGAAGCGATTCGTACAGCTCGGAGAGCCGCCGCCACTCGCCGAGCGCCGGCTGCAGCGCCGCGGCTCGCCTCTGGCGCCGCGGCAGGGGCGGGGCGTCGGGATTCCATTTCACCCAGCGCTCGAAGCCCGAGGCGCGCGGCCGCTCGTCGAGCGCCTCGATCCAGCCGGCGGCGATCAGCGACGTCACCTCCCGCTCGTAACGGGACGGCCCGAGCGCCTTTCTCAACTTCGCGGCCGGCTCGACCGGGCGGCTGAAGAGCGGCCGGAGGGCCAGCAGCCCCAGCGGCGCGGCGCCCTCCCGCTTCGCGAGCCGCAGGAATTTCCCGCCGCCCGCGCGCGCGTCGGGCGGCAGCGCCAGCGCGAGAAGCGGGCCCGGCGGGGTGAGGAATTCGGCGGCCGCCTCGAGAATCGCCTCGATGCGGCGGAGGTCGAGCCCGCTGGCGCCCAGCGGCGCCAGGACCGGCTTCAGGCCGGTCGCGGCGCGGCCGGCCGTTTCTCCTCCCAGCGAACGGACGACGCCCGTCGCGGCGCGCGCGCCGAGCGGCACCCGCACCCGGTCGCCGGGGGCGAGCGCCATCCCCGGCGGCACCCGGTACGAGAGCGGCCGGTCGAGCGGCGCGAGAACGATCACCTCGGCGATCATGGAGAAGCGGATGTTAGCGATGTCGCGCCTCGCGCGATGATCGCCGCGGGGATGAGGGGCGCGGAGCCGGGTTCGTAAATCGCCGGCGCGACCACCTCGCGGTCGCTCAGGTCGCGCATCTGCTTCACGATCAGAAGCCCATAGCCGAGCGGAAACTGATTATTTCAGCGGCGGCAACGACAGGGCTTCGGCATCTGCAAATTATCGCTTACTGTGCATTATATATACTATTTACAGTTTTCACCTTTTATATAATTATTATATTTCGCCTGCATGTCAACATTCATTTCATCAGTGTAAGACATCGAAAGATACATATATTTAATATTTAAATGATTACTACATACGGAATCAATCGTAGAGGCAATGTTTTTATCCTTTATTTTTTTAGAAAGCGGGCAAACATACAGGTTCAATAATTTTAATGAGGTGTCGTCAATTCCAGTATTGTTGCTTTTACTATAAATTACTTGATGTTGTGTGTATATAAGCCACACAAGACCTGAACTTAATGCATATTTTTCATCATCGTCAATAGCGTTATTGAACATGGAAGGATAATCTTCAAGGTGCCCAGTCCAGTTAACTGAGGTTAATAACCTTGTGAGTTTATCATCATCTGATATTAATTTATTCGCTAATTCATTGTATCCATCTTCAATCACTAATGAATCAGGTCTCCTGTGATAGTAACAGTTCGCAATACGCCTTTTTTTTGTCGTCGGTAATCCGATATAGTCCATAAAATATTTTTTATAAATACCACTTGGGTAATCCGATTGACTTTTCGGTACACACGAATTCAATAAAAGCCCAAAAAGCCAAAACATTATATACACACGTTGAATGGAATAAATAATGACTTTCATGAAAAACCCCATACTTTATTACCATCCATAGTCCCAGGAAGCTCCGTGAAATGAACAGGAGGGCTTTCACTAAATAATCCACCAATATATTCGGGCGGAGTTGGATGCGCCATTTGAGTGTAATAATGCAAAAACTCATGCCCGGCCAACCAAGCGTAGCCATTTGCAACATTTCCCTTTGCGATAGCTTCCATGGCTCGTACAGTAGATATTCTTGCTGTGTTTCCAATATATAATATCGAGGCGCCACTCTGGGTCCTAAGATTGATTTCGTCAGCTTTGCCGGCTGCTGTGGGGGCCTCGGGAAGCTGGGCCTCATTTGTAAACCTTAAAGCGAATTTTGCACCCTGCGTGGCTTCAATTTCTGAGTCGCTTCGATTCCAAAAAATACTAAATTTGACGCCCGGGAGAGCCTTCGCTAGTCCTTTCGTTAATGAATCGGTAATGGAAGTGCGCGTATCTACAGGAATGAGGTCTTTTCTCGTGGGGGTCAGGTCTTGAATCTTGCACTTCATCGTGGGGGTCAGGTCTTGAATCTTGCACTTCATGTGTTCTCCTCCCCTTGTTTCGTGATCGAGTCCAGTTGCCGGCGGAGCTTGTCATGGTGTTCGATCCTGGCGGCCAGTTTGCTGGCGTAGCTGGGATGGATGTCGAGATGCCGGCCGATCTCCGCCAGCGGAACGCGCTGCCGGCGCGCGACTGCGCAGAGCCAAGCCGACCGCCCCGAGTCACTGGAATTCGCGTCGATCGCACGTTCGGCGCGCCTCTCGATCTCCGTCCAGTCCGGCCCCGCCGGCGCCTGTTGCGTCCGGGCGATCTCGCGCGAGCGCGCCCGCCCGCGCAAGCGCTTCGCTAGCGCCCGGACGAACGCCTCGTCCCCGAGGTAGATCTGCCCGGTCAACCCCTCCCACGGCCGGTACTCCTCACCCCTCCGCGCCGTGCAGTAGCGCTGATACTCCCGCCGCGCCTGCGCTCGGCTCCGCCGGTTGAAGACGCCCTGGGTCCAGTCGAGATGGAGCCAGGCCGGCGCCTTCGCAAGCCCCGCGGTCGCCCGGTAGCTGCTCCAGGGCCAGTCGGCCGGCTTCTCGCACAGCTTCGCGCGCACGGGATTGCGGACGACATAGCGGATCAGCTCCAGCAGGTGGTACTCCTTCGCGACGAGGATTCCTTTGAATCGCCCCTGAAACAGGTGGCCGCTCCGCCGATGGCGCCGGTTGAACGCCTGGGTGTAGATTCCGTTCAACTGCCGCATCCCCGCCGACAACGTGGGGTCGGGTGTTTCCATCAGCAGGTGGTAATGGTTCCCCATCAGCACCCAGGCATGCAGCAGCCAGCCATGATCGAGCACCACCCGTTCCAACGTCGCCAAAAATGCCTTGCGGTCGTCGTCGTCCCGGCAGATCGGCTTGCGCTCGTTTCCTCGCGCCGTCACATGCCAGACGGCGCCCGGATATTCCAGTCGGAGCGGCCTCGACATGACCCTATCTTAACTGATCGGACCATAAAGTGCAAGATTCAAGACCTGACCCCATGACTCTGACCCCATGACCCCAATGAATGAAAGGCTACTTCGAGCGCGCCTGGAAGCGGCGCTGGAGTTGCGCGGCGGAATCGGATCTCGAACTCTTCCGCCGCAAGTGGGGGGAGGAGAAGGTCGCGGACTGGATGCGCCGCTGCAACCTGACGGCGGTGCGGCCCCATTGAGCGGACCGCGGGGCGGGAGGGCGTCCGGTCGGGTTCGGCGCCCCGAACCGCTCACCCGCCGTGCGTCTCCGCCGCCTATAATTTTCCCGCCATGCGCAAATTTCTTTTCGCCGTTTCGTCCCTCATCCTGTCCGCCGCCCCCTCGCTCGCCAACACCGAAGGGAAGGTGCGCTGGACCGCCGACCTGCCCGCCGCGATGAAGCTCGCGTCGGCGCAGAAGAAACCGGTGCTCCTCGAGTTCTACTTCGAGACCTGCATCTGGTGCAACAAGATGGGGCGCGAGGCGTTCATCGACCCGAAGCTGCTCTCGACCCTGCAGGGCAAGTACGTGCCGGTCCACATCGACGGCAAGAAGGACGAGGCGGGCAAGAAGAGCGCCGCCGACCACGGCATCTCGGGCTATCCCACCTTCATCATCCTCGACGCGGGCGGCAAGGAAGTCGACCGCCGGATCGGCTATCTGAAGCCCGCCGACATGACCGGCTGGCTCGAGGCCGCCGCGCGCGGGGAGGAGACCTTTGCCGCGGTCGAGGCCGCCTACAAAAAAGCGCCCGGGAACGCCGGGGCGATCGCCGCCTACGCCGGCAAGCTCGGCGACCGCAACGACGCGGCCGCGGTCCCGCTCTATGAAAAACTGGCCGGGCTCGACCCCGACAACCGGGCCGGCCACCGCGAGGACGCGCTCGCCGCGCTCTCGCAGTCCGCGCGCCTGGAGGAGAGCAAGGTCAAGGACGGACCGACCGCGAAGGAGGAGGGCTTCCTGCTTGAATTGCAGAAGCTGGCGCGCAAGCCGGACAACCTCACGCTCGCCTACCACCGGATGGCGAAGCTCCGCTTCCGCGCCGCGAAGGCGAAGCAGCTCGGGCCCGCGCAGCGCGACCGCCTCAACCGCGAGGGGCTCGAATTCCAGCGGCTGCTCACCGAGAAGCTCCAAGTCGGCAACCCCGACCTCTCCGACTCCCTCAACGACTACGCCTACTACCTCCTCGAAGTCGCGCACGACATCCCCGCCGCGACCGTCGCCGCCGAGAAGGCGGTGAAATTGGAGCGCGATCCCAATTATCTCGACACCCTCGCCTCCTGCTACGGCGAGCAGGGGCGCTGGGCCGACGCGCTCAAGCTGCAGCGGGAAGCCCTCGCCCTCGACCCGGCCAACGCGGACTTGCAGGCGAACCTCAAATCCCGGGAGAAAAAAGCCGCCGAGCACGGGGTCAAATGACGACCGCCCGGCCGACCCCGCCCGTCGCCGGCGCGCGGGGTCGGACACGGATGCCGATTTTCGGGATTCTCACGACCGGGTCGGGATTGCCGCGCGAAGTTCGCGCCGACTCGGAAAAGCATCCGGTTCATCCAGGATCCTGACCGGCGCATTCCATTCACGCCGCGAATTCACGGCCGGGGGCTATCCCCCCCGCGCCGAGCGCCAATGGGCGACCGCGGGCAGGTAGGCGATCGCGAGGCCGACCTGGGCGGCCATCATCATCAGGTACATGTGCTTCCACGCGGGATGGTTTTCGGAGGCGGCGAGCGCTTCCGGGTCGCGCAGGATGAGCCAGACGGTGTAGGCGCCCCACGCGGAAAGGACGAGACCGAGCGTCACCAGCAGCCACGGGGTGCCGGTGAGGATTTTTCGCCCCGGCGAGAAGGGATCGTCCAGCCACGTCCCCAGCGGCAGCAGCAGCCACGGCAGGATGAACGAGGGCGCCATCAGCCACGCCGCGCGCTTCACCCCGAATTTGACCGGCAGGGTGACGCAGCCGCCGGCCGCGTCGCCCTTCATGTCGGAGAAATCCTTGGTCGAGGCGGCGAAGAGCAGGAACAGCGCGAAGACCGCCCCGATGCACCACGGCTCGAGCACCGCGACCGGCCCGACCATGCTCCAGCCCGCGACCTTGAGCAGCATCCCGCGCGGCACCGCGATGGTGAAGTTGGCCCAGAACCAGTGGCGCTTCGAGCGTCCCAGCGCCGGCGCCGAATAGACGAAGGTCGCGATCATCCCCGCGAGGTAGATGAAAAAACAGGCGTGGGCCGGCAGCGGGGCCAGGATTTTTTCCGGGAGCGAATCGCGCGGGTGGACGACGACCGCCCAAGTGGGGGCGATCGCCAGGAGGTACAGCGCGACCGTGAACAGCCACGCGCCGCGCATCGTGATCGTCTTCGCCGGCAGCGGCCGCTCCGGCTTGTTGACCGCGTCGATGGCGAGGTCGTAGATCTGGTTGATGGCGTTGGAAGCGGCGTTGAGGCAGGCGGCCGCGAGGGAGCCGGCGAGGATCGTCAGCAGCACCGGCGGGGTGAGCCGGTAGAGCGGGTCGGGGTTGTGGGCGCTGCCGAACGCGGTCACCGCGCCCGAGACGATGCCCAAGAGCGGCGGCAGCAGCGTGAAGGGGCGGGCGAGCCGGACGAATTCCCTCACGCGGGGATCTCCCCGAGGTGGCGCTGCAGGCGGGCGAGGTCGCGGTAGAGCCCCTCGCGGGCGAGCAATTCGGCGTGGGCGCCGCGTTGGACGACCCGTCCGCCGTCGAGGACCAGGATCTCGTCGCAGTGGGCGACCGCCGACAATTTGTGCGCGACGATGACCGCGCTCCGGCCGCGCAGGTCGTGGCGGAGCCGCTCGAGCAATTTCGCCTCGGTCGCGGCGTCCACCGCGCTCAGGGTGTCGTCCACCAGCAGGATCGCGGGCGGGGCCAGGAGCGCGCGGGCGAGCGCGGTCCGCTGCCGCTGGCCGCCCGAGAGCGTGACCCCCCGCTCGCCCACCACGGTCGCGAGCCCCTCGGGCAATTCGCGCAGGTCGCCCCCCAGCGCGGCGGCCTCGGCCGCGGCGGCGGCGTCCCCCGCGCGGCCGAGCGCGATGTTTTCCTCCAGCGTGAGCGAAAAGAGGAACGCCTCCTGCGGCACCGCGGCGATCGAAGCGCGCAAGCGTTCCAGCGGGAGCGCGGTGAGGGGCACCCCGCCCAGCGTCACCCGTCCGGCGCCGGGGTCGTACTGCCGATGGAGGAGCGCGAGCAGGGTCGTCTTGCCGCTGCCGATGGGGCCGACCACGCCGAGGTGCTTGCCCGGCTCGAGCGTGAATTCGATCCCCTCGAGCGCGGCCCGCGCGGCGCCGGGGTAGGTGAAGGACAGCTTCTCGGCGCGCAACGACGGCGGCCCGGTCGGCGCGGGCGCGGGGGTTTCCGGGTCGCGGATCTCGGGAACCTCGTCGAGCAATTTCCGCAGCCGGTCCATCGAAACGCAGCCGCGCACCACGAGGGTGACGGTCCAGCCGACCGCCATCATCGGCCACATCAGCATCCCGAGGTAGAACATGAACTTGACGAGGTCGCCGTAGCCCAGCTCGCCGCGGATCGCCGCCGGCCCGCCCCTCGCGATGAGGATCGCCATCGAGAGGCCCGCGAGCGCGGTGATGAGCGGCATGAAGAGCCCCTGCATCCGCGCCAGGGAGACGCTGCGCTTCACCAACATCTCATTCTCGGCCCGCAGCCGCGCGGTTTCCGCCGTTTCGCGCGCGTAGGCCTTGATGAGCCGCACGTTCGCCAGCCCCTCGCGCACCTTCTCGGTCATGCGGGCCACCTGCGATTGCTGCGCCTCGTAGCGGCTCTCGATGCGGGTGTCGAAGAAGAGGACCGCGGCGATGATGAACGGGAAGGGGAGCAGGCAGAGCAGGGCCAGCTTGGGCGCGATGACGACGATGGCGACCAGCGCGAAGGAGGTGTAGAGCAGCGCGTCGGTGGCGGCGACCAGCCCGATCGCGAGCGCCATGCGGACCGCCTCGAGGTCGGAGATCAGCAGCGACATCAAGTCGCCGGTGCGGGTGCGCGCGTAGTAGGCGGGCGAGAGGGTGAGCAAATGGTCGTAGATCCCGGCCCGCAATTGCCGCTCGACCCGGCGCGCCATGCGGAAGAAAAAATGGCGCCACAGGTAGCGGAACGCGGCGACCACGACGGCCAGCCCGGCGATCCGCCACACGATCGCGCGCAGCACCCCCGGCTGCTCCGCGGCGGCGAGGGCGGGCGAGAAGAGCCGGTTGACGCCGTTGCCGATCACCTGCGGCATCAGCAACTGGCACAGGTCGGTGATCGCCAGCGAGGCGAGGCCGAAGAGGATCGACTCGCGTTCCCGCCACGCCATCCCCCGCAGGGCGCGGAAGCCCCGCCGGGTGGCGTCGGAGAGGTTGAGGGCGAGGAGACTCACGCGGGGGAGATTTTGCGCGGCGCGGGCCGCGTCAGTCTCCCGTCATTGACATTGAGTGATGGGCGATATTTATATTTCCGTCTTCAACAAATCACCGCCGCCGTCCGCCCCGATCGCGGTCCCGGAAGCCGCCGCCGTCGTCGCGGCGCGAGGGCGGGGTGGAGTCGTTGCTGCGCGACGGGGAGCGGTCCTCCCGGCGCGACAGTGGGGCCTCGGGATGGCGCTCCCCGCGCGACGCGCGGTCGTCGTCGCGGCGAGGCCGGAATCCGCCGGGCCGGCGATCGCGCGGGCCGTCGCGGCCCTCGTCGCCCCGGCG